>Ga0213872_10001194_pt1 | contig 17625 bp, 16 predicted proteins | sample VelepicomBERX_R2_FD_160071 | JGI IMG/M metagenome (GOLD analysis project Ga0213872, IMG submission 160071) | Rhizosphere microbial communities from Vellozia epidendroides in rupestrian grasslands, the National Park of Serra do Cipo, Brazil - RX_R2 | ecosystem: Host-associated > Plants > Roots >...
GCCAGCGCCAGCATCGGCACGCTGGGGTTGGTCACGGCAGCGGGTACGGATTACGGCGCCTTGACGACGCCGGATGCCATCACACTGCACGAATTGCTGCATAACTGCGCGCAAAAACACATTGACCATGTCGTACTGGAGGCCTCAAGTCACGGCCTCGAGCTACACCGCCTCGACCATGTCCATGTGCAAGCAGGTGGCTTTACCAATCTGTCACGTGATCATCTGGATTATCATCAGACGATGGAAGCGTATTTTGCCGCAAAATCCTTGTTATTCACGCGCATCATTGCCGATGGCGGTGCGGCCATTCTGAACAGCGATAGCAATTATTATGAACCGCTGCGCGCCCATGCTGCCGCACGCAAGTTGCGTCTTATCTCGTTCGGCACAAAGTCGCAAAGCGATTTGCGCCTAATCGACGTCAAACCATACGCAGCGGGACAGCATTTGTTGCTGGAGGCGCTCGGGAAACGCTATGACCTGACCTTGCCTGTGATCGGCAGTTTTCAAGCATGGAACGCGCTTTGCGCCCTCGGCCTTGTGTTGGGCGCGGAACCTTCCGTGCAAACTGATCAGGCAATCGCAGCATTGACCAAATTATCGGGCGTGCCGGGTCGTCTGCAGCTGGCGGGACAAACGGCCAAAGGCGGCACGGTCTTCATAGACTACGCGCACAAACCAGACGCACTGGAAAATGTCCTGCGCGTATTGCGCCCACACTTATCGGCACACCCCGGCGCAAAACTGGGTGTCGTTTTCGGCTGCGGCGGCAACCGCGATCAAGGCAAACGCCCCCTGATGGGTGGTATTGCCGCAAGATTGGCCGACTGGGTCATCATCACCGACGACAATCCGCGTCACGAAAACCCCGATCTGATTCGCGCAGCCATTCTGACCGGGGCGCATAGCGAGCCGGAAGCACAGGCAACCATAACGGAAATAGGCGACCGCGGCGCCGCCATTGAGGCCGGGATTCGGCAATGCAATGCCCATGATGTGCTGGTGATAGCCGGTAAAGGCCATGAACCCGGACAAATTGTCGGCGACAGCGTTTTACCATTTGACGATCTGGCCGTCGCACGCCAATTTCTGAGCAATGCGTAATATGTTGATATGGACCGCCGCCGATATTCTTGCCGCCGTACAGGGACAATCCCTGCACGAGCAAAACTGGCGCGCGACCGGCATCACCATCGATAGCCGTTCCGTGAACAAGGGCGACCTGTTCATCGCCATCAAAGGCCCGCATCATGACGGACATGACTATGTCGCCGCCGCGTTTCAGGCGGGTGCCGCCGCCGCCATTGTGTCGCGTCAAGTTTCGCCAGTACCGGCAGCCGCGCCTGTTATTATGGTCGATGACACCGTGGCAGCCCTGCAAGCGCTGGGGCGCGCGGGTCGGGCACGCAGCAGTGCCACGATTGTGGCCGTCACCGGGTCCGTCGGCAAAACCAGTTGCAAGGAAATGCTGCGTCTGGCGTTGGGCGCCGTGGATTCCACACATGCAAGCATCGGCAGTTACAACAATCATTGGGGCGTGCCCCTATCTTTGGCGCGCATGCCGCAGGATGTACGCTTTGGTGTGTTTGAACTGGGCATGAATCACGCGGGTGAACTTGGCCCCCTGTCACAAATGGTCAGGCCAGATGTCGCGATGATAACGACCATTGAACCTGTCCATATGGCGTTTTTTGACTCGCTGGATGGTATCGCCGACGCCAAGGCGGAAATTTTTCAAGGTCTGCCGTCAACGGGCACAGCCATTTTGAACCGCGACAATGCTTATTATGACCGCCTGCTGGCCACAGCAGAAAAGCAAGGCACCAAAAAAATCCTGAGTTTCGGCAAACATGCCAAAGCCGATGCGCAGATGATCAGCTACACACCCACGCCGGATGGCGCAATCGTATCCGCACGTATTATCGGCACGCCGGTTACCTTTACCCTATCCGTACCGGGCGAACATATCGCACAAAACGCCATTAGCGTTTTATTGACGGCGGTGGTGGCGGGTGGCGACCTGCAAGTATGTGCGGCCGCGCTGGAAGCGTACCGCCAACCCAAAGGGCGCGGCGTTATTGAAACCATCGACCTGCCCGCAGGCGGCAACTTTACCCTGATCGACGAAAGCTATAACGCTTCGCCAACCGCCGTTCGCTTTGCAGCGCGTGTTTTGGGCCAGATGGTGCCGCAAAGTGGCGGGCGCCGCATTATGGTTTTAGGTGATATGCGTGAATTGGGGCAAAGCGGCGCGGATTATCACCGCGCTTTGGCTACCGACATAACGCAGGCAGGCATCGATGTGGTTTACTGCTGCGGCGAATTGACGCATCACCTTTACGAAGCCTTGCCCGCTGATCTGCGCGGTTCATGGGCTGAAGACAGCATGACACTGGCCCCTATTGTGTCCAGCGCCATTCAAGCGAACGATATCGTCAGTGTCAAAGGGTCGCTCAGTATGTCCATGGATACGATCGTCGACCTACTTTCCACGAACCCCGCAACGCCGACCATGCACCAATCATATTAAGTAGGATCTCCGGTTATGCTTTTTCACCTCTTGGCCCCGTTTGCGCACCAGTTCATACTATTTAACCTGTTTCGGTACATCACGTTCCGTACGGCAGGCGCGTTGGCCACATCGCTGATTATCTGCTTTGCGGTCGGCCCGCGCGTTATCCGTTGGCTGCGCAGCAAACAGGGCGAAGGCCAACCCATCCGCGCCGATGGTCCCGAAACACATCTGAAGAAAAAAGGCACGCCGACCATGGGCGGCCTGATGATCCTGATCTCCGTCATCAGCAGCACAATCCTCTGGACCGATTTAAGCGATGTTTATACATGGATTGTTCTGTTTGTGACCGCCGGGTTTGGGTTGGTCGGCTTTGCCGATGACTACCAAAAACTGACGCGCCGTTCGCATCATGGCCTGTCAGGTAAAATGCGGCTGGCGATCCAGATTATCATCTCAGCCATCGCCGTTATCATGATCGTGGCGCATGCCGCCCCCAATCAGGCGACGACATTGGCCTTCCCTTTCCTGAAGGACACGCTGCAACTGGGGTGGGCATTCGCTCCGTTCGCCATTTTCGTGATCGTGGGCGCCAGCAACGCCGTCAACCTGACCGACGGTCTGGACGGGTTGGTCACGGTGCCGGTTATTATTGTCGCGCTGTGTTTCGCCGTTATTACCTATTTGGTCGGCAATCTGGTGTTTGCCAATTATCTGCAGATACACCACGTGCCGGGCGCGGGCGAATTGACGATTTTCTGCGGCGCTCTGGTCGGTGCGTGCCTTGGTTTTCTGTGGTTTAACGCGCCGCCTGCCCAAGTATTTATGGGTGACACAGGCTCGCTGTCGCTCGGCAGCGCGTTGGGCACCATCGCCATTATCATCAAGCACGAAATCGTTCTGGCGATTATCGGCGGCTTGTTTGTTGTTGAGACATTATCCGTCATCATTCAGGTGGCGTCCTTTAAACTGACCGGCAAGCGCGTGTTCCGCATGGCGCCCCTGCACCACCATTTCGAGAAACTGGGTTGGGCCGAGCCAACCGTTGTCGTGCGTTTCTGGATTATCTCATGCATTCTGGGGCTGATCGGCCTCGCCACACTCAAGCTGCGCTGAACAATGGCCAAGACGGATTATGTTTCCTTCTTCAAAGGCAAGACCGCGACGCTGATGGGCCTTGGCCTGTTGGGTCGTGGCAGTGGCGACGCGGCTTTTCTGGCACAACATTGCGCGCGTGTTCTGGTCACGGACATGAAGGGCGCCGAAGCCCTGCGTCCATCCATTGAGGCGCTTTCCGCCTATAAGAATATCGAGTTTCATTTGGGCGGTCACAGTGACGCGCTGTTCACGCAAACCGATTTTGTAATAAAAGGCGCAGGCGTCAGGCTTGACAACCGCTATATCGCGCTGGCGCGGCAACACAACGTGCCTGTGTATATGAGCACGGCACTGTTCGCCCATTTATCGGGTATCAAGACCATCGGCGTCACGGGCACGCGGGGCAAAACAACCGTGACTTGCATGATCGCCGACATTTTGGAGAAAGCAGGTCGTAAAGTCCTGCTGGGCGGCAATATCCGTGGCGTTTCCACGCTGGCACAACTACCACAGGCCGACCAATATGAAGCGGCGGTTCTTGAACTTGATTCATGGCAGTTGCAAGGATTTGACGATCTGCATATCAGCCCAAACCTGTCAGTGTTCACCAGCTTCTACCCCGACCATATGAATTACTACGATGGCAACGAAGCGCACTATTTGAATGACAAGACCGCCATCTACAGAAACCAGAAGCCGGGCGATGTATTAATCACCACGCCGGAAGTCAACGCCATCCTGCCACCGCACCGCACAGACGGCTGGGTTGTGGCCCCACCTTTGCCCGACACTTATATACTGTCACTGCCGGGGGCGCATAACCGCATGAATGCAGCGCTGGCCCGCGAAACGATGTTGCGTTACGGCGTTGACGCTGCCGTTATCGACGCAGCCCTACCCGGCTTCTCAGGCGTTGAAGGTCGCCTGTCACGCGCAGGCACGTGGCAGGGCCGCAGCTTTTATAATGACTCGAACGCAACGACGCAGGAAGCAACACTCGCGGCGTTAAACGCTTTTCCGGCGAATAAAATCGTGCTGATCTTCGGCGGAGCCGACAAAGGCCTGCCGATTGATGCGCTCATCCACAAAATCGGGCACGACAAAATCCGCGCCGTCCTTCTGAAAGGCACTGGCAGCGACCGCGTTCTGCAACACCTGCCGGGATTACCCGTTGCTGGCAGTATGGCTGAGGCGGTGCAACGCGCCTGTGCCCTGTCCGCGTCAGGCGATACGCTGATCCTCAGCCCCGCCTTTGCGTCTTTCGGCATGTTTACAAATGAATATGACCGCAGCGATCAATTCGTGGCTGAAGTCAACCGCCTGATGGCTGCTGGGAAGGAATTCCTATGAAACCCTTTGCCCGTTCTGACCGCTCCGTCCTTGGCCGCTGGTGGTGGACCATAGACCGATGGACCTTGTTCGCGCTGGCCGCCATCATGGGCTTTGGCATCTTGTTGATACAGGCAGCCACGCCCGCCGTCGCCATTAAACACGGCCTCGACAACTTCTATTTCGTCGAACGTCATTTGCTGATGCTCGTCGTGGCCATCTTCATCATCTTCGGCATTTCCCTGCTGACTCCACGGCAAATACGTTTGGGGGCCCTGTTCGGCCTCCTTCTGTTTCTACCCATGCTGATGCTGACGCCGTTTATCGGCACCGAGATTAAAGGCGCGACGCGCTGGATCCACCTGCCTGGCCTTTCGATCCAGCCATCCGAATTTGTTAAACCCCTGTTTGCGGTGACGGCAGCCTGGCTTTTTTCGCGCCAGTGTGAACACAAAGGTTTTCCAGCGCTCAGCGTCAACATCGCACTCTGGCTCCTCATCACCATTTTTCTGGTGATGCAGCCCGACATCGGCATGACCGTTTTGACAACCGCTATCTGGATCGGTGAGTTCTTTCTGGCGGGTCTGCCAATCATCACATTGGCGATCTTTATCGGACTTGGCGCGGGCGGGCTGGTTGTGGCCTATTACACCTTGCCGCATTTCACATCACGCATGGACCGGTTCCTGAGCCATAGCGGAGACACCTATCAGGTGGACCGGGCGCTTGATGCCTTTATGAATGGCGGCCTGTTGGGCAAGGGGGCGGGCGAAGGCACAGTCAAAATGTCCATCCCCGACGCCCATGCCGACTTTGTGTTCGCTGTGGCAGGCGAGGAGCTGGGCTTTATCTGGTGCCTTGTTATCATTGGGTTATTCGCCTTTATCGTTCTGCGCGGTTTCTGGCGCCTGCGCCACGAGGGAAATCTGTTCATTTTGCTGTCAACCAGTGGTCTTTTGATTGAATTCGGCTTACAGGCTATTATTAATATGGCTTCGACCCTGCATCTGATGCCGGCCAAGGGCATGACGCTGCCTTTCATTTCATATGGCGGTTCTTCGCTCTGGGCACTGGCGATCGGCATGGGCATGCTTTTGGGCCTGACGCGCAAGCGTTTCGGCCTGCACGATGTTTGAAACCAAGGATAGCACATGAACACGCCCGCCCCCCTGATACTTCTTGCCGCCGGCGGTACCGGCGGGCACGTGTTTCCCGCCGAAGCTTTGGCGCGTGAACTGCTGGGGCGCGGGTTACGTGTTGGCCTGATCACCGACCAGCGCGGCAATAAATTCAGCGATGATCTGGGCATTCCTGTTTATCGCGTGGCGGCCAGCGCATTGGGCAAAGGGTTCCTTGCCAAACTGCGCAGCATTGCGGTTATGGGGTTTGGTGTCTGGCAGGCAGGGCGTACCCTGAAACAACTGCGCCCGGCAGCCATCGTCGGCTTCGGCGGATATCCATCTGTGCCGTCTCTCTATGCCGCCGTTCAACGTCATGTGCCCATCATCCTGCATGAACAGAATGCGATACTGGGCCGCGCCAACCGTGTCCTGATGAACAAGGCCAGTATTGTCGCGACATCTTTCCCGCATGTTGTCGGGTTGAAGCCCGGCCCGTCTACACGCCTTGTGCACACGGGCAATCCTGTGCGTCCTGCCTTTGCAACCCTGCGCGCAACGCCTTATCCGGCATTGGAACCCGAAGGTATGCTGCACCTACTCGTGCTGGGCGGTAGCCTTGGTGCGCGTATATTCAGCAGCGCTGTACCGCATGCTTTGGCCCTATTGCCGGAACCGATGCGCCGCCGCATCATTGTGTCACAGCAATGCCGCAAGGAAAATATCGAGGAAGCGCGCGCCGCCTATGCAGCCGCCGGCATCCACGCCGATCTGGCCACTTTCTTTAATGACGTGCCGGACCGTATGGCGGCAGCGCATCTGTTTGTCGGACGGTCTGGTGGGTCCACCGTTGCGGAATTGACCGCCGTTGGTCGTCCGGCCATCTTTGTACCCTTTCCGCACGGCCATGCGGGTGAGCAAACCGCGAATGCCGAAGCCGTTGCCGAAGCAGGTGGCGCGTGGCTGATCCCCGAACATGCCCTGACGCCGGAAACACTGGCGGTGCGCATTGAATCCCTGATGCAGATGCCCGAAACCCTGAACAAGGCCGCCATGGCGTCACGCGCCTGGGGCACTATTTCAGCCGCCGATAATCTGGCCGACTGCGTTTTGGAAGCCATCGGTCACGCACCGTCCAGAATACAGCGCCAAGACACCAACACCGACACGACACTCAGCGACCGCGACGCAGCCTCGGCTGGCGACGGGTCAAAGGATCATGCAGCATGAATATCGCCGTTTTGAATAAATCCGCCACGACGCAGCCTTTCAGCCCGCAATCGGTCGGTATTCTGCATTTCATCGGCATCGGCGGCATCGGCATGAGCGGCATCGCCGAAATCCTGCACAACCTTGGCTATAAGGTGCAGGGCAGCGACCTGACCGACAACGCCAACGTCAAACGTCTGCGTGAAAAAGGCATTACCATCCATGTCGGCCATCGCGCCGAAAATTTGGGCGAAGCGGGCGTGGTGGTTATTTCCTCCGCGGTCAAACGCGATAATCCAGAAGTTGTAGCCGCGCGCGAAGCCATGCTGCCCATCGTACGCCGCGCAGAGATGCTGGCTGAGCTGATGCGCCTGAAATGGTCGGTCGCCGTCGGCGGCACGCATGGCAAGACAACCACTACCTCCATGGTTGCCACCTTATTTGAGCGCGCGGGCTATGACCCGACCGTTATCAATGGTGGCATCATCAACGCCTATGGCACCAACGCACGTTTGGGCGGCAGCGACTGGATGGTCGTGGAGTCGGATGAATCAGACGGCACCTTTACCAAGCTGCCATCAACCGTCGCCATCGTCACCAATATCGACCCCGAACATATGGACCATTACAGCAACTTTGACGCTGTGCGTGACGCGTACCACCACTTCATCCAGAACGTGCCGTTTTACGGCTTTGCCGTTCTGTGCATCGACCATCCCGAAGTTCAGGCGATGATCGGCCGCGTTAAAGATCGCCAGATCGCCACCTATGGCTTTTCGCCGCAAGCAGATGTGCGGGCCGTTAATGTTCACGCACATACCGAAGGCTCCAGCTTTGATATCGTCATTTCCGACCGGAAGACGGACACGACGCGTACACTGAAAGGCGTCAACCTGCCGGTTATCGGCCAACACAATGTTCTGAATGCGCTGGCCGCCATTACGGTCGGCCTGCGCCTGAATATGCCAGAGGATGTCCTCATCAACGGGCTGAGCCGGTTTGAAGGCGTCAAACGTCGTTTCACCCGCACCGGTACGGTCAATGGCATCACTATCGTCGATGATTATGGGCATCACCCGGTTGAAATCGCCGCGACCCTCAAGGCTGCGCAGCAGGCCAAAGGCAACAAGGGTCGCGTGATCGCCGTCATGCAGCCGCATCGCTATTCACGCCTGTCCAGCCTGTTCAAGGATTTCTGCACCTGCTTCAATGATGCCGACAGCGTGATTGTCGCCGATGTATACGCGGCAGGCGAAACACCCATTGAAGGCGCCAGCAAGGACGCACTGGTCGAAGGGTTGCGCGAACACGGGCACCGCGATGTGCACGCGCTCAGCCAACCCGAAGCGTTGGCCGCCATGATCGCCGACATTGCCCGGCCGGATGATTATGTTGTCTGCCTTGGCGCCGGCACTATCAGCCAATGGGCCCACGCCCTGCCTCAGGAATTACAGCGGGTTCTCGAACAACACCCCAAGGCGGGACGGGTATAACGTGACCGCTGTTGCGTCTTTTGCCCAATCGACCTTGCTAAGCCGCCTGCCCGGTGTGCGCGGCAAATTGTCGGCTAATGAATCGTTGGCGGGGCAAAGCTGGTTCCGCGTTGGCGGTCCCGCCGAAGTTTTATTCAAACCTGTGGATACCGAAGATATCGCCACTTTTATGGCAGGGTGCCCTGCCGATGTGCCGGTTACCGTTATTGGCGTTGCGTCAAACCTCATCATCCGCGACGGCGGCGTACCGGGCGTAGTCATCCGCCTTGGGCCCGATTTTGCGCGCACGACAACCGAAGGCACGGCCGTTACGGCAGGTGCGGCGGCACTTGATATGAATGTCGCCAAAGTGGCACAGACGGCGGGCATTACCGGCATGGCCTTTCTGTCCGGCATTCCGGGCAGCGTCGGCGGCGGGCTGCGCATGAATGCGGGCGCCTATGGCGGTGAGTTTAAGGATATCGTGACCACAGCAACCGCCGTGACACGACGGGGACAGATTGTCAGCCTGAAGAACGCCGATTTCGGTTTTACCTACCGTCATACGGCGATCGACCCGACGATGATTTTTACCAGCGCGGTTTTGCACGGAACATCCGGTGACCCGGCGGTCATTTTACAAGAAATGCAACGCATCCAGTCGGCGCGTGGCGATACACAGCCCATCCGTGAAAAAACGGGCGGTTCAACCTTCGCCAACCCTGATCATGACCCGCAAGGGCGCAAATCATGGCAATTGGTCGATGCCGCCGGATGTCGTGGCTTGCGCGTTGGTGGGGCGCAGGTTTCGGAAAAACATTGCAACTTTCTTATTAATACCGGCACGGCGACAGCAGCCGATATTGAAAATCTGGGCGAGACGGTGCGCCGTCGCGTTCTGGAAACATCGGGTGTTGAGCTACGCTGGGAAATCAAGCGCATCGGCATACCGCTTGAGGACCAACAATCATGAAACGTAAAAAACAACCCGCGCTGCGTGGCAGCATCACACAAAACACCATGCGCCTGAGCGCCCGCACCCCGACCGCAGGCGCAAGCGTCGTGACCCGTGTCTCCGCCGTCGGCGGTTCAGCGTTACTACTCCTCGGCCTCGGCTGGTGGCTTTGGCATATTGGCTGGCCCCAGCATCAGGTTGAAAAAGCGGTCAATGCCGTCTTGCAGACAACCAAGCATATGGGCTTTGCCGTACACGATGTTGTTGTGGAGGGTAGACAGCAAACCGGCCGCGAAGCCCTGACCTCCGCACTGGAAACGGAAGCGGGCGCACCCATTTTGGGCTTTAACCCCGGCGAAGCGGAACAGCGTATTGCTAAATTGCCTTGGGTGGAATCGGTTGTCATCGAACGCCATCTGCCCGACACGTTGCAGGTACACCTGACAGAACGGCAACCGCTGGCACGGTGGCAGCATGAGGGGCAGATTAGCGTCATAGACATCAACGGTCATGAATTACCCGACGCCAAGCTGGACAGCTTTGGCCAGTTGCCACTGCTGGTCGGCGGCGGCGCGCCACAGGAAGCACGTGATTTGATCACCATGCTGTCGCTCTACCCCCATATTACAGAAAAAATGACCGCCGCCGTTCGTGTGGGCGACCGGCGCTGGGACTTGCATCTGCAACCGCGAGTCGTCGCCAAACTGCCCGAAGCCAACCAGGCCGCCGCACTGAAACGGCTGGACGAAATGGTCGTTGCCCAGAAAATACTGGAACGCGATGTCGTAACGATTGACTTACGCCTACCTGACAGACTTATAATCGAACCGGGCGCCTCTGCCCCCACTAACACCAGCGGAAATTCACACTAATGCGTCGCCTGACTGAATGGCTGTTCCAGAAACCGCGTATCACACAGGGTGATGTTGTCGCCGCACTGGACGTAGGGTCCAGCAAAATAGCCTGCTTTATCGCCCGCGCCGACCATGACAGCACGCCGCGCGTGGTGGGTATCGGCCATCAGGTTTCAGAGGGCATCCGTAACGGCAGCATTGTGAATATGGAAGCGCTGCAGCATGCCATAACCGGCGCCGTGGCCACAGCCGAGCAAATGGCGGGTGAAACCATCGAACGTGTGACCGTCAATATCGCCGGTTCGCAGTTGCTGTCCAATACCGTCAGCATCGAATTACCCTTGAATGGACGCGAAGCAACGGACGCCGACATTCAACGCATCCTGTCGCAGGCCGAAACCATGGCCCCCGAAGATGCGCAAGGGCAGCCGCTCGAACTGGTTCACACTCTGCCTGTGCATTACAGTCTGGACCATCAAAAGGGTATTCACGACCCCATCGGTATGACAGGGTCGGTCCTGCAATCCCAATTGCATCTGGTCTCTGCCGCCTTCGGGCCCGTGCGCACGCTGACCACCGCCATCGCCCGGTGCCATCTGGAAGTGGAAACCATGGTCGCGGCACCTTACGCCAGCGGCCTCGCCTGCCTTGTCGAAGATGAAATGGATCTGGGCTCGCTGGTTATTGATATGGGCGCAGGCACCACCAGTTTTGCCGTCTTTATCGAAGGCCATCTGGTTTTCACGGATGGAATCGCCGTCGGCGGCGCACATGTGACGAATGATATTGCCCGTGGCCTGACGACATCGCTGCCGAATGCCGAACGCCTCAAGACCCTTTTCGGCCACGCGATCGGCAGCATGGCCGACGAACGCGACATGATCGACGTGCCCCTGATCGGCGAAGAGGAACCTGAGAACGCCAACCATGTGCCGAAATCGCACCTGAACCGCATCATCCAGCCGCGCATTGAAGAAATCCTCGAACTCGTCAAAAACCGCATGGATAAAAGCGGTTTCAACGAAGCGGCAGGGCGTCGCGTTGTTCTGACCGGCGGCGCCAGCCAATTGCCGGGCGTACGCGAACTGGCGCAGCGCATGTTGGACAAACAGGTGCGTCTCGGCCGCCCATTGCGCGTCACGCGTCCCTCCAGCACACGCGGCAAAAGTCAGGCTTCTGCCTTTTCCGGCCTTGCCGAGGCGACATCGGGCCCGTCTTTTGCCACAACGGCAGGTTTGCTCGCTGTTGCAATGCAACCTTCACTAGCCGCTCCAGGCAACACGCACGAATACAGCGCGCACCAGAACATCACCTCGCGCCTGGGTCAGTGGTTCAAACAAAACATGTGATGATGCGGCTCCAACGCATGCATGCGTTGGTTGAATCGAGTCGTGTGATGATGTCATGTGACATCACGCGATGCGCACATCTTCACTTCGTGTGAACCATTTCGTAATTCTTTTTTTACGATTGGAGCATCTCGCATGTTGTGCGGAAGAAAAAATGTTGCAGAGATGCAACGCGGCAAGTCGATAAAAAGAAATTGAATCTGTTTTTCGCTACGCGCACAAAAATGTTGTTGACTATTTTCTGAACTAGACACAACATGATCTCACTCTACTCTAGTACAGGAGGCCACAATGGCTGTTGCTAAGAAGAAAACCGCGGCGAAGAAGGCCGTGAAGAAACCCGCCGCCAAGAAGACCGTCAAGAAGACCGTCAAGAAGGCAGCGAAGAAGAAGTAATCTGATCGCCGCAAGGCGATCAATTCTTGTTCTACGAACCCCTGTTCGGGGTGCCACGCGAAGGCTGGCAGACCGAACAGGGGTTTTTCTTTGCCCTGACGACACAAATCGCTCTATCAACGGCACATCATAACAGACTGTTATTCCTCAATATTATACCACGCCGTTTGGCATATTCTTCCCGTAAGAATCAAAGCATAATCACCGGCATTCGACACCTATATATATATGAGTATCGTCATGACCGCCCTTTCTGTATCCATCACGACCCTGCCTCACGCCGAAGGTTTGACCCTGCCCGATTACGCGACCGAACAGGCCGCCGGCATGGATTTGTGTGCGGCGGTAACCGCCGATGTCACCCTTGCACCCGGTCAGCGCGCCCTGATCCCGACGGGTCTCGCCATCGCCCTGCCACCCGGATATGAAGCGCAAGTGCGTCCGCGTTCCGGTCTTGCCCTCAAAAACGGCATTACTGTCCTGAATAGCCCGGGCACCGTAGATGCGGATTATCGTGGCGAGATCGGCGTCATTCTGGCCAATTGCGGCACCGAACCCTTTATCGTCACCCGCGGCATGCGCGTGGCCCAGATGGTTATTGCTGCCTACACCCGTGTTAGCTGGTCACAAGTCAGTGAATTACCTACTTCGGCGCGCGGCACAGGGGGGTTTGGTTCAACCGGAACCTCCAATCTCAAATCCGCTTCATAAAAAGGCGGCAACGGGCTATAGGGGATAAGCCACTGCCTGCGGAGCCGCCATGGAAGACACCCCTCCCTTGGTCTTTGATGACCTGGTCGCGTACCTTGCCAAAGGATGCAAGCCTCGGGAGAATTGGCGTGTTGGCGCTGAACATGAGCTGTTCGCCTTCAACCGGCGCAATCTGGAAAGATTACCCTATAACGGCACCCCCGGCATTACTGATTTGCTGCACGGCCTGATGCAATATGGCTGGCAGACCGTCCATGAAGGTGACGTACTGATTGGCCTGACACGTGACGGCGCAGGCGTCAGTCTGGAACCCGGCGGCCAATTCGAATTATCCGGGGCGCAACATCCCGACATCCACGCCATTTACAACGAAACCCAACAATATGGCGAAGAGCTGCACAACGTTGCCGATGATTTGAATATCGGCTTTTTGGGTGTCGGATTCTCCCCTCTTTGGTCCCGCGAGCAAACGCCGGTCATGCCAAAAGGCCGCTACAACATCATGCGCCCCTATATGGCCAAGGTCGGGCGGCAGGGGTTGGATATGATGCTGCGCACCTGCACGATACAAACCAATCTGGATTACAGCAGCGAAGCGAACATGGTCGCCAAGTTTCGCACTTCGCTTGCACTGCAACCGATTGTTACCGCCCTGTTTGCCAACTCCCCATTCACCGAGGGCGCGCCGAACGGATACCTTTCCAAACGTGCTAATGTATGGACGGAAACCGACCCCGACAGGACGGGCATGCCAGCCATGGTCTTCCAGAAAGGTTTCGGGTTTGAGGCCTATACCCGTTACGCGCTGGGCGTTCCCATGTATTTCGTAAAACGCGGGCATACCTACATCGATGTATCGGGCGCTTCGTTTGCCGACTTCATGGAAGGCAAGCTGGATATACTGCCGGGTGAGCGTCCCACCCTGAAAGACTGGGCAGATCATCTGACCACACTGTTCCCGGATGTCCGCCTTAAGACCTATCTGGAAATGCGCGGCGCAGACGGCGGGCCACAATCCCACATCGCGGCGCTGGCCGCCCTTTGGGTGGGGTTGCTGTATGAACAGGACGCCCTTTCCGCCGCGTGGTCGTTATGTAAGGACTGGTCGCATGAAGAGATGCTGCAACTACGCCAGGATGTAGCCAAAGGTGCCATGAGCGCCAAAATTCAGAACCGAACCGTACATGCCATCGCCAAGGACATGGTCGACATCGCCATGCATGGGCTGAGCCGCCGCAGGCGCATGTCAGCCGCTGGACAGGACGAAACCCGTTACCTGACGCCATTGATGGATATTGTCGATAGCGGCAAGACATTGGCCGAGTTGCAGCTGGACCTCTACAATGGCCTGTGGCGGCATGATATCAGCCGCCTTTATCAGGAGTGGGCTGCCTAGCTCAGGCGGCTTCCTTAACAATCAGGCTATCGGACGCTTCTTCCAGCGCGGATTCCAGACGGCGCATCATCTCATCACGCTTCAAACCCGCGGGGATGGGCGGCAGGAATTCAAGCGTGATCGTGCCACCTTTTTTGATCCATCCGCCGCGCGTGGTGAAACAACCCGCATTGTGGGCTACCGGCACTATCGGCACATCAAGCGCGCCATAAAGAGCCGCGACGCCGCTTTTATAAGGCGCCTTTTCCCCGGGCGCGATGCGCGTACCCTGAGGGAAGATCACAATCTTGCGTCCCTGCGCCAACGCCTGCCTGGCTTTCTTGATCATGGCGCTGAGGGCACGCGTGCGCCCCTTGCGGTTAATGGCGATCATGCCCGCACGATACATAAACCAGCCCCAGAAGGGGATCAGTTGCAGTTCCCACTTCAGAACAATAGCCGGGTCGCCGAACAGTACGTGCAACTTGAATGTTTCCCACGAAGACTGATGCTTGGACGCGACCAGGCACGCCCCCTGCGGCATGTTTTCGGGATTGAGGATACGATAGGACAGGCCGCCGACATATTTCTCAATCCACGCGACGGCGTGAAACCAGAATTGCGCGACCTTGACCACATACCAGCGCGGCAGCAGTAAAACCCACGCCATGGAAATGCAGACGACGAAAGTCATGACCAGCACAACAAGCGTGCACAAGATTGAACGCAACCGCATTATTCCCCCACGATTGGACGCGCGACCGCCCAAAGATACTTGTTGTATTCGGTTACCAGCAAACTGGCCGTCCCCGCATGTTGCCACCAGTCATGCATCATGACTTTGTCGGGCACAACCGGATGGGGAATGATCACGATATCCGGCATGGCCCGGCGGAACAGAAGTATACTGCGCGGCATATGATAATTGGCGGTGACGAGCCGCAGGGAATGAAATCCTTCCAGCTCCATCCACGCTTGCGTTTCATCGGCATTACCCTGCGTGCTGCCTGCCTCGTGCCCCAGAATGATGCAACAATCACGTATTGTCTTCGTCACGTCCAGACCATTGAGCAGCAGGTCTTTAGCAACCCCTGCATGAACACCGGATATGAAAAGTTTCCTAGCTTTGCCGGCCTTGAGGATGGCGAGCCCGGCCTGTAATCTTTCGCTGCCGCCAGTCGGTACAACGACCGCGTCCGTTTCGGGCATGGCGGCATCAACAACCGGGGTCACCATGGCATGAATGCGCGTCGCGAAGAACGAAAGCCCTATCCCCCAAACCAGCGCGATAACCCCCAACCCCGTGATGCCATGGCGCAGGATGCGGTTGATAGACATGCCGCCCTGCCCGCTCACGGCGCAGAGCGCAAGGTCGACAGCACCGAAAGCCGCGCGGCATAGGATGCAATCACCACCGCTGTTAACGGCACCGCCAGCACCGTAGCGCCGATATAGGCCCAGTGGCTGGTTGACAAAAGCGCCGTATCCGCAAAATTACGGATGTAGTAAAGGAGTCCCATGGCTGAAACCACCGCACCACCAAAGCCAGTCAAGGCAGGCAACCATGACAGGCTGATGGTCAGGCGTTGAAAATGCGCCGCGATATCGCGGTCATCAGCACCAAGGAAGTGCAGCAGGTCGATGGTCGCACGTTCTGTCGCCATCACAGAACGGCACAGCAGCGTGATACAGATCATGAGCGTCAGTGCGGTCAGAAGGATCAGGAACAACCCCAACAAGGTTAGGCCATTCACGAACGACCCGAGGTCCGAGAGCCAGTTGGCATGGTCATCAACGCGCACATCATGCAGCGCTGACTTCAATGCCTGCCGCACGTCTTCGGCTGTCAGCGTGGCACCCGCCTTGCGTTCAATATCAATCAGGATGGGAACCGGCAAAGCCTTCAAAAGATCAGGCTGATTAATCCATGGCTTGATGAGGCCCAATGTTTCCTGCTCTGACACCATCGACACATGTGCCACGCTCGGCATCGCGTGCAGAATAGCCAGCGCCTGCTGCGCGCGTTCGGTTTGCGGCGTGGCGCTTTCATCTTCGATGGCGGGTATTTCAACCGTCAATCGGCTTTGTACGCCACTGTCCCAACTGAGCGTCACGGCAGAGAGCGTAACCTCGGCCGCCGTTACGAAAGTAGCCAGATACACCATCATCAGAACCAGTGCGGCAAAGAACCAACCGAGCCTGCGCTTACGGAAAGAATGGATAAAGAGTTTGTGTGGCAATGCCATGTTACGCGACCTTTGTCATAGGCGATGTCAGGCGCCCGCCCTTCAGGCGCAGTCCCGGTTTCTTGAATTTTTCCGTCAGATGTTGCTGGTGGGTAGCCAGAATGACTGCCGTGCCCATTTTGTGCATTTCATCGAACAGATGGAACAGTTTGACCGCCGTTTCATCATCCACATTGCCGGTAGGTTCGTCAGCCAGCAGCAACTTCGGCTTGTTCACAACAGCGCGCGCGATGGCAACGCGTTGCTGCTCACCGCCCGACAATTCAGTCGGCAAGGCTTCCAGTCGGTTGCCGAGCCCGACCCATTCCAGAAGTTCCCGCGCATGGCGCAGGACATATTCGTTATCAGCCCCGGCAAGGCGTAGCGGCAGCGCGGCGTTTTCAAGGGCGGTCAAGTGCGGGATCAGGCGAAAATCCTGATAAACAATGCCGATCTCACGGCGCAGATTCATCAATTCCTTGCGTCCGGCATTGACAACGTCTTGCCCGAACAAGGACAGACGGCCCGCGCTGGGGCGCTCCGCGCCATAAATCAGGCGCAAAAGGGAAGATTTCCCCGCACCGCTGGGCCCTGTCAGGAAGTAAAAACCGCCTTCCGGCAAAGCCATATCGATGTCCGACAACACGGTCCGGTTGTCGTCATACCAAAGGCTGACTTTTTCAAATTGTAGCAACATAGTGTCCCATGAATCTGTTAGACTCGAAGTATAGCGGATTGGCCCACGACCTCAAGCAGTGCCGTTCTTGCCACCGTGGCTCGATAAGCCTTATAACAGGGCATGATTATTTCCTGTGGCCTATGCAATACACGTTATCTGGTTTCCGCCAGCCTGTTTGCCTTTGGGCCACGCATGGTTCGTTGTGCCCGTTGTCGGCATAGCTGGCAGGCCGATATGCCCAGCAATATCGACGTCTTCATGAGACCACCGCCGCCGATGGCAGAGCCCGAACCGCCGGTTAGCGCGCCCGAACCGGCGCAACCCGATTCGCCCACCCCAC
>Ga0213872_10001195_pt1 | contig 17622 bp, 13 predicted proteins | sample VelepicomBERX_R2_FD_160071 | JGI IMG/M metagenome (GOLD analysis project Ga0213872, IMG submission 160071) | Rhizosphere microbial communities from Vellozia epidendroides in rupestrian grasslands, the National Park of Serra do Cipo, Brazil - RX_R2 | ecosystem: Host-associated > Plants > Roots >...
GACTTCGGCGCGGGCAAGCTGAGCCTCGGTGACCGCAAAACGTGCCATATCTTCCTGCGGCAGGTAAATGCGCGCCTTTTCCCAATCGACCGCGACGTCCTGCCAGAAATTGATCAGCTGCAGGGCGGAGCAGATGGCGTCCGAAGCGCGCAGATTGTCCGGCGTAGCAGCGCCGTACAGGTGCAGCATCAAGGCGCCGACCGGGTTGGCCGAGCGTCGGCAATAGTCGAGCAAGCCTTCGAAGCTTGCATAGCGTTTGGTCACGACATCTTGTTTGAAAGCGGACAACAGATCGTGGAAAGGCTGCAGGGGCAGGCCGTATTGATGCACGACTTCCGCCAGTGCCTGGAACAGCGGAGTCGTTGCGGACTTGCCGGCCTCAATGGCCCGCAGTCCCTCTTCAAAGGTGGTCAGTGCCTCCAGGCGCTGTGCGGGTGTCGCTTCGCCCTCGTCGGCCAGATCGTCGGCGCTACGTGCAAAGCGGTAGATGGCAGCCACGGCCGGACGAAGGCGTGCCGGCAGCAGGATCGATGCGACGGGAAAATTTTCGTAATGGTCGACTGACATGGTCGGTTGCGTCTGCATTGGTGCCTGCATTGCAGGGAAGGGCAAGGGTAACAGGTTTTGTTGAAACGTTGCGGATATGGCAAGTCCACATGATCTTGGCCGGGGGGGCAATGCTGCTCGATTGTCGGCTGCGAAATTCTTGGCAGCGGGACAAGGTCAATATGAAGGCAGGGGTGATATAAAAATCGCCAGTTAAGCCAAAATCCAGTAAAATAGCGGGTTGAAGTTGAAGCGCCTACTACAGGGAACTGAGCAGAGGCAAAGCAGGGCGACCGTGTTTTCACTTCGGGTCGCCCTTTGCATTTTTTGCGTTTGTTTGTATCTGTAGGGCCCAAAATCCCGCGAGGATGGCGAAATTGGTAGACGCACCAGGTTTAGGTCCTGACGCCAGCAATGGTGTGGGGGTTCGAGTCCCCCTCCTCGCACCACAGCATTCTTTATTTTTGGACGATTCACATGGCAACTGCAGTCGAAACCCTGGATAAACTCGAGCGCCGCATCACGATTTCGCTGGCCGCAGCGGACGTGCAGGCGGAAGTGGAAAAGCGCCTGAAAGTGCGCGCCCGTACGGTCAAGGCACCGGGCTTCCGCCCCGGCAAGGTGCCGATGAAGATGGTTGCCGCCCAATACGGCTACCAGGTCGAGACCGAAGTCTTGAACGACAAGGTCGGCCGCGCGTTCAACGATGCCGCGACTGAAAACAATCTGCGTGTCGCCGGCTTTCCCAAGATCGAACCGAAAGACGGCAGCGACGCCGCTTCCGGCACGCTGACGTTCGATGCGACCTTCGAGATCTATCCGGAAGTCAAGATCGGCGATCTGGGTGCGACCGAGGTGGAAAAGACGGTCGTCAACGTGTCCGACGCCGAAATCGACAAGACTATCGACATCCTGCGCAAGCAGCGCGTGCACTACCACGTCAAGGGCGAGCACAGCGCCCACGGTGATGGCGGTGCCGACCTGAGCGCCCAAGACGGCGACCGCGTCACGCTGGACTTCAGCGGCAAGATCGACGGCGTCGAATTCCAGGGCGGCCAGGCGACCGATTACGCTTTCGTCTTGGGCGAAGGCCGTATGTTGCCCGAGTTCGAGAATGCCACGCGCGGCCTGAAGGTTGGCGAACAAAAGGTTTTTCCGCTGCCTTTCCCAGAGGACTATCACGGCAAGGACGTGGCCGGCAAGACTGCCGAATTCACCATCACACTGAAGAAGCTGGAATGGGCGCACCTGCCCGAAGTCAATGCTGAATTCGCGAAATCGCTCGGTATCGAAGACGGCGACATGGAAAAAATGCGCGCCGATATCAAGGATAACCTCGAGCGTGAAGTCGGCAATCGTGCCAAGTCCAAGACCAAGGACAGCGTGATGGATGCGCTGATCAAGGTCGCCGAGTTGCAATTGCCGAAGTCGCTGGTCGAACAAGACATTCAGCGCCTGATCGAAATGACGCGCCAGGATATGGCCCAGCGCGGCATGAAGGTCAATCAGGACATGCCGTTCCCGCCGGAACTGTTCACGGCTCAAGCCGAGCGCCGCGTACGCCTGGGCCTGATCCTGGCCGAAGTGGTCAGGGCCAACGAATTGCAAGCCAAGCCGGAGCAGGTACGCGCTCAGGTCGAGGAATTCGCGCAAAGCTACGAAGACCCGAAACAGGTCCTGAAATATTATTACAGCGACCGCCGCCGTCTGGCCGAGGTCGAGACCCTTGTTTTGGAAGAAAACGTCGTTAACTATGTCTTGAGCAAAGCCAAGGTCACCGACAAGACCGTCGAATTCGATGAATTGATGGGTAATAACCGCGGCTAAGTTTGTACGGAAGCACGCGTTTTCTGCGAGAATTGCCGGGAAGCGTCAAGCTCCCGGCAATTTTTATTTGGCGCAATGTGTAACGACTTCTTTAAAGGTGCATGGCAAACATGATACGAAATCCAGCGTTCGAACCCCAGATGCTCAACATGGTGCCGATGGTGATCGAGCAGAGCGGCCGCGGCGAGCGCGCTTACGACATCTATTCGCGCCTGTTGAAGGAACGCGTGATTTTCCTGGTCGGCCCCGTCAACGATGCGGTCGCCAACGTCATCGTCGCCCAGTTGCTGTTCCTGGAAAGCGAAAACCCGGACAAGGATATTTCCTTTTACATCAATTCGCCGGGCGGTTCGGTTTCTGCGGGTATGGCGATTTACGACACCATGCAATTCATCAAGCCGGAAGTGTCCACCTTATGCACCGGCCTTGCCGCTTCGATGGGTTCTTTCCTGCTGGCTGCCGGGGCCAAGGGCAAGCGCTTTTCTTTGCCGAATTCGCGCATCATGATTCACCAGCCGTCAGGCGGCGCACAAGGGCAGGCGACCGATATCGAAATCCAGGCACGCGAAATCCTTTACCTGCGTGAGCGTCTGAATGGCATCCTGGCTGAGAATACCGGCAAGTCTGTCGAAGAGATTGCGCGCGACACCGAACGCGACAACTTCATGTCTGCCGATGCAGCGGTCGAGTATGGCTTGATTGACAAGGTGCTCAGCAAGCGCGGCTAAGCATTCGCGACATGGCGAGACCGGCAGCAGTGTCGGTCTGCCATGTCTCAGCAGGCTGCCACGACCGAAATCGGCAACGATTGCGGTGCGGAAATACTTGTCGAGCACTTTGCCTGATCGCTTTCTTGTTCAAGACATCATGCGTATTTGATACCAGTCGGGTGTGACTGTGTGTCACTGCTTGAGCTTGACATCATTTCCCGATTTTTCTGCGACGGTTGCGTGACGAATATTGAATTCGCAGGTAAGATCGAATTAATCCTTATCCATAGCTTATCCGTAGACTGACCCATGTCCGATAAAAAATCCTCCAGTGGCGAAAAACTGCTCTATTGCTCGTTTTGCGGCAAGAGCCAGCACGAGGTGAAGAAACTCATCGCGGGTCCGTCCGTGTTCATTTGCGACGAGTGTATCGACCTTTGCAATGACATCATCCGCGACGAAGCGTCGAGCATCGAATCGGTTTCGGGCCCGAAATCCGATCTGCCCACACCGCACGAAATCTGCGAGCTGCTGGACCAGTACGTGATCGGCCAGGAAACCGCCAAGCGCATCCTGTCTGTCGCGGTCTACAACCACTACAAGCGCCTCAAGCACTTGGGCAAGAAAGACGATGTCGAACTGGCCAAGAGCAACATCCTGCTGGTTGGCCCGACCGGTTCGGGCAAGACGCTGCTGGCGCAAACGCTGGCGCGCATGCTGAACGTGCCCTTCGTGATTGCCGATGCCACCACCTTGACCGAGGCCGGCTACGTCGGCGAAGACGTCGAGAACATCATCCAGAAGCTGCTGCAGAACTGCAATTACGAAGTCGAGAAGGCACAGAAGGGCATTGTCTACATCGACGAAATCGACAAGATTTCGCGGAAGTCGGACAATCCCTCGATCACGCGCGACGTTTCCGGCGAAGGCGTGCAGCAGGCTTTGCTGAAGCTGATCGAAGGCACCATGGCTTCGGTGCCGCCTCAAGGCGGGCGCAAGCACCCGAACCAGGATTTCGTGCAGATCGACACCACCAACATCATGTTCATCTGCGGCGGCGCCTTCGACGGACTCGCCAAGATCATTTCCAACCGTTCGGAAAAGAGCGGCATTGGTTTCTCCGCCAGCGTCAAGAGCAGCAAGGAGCGCGAGGCCAGCGAGGTGTTGCTCGACGTCGAACCGGAAGACTTGATCAAGTTCGGCCTGATTCCCGAACTGGTGGGCCGTTTGCCGGTGGTGGCCACGCTGAGCGTATTGAATGAAGCAGCATTGATCGAAATCCTGCTGGAGCCGAAGAATGCGCTGATCAAGCAGTATTCCAAGCTGCTCGACATGGAAGGCGCCGAACTCGAAGTGCGCCCGGCGGCCCTGCAGGCGATCGCCAAGAAGGCGTTGGCCCGCAAGACTGGCGCGCGCGGCTTGCGTTCCATCCTCGAGCATGCCTTGCTCGACGTGATGTACGAGTTGCCGAGCCAGCAAAATGTTGCCAAGGTGGTCATCGACGAAACGACGATCACCAACGGCGGCAAGCCTTTGATGATTTATCACGACCAGCCCAAAGTCTCGGGCAGCAAGCAATAATCGAAGGATTTGAGGGTTTTTTGCACAAAAGCGGGTTTCCAACCCGCTTTTTTTGCAAAAGCAGTACAATTAATTCAGCAAAGATCACTCAGGCTTCTTTTATCCTGGCTTCCATCGTAAAGCCACCCGAGGGCGACTTCGTGTGTGGCTTTTTTTATTGGAAATTTTGATCTTTGCCAATTAGTCGGGGCTTGTGTTTTTGCCCTTCGCGCCAACATCATTGACAAAGTTCCTCGATAAGGCTCGCCATGACGACTACAACATTTACAGAACACACCCAACTGCCGCTTTTGCCGCTGCGCGACGTCGTGGTCTTTCCGCACATGGTGATCCCGCTGTTCGTTGGCCGGCCCAAGTCCATCAAGGCCCTGGAAGCGGCGATGGAGCAGGGCAAGAGCATCATGCTGGCTGCGCAGAAGGCCGCTGCCAAGGATGAGCCTTCGGCCGACGATATCTATGAGATCGGCTGCGTCGCCAATATCCTGCAAATGCTGAAGCTGCCCGACGGCACCGTGAAGGTGCTGGTCGAAGGCGCGCAGCGTGCGCGCATTCACCACATCAGCGAACTCGACACGCATTTCGTGGCCGAACTGACGCCGGTTGAATCGGAAATCGGCGACGAGGCCGAGGTCGAAGCGATGCGCCGCGCGATCGTTCAGCAGTTCGATCAATACGTCAAACTGAACAAGAAGATTCCGCCCGAGATTCTCACCTCGCTGGCCGGTATCGACGATCCGGGCCGCCTGGCAGATACCATCGCCGCGCATCTGCCGCTCAAGCTCGAGCAGAAGCAGGTGATCCTGGAAATCTTCAACGTCGCCAAGCGTCACGAGCATCTGCTCGGCCAGCTCGAAGGCGAGCTTGACATCCTGCAGGTGGAAAAGCGCATCCGCGGCCGCGTCAAGCGCCAGATGGAAAAATCGCAGCGCGAGTACTACCTGAACGAACAGGTCAAGGCGATCCAGAAGGAGCTCGGCGAAGGTGAAGAAGGCGCCGACATCGAAGAGCTTGAGAAGCGCATTGTGGCCGCCCGCATGCCGAAGGAGGCGCGCGAGAAGGCTCAGGGCGAACTGAAGAAGCTCAAGCTGATGTCGCCCATGTCGGCCGAAGCGACCGTGGTGCGCAACTATATCGATACGCTGCTGACCCTGCCGTGGCGCAAGAAGTCCAAGGTCAACAACGACTTGACCAATGCCGAAAAAGTGCTCGAAGACGACCACTACGGTCTCGACAAGGTCAAGGAACGCATTCTTGAATATCTCGCCGTGCAACAGCGGGTCGACAAGCTGAAAGCGCCTATCCTGTGCTTCGTTGGCCCGCCCGGCGTCGGCAAGACTTCGCTCGGCCAGTCGATCGCGCGCGCGACCAACCGTAAATTCGTGCGCATGGCTCTGGGCGGCGTGCGTGATGAAGCGGAAATCCGCGGTCATCGCCGTACCTATATCGGCTCGATGCCGGGCAAGATCCTGCAGAGCCTGGCGAAAACCGGCGTACGCAATCCCTTGTTCCTGCTTGACGAGATCGACAAGCTCGGCATGGATTTCCGCGGTGACCCGGCCTCTGCGTTGCTCGAAGTGCTGGATCCGGAGCAGAACCATACTTTCTCGGATCACTACATCGAAGTGGACTTCGATCTGTCCGACGTGATGTTCGTGGCGACCTCGAACTCGTACAACATCCCGGCGGCGCTGCTGGACCGCATGGAAGTAATCCGCCTATCCGGCTATACCGAGGATGAGAAGACCAGCATTGCGCAGCGCTACCTGCTGCCGAAGCAGATCAAGACCAATGGTCTGAAGGACGAGGAAATCAGCGTATCCGAATCGGCCGTACGCGACATCATTCGCTACTACACGCGCGAAGCCGGCGTCCGCTCGCTCGAACGCGAAGTATCGAAGATCTGCCGCAAGGTGGTGAAGATGCTGCTGCTGAAGAAGCAGGACAAGCGCGTCGTCGTCAATTCCAAGAATCTCGACAAGTTCCTGGGCGTGCGCCGCTTCGATTTCGGCATCGCCGAAAAGGAAAACCAGGTCGGCCAGGTGGTTGGTTTGGCATGGACCGAAGTAGGCGGCGACCTGCTGACGGTCGAAGCCATGACCATGCCCGGCAAGGGCGGTGTGATCCGCACCGGCACCTTGGGCGACGTGATGAAGGAATCGATCGAAGCTGCGCGCACCGTGGTGCGCAGCCGCGCCAAGCGCCTGGGCATCAAGGCCGACGTGTTCGAGAAGAGCGACATCCACATCCACGTGCCGGAAGGCGCCACGCCGAAAGACGGTCCTTCGGCCGGTATCGCGATGACGACGGCACTTGTGTCTGTGTTCACCGGCATTCCGGTACGTGCCGACGTCGCGATGACGGGCGAAATCACGCTGCGCGGTGAAGTGCTGCCTATCGGCGGATTGAAGGAAAAGCTGTTGGCGGCGCATCGCGGCGGCATCAAGACCGTGCTGATCCCGGAGCAAAACATCAAGGATCTGGCCGAGATCCCCGACAACGTGAAGAACAAGCTCGAGATCGTTCCCGTGCGCTGGATCGACAAGGTGCTGGAAGTGGCGCTTGAGCGTGCCACGGTGCCGCTGACGGAGGAAGAAGCAGTGGCCGCAGTAGCGGCCGTGGAAACTGCGGCTACAGCAACTACAGCGACCGATACCAATGTCGTGAAGCACTGAGTCGCTGCATCCCATGAAACGGCCGAAGCAAGCTTCGGCCGTTTTTATTTTATGACAATCTTGCTTGACAGCATGATCTGACGCTAGTCTAATACGGGCTGCGTATTTTTCTGCGCCCAGTGGCGATGCTGGTACCGGTCCGTGTCGCCGCTGTTGCGCACGAATCCGCGCTCTGGATACCTGACTTAACGAAATATCATAAGGGGGCATATATGAATAAAACCGAACTGATTGACAGTATTGCCGATTCCGCAGACTTGTCCAAGGCTGCTGCAGCACGCGCAGTCGATGCATTCATCGCAGCGGTCAAGAAGACCTTGAAGAAGAATGGCAGCGTGACTTTGGTGGGCTTCGGCACGTTTTCCGTAGGCAAGCGCGCCGCCCGCACCGGCCGCAATCCGCGCACCGGCGCCGCGATCAAAATCAAGGCAGCCAAGGTTCCGAAATTTAAACCTGGCAAAGCTTTGAAAGATGCGTTAAACTAGCGGACTTGGCGCAATTCAGGTTGCGCCAGCCAGTGCGGCTGACTAGGTAACGCATAGCATGCATAAGGGTGCTTAGCTCAGTTGGTAGAGCGGCGCCCTTACAAGGCGTAGGTCGGGAGTTCGAGCCTCTCAGCACCCACCAAGCAGCCGCGGCAGTACAGTTTTAGTAAAACGCATGTCGGAAGACATGAGTTTTGGAGTGGTAGTTCAGTTGGTTAGAATACCGGCCTGTCACGCCGGGGGTCGCGGGTTCGAGTCCCGTCCACTCCGCCAAAAAAAGAGAAAATGCCCGCGCAAGCGGGCATTTTTTTTGGCGAAGTGGAGGGAGCCGCCTGCGCAGCTCCCGGCGGGACTCGAAGGGAATCGCTTACCAGCGATTCCGCGGCCGGCAGAATGTCGGCGAGTCCGTCCACTCCGCAATTCATGCGAATCCGGCAAAGCCGGACTCGCATCTGATGGCCCCACAAATCATTCGCCAACGCGAATGATTTCAAGCATTGAATACAGGGGCTAAGCTAGCACCTACGCCATCTAAACTATGCTATCCTACCGCCCAGAAATCCCAAGTGAAGGCGAACACGAGTTCGCCTTTTTTTCATATGGACCGCCGCTCTCGAGCACGCATCCCGGAATCGTAAAACGACAACATGTTTGAATTCATCCGTACCCATCAGCGCTTGATGCAGTTCTTCCTGCTGATTTTCCTCGGCCCCTTGTTCGTCATCGGCGGCATGCAAATGGGACGTTTCGGTGGCGGCAGCGACGATGTGGTCGCCAAGGTCGGCGACAAGGCGATTACCCAGCAAGAGCTGGAATACGCGCTGCGCGAGCAAGGCCCCAATGCGGCGAATCAGCCCGGTGTCCGTCAGCAACTGCTGGATAAGTTGATCGCCGAGCAAGCCATGATGGTGGAAGCCAAGCACGACCATTCCTTCCCTGCCAGCGCCGATATTCAGGCTTTCGTATTGAAGACCTTCCCGGAACTGGCCGATCCGAAACTTTCCAAGGAAGAGCGTGCGCAACGCTATACCGCGCTGGCTGCTGCGCAAGGGATGTCGGTTGCAGGACTGGAAAGCCAGGTGGCGCGCATGCTGGTCGTGGAGCGCACCTTGGGCGCAGTGCAGTCAAGTTCGTTTGCACCGAAATCGCTGGCAGCGCACCTCGCCGAGGCGATAGCACAGGAACGGGAAGTGCAGCAGATCGCATTCAAGACTGCTGACTACACGTCTCAGATCAAGCCGACCGACGAACAGCTCAAGGCTTACTACAACAAGAATCTGGCGCAGTATCAAGTGCCGGAACAAGCCAAGATCGAATATGTGGTGTTGAGCGCGGACAGCCTGGCTCAGCAGATCAACGTGTCCGACGCCGACGCAAATGCCTTTTACGAGCAGAACAAGAAACGCTATGTGGTCGACGAGCAGTGGCGCGCCAGCCATATTCTCATCAATGCTAAGAAGAGCGCGAGTGATGAGGTTAAATCGGCTGCCAAAGCCAAAGCAGAAAAGCTGCTGGCTGAAGTGCGCAAGAATCCTGGCGAGTTCGCCAAGCTGGCCAAGGAAAATTCGGATGACCCGGGCTCTGCCGAGCGCGGCGGCGATCTCGATTTCTTCGGCAAAGGCATGATGGTCAAGCCTTTCGAAGACGCGGTCAGCAAGATGAAAGTCAACGAAATCAGTGACGTCGTGCAGAGTGACTACGGTTATCACATCATCATGCTGACCGGCATCAAGCCGGCACAGACGAAATCCCTTGACGAGGTCAAGTCCGATATCGTCGCGGAATTGAAAAAGCAGCGCGCCGGCAAGCTGTATTCGGAATTGCGCGAAACTTTCACCAACACCGTGTATGAGCAGGCCGACAGCTTGCAGCCGGTGATCGACAAGTTGGCAGACAAGGCCAAGCTGAAGATTGAAACGGCAGTCAATGTTGCGCGCAAGCCGGACCCGAATGTGGCGCCGAGCGTGGCATACAACAATCCGAAATTCCTGACGGCCTTGTTTGCCGATGATTCGATCAAAGGCAAGCACAACACGGAAGCGCAGGAAGTAGCGCCCGGCGTCATGATCTCGGGTCGCGTCAGCGAATACAAGCCGGCTGCGCAGAAGTCGCTCGACGAGGTGCAAGCCTCGGTGCGGGAAGCCGTCACCCAGGAAGAAGCGCGCAAGATGGCTCAGAAAGCCGAGGAAGCAAAATTGGCTGCACTCAAGGCCAAGGATGACTCGACCGGTTTCGGTGCCGTGCAAACCGTTTCCCGCCCGAAGCCGGCCGGTCTCAGCCCTGCCGTCCTGCAAGCCGTGATGAAGGCGGATGCCAGTGCGTTGCCGGCATTCGTGGGCGTCGACGAACCGGGAGTCGGCTACAGCGTCTATCGCATCAACAAGGTCTCCCAGCCCGCTGCACAGGATCCGGGTTTGAGCTCGGCAGTGCAGCAGCAGCTCGGTACTGCGCTGGCGCAGCAGGAGACGCTGACCTATCTGGAAGCGCTGAAGCAAAAAGCGAAGGTGAAAATTCTGCGTCCTGACTTCGTCAATCCGCCGCCCGGAAAAGACGGCGATGGCGCCGATGGCAAATAGCCTTGGAACCTGGCGCTGAAAGGCGCTGGCTAAAAGAAGCACCGGTGCATCCGCCCGGTGCTTTTTTTACGCCGGACGAGCCGGTTTGAACTTACGGACTTGTTGCGATCAAGGCTTGCGCGACGCGTTGGAAACAACCGGCGTCGATGCCGTTCAGCGCCACCTGTCTCGCTTGCGCATAATGCGCGAAATTGCGCTCGATGGAGCGCGTGTAGGCCGGGTCATAGTGATCACGCAATAACTCTTCCACCAGCATGGCCGTCTGGCCCGACAGCGCCAACGCGTGCCAACGCTCGATGGTGGCGCGGCCGTGCAGAGGTATCAGACAATCGAGGCGCGCGTTCAATGCCGCCGGGTCGGCGACGAAATGTTCGTAATCTTCCATCAGCAGGGCCACGCGGTCGTGCAACGAAAGCGACAAGGAGATGCATTGTGAACCGCGCATGGCTTCCATCAGTGCTTCCGGCACGCGCACATTGCCTACTTTTTTGCTTTCCGATTCGATGAAGACAGGGCGTGCCGGGTCGAAGCCGCGCAGCGCGTGCCATAAGCTGCTTTCGAATTTCTTTTGAGAGGGTTGCGGTACGCTGGGCAAATGCCCCAGCAGCGAGCCGCGGTGGGCGGCCAGTTGCTCGAGGTCGAGCACTTGCGCGCCTTCTGCCTGCAAGGTCTGCAACAGGCGGCTTTTGCCGCTGCCGGTGGTGCCGCACACGACTTGGTAGCGGAATGCGGCGGGCAGGGTCGCCAGCGCGGTATTCACATGGCGCCGGTATTCCTTGTAGCCGCCGTCGAGCTGCACCGCCGGCCAGCCTATGCGGGCCAGGATATGCGTCATGGCGCCGCTGCGGTTGCCGCCGCGCCAGCAATAGACCAGCGGCTTCCAGTCTTTCCCGTGTTGCAGGAAACGCGACTCGATGTGCGCGCCGATGTTGCGCGCCACCAGCGCGGCGCCCACCTTCTTTGCCTCGAAGGCGTTGACTTGCTTGTACAGCGTGCCGACGTGCTTGCGTTCATCGTCGTCGAGCACCGGGCAGTTGATGGCGCCCGGGATGTGGTCTTCGGCAAACTCCGCCGGACTGCGGACGTCGATGATGGCGTCGAAGCTGTCGAGCTGTGCTTCGATTTCGGCAAAGGGGAGCAGGGCGGGGTATTTCATGCAGTAGTATTCGATTAGCGCGCCAGCAAAGGCTTGAGTTGCGGCCAGACGTTATTCATGAGTGCGGTTTCGGCTGCTGCCACGGGATGCAAATGGTCGGATTGAAACATCTCGGGTTTGTCGGCGATGCCGGCCATCAGAAAGGGCACCAAGGCCACCTTGTTGTCCCGGGCCAGTTTGCCATACATGGCAGCGAATTTTTTCGTGTAGTCGGGGCCGTAGTTCGGCGGCAGCTGCATGCCCACCAGCAGGACCTTGGCGTGGGCCTGCTGCGCCTCCGCAATCATGGTCTGGATATTCGATTCGGCGGCGCCTAGTGAAAGCCCGCGCAAGCCGTCGTTGGCGCCGAGCTCGATCACCACGACTGCGGGATGGGCCAGCAGCAATTGCGGCAGGCGCGTCAGGCCGCCGCTCGTGGTCTCGCCGCTGATGCTGGCATTTTGCACAACCGCATCGATATGCTCTGCCTGCAGCCGCGCTTGCAGGAGCGTGACCCAGCCGCTGCCGCGCACCAGTCCGTATTCGGCGGACAGGCTGTCGCCGAGCACCAGCACGGTTTTTGATGCAGAATAGGCGCTCGGCGCCGCCAGCGCAGATACCAGCGCCGTCAGCACGACAATCAATCTGCGCATCTGCTTCCAATCATTTTTGCGATAATTTTTGAAATCGTCCCCCCCATGCCTGAATTGCCTGCATCGTCCCCTGCGATAGAAGTCAGCGGCCTCAGCAAACGCGTAGTCGACGCCAGCGGCGAACTCGCGATTTTGCAGCATATCGATTTTACCGTGCAAGCAGCCGGCACGTTGGCGATTGTGGGGGCATCCGGTTCCGGCAAATCGACGTTGCTCGGCTTGCTGGCGGGGCTGGACACGCCGTCGGCCGGTACGGTCAGGCTGGGCGGCACAGACATTTTTGCGCTTGACGAGGACGGCCGCGCCAGGCTGCGCAAGCAGCAGCTCGGTTTCGTGTTCCAATCCTTCCAGCTGCTATTTCATCTGAATGCACTGGAAAACGTGATGCTGCCGCTCGAACTGCGGCAGGACCCCGATGCGCGTGCCAAGGCCGAGGCGATGTTGTCCAGGGTAGGGTTGGCGAGCCGCCTGCGTCACTATCCCAAGTATCTTTCCGGCGGCGAGCAGCAGCGCGTGGCGCTGGCGCGCGCTTTCGTATGCGAGCCGCCATTGCTGTTCGCGGATGAGCCTACCGGCAGCCTCGATGCGGTGACCGGCGAGGCCGTCATCCGGCTATTATTCGAACTCAATCGCGAACATGGTTCTACACTGGTGCTGGTGACGCACGATCCGGCCATTGCGGCATTGTGCGAGCGAACGATTACAATTGCCGCTGGTCGCCTGGTTTCGTAGCCGGACTCTCTTTTTGCCCACTAATCGGAGGAAGCAATCATGAACCGCAAATCGATGTCGATGGTGATGGTGTCGTCCGTCTTGCTGTTTGCAGTGTCCGCGGGCAATGCCCAGCAAGCTGCGCCGCAGGCCGCGCAAAACCCGCTCGATACGGTGGCCGAGAAAATGGCGTTTGACATTCCCTACGGTGCGCCGATCTCGCTCGAGCGTGCCGAAGCGGCGATTGCGGCTGCCGAAGCGGAAGCGAAGAGACACGACTGGAAACTCAATATCGCCGTCATGGATTCGGGAGGCAACCTGGTTGCTTTCAAGCGCATGGATGGCGCACAGCTGGCATCGATCCAGATCTCCCAACACAAGGCGCATGCCGCCGTAACTTACCGGCGTGAAACCAAGGCCTTCGAAGACGCTATCCAGCTCAAGGGCTACTACTACGTGATGACACTCGATGGCGTAGTCGCTTCACGCGGCGGCATCCCGCTGGTCGAGAGCGGCAAGCTCATTGGTGCAATCGGTTGTTCGGGCGGTTCCGGAGCGCAAGACGAGCAGGCTTGCAAGGCCGGTGCTGCTACCGTCAAATAAGGGGAAAGTTAGCCGGCTTTGTCCTGTTTTCTCGATGTCTCCGCTTTGATCTTGGGCTATCTTCGCGGTTTGCAGTGAGTGGAAAAAAAGCCATAGACCCCATATCGCGCTTTCCCTATAATCGATTGGGTAGTGTGCGCATCCCGGGTTCTGGCGCGGCTTTTTCGCCCAGGTAATCCAAACGAGATGGAACTAAGGAAAAAATGATGAAAACAGTGCAACAAGAGGTGGATGAACGCACCAATTTGACCAGCTCGAACAAATTCGAGCTGCTGCTATTCCGCTTGGGCGAAGCTGAAACGACGGGCCGCTCGGAGCTGTTCGGTATCAACGTCTTCAAGATCCGCGAAATTCTGGCCATGCCGGAAATCACCGCAGTAGCCGGCTCGCCGCCGCACATGATGGGCGTGGTCAATCTGCGCGGCCAGATCATTCCCGTCATCGACCTGCCGGGCATCGTCGGTTGCAAGCCAAAAACTGGATTGAATATCTTGCTGGTCACCGAATTTGCCCGTTCGACCCAGGCCTTTGCCACCGAAGCGGTTGAAGAGATCGTCCGCCTGGAATGGAACCAGGTCTTGTCCGCCGAGGCCAGCTCGGCCGGCAGCCTGGTCACGAGTATCGCTCGCCTCGAAGGTCCGGAAGGTACGCGTCTCGCGCAAGTGCTCGACGTTGAACAAATCCTGCGTCAGATCACGCCTGATCAAGGTGCCGTCAATCCCGAAACCATCGGCCCCAAGGTCGTCGTGCCGCCCGGTTCGGTGATTCTGGCCGCGGATGATTCCGGCATGGCGCGTGCGTTGATCGAGCAGGGACTGGAAGCCATGGGTGCTCCCTTCATCATGACCAAGACCGGCAAGGAAGCCTGGGAAAAACTGCTGTCGATGGCGGCAGGCGCCGAGGCCGAAGGGAAGAGCATACGCGACCGCGTTGCCATGGTGCTGACCGACCTGGAGATGCCTGAAATGGATGGTTTCACACTGACACGCAACATCAAGCAGCATCCGCGTTTCAAGACCATACCCGTGGTGATCCACTCGTCCCTGTCGGGTTCGACCAATGAAGACCATGTGAAGAGCGTGGGTGCCGATGCCTATGTCAGCAAGTTCAATGCGGAAGAATTGGCTGGGGTCATACGCGAAGTGTTGTCCCGCTAAACATTCTCCCTGGCACGCCGAAAAAGCCGCACAAACCCAAATGTGCGGCTTTTTTGCGATTAAATATTAGGATATCCTAATTAATAATAAAAAATTAGGCTGGTTGGATAATTGTTGTTGATTTTATTTTTAGGAAATCCTAGAATTGACCGATGGACAAAGAACTCACAGCCCACGAAATCATCGATGCCTTGGGCGGCACCTCCGAAACGGCCAAGCTGTTCGGCATTGCCTCGGCGTCAGTATCCGAATGGCGCAAGGAGGGAATACCCAAATCGCGCCTGATGTACCTGAAACTGGCCCGGCCCGAGCTATTCAACCCGGCACCCGAGGCGCCGCGACTGCGTAGCCCCCAGAATTTTTCAGGCGACAACAACCCAGGTACAGGACCGCATTCCGCACAGAATTTCAATAGGGAGCACAGCATGGCCGACAAATTGATCATATTCGACACCACTTTGCGCGATGGCGAGCAATCGCCGGGCGCTTCCATGACCAAGGACGAGAAGATCCGCATTGCGAAGCAACTGGAACGTCTGCGTGTCGACGTGATCGAGGCCGGTTTTGCCGCAGCCTCGGAAGGCGACTTTGAAGCCATCAAGGCGATTGCCGGCTCCATCAAGGATTCCACCGTCTGCTCGCTCTCGCGCGCCAACGATCGCGACATTGCGCGTGCTGCCGAAGCGCTCGCTCCGGCCGAGCGCAAGCGCATCCACACCTTCATCGCCACGTCGCCTTTGCACATGGAAAAGAAGTTGCGCATGACGCCGGACCAGGTGTTCGAGCAGGCCAAACTGGCCGTACGCTATGCGCGCAAGTTCACCGACGACATCGAGTTCAGCCCTGAGGACGGCAGCCGTTCGGATATCGATTTCCTGTGCCGCGTGATCGAGGCCGTCATCAACGAAGGCGCCACCACGATCAACTTCGCCGATACGGTCGGCTACGGCGTGCCCGAGCTGTACGGCAATATGTTGCGCACCTTGCGCGAGCGTATCCCGAATTCCGACAAGGCGATCTGGTCCGTGCATTGCCACAACGATCTCGGCATGGCCGTGGCCAATTCGCTGGCCGGCGTCATGATCGGCGGCGCGCGTCAGGTCGAGTGCACCATCAACGGCCTCGGTGAGCGCGCCGGCAATACGGCGCTGGAAGAGATCGTGATGGCGGTGCGCACGCGGCGCGACCATTTCAATCTCGACCTCGGCATCGATACCACGCAAATCGTGCCGGCTTCGAAGCTGGTGTCGCAGATCACCGGCTTTGCGGTGCAGCCGAACAAGGCCGTGGTTGGCGCCAATGCCTTCGCGCATGCCTCCGGCATCCACCAGGATGGCGTGCTGAAAGCACGCGATACCTATGAAATCATGCGCGCCGAAGACGTGGGTTGGCAGGCCAACAAGATTGTGTTGGGCAAGCTGTCGGGCCGCAACGCGTTCAAGCAGCGCCTTGAGCAACTCGGCATTGCGCTCGACTCTGAGGCCGAGGTGAATGCGGCGTTTGCGCGCTTCAAGGAATTGGCCGATCAGAAGGCCGAGATCTTCGACGAAGACATCATGGCGCTGGTGTCGGACGAGCAGCATTCGCATGGCAACGAGTACTTCCAACTGGTCTCGATGGCGCAGCAGTCCGAAACCGGCGAGCAGCCGATGGCCAAGGTCGTGTTCTCCATGGGCGGCAAGGAAATGAGCTGCCAAGCGCACGGCAATGGTCCGGTCGATGCGGTCGTCAACGCGATCGAATCGGTGGTCAAGAGCGGAGCCGAATTGCTGCTGTTCTCGGTCAACGCCATCACCATGGGCACGCAAGCCCAGGGCGAAGTGACGATGCGTTTGTCCAAGGATGGCCGTATCGTCAACGGCATCGGCGCCGACCTCGACATCATGATGGCCTCGGCCAAGGCTTATCTGTCAGCCTTGACGCGTCTGCACTCGAAGACGGAAAAGCTTAATCCGCAGCTTTGATGGCTGCAGTTCGTAGATCGGGGCGCATCTTGCGGCCCGATTGACTTTCTTTGCTAAGAAGCTGTTGCGAAATTAAATCAAACTAAAGGTTTCAGGAAGTTCCAGCAGATGAGAGAGCAAGCCAAAGAGAGGAATGCCTCATGCGGAACGGCGAGTTTTTCATAACGCATTTTCAAGCGGCGAAACGAATGCAGCCAGGCTATCGTACGCTCCACGACCCAGCGGGTTCTCCCCAATCCACTTCCGTGCTCAGTTCGGCGTTTCGCCAATTCTGGATGGATGGCCAGATGACGCAGCACTGCGCGCAGCGGCTCGGAATCGTAGCCGCGGTCGCCTTGGAGAATTTTGGGTTTGTAGATGGGCCTGCCGCGCTTTCCGCCAATCGCCGGGATGGCCTGAATCAGCGGCAAGGTCTGGGTGACGTCGGCGGTATTGGCGCCGGTCAGAATTACTGCGAGCGGGATACCATTTTGTTCGGTGATGACGTGGTGCTTACTGCCGAGCTTACGCCGGTCGACGGGACTCGGTCCCGTTTTTTTCCAGCGAACATTGCGCGCACCGACGAACTGTCCACGATAGCCCGCGCCAAATCGACTTGGCCGCGCTCGCGTAACTCCGCCAGCAAAGTCTCGTGGATGCGTTGCCAGACACCGGCCTCCTGCCACCGAACTAGCCGTCGCCAACAGGCAGTTCCGGAGCCGCATCCCATTTCCTGCGGAAGCATGTTCCATGGAATACCCGAGCGCAATACGAACACGATACCGGTCAAGATTGCCCGGTCGTCCGTTGGCTTGCGTCCAGCGTACTGGCGGTTGCGCGGCTCTCGCTTGGGCAGCAATGGTTCGATGCGACTCCACAATAAATCGTCTATCAGTTCTTTTGGCATCGCTCTCCATCCTGGGAAAACAAGACAGAAAGTTAACACCATTCGTCAAAAGTTAACAGCGGTTTTTACCCGACGTTTTAATTTCGCAACAGCCTCTTAGCATTGGCGGCGGCAGT
>Ga0213872_10001196_pt1 | contig 17590 bp, 14 predicted proteins | sample VelepicomBERX_R2_FD_160071 | JGI IMG/M metagenome (GOLD analysis project Ga0213872, IMG submission 160071) | Rhizosphere microbial communities from Vellozia epidendroides in rupestrian grasslands, the National Park of Serra do Cipo, Brazil - RX_R2 | ecosystem: Host-associated > Plants > Roots >...
TCTGGTCGTAGGCCTTGGCCTCGCCGCCGAACTTCGATGCCAGCACCGTGGCGATCGCCGCCGTCAGCGTCGTCTTGCCATGGTCCACGTGACCAATCGTGCCCACGTTCACGTGCGGCTTGGTACGCTCAAACTTGCCTTTTGCCATCTTGCGCTCCTGCGGCGATCAGATCGATAAAGAGGTGAACAGAAAGAAGGTGGTGCCCATGACGCGGATCGAACGCGTGACCTCTCCCTTACCAAGGGAGTGCTCTACCACTGAGCCACATGGGCATCGACACGGGTCTGACGATTCACACAATCGGCAAACCCGTAGCGACGGATTCACGAGGCAAGGACCGCAGATCGAAGCCAACTGGAGCGGGAAACGGGAATCGAACCCGTGTCATTAGCTTGGAAGGCTAAGGTTCTACCATTGAACTACTCCCGCCCTGGGAGCTCGTCCAGACAGCACGCCCAGACTCGACCTCGACCCATTCGACGCCATTTCGGGCATCGCACGAGCCAATCCTTTCGGACATTTCGCTTGGTGGAGGAGGCTGGATTCGAACCAGCGTACGCGTAAGCGGGCAGATTTACAGTCTGCTGCCTTTAACCACTCGGCCACCCCTCCGAAGCGAGCCTGTGACTATAGCACAGGAATTTGAAGCCAGCCAAGCCATCGGCAGCCTCGAACACAGCGCAAGCGCGCGTCGCGACCTCACAACGCGCACCGTCGGGCACAGACCACACCCCGCCCAGCCAACGCGCAGACCACAAAACAATACCAATCGAATACCAATAAACGACCCCGCCCGCCCCACGGAACAGCAACACTCTGGAATACCCTCGACTCCAGAGGCGCCCCGGCAACACTGCAGGGTAAACACGGTCGCAAATTGGTAGCAAAGTGGCACTACCCACTCGTATAGTGGCATGGCATTGGTTGTATTTTGTAGTTCCATCAGATACCAGGTGCATGCCACTTTCGAGTTGACGAGCAACTGGCTTCCGCGATCAACCGGCCGAAGCGCAACAGGCCACAACGAGGAACCATCCATGAAGGTCAAGCAGACCCCCATTGCAGCAGCGGTGAGCATCGCGTTGCTCAGCACGGCGATGGCCGTGCATGCTCAAGATCAGGCGCCGCAAGCCACGGCCGCCCCCGCCGCGGCGGCAGACACCCCTCAGCAACTCGACACGGTCGTGGTCACCGGCGTCCGGGCTTCGCAACAGAAGGCGCTGGCCGTCAAGCGCAACTCCGAAGATCACATCGACGTGATCTCGGCCGAAGACATCGGCAAGATGCCCGACAAGAACGTGGCCGACTCGCTGTCGCGCATCGCCGGCGTCACGATCCTGAATAGCCCGACCGGCGGCTCGGGCGGTTTCGACGAACGCGATCGCGTGGCCCTGCATGGCACCAACCCGAGCTTGACCCAGACACTGGTCGATGGTCACCCGATCGCCAACGGCGACTGGTTCGTGCTGGACCAGACCGGTGCCGGCGTGGGTCGCAGCGTGAGCTACTCGCTGCTTCCCTCCGAGATGGTGGGCGAAGTCGACGTTCGCAAGGACTCCGAAGCCTCGCTGGCCGAAGGCGGCACGGCCGGTTCGGTGAACATCATCACCCGCAAGCCGCTGGACTTCACCCAGTCGATGACCTTCCAGGCCAACGTCGGTGCCGTTTACGCCGACTTGCCTGCCAAGACCGATCCGCAACTGAGTGCGCTGTTCAACTTCCACAACGACGCCAAGACCTTCGGCGTCCTGCTGCAGGCATTCTCCGAAAAGCGCGACCTGCGTCGTGACGGTATCGAGACACTGGGCTTCATCAATACGATGGCCACCGCCGATGCCACCAGCCTCAAGGCACCGGGGCTGGCCGGCGTCTACCTTCCCGACCTGATCGGCGCGGCCTACTTCACGCAAAAGCGCGAGCGCACCGGCGGCGTGGCTCGCGTCGAGTTCAAGCCCAACTCGGACTTCGACATCAACCTCTCGGGCTTCTCGTCCAAGATGAATGCGGATAACTACAACCGCAATTTCATGATCATCAACCGACCGGGCTTCACGGCGTACAGCTCCGCCACGCTCGGCAGCTACACCACGGCCGTGGACAACCAGGGCGAGAACACCCTGACCAGCATGAACCTGTCGTGGGCCACGCCTTCGGCCGCTGGCGTCTACGACATGATTTCGCGCAAGGCCTCGGCCTCCAGCAATTTCCTCGCCCTGGACAGTTCGCTGAAGGTCAACGACGCGCTGAAGTTCAAGTTCAACGGCGGCGTCTCCAAGGGCCTGGGCAAGACGACCGCCCAGGACGTCTACGAAGCCAATATCTACGCAACGTCGGCAAGCTTCCAGCTCAACGGCCCCGGCTCGGCCCCGAGCTTCTCCTTGGGCGGCATCAATCCCTCGGCCGGCATTACTCATGATCCGGTCACTCCGGCCGCCGGCCTGGGCTTCGGCTGGATCTTCGGCGTCGAGAACCTGGCCGTTTACGACAAGGACACCTGGGCGCAGGTGGACGGTGAGTACACGCTCGACAGCGGCCTGGTTCGCAGCATCTCGTTCGGCGTGCGCAGTTCGGGTCACGACCGTCACACCGGTCCGACGGTCAATCAGCGCCCCGGTTGCGACACGGGTGCGGCCTATGAGGCCCAGATGTTCACCTGGGCCGGCACCTACTACTGCAGCGCAACGGACACCAACGCGGCCAGTTCGCCTTCGCCCTACGCGCTCGTCAACGCACCGGCGTTCACCCAGTTCTATCCGTCCAACTTCGGCGCAGGTCTGGGTGGCAGCGTCCCGGCCAATATCGCGTACCCGACGCCGGCGGCGCTGGCGGCCTTCGATGCCAATTACACCAACCGCGACCCCAATAGCGCGGCGCTGGTCCACTCGCCCATCCAGGGCGGCGAATATGGCGTGAAGGAAACGATCACGGCAGCCTATGCCGAGGCCAATCTCGAAGGCTCCGGCTGGACCGGCAAGCTCGGCCTGCGTGCGGTGCACACGCAGCAGTCCTCGCATGCCTGGACCTACACGCAGACGTCCGCCACGCCTGACGTGATTTCGGCATGGGGCAGCGAGTACCTGACGACGAGCGACCGCAGCTACAACAACATGCTGCCCAGCGCGTCCATGAAGATCGATATCACGAAGGACGTTGTCGCCCACCTGGGCCTGAGCCGCACGCTGACCCGCGCGGACTACACCGCCTTGTCGGCCGTTGCCAACCTGACGCCGCCCAAGAGCCAGGCGGATCCGACCGTCGGCAGCGGTTCGGCCGGCAATCCCAACCTGAAGCCGATTATCTCGACCAACTTCGACTCCGACATCGCGTGGTACTTCGCGCCGCGGGCCTACGTGTCGATGGGCGCCTTCCACATGCAGATGGGCAGCTACATCACGGACGGCACGTTCAGCGAGACGCTCCCGACGCTGCTGCCGCTGACCAGTGCCAGCGGCAGCCCGCAGTCGATCGTGAATCGCCAGTACCTGCTGACTGGCCCGGTAAACAAGAAGGCGAGCGTCACGGGTCTGGAATTCGCGATTGAAACGCCGGTCTACAAGAACTTCGGCGTCAACGCGAACTACACCTACTCGGATGGCCACGACGAGACCGGTCACGTCTTGCAGGGCAGTGTCCAGGACTCGTTCAATCTGGGCGGCTACTTCGAGAACGACTCGTTCTCGGCGCGCGTGAACTACGGCTACACGTCCGACAACTACATCGGCACGGACCGCGGCACGCCGTACTACCAGAAGGGCGTCGGCGTGCTCTCGGCATCGCTCGGCTACAAGTACAACGACCACTTCTCGCTGAGCCTCGACGGCCAGAACCTGAACGACCCGATCCTGCGTTACTACGCTTCGGACGTTCAGCCGCGCGCCGTCTACAACAACGGCCGCCAGTACTACCTGACGGCGCACATCAAGTACTGATCCCTTGGGAGTGCTCGGGGCCAGCGGCTCCGAGCCACCACCAAGACAAACGGCCCCTCGGGGCCGTTTTTTCTTTGCTGTGCGCGAATCGCGGATTCAGTACTTCAGCTGGTCGATGATCTCTTTGCGAACCCACGCGTCACGCGCCGCGTCGATCTCGCCGAACATGTGGCGCTGCCCTTCGGGAATGTGCGCCAGCTCAGCCCCGCGGGCGCCGAAGACGTAGTGCGCCAGCATGGCACGCCAGCCCTCGCGCTCGCCATCGGGCAGGTGCCGAAAGGCGAGCAAGGCCAGGCGCATGGCGGCGAGCTGCAGATGATCCTTGCGCTGGGGCGCGGCATCGGGCCGCCACCAGTAATTCATCAGGATGTTGAGATGCGGCGCCAGGGCCTCGACCTGGTGGAACCACAGCGGCGGGATGTAGATCGCGTCGCCCGGCTCGAGCTCGGCGACGACGGCGTGTTCCAGCGCTTCGGCCACCAGCGGAAAGCGCGCCGGGTCGGCCTGCTGCAGATTGGGCACGACCGACATGGGCGCCACCGTCGGCGCATAGTCGGGCGGGCCCAGATAGAGCTGCGGCGCGCATTGCGGCGGCAGCAAGGTGAAACGGCGGCGCCCCGCCGTCACGCAGGCGATGTTGTGCGCACCGTCGAAGTGCGCCGGCACCGCGGCGCGGTTGCCGATCCAGATGCGCGGCACGACCGCCGCGTCGAGCAAGGGGCAGGCGTTGGCCAGTTCCAGGCCCGGCAGGGTGACGGGCACCACTGCGCTTTGCGCGGCCAGGCTGGGCGGATCGGGAAAGTGGCTGTAGCGCCAGAGTTGCTCGAACAAGGCTGCGTAGGGCCGCTTGTCGTGCATGAAGTTGAAGCCTGCGAGCCCCTGCTTGTAGGTGAACGCGCGACCGGCTTGCGGGCGGGCGAGCAGCGCGTCCACAGACTCGCCGCCATCGAACTCCATCAGGTACTGCAGGCAGGGCTCCAGGCCCGCAATCCCCTGGGCCACGAGCGGCCAGTCGCTCACGAGGCCCCGCATCACGACGGGTTCGTATCCAGCCATCACATCGCGCTCGAAGGTCTCGCGCGTGACGTTTTCCAGGGCCTTCATCGCTTGCATGGGAACGTCCTTGCCAAGAAGGCTTCAGCGCCGGCGCGCGAGCACGCCGTGCCAGTGTTCGGGAATATGCGCAGAGGGATCGACCTCGCGCTGGACCACGTAGTGTTCGAACATCGCCGCCCAGGCATCCCGCTGATCGGCGGGCAACGCGTTCAGTACCTTGATGGCTTGCATCAGGCTGGCCACAGGGGTCGGCGACGGTGCTTCACCCGAAGCACCCAACACCGGCCACCAGTAGTTGATCAGCAGGTTCACCTTCTCGAGCGCCTCGACCTGGTGGAACCACAGCGGCGGGATGTAGAGCGCATCGCCCGGCTCGAGCTCGAAGACCTGCGCGGCGTCGAGCGCCTTGCGATAGCGCGGAAAGCGCGCCAGGTCCGGCGACTGCGGATGCACGACCGAGATCGGCGCGCCCGATGGCGTGTGCTCGAGCGGCCCGATGTAGAGATTGCCGACCTGCTCCGGCGCAAACAGCGTGAAGCGACGCCGACCGGCCACCACGCAGGCGATGTTGTACGGATGGTCGTGATGCACCGGCACCGTCAGCGCATTGCCGAGCCAGAAGTTCGGAATCACGCCGGGCAGCGCGGCAAGCGCGTTCTCGTCGAGAAAGCCCGGGATGACCTCGCTGACCTTGGCGCATTGCGCCGCGATGGACGGTGCGCCGTCCGCCGGCAGATAGGCCTGCAGGTGAGCCATGAACTCGGCCAGCTTCATGCGCGCCTTGACGAAGGCGAAATCGCTGAGGTCGGCGTTGTAGCCCATCACGCCGCGCGCGGCGGCGCGGGTCTTGGTGGCGATGACCTCGACGCCTCGATCGAAACGGCCCAGATAGTCGCAAATGCCCAGCGGCGTTTCACGCCCGGCCTGCACGGCCGGCCAGTGCTGCACCAGGCCCTTCAGCAGCACCGGCTCGGCGCGCTGTTCGAGGCGCTCCTTCAAGGACGGCGTGTCCGCCACCTGCCAGCTCTCGATCGGTTTCATGCGCGGGGATCTTACAGATCGCAGCGGCTTTCCAGCCCGCTGGCCGGGACCTCGTCCACGCGCGCAACGCCGCGCTGGCGATAGTCGCGCACCGCGGCCTCGACCTGCGCCGGGCTCAGCACGCGGTCCTGCGCATGAAAGACCCAGTCCACGTCCTCTTGGTACACGCGCGGCGCATCGCTCTTGGCGAACGGGCCTTCGCGGATGAACCAGTCGGAGAAGCTGATCGCCATCGGCACGACCGGATGGTTGCGCCCGCCGTGCAGCGCGACTTCGCGCCCGTCGAGGAACCAGCGCACATGGCCGTCGGCGACCTGCGTGACGAGCACATGCCAGCCCGTGAGGAAACCGAACTCCTCGTGCGAGGCGTTGTACGAATCCCAGGGTTTGATGCGCACGGTCTGCCAGCTCACGCTGTACAGGCGCGGCTGCGCCACGTCCCAGCCACCGTAGGGCAGGTATTCCCAGTCGAGCTCGCTGTACTCGGGGTCGTAGTCGAAGCGCAGCGGTGCCGCCGTGTAGAAGGCCTGGACGAGCGCGTCGCCGGCGCGTGAGCTGTCGTAGCGCACGCGTGCGGCGTAGGTGCCGTTCAGGTACTTGCGTGCGTGGCAAAGCTGGACCTGCTCGGTGCCGGGGCCGGTGCCGTCGGTGTGCGCGCTCAGGCGCAGCAGGCGATTGCCGGCCACAGTTTCATCGTCGACGAGGCTCACGCCTTCCGGCGCCCAGCGGGCGCCGTCGACACCCGGGTGGCCGGGCTTGTCGCGCAAGATCCAGCCGGCGGCGCGCAGGGCGGTGACATCGGGTTCGGAGAAATCGTCGAAGAAAACGCCCGGCGCAGACGCCGGCTGCGATGGTGACGGTGGCTCGGCGCCGTGCGCCGCAGCGCTGAGCAGTCCGGCCAGCAGCAGCGCGACCGCGCGCCTCATGCGGCGAGCGCCTCGCCTGCAGGTGCTGCCACCACCTTGCCCGGCACGCGCACGAACAGCAGCATCAGCAGCGCCGGCAGGCCGCAGGCGATAGTCCAGAGGAAGAAGCGCTGGTAGCCGAGGTGCAGCTGGATGTCGCCGCTGATCGCCTTGCTGAAGATGAAGCCAATCTGCATCACGCCAGAGCCCAGCGCGTAGTGCGCGGTCTGGAAGCGCCCCGGCGCCACGGCTTGCATGATGTAGAGGATCATGCCGACGAAGCCAAAGCCATAGCCGAACATCTCGGTGGCGACCGCCGTGCCGATATGCAGCAGATCCGTAGGCAGTTGGCTCGCCAGATACCAGAAGGTCACGTTGGGCACGGCCATCGCGACGATCAGCACCGGCATGGCGCGTTTGAGTCCCAGCCACGACGTGAAGTAGCCGCCGAGGATGCTGCCCAGCAGGAAGGTCGCCGTCCCCACCGAACCGTAGACGCCGCCGACCTGCTCCGTCGTGAGCCCGAGGCCGCCCGTGGCACGCGGCTCGATCAGGAACAGCGGACCGATCGTCTGCACCTGCCCTTCCGCGAATCGGAACAAGACAATGAAGATGATGGACAGGACGATGCCCGGCTTGGTGACGAAGTCCGCCACGACTTCGACCAGCGTGTGCCACACACTCGCCGCCGACAAGTCGGCGTGCGTTGTGTTGAGCGTGCCTGGCAGGGCCCAGGCGTTGTAGGTCGCCAGCAGTGCCAGCAGCACCGCGAGCATGGCGAAGATGCTCGACCAGGCGTTGAACACGCCCATGCCCTTCTCGAGGGAGCCTGCCAACACCAGCAGGCCGCCGAGCGTCAGGAATTTCGATGCATTGAAGAAAGCGCCTTGCCAGCCCGCGTAAGCCGCCTGCTGGACCGAATCGAGCGACGCCATGTAGAGACCATCGCAGGCGATGTCATGCGTGGCCGAGGCGTACGCAATCACGAAGAGCACTGCAATGCTGGCTGCGAACCAGGCCGGCATCTGCAGCGCTACAGCCATCGCCGCGAGACCCGCGGCCCCGGTGTACTGCATGGCCACGACGATCAGCTTCTTGCTGCGCACCAGTTCCAGGAAGGGGCTCCACAGCCACTTGAAGCCCCAGGCGATGCCAAGCACGCCCGTCCAGCGCGCGATCTGGTCGTTGCCCACGCCCATCTTCTTGAACATGAGGCCGGCGATCAGCATCACGACAAAGAACTGCAGGCCCTGCACGAAGTACAGGCTCGGCACCCAGCGGATCGGGGACTTTGACGTCGTCGACATGGCGCGTTACCTGAGCGTTATCGGAGCGTGACGGGCGGCGTGGCCACTGCGGGCTGGCGCCCTTCCAGCCAGGCCTTGAGCGCCTGCATGGCGCCGTCGGCATAGCCCCAGGTGATGACGGCCGGCGCGGCGTGGTCGAGCACCTGGAAGGGATTCCAGATCGCCAGGTGCAGGTCGATCGCGGCCTCGCGCACGTCCTCGAAATAGCGGCCGCGCTGGTTCGAGACCAGCACGTTGAGCCGGTCGTCGCGCGGGGTGTCGGCTGCGGCGATGCGGCGCAGGTTCGGGTGACGCAGGATCTCGACGTCGGCAAAGCCGGCGAACAGCGCCGCGACGCGCTCGATCGGCAGGCCCGCTTCCGAGACACCGTCGCTGGCCACGTCGGCCTGCGTGATGACGCGCAGCTTGCGCGTCAGCGCCGGCGGCACGGCGCCGCGCAGCGCGCACAGGGCGGCGCCCCAGGCGCGGTGCATGAGCGCGTCGTCCGCCGCGCGCTGGGCGGCGGCGTAATCCTTGGCGGCCAGCGGGTAGGCCTCGGCGAGACGATCGAGTCGCGCGCGCGCGCCAAGCACCGTGTCGAGCGGCAGGCTGCCGTCGGCCAGCGCCTCGCGGATCGCGTCCAGCGTGGCGGCCTGCTCCTCGGGCGTGCCCTGCGCCAGCGGCATGTCGGCGCCGGCCTGCAGGGCCAGCACCGCGGCCTTGGCGTGGCCGTAGTGGTCGTAGACGGCCTTCATCATCAGCGCGTCGGTGATGACGACGCCGTCGAAGCCGACGCGCTCGCGCAGGATGCCCGTCAGGATCGGGTGCGAGAGCGTGGCCGGGTGGTCCGGGTCGATCTGCGGGTAGACGATGTGCGCCGTCATCATCGCGGGCGCCTCGGCCGCGAGTGCCGCGAAGGGACGCAGCTCCAGCGCCTCGAGCTCCTCGAGGGTCTTGTCGACGTGCGGCAGCGCGTGGTGCGAGTCGACATGCGTGTCGCCGTGGCCGGGAAAGTGCTTGACGCAGCAGGCCACGCCTTCGCGCAGCGAGCCGCGCATCCAGGCCCGCGCCAGGCGCGTGACGCGCTCGGGGTCTTCGCCGAAGCTGCGCTCGCCGATGACCGGATTGGCCGGGTTGTTGTTGACGTCGAGGACCGGCGCGAAGTTCCAGTTGATGCCGAGATACCGCAGGCCGCGCGCGACGGCCGCGCCGACTTCCTCGGCCAGCAGCTCGTCGTCGAGCGCGCCCAGCGCCATCGCGGCGGGCGCCTGCGGCACGCTGGTGGCGCGGATCACGGAGCCGCCTTCCTGGTCGATGCCGATCAGGGCGCGCTCGCCCATGACCGCGCGCAGGTCGCTGGTGAGGGCGCGGATCTCGTCCTCGCTGCCCAGGTTCTTGCGGAACAGGCAGACAGCGCGGATCTGGTGCTCGCGCAGGAAGTCGGCGGTCGCGGCATCCAACTGCTTGCCGGGAATGTCGACCATCACCAGATGGCCGGGCAGGAAGGCAGTCATGTCGGGCTCAGTGAGTTTTCGTGACTTTGTTGAGATGGCGCGGCTGGTCGGGGTTCAGACCGCGCGCACGGGCCAGCGCCTCGACCATCGGGTAGAAGCTCTGCACCGCCGCGATCGGGTCGAGGTCCTCGTTGCCGGTGCACACGAGCGGCAGCTCGGCGCCGGGCGTGCCGGCCGGCGCGGCCAGCAGCACGCGGGCGCCGCGGCCACGCATCTCGTCGGCCAGGGCGATCAGGCCGGCCTGGGCCGGGCCGCGCGGTGCAAACACCAGCAGCGGATAGCCTTCCTCGACGAGCGCCATCGGGCCGTGCTTGACCTCGGCGCCCGAGAAGGCCTCGGCCTGGATGCCGCAGGTCTCCTTGAACTTGAGCGCGGCTTCGAGCGCGACGGGCAGCGAGGTGCCGCGGCCGATGACGAAGAGCCGGTCGGCGTCCTTGAGCGCGTCGACGGCCACGGACCAGTCCTGGCGTGCCGCTTCCTCGAGCGCCTTGGGCAGGGTCTGCAGCGCGGCGAGCAGGTCCTCGTCCTCGCTCCAGGCGGCGACGACGCGCGCGCCGGCGACGAGCTGGGTGATGTAGCTCTTGGTCGCGGCCACGCTCTTTTCCGGACCGGCGTGCAGCGGGAAGACGTGCTGGGCCGCGGCGGCCAGCGGCGAGCCCTCGGCATTGACGAAGGCCACCGTGCGCGCGCCGTGTGCGCCGAAGTAACGCGTTGGCTCGACCAGGTCAGGGCTCTGGCCCGACTGCGAGAAGCCGAAGGACACGAGGCCTTCGCTGCGGATCTTCGACTGGTACAGCGTGATCAGCGACATCGGCAGCGAGGTCACGAGGTGGCCGAGCCGCGCCATCACCAGATAGGCCAGGTAATGGGCTGCGTGGTCGGAGCTGCCGCGCGCCACGGTCAGCAGGCTCGCGGGCGGACGTTCGCGCAGCGCCGCGCCCAGCGCCGCGTAGGCGGCGTGGTCGTTGGCGAGCTGGCGGGCCACGGCGGCGGGAGCGCTGAGGCACTCCTCGCGCATCTTGGATTCAGGAAGCGGATTCAATGACTTCTCCTTCGACGACCACCTGCTGCAGTTCCAGCGCGCGGTCCATCACCACGAAATCGGCGTGCGCGCCGGCCTGCAGGCGGCCGTGCTCGGCCAGGCCCAGGTAGTCGGCGGCGTTGGTCGAGACGCGCCGTGCGGCGTCCTCGATCGTGAGGCCCAGCTGCTGCACGAGGTTACGCAGCGCCTGGTCCATGGTCAGCGTGCTGCCGGCGAGCGTGCCGTCGGCCAGGCGCACGCCGCCCATGCATTTGGTGACCGTGTGCCGGCCGAGGCGGTACTGCCCGTCGGGCATGCCGGCGGCGGCGGTCGAGTCGGTGACGCAGTACAGGCACGGGATCGAGCGCAGCGCCACGCGCAGCGCGCCCGGGTGCACGTGCAGCAGGTCGGGAATGATCTCGGCGTAGCGCGCATGCGCCAGCGCCGCGCCGGTCATGCCGGGCTCGCGGTGGTGCAGGCCCGTCATGGCGTTGAAAAGGTGGGTGAAGCCCTTGGCGCCGGCGTCGAGCGCGGCCACGCCGTCTTCGTAGGAGCCGGCCGAATGGCCGATCTGGACGATGAAGCCGGCCTCGCGCAGCGGGCCGATCAGCTCGATATTGCCGGCCAGCTCGGGCGCCATCGTGATCAGGCGGATGGGCGCGAGCGCATGCAGCGCCTGGATCTCGGCGATGGTCGCGGGCTTGGCGAAGTCGGGCTGGGCGCCGAGCTTGCCGGGGTTGATGTACGGGCCTTCCAGATGCACGCCGAGCACGCGCGCCGCCTGGGCCGGGCGCTGGCGGCAGCTGTCGCCAAGCGCCGCCATGGCGCTGCGGATTTCTTCGAGCGGCGCCGTCATCGTCGTGGCCAGCAGCGCCGTCGTGCCGTGGCGCGCATGGATGCGCGCGATCGAGGCGATGGCATCGCCGGCTTCCATGGTGTCGCGCCCGCCACCGCCATGCACGTGCAGGTCGATGAAGCCGGGCAGGACAATGGGCAGGTCCTCGGCGCCATGCCGGACCTCGGACTCGGACACGCGCTCGCCTTCGATGCGCGCGATGCGGCCCTGCGCCACGTGCAGCGTGCCGCGCACGAAGCCCTCAGGCGTCAGGATGTGGCCGCGGATATCGGCAATGGCGCTCAAACTTCCTCCCGGCGCATCTCGGCAACGAAATCGTAGTAGTCGCTGCGGCAATAAGAATGGGTCAGCTCGACGGCCGAGCCGCTGCTCGAGTAGCCGACCCGTGTGATGAACAGCACCGCCTGGCCCACGGGCACTTCGAGCAGCGCGGCGAGCTTGGGCTCGGCGTTGATCGCGCGGATGTGCTGCAGCGCGCGCACCGGCGCGTTGCCGCTGGCGGTCAGGTGCTGGTAGAGCGAGCCGTCGACGACCTGCGGGTCCGGCAACACCGATTCCGGCAGCACCGAGACTTCATAGGCCATCACGACCTGATCCGCCAGGCGCAGCCGCTCCAGGCGCGCGACGCGCTCGCCCGTGGCCAGGCCGAGGCTCAGCTGCTCGTCGGGCGCGGCCAGCGTGAAGCTGCGCGTGAGCCACTTGCTGCTCGGCTTGAAGCCGCGCTGGTGCAGCTCCTCCGAGAAGCTCGTCAGGCGCGACAGCGGCTGCTCCAGCCGCGGCGCGATGTAGTTGCCCGAGCCGCGCTTGCGGATGATGAGACCCTGCTCGACGAGGCGGTCGATGGCCTTGCGCGCGGTGACGCGCGAGATGTCGAGCGCCTCGGACAGCGCGCGCTCGGACGGCAGCGCCTCGTCGGCCTGGAACTCGCCCTCGTGCACCGCCTGGGCAAGGCGCTGGGCCAGCTGGACGTAGAGCGGCGAGGCCGACTCCGGATCGGGCTTGAAATCGAAGGCCATCTTCAGCGGAGCTTTTCGAGTTCGTTGCGAACGAGGATCAGCGCGCCTGCGGCCGAATCCCCCTGGGGCGCGACGCAGCGCGCGCGAAGTACGGCCGGAAAGCGTTCGCCCAGGCGCAGCGCGATGCTGCCGCACAGGGCCAGGGGCAGTTCATGCTGCGGATCGAGCGCGTCGGCGATCTTCTCGAGCGCGACGACGGCTTCGGCGACGAGTGCCGCGGCGAATGCGTCCTTGCCCTCGTGCTCGAACACCAGCGGCGCCAGGCCGGCAAAGCCCTGCTGGCCGGCTTGCGAGATCCAGTGCAGCAGCGCGGCGCGATCGCGGCCCGTGCGCGCGACGATGGCGTCGGCCAGCGGCCCGCCGCTGGCGCGGCCATCGAGGACGTTCTGCACATGACTCACGGCCTTGAGGCCGAGCCAGGCACCGCTGCCTTCGTCTCCGCAGGTCCAGCCCCAGCCGCCGACCATGGTGCGCGAGCCGTCGCCGCGCAGGACCTCGCCGATCGAGCCCGTGCCCGCTGCCACGACCGCGCCGGGCCGGCCGCCATGGGCGCCGAGCACCGTGGTCCAGCCGTCGCCGTCGAGCGCGAGCAGTGCAAAGCCGGGATGGGCGTCGAGAAAGGCCTGTGCCTGATGCGTCACGCCGACCCCGGATAATCCGAGCCCGATGGCGCATTCGGACGCGGGCGGCACTTCGATGCCCGCATCGGCCGCCGCCGCGGCGAGCGCCTGGCCGATGTGGCGCCAGGCCTGCTCGACGCCCTGCCCCAGCGCCGACGGCCCGGCGGCGCCCTGGCCGATCAGGCGAAACGGATGGCCTTCAGCAGGCTTGCCGTCGAGCCGGGCCAGACGCACGCGCGTGCCCGTGCCGCCGCCGTCGACGCCGATCAGGAATCGGACCGCGCCAAGCGCTGCAGCGACCTCGGCCACACCGGGGCGGATCAGGTAAGTCTTCATTTAATACCAGTTTAGTACCACGACGATTCCCGCGTCAATTCTTCATGCCCCCTGGGAAGCCCTTATAAAGCATGAATCAAGGGAATACGCGCCGACGCCTCCGGCATGGCTGCCTGGGGCAATAAAAATACCAATCTAGAACCAAGCCCCGGTGACCGGGTTCAGTCGGCGTCGAGCTGCCAGTCCAGCGGCCGGCCGCGCTCGGCGAGCCAGCGCGCCGCGGTCGAAAAGTGGCCGCAGCCGATGAACGGCACCGGCGGGCGCCTGGCGGCCAGGGGCGAAGGATGGTTGGCTTCGAGCACGAGATGCCCGGTGCCGGCCGCTTCGATCAGCGGCTTCTTGGCCTGGGCGTGGCCGCCCCAGAGCAGGAAGACCGTGGGCGCCGGATCGCGTGCCGCAGCCAAGATCAGCGCGTCGGTCAACGGCTCCCAGCCCTTCTTGGCGTGGCTGGCCGGCTGGCCATCCTCGACGGTGAGCACGGTGTTGAGCAGCAGCACGCCGCGCCGCGCCCAGGCGCCGAGGTGGCCGTGCAGCGGCGGCGCCTGGCCAAGATCGCGCTGCAGTTCGACGAAGATATTGCGCAGGCTCGGCGGGAATTTCTGGCCCGCCGGCACGGAGAAGGACAGGCCCTCGGCCTGGCCGGGCCCGTGGTACGGGTCCTGGCCCAACAGCACGACGCGGACTTCGGACAAAGGCGCGCTGCGCAGCGCGCGCAGCGGGTCGGGCGGATAGATCGTCGCGCCCGCCGCCTCGCGCTCGGCCAGGAAGGCCAGCAGGCGCTGCCCGGCCGGGCTCGCGCGCCAGGCCTCGAGCGCCGGCTGCCAGCCGGCGTCCACATCGAAGTCGAGCCGCATGCTCAGGCGAACAGCGCTGCCAGCGCCGCGCCCGGGTCGGGCGCGCGCATGAAGGCCTCGCCGACGAGGAAGGCGTGGACATCGGCCGCGCGCATGCGGGCCACGTCGGCCGGCGCGAGGATGCCGGACTCGGTGACGAGCAGGCGATCGGCCGGCACGCGTTCGCGCAGCGCCGCCGACACGTCCAGGCTGACCTCGAAAGTCTTGAGGTTGCGGTTGTTGATGCCGACCAGCGGCGTCTTGAGCGCAAGCGCGCGATCAAGCTCGGCGCCATCGTGCACTTCGACGAGCACGTCCATGCCGAGCGCCAGAGCCTGCGCTTCGAGGTCGCGCATCTGCGCGTCGTCCAGGCAGGCGGCGATCAGCAGGATGCAGTCCGCGCCCATCGCGCGCGCCTCGAACACCTGGTAGGCGTCGATCATGAAGTCCTTGCGCAGCACAGGCAGCGCGCAGGCGGCGCGGGCTTCTTCCAGATAGGCGCGCGCGCCCTGGAAGAACTGCTCGTCCGTCAGCACGCTCAAGCAGGCCGCGCCGTGGCGCTCGTAGCTCTGCGCGATCTCGGCCGGACGGAAGTCGGCGCGCAGCACGCCCTTGCTCGGGCTGGCTTTCTTGACTTCGGCGATGACGGCGCTGCGGCCCGCGGCAATGCGCTGGCGCAGGGCGTTAGCAAAACCGCGCGTGTCGTGCCGCGCCTCGGCTTCGGCGCGCACGGCTTCGAGCGAGTGCCGCTTGCGCGCCGCGGCGACCTCCTCGCGCTTGACGGCGACGATGCGGTCGAGGATGTCAGACATGGCGGGTCGTCTCCACGAATTGATCGAGCTTGGCGCGCGCCGCGCCGCTCGTGATGGTGGCGCGCGCCTTGGCGATGCCGTCGGCGATCGAGTCCACGAGGTTGGCGGCGTAGAGCGTGGCGCCTGCGTTGAGCAGGACGATGTCGCGCGCCGCGCCCGGCTGGTCGGCCAGCGCGCCGAGCAGCATGGCCTTGGACTCCTCAGGGCCGGCGACCTTGATCGAGCGGTTGCTGACCATGGCCAGGCCGAAGTCCTCGGGATGGATCTCGTACTCGCGGACCTTGCCGTCCTTGAGCTCGCCGACCATCGTCGCCGCGCCCAGAGAGATCTCGTCCATGCCGTCCTTGCCGTAGACGACAACGGCGTGCTCGGCGCCCAGGCGCTGCAGCACGCGCACCTGGATGCCGACGAGGTCCGGATGGAACACGCCCATCAGGATGTTGGGGCTGCCGGCCGGGTTGGTCAGCGGACCCAGGATGTTGAAGATGGTGCGCACGCCGAGTTCCTTGCGCACCGCGGCGATGTTCTTCATCGCCGGATGGTGGTTGGGCGCGAACATGAAGCCGATGCCGCTGCGCTCGATGCTCTGCGCCACTTGCGCCGGCGCGAGCTGGATGTTGGCGCCCAGCGATTCGAGCACGTCGGCGCTGCCCGTCTTGCTGGAAACGCTGCGGTTGCCGTGCTTGGCGACGCGCGCGCCGGCCGCGGCGGCGACGAACATCGAGCAGGTCGAGATGTTGAAGGTATGCGCGCCGTCGCCGCCGGTGCCGACGACATCGACGAGGTGATGGCGATCGCCCGGCACCTCGACCTGGTTGGCGAGCTCGCGCATGACCTCGGCCGCGGCGGTGATCTCGCCCACCGTCTCCTTCTTGACGCGCAGGCCGATGAGGATGGCGGCCGCCATCACCGGCGACATCTCGCCGGCCATGATGCGGCGCATCAGCGTCAGCATCTCGTCGTGGAAGATCTCGCGGTGCTCGATGACGCGGGTCAGGGCTTCTTGGTCGCTGATGGCCATGTCAGGCTCCCACAAAATGCGAACGGATGGCGCGGATGGCGCGCTCGATGCCTTCGTCATCGACGTCCAGGTGCGTGACGAAACGCAGGCGATACAAGCCCGTGGTCGCCACGCCATGCGACAGCAGGTGCTCGAGCAGGCCGGCCGCGCGCTCGGGCACGACGTCGGCAAAGACGATGTTGGTCTGCGGTGCATCGACCGTCAGGCCCGGCAGGCCCGCGATGCCTTGCGCGAGGCGCGCGGCGCGGGCGTGGTCATCGGCCAGGCGGCTGACGTGATGGTTCAGCGCATGGTGGGCCGCCGCGGCAAGCAGGCCGGCCTGGCGCATGCCGCCGCCAAGCATCTTGCGGTGCCGGCGCGCGCGCTCGATCAGCTGGGGGCTGCCGCACAGCACCGAGCCCACCGGCGCGCCCAGGCCTTTGGAGAAGCACACCGAGACGCTGTCGAAATGCCGGGTGATCGCACGCGCCGCGGCGAAGTGGTCGCCACCCGCCGGCGTGCCGGCGACGGCCGCATTGAACAGCCGCGCGCCGTCCAGGTGCGTGGCCAGGCCGTGCTGGCGTGCCAGCGCGGTCGCTGCTTCAAGATAGTCGAGTGGCATGACCTTGCCGCCCAGCGTGTTCTCGAGCGCGAGCAGGCGCGTACGCGCGAAATGCGGGTCGTCGGGCTTGATCGCGGCCTTGATCTCGTCGAGCGGCAGCGTGCCGTCGGGCGCGTGCGCGATCGGCTGCGGCTGGATGGAGCCGAGCACCGCCGCACCGCCACCTTCGTAGCGGTAGGTGTGGGCAAGCTGGCCGACGATGTATTCGTCGCCGCGACCGCAATGGCTCATCAGGCCGCACAAGTTGCTCTGCGTGCCGCTGGCCATGAACAGCGCGGCCTCGAAACCCAGGCGCGCGGCGAGGTCGTCCTGCAGCGCGTTGACGCTGGGGTCGTCGCCGAAGACATCGTCGCCGAGCTCGGCGGCGGCCATGGCGGCCCGCATCGCGGCGGTCGGCCGCGTGACGGTGTCGCTACGAAGATCCACTAACTTCATGCCGCCAACTCCAGGAAGTTCTTGAGCATCGCGTGGCCGTGCTCGGACAGAATGGACTCGGGATGGAACTGCACGCCTTCGAGCGGCGTGCGCGTGCCTTTGAGCCCGCGGTGGCGCACGCCCATGATCTCGCCGTCGGGGCTGCGCGCGCTGATCTCGAGCTCGGCCGGCATGGTGGCCTCCTCGATCACGAGCGAGTGGTAGCGGATCACGCTGAAGTCGCGCGGCAGGCCGGCGAACACGCCCTTCTGGTCGGTCGTGATCGTGCTGGCCTTGCCGTGCATCTGCACGCCGGCACGCACGATGC
>Ga0213872_10001197_pt1 | contig 17585 bp, 17 predicted proteins | sample VelepicomBERX_R2_FD_160071 | JGI IMG/M metagenome (GOLD analysis project Ga0213872, IMG submission 160071) | Rhizosphere microbial communities from Vellozia epidendroides in rupestrian grasslands, the National Park of Serra do Cipo, Brazil - RX_R2 | ecosystem: Host-associated > Plants > Roots >...
CCTTCGTCGGCGCGCATCGCCTCCATCTGCGCCAGCGCCTTGTCGCATTCGGCCAGCAGGGTCTTGGCCGTTTCGCTGTCCTCGCCGGCCGGATCGGCGCTCTCGCCGCTTTCCAGCACGCCGCGCAGGGCCAGCAGCCCGTCCAGGCGCGGCGGGGCGAGATCGGGGGCCTTTTCCTGCCAGCGGCGGGACAGGGCGATCAGTTGGTCGAGCAGCGCCTCATTGACGGCGACGGCGCTCTGCTGGGATTTGTGGGTGACGGTCAGATTGACGGTGACGTTGCCGCGCTTGAAGCGCTTTTGCACCGCGTCGCGCACGGGAAGATCGAGGAAGTCATAGCCGGGCGGCAGGCGGGTCCGCACGTCGAGGCCGCGGCCATTGACGCTTTTGACCTCCCAGGCCCATCCGAGGCCGTTTTCCTCGCCGCTTACCCGGGCATAGCCGGTCATGCTGCTGATGCTCACCGAGCCCCTCCTTAGCGTTCTGGCGGCACTCTCCCCTAATCGGTCGGGTACGTCAACGGGCCGACAGATCGTATAGCCGGTCCAGATCGAGATGCGCTTCCAGATGGTCTGCCAGATCGTCGAGCACCGCCTCGACCCGCGCCTCATAGGCCAGGGTGCTCGCGGCACCCTCGGCGAAGCGGTCGAGGAAGCGGCTGCGGAAGCCGTCGGCGGCGAACAGGCCGTGCAGATAGAGTCCCATCACGCTGCCATCCGCCGATACCGCGCCATCGGGTTTGCCGGCCAGGGTGCAGAAAGGGCGGGCACAATCGGCACCGGTCGTCACACCCATATGCATCTCGAAACCGCGCACGGCCTGATTCAGGCACTCGCCTTCCACCGCGACCAGGGTCTTGTCGTTGCCCATCACCGTTTCCACGGCCAGCAATCCGAGGCCGCGCGCGCTGCCGGGCGCGCCTTCGATGCCGTCCGGATCGGCGACCAAGCTGCCCAGCATCTGATAGCCGCCGCAGATGCCCAGCACCTGCCCGCCGCGCCGGTGATGCGCCAAGAGGTCGATGTCCCAGCCTTGGGCGCGCAGGAAGGCGAGATCGGCCAGGGTAGCCTTCGATCCGGGCAGGATCACCAGATCGGCATCGGCGGGCAGCGGCGTGCCGGGCGGGATGAAGGCGAGATCGACCGCCGGCTCGGCCGCCAGCGGATCGAAATCGTCGAAATTGGCGATGCGGGACAGCATCGGCACCGCGATCCGGATCTTCGCGCCGCTCTTCCGCCCATCTCCCAGGCTGACGCTATCCTCGGCGGGCAAGGCGGCGGCGCCGGTGAACCAGGGCACCAACCCGATCGGCGCCCAGCCGGTGCGCTCCGCGATCATCCGCATGCCGTCGTCGAACAGCGAGGGATCGCCGCGGAATTTATTGACGATGAAGCCTTTGATCCGGTTTCGCTCGGCTTCAGGCAACAAAACATGCGTGCCGACTAACTGGGCGATGACGCCGCCGCGTTCGATGTCGCCGGCCAGGATCACCGGCAGATCGGCGGCCTCGGCAAAGCCCATATTGGCGATGTCGCCGGCGCGCAGATTGATCTCGGCGGCGCTGCCGGCGCCTTCCACCACTACCAGATCGCGGCCCTCGCCGACGATGCGGAAACTGTCGAGAACGGCGGGCAGCAAGGTCGCTTTCAAGCGCTGATACTCGGCGGCGCCGCTGCTGGTCAGCACCTTGCCTTGAACGACGACCTGCGCGCTGCGATCCGATTGCGGCTTCAGCAGGACGGGGTTCATGTGGCGGCTCAAAGGCAACCCGGCCGCCCGCGCCTGCAGCGCCTGGGCGCGGCCGATCTCGCCGCCGTCCGCGGTGACGGCGGCGTTGTTCGACATGTTTTGCGGCTTGAAAGGCGCGACCGACAGGCCGCGCTTGACGAAGGCCCGGCAGAGACCGGCGACGAGGAGGGATTTTCCTACGTCGGACCCGGTCCCCTGGATCATCAGGGCTCTAGTGCCCAATGATGTCCCGCAGCGAATCGGCCTTGGGGTTGCTGACCGCATTGTCGAGCACGATGGCGCGCGAGGTGACCTCCTGGTTGTAATAGACCGAGTTCCAGGATTCGCGGGTCGACAGCACGGTGCCTTCGAGCGACAGGCCGCCATAAAGCCCGATGCCGCTCATCGAGAAGGCATACATGTCGGCGCCCAGGTTCGAGGTGGTCGAAGCGCCGATGCCGGCGCCGACCACCAGCACGGTCAGGCCGGTGTCGGCGCCGAACTTGAACTGGTTGTTGAGCACCGCGTGCAGGCCCTTGTCGCTCATGATGGTGAAGATCACCGCCGTGCTTTCCAGGCCGATCTGCAGGCCGAAGCTGCCGCCTTCCATGGTGTAGAAGGCGGGATAGCTCCAATTGCCGTCCGGCAGTTTGGCCAGCAGCACGCCATTGCCGTACTGGCCGCCGAAGATGAAGCCGCCCTTATAGAGGGCGGGCACGATCAGCAGCGCGCGGGCCTGGTCGATCTTGGGCTGGATGCTTTCGCGATAGCTGGGCTCGTTTTTCATCCGCTCCATCGTGGTCAAAGCGGAATTGACGGTCTGCTGCTGGTCCTGCTGGGCCAAGGCGGGAAGTGCCGACAGGGCCAGCAGGGCGACGAGGACGAAATTTTTGACCATGATCATAAGACTTTCAGTGGCGATAGGCCGGCGGCTGGGCCGGATCGAGCGCGCCATAGCGGCGGGCCAGATCCTGGGCGCGGGAGGTCATCGGCTGTTCCTCGCCCTTGACCAGCACATGCAGCGGCACGGTCAGCATTTCCAAGGGGTCACCCGACCACACCACCAGATCGGCGTCGAGGCCGGGCTCGATGCGGCCGGTCTTCTCGGCGAAGCCGAACACCTGCGCCGGGTTGCGGGTGATGGCGGCGATGCCCGCTTCCCACGGCAGGCCATGGGCGACGGCATAGCCGGCATTGTAGCGCACCTGGCGGGCGTAATGACCGGTGTAGGGCGGCTTGACCACGATGGTGACGCCGGCGGCGGCCAGCAATCCGGCATTCTCCATGCGTGAATTCAGCGACTCGAACTGGTTGGGCAGATCGGTCTGCGGATCGACCAGCACCGGATAGCCCGAGGCCGCGATGTCGCCCGCCACCTGCCAGCCTTCCTCGACGCCGTCGAGGATCACTTTGAGCTTGAGGCGCTTGCCCAGCTCGATGACGCGGCGGATGTCGGCGGCGCGGTGCACCTCGACCAGCAGCGGCTCCTTGCCCTGCACGATCGGCTGCAAGGCTTCGAGGTCTTCCTTGCTCTGCTCGAACGGGCGATGGGTGCCATGCTCGTAGCCGCCCTTGTTGGCGCCGTAGGAGACGGCCTCGTCGAGATCGGCTTCCAGGCGTTGCAGCACGCTGCCATGGCTGCCGCCGAGACGGGCGGCGGCGCCGCTGCTGGCATCGACCGACAAGGCGGCGGAGCGGCGGGTGATGGAATTGGCCGAGCCCGACAGATCGATCACGGCGACCTGTCCGGCGAACAGCTTTTCGCCTTTCTTGTCGCCGCGGCCCTGCAGCTCGGGAACGATCACCGCGCGGGTGACGCCGCCCAGGCGGGCGACCGGAATCAGCATCGAGGCCGGATTGACGCCCAGCGAAACGTCGAAGGCGGCCGAGATATGGTCGCTGGCGCCGGCATAATCGTCGCTCGACGCCTCGCCCTCCACCTCGCCGGCACCGAGATTGGTGTTGCTGGCCACCACGCCCGGCGTGACCATATGGCCCTGGGCGTCGATGATCCGCGCCCCGGCGGGAATGGCGATATTCGCTCCAACGGATGTGATTCGGCCATCCTTGACGATGACGGAGCCGTCGGCGATCTGGCCGGCGCTGCCCAGGGTCACGATCTTGGCATGGGTGATGGCGATGGTTTCGGCGCTGGCCGCGCCGGTCAGGCTGGTCGCCGCGGCAAAAGCCAGCAGGGAATTACGCAAGCTCATGGCCGGGCTCCCGGATGGGCGGGGCCGGTCTGGCCCAGCTCGAAATCGGACAAGGGTTGGCGGGTCGGGTCGTGGCGGTCGAACACCACCGCGCCGTCGACATAGACCTGCTCGGTGAGCGCGTAGACGCTGAACGGATCGGCGCTCCACAGCACCACATCGGCCATCTTGCCGGGCTCCAGCGTACCGGTCTTGTCGAGCACGCCGATCGCGCGGGCCGGATTGGCGGTGACCCATTTGATTGCCTCGGCCTCGTCGATCTCGATGCCGGCGCGGCGGCCGGCGGCCAGGGCGATGGCGGCTTCCTGCGGCAGATGCTGGGTCAGGATGGCGTCGTCGGAATGGATCACCGTGCAGACGCCGGCCTTGGACAGCAGGGCGGCGTTCTCTTCGATGCCGTCGAAGCTCTCCATCTTGAAGCCCCACCATTCGCCCCAGGTGGCGACGCAGATGTTCTCCTTCTTCAGCAGATCGGCGACCTTGTAGGCCTCGGAGCCGTGGTGGAACATCGAGATGTGGAAGCCGAATTCGTGGGAAATCGCGATCATCTGCGCCATCTCGTCGCCGCGATAGCAATGGTTCTGCACCAGGATGGAGCCGTCCAGCACGCCGGCCAGGGTGTCCATCTGCAGATCGCGCTTCGGCGCGTCGGGCGCCTTGTCGCCCTTGCCGGCCTTAAAATCGGCCAGCTTCTTGTGATACTCGTCCCATTTGCGGCGGTAGTCCTGGGCGTCGATCCAGGCTTTGCGATAGCCGAAAATATTGCCCATGCGGGTGCCGGGCGCGCGGCCCTTGCCGCCATAGACGCGCTTGGGGTTCTCGCCGCAGGCCATCTTCAGGCCATAGGGAGCGCCGGGGAATTTCATGTCCTGCACGGTGCGGCCGGGCACGTTTTTCAGGATCACCGCGCGGCCGCCGAACAGATTGGCCGAACCGGGCAGGATCTCCAGCGTGGTGATGCCGCCTCCCATCGCCCGGATGAAGCCGGGGTCCTGCGGCCACACCGAATGCTCGGCCCACACCTGCGCGGTGTTGGGGTCGGTTATCTCGTTGCCGTCGGAATTGGCCCACACTTCCGGCGTGGCGTAGACGCCGAGATGGCTGTGCGCGTCGATGATGCCAGGGGTGACGAATTTGCCGTGCCCGTCGACCACTTTCGCACCCGCCGGAACCGGCAGATTGGCGCCGACCGCGGTGATCTTGCCGCCATCGATGATCACGGTTCCGTTGTCGATGCGGGCACCCGTGCCGGTCAGGACGGTGGCGCCGACCAGGGCGACGGTCGAGGAGGGAAGCGCTCGATAGGTGCTGGGGAAAGGATCGCTGTCGGCGGCCGGATCGAGGCCCGGATAGGATTTCTCCTTGGCCTGCTCGTTACCGCCCGAGGGGGCCGGTTCGGCCCCCGATTGTGACGGAACCGCCGCGCACGCCGACAGCACCATCAGGGCAGCGAGAGAAGCTGCCGAAAGAGACTTTCTCATGGGGCGAAATGCTACCGGTGTTTCAGCCTTTACGCAATTGGGCCGGCCTGTGCAACAATGGTTGAAATATAACGTCCGGGGAGGTTCGGATGAGCGGCAAGATCGTGTCGGCCTGCGATGCGCTGGCGATCATTCCCGATGGCGCGACTCTGTGTACGTCGGGCTTCGTCGGCATCGGCACGCCGGACCAGCTGCTGGCGGCGCTGGAGAAGCGGTTCCTCGACGGCAACGGCCCGCACGGCCTGACCCTGGTGTTCGCGGCAGGCCAAGGCGACGGCAAAAACCGCGGCCTCAACCGGCTCGGCCATGACGGGCTGCTGAAGCGGGTGATCGGCGGCCATTGGGGATTGATCCCGAAGATCGGCCAACTCGCCCTCGACGAGCGCATCGAAGCCTATAACCTGCCGCAAGGCGTCATCTCGCACCTCTATCGCGAGATCGCCGCGCACCGGCCCGGTTTGCACACCAAGGTCGGTTTGCACACCTTCGTCGATCCGCGCCGCGAAGGCGGTCGCATCAACGCCGCCACCAAGGAAGAGCTGGTGCGCCTGGCCGAGATCGATGGCGAGGAATGGCTGTTCTACAAATCCTTCCCTCTCCATTTCGCTTTGCTGCGCGGCACCACCGCCGATCCCAACGGCAACATCACCATGGAGCGCGAGGCGCTGCCGCTCGACAGCCTGGCCATGGCGATGGCGGCCAAGAACAGCGGCGGCTTCGTCATCGCCCAGGTCGAGCGCATCGCCCAGCCCAACTCGCTCGATCCGCGCCGGGTCCAGGTGCCCGGCATCCTGGTCGATTGCGTGGTGGTGGCCGAGCCCGAGCATCATCCGCAGACTTATGCCACGGCTTACAATCCCGCCTATGCCGGGGAAATTCGCGTCCCCTCCGTGGTCAACGACCCGATGCCGCTCGACGAGCGCAAAGTGATCGCGCGCCGCGCCGCCTGCGAACTGCCGCCGTTCGGCGTGGTCAATCTCGGCATCGGCATGCCGGAAGGCGTGTCGGCGGTGGCGGGCGAGGAGCGCATCCTGTCCTACATCACCCTGACCGCCGAGCCCGGCGTGATCGGCGGCATGCCGGCCAGCGGCCTCGATTTCGGCGCGGCGGTCAATACCGACGCCATCATCGCGCAGAACCAGCAATTCGATTTCTACGACGGCGGCGGGCTCGACATGGCGTGCCTAGGCATGGCCGAGTGCGATGCCGAGGGCAACGTCAATGTCAGCCGCTTCGGCAAGAAGCTGGCCGGTTGCGGCGGCTTCATCAATATCAGCCAGAATGCGAGACGCCTCGTGTTCGTCGGCACCTTCACCGCCGGCGGGCTGGAAATCGCCATCGAGGATGGGCGGTTGCGCATCGTCAAGGAAGGCCACAGCCGCAAATTCATCGCCAAGGTGCAGCAGGTGACCTTCAACGGCGCCTATGCCGCCGAACTGGGCCAGCCGGTCCTCTATGTCACCGAGCGCTGCGTTTTCCACCGTACGAAGGAGGGTGTCGAGCTGGCCGAGGTGGCGCCGGGCATCGACATCGAGCGCGACATCCTCGCCCATATGGCGTTCGAGCCGATCATCCGCAATCCGGCGCCGATGGACCCGGCCTTGTTCCAGCCCGGCCAGATCGGGCTGGTGCGCCGCATCCTGCGTCTCGACATCGAAAGCCGGATCAGCTTCGATGCCGAGCGCGGCATCCTGTTCCTCGATTTCTCAGGGTTGATGGTGCGCCGGCGCGAGGATGTGGAGCGCATCCAGGCGGCGGTCGAGGCGCGGGTCAAGCCGCTCGGGCGCAAGGTGCCGATGGTGATCAATTACGATCATTTCGACATCGCCGAGGATATTGTCGACGCCTATGCGCGCATGGTCCGGCATCTCGAGGAAACCTGCTATACGCGGGTGGCGCGCTATACCAGCGACGCCTTCGAGCTGATGAAGCTGGGCAGTTCGATGCTGAGTTCGATGCCGACCCGCGTCTGCGCCAACCGCGACGAGGCGGTTCAACTCGCTACTTCAGAATAAGCGGCAGTCCCGCCGCCACCAGCACCACGGAATCGGCGATGGCGGCGATGCGCTGATGCAGTTCGCCGGCGTAATCGCGGAACTGCCGTGCCAAGGCGTTGTCCGGCACGATGCCCCAGCCGACCTCGTTGCTGACCAGCACCACCGGAGCGTTCAGGCCCTGAAGGACCCTCAGCAGTGCGTCGCAAGATTGGGGCACGTTGCGGTCTCCGCCCATCAGATTGCCCAGCCACAGGGTCAGGCAATCGACCAGGATCGGCTGGCCGGGTTTGCTTTCCCGCAACAGCGAGGCGGCCAGGCCGATTGGTTCCTCGACTGTGCGCCAATGATCGCCGCGCCGTTCGCGGTGCCTGGCGATGCGCTCCGCCATCTCGCCGTCGCCGGCCGACCCGGTGGCGAGATAGACCGGCGTCTCCTGTCCCTCGAACAGGCTTTCGGCATAGGCGCTCTTGCCCGAGCGGGTGCCGCCCAGGACGAGCGTTAACTTGTTCATTCCCCGACCTCCAGATTGACCCCGTTTACCCGCCAGCCTTCGCCGATGGCGTCGAGCCGGGTCAGCGACAGCGGATCGATGACGAAGGACAAGGCGGCATGGGGCGACAAATCGAGCGCCAAGGCGAGGGCGGCGCGGATGGTGCCGGCATGGGCGACGGCGATGATGTCGCGCCCCTCGAACTGGCGGGTCAGGTCGGTGATGCAGGCCTTCACCCGCGCCATCACCGCCTCGAAGCTTTCGCCGCCGGGCGGCGCGGTGCCGGCGGGATCGCGCCAGAAGGCTGCTACCAGCGGGTCCTTGGATTGATCCAGTTCCGCCCAGCGGCGCCCCTGCCAATGGCCGAAATCCTGTTCCTGCAAGGCTGCCTCGATCAGGGAGGGGGCGACCGGCAGCCCGGCCGCCTCGATGGCGCCGAGAGTCTGATGGCAGCGCAACAGCCCGCTTTCCACCACCACGGCCTGGGGCGGCAGACGCCTGGCCAGCGCGGCGAGGCGGTCCTCGTCGGACAGGTCGCAGGGCGGGTCGAGCCGGCCGCAGATGCGATTTTCAGGGTCGGGAACGGGGGCGTGGCGCAGCCACCACCAGCGGGTGATCAAAGTGCTCATGGATAGGCAAGGATAGCGAGAAGAACGGCAAGTTCCACGCATTGTTGAACGGCGCCCAGCACGTCGCCGGAATATCCGCCGATCTTGCGGTGGGCGACCAGGGCAATGGCTCCGCCGGCGATCAGGGCGGCGACGACGCAGAAGGCGGCGCGATAGGGGGCGAGCCAGGACGACACGCCGAGAGCGGAAGCGATGGCGACCAGCGCCGCCCAGCGCGGCGGCGTTCCAAATCCTGCCGCCAGACCGCCGGACGAGGCGGGCGGCATCACCGTCATGATGACCGGCAAGGCGGCGCGCGACATCATGTGGGCGATGATCAGCGCCGCCGCCGGATTGGCGAACGAGACGATGATCGACGCTTTGAGCAGCACGGACACCACCAGCGCCAGGGTTCCATAGGCGCCGATCCGGCTGTCGCGCATGATGGCGATGATGCGGTCCTTGTCGCGGCCGCCGCCGAAGCCGTCGGCGCAATCGGCCAAGCCATCCTCATGCAGGGCGAAGGTCAGCAGCATGCCGGCCGCCAGGGCAATCAGCGCCGAGGGCCAGGCCGGCCACAGATGATTGGCCAGCAGATAGACCGCCCCGATGATCGCGCCGATCACGCCGCCGACCAGCGGGAAGGCCCACATGCAGCGGGCCATGGCGCCGTCGGGCAGGGTGGCGGGCGTAGATACGGGCCAGCGCGTCAGGAACCCGAGCGCCAGCCGGAAATCGGCGATCACGAGCGTCGCCGAGCGGCGGTGGCGGGGCCGCCGCGCAGGCGCGCGGTCTCGGCGGCCAGCAATTGCTCGATATGGCGGCCCTGGAACAGGGTGATTCCGACCGACTGGCCGACCTGGATGGCGTTGGCCGCGTCGCAGCGGCACAGGATGGTGCGCGACGGGCCGCATTTGCGCACATAATCGGCCAGCGGGCTGCCGTCGGGCAGCTTGCCTTCGACCAGCGAAGCGTCCCAGGCCAGCTTCAAAAGGTCGATGCCCAGCCGCCCGCGATCGATGAAGGGCAGGCTGTCGACCGTCACCCCGTCGATGCAGATGCGGTAACCCCGTTCTCGGGCGAAGTCGCGGGCGAACAGGAAGGCGTTCAGATCCGCGAAGATGTCGACCTTCTGCAGCTCGATGACGATGGTGCCGCGCTGGCTCGACTTCACCCCGTCGTCGAAGGTCAGGAAGTCCTGCGACAGCAGGGTCTGGACGTTGAGGTTGATCGACACGTCGCCCGACAAGGTGCGGTCGTCATGGCGGTTCAGCAGCGACAGGACGCGGTAATCCAGCGTCTCGGTCAGTTCCTGGAACAGCCAGGGGCTGGAATCGAGCCCGATATTGGGCAGCAGCGTTTCCTGCAATTCCCCGATCGAGAAGAACAGCTCGTAGAACAAGGGCTGCGGCGGGGCCTGGCCGACCACGGCGCAGATCGCCTGGCGCCGCATCATATTGGCCAGATCCGCACCCATCAGCGCGTTTTGCAGCTTGGCCAGCAGTGCGGGGGTCAAGGGATCGCGCCGCTTCTGCCGCTGGGGTGCCGCGGCTTCTTCGGCAGCGCGCGCCTTGTCCTGGGTGCGCCGCTGGATGTCGTCATTGACCAGGCCCTGCGCCATGCGCAGCAAGGTCTGGTAATCCTTGTCGACGACATACCATTCGACGAAGGAAGCACGACCCTCGTCCTCCTCGTTCATCAGCGCCGGATCGTCGTCGAACAGAAAGCGCAGCTTGATCATCGCCGCCTGCACTTCGTCGATGGCGACGTCCTTGAAGATCACCACGATATCGAAATTGGACAGGGCGAAAACCTGGCCCTTGAGGCGCCGGATCAGCCCGTCGAAAGTGGAGAGTGCCGCGCGCACGTGATGTTCGCGCCGGTTCATCGGCTGCAGCAGCGACAGGCGGATGCGGCAGGCGCTGCGGCCGTGCCGGTGCCGCTCGAGCTTGTAGATATATTCGAGCAGCAGATTTTCGGTGGAGGTGATCGGGGCGCCGGCGGAAAGGGTCATGGCGTCGCCTTTCGCTTCGGATTGCGCATCTTGGGCGGCGTGTCGAGCATCTGGTTGTTGCCGCACTCGACGCGCAGCGGCCCGGTGATGACCGCGTGGCGGGCGGTGCATTGGGCCAGGGTGCAGGCGCCGGCCTTGTCACAGACGCCCATGGTGGTGGCGGCGAGCATGGCTTCGATGTAGCGGCCCTGGAATTTCTCCAGCCCGTGATCGACGCCCCAGGCGATGGCGGCTTCGGAATCGCAACGGGCCAGCAGCAGCTTGGCGGGATCGACATGCTTGAGGGCGGCCATCACCGCGTCGCGCCGGTGCGGTTCGCGCAGTTCCGGGGTCCAGTCGACCTTGTAGAGATCGGCGCCGGTGCGGCCGACCTCCATGAAGCTCAAGGTCGCCTCGTTGAGGCTGTCGATCACCAGATGGCGCCCGCGCTCCTTGAGCTTGCGATGGGTCTCGAAGAAGGCCCGGCTGTCAGCCAGCACGTCGAGGATCTGCACCTCGATGCCCAGCCCCACCCCTTCGGGCAGGGAGTCCTCGAAGGTTTTGAACGTCGCGTCCTGCAAAGTGCCGATATTGAGGTTGAGGTGGATGGCGGGCGGAGCGTGGGTCAGGCGCATGCGGCGCATCGCGTCCAGCAGGCGGCGGTCGAGCGTGGTCGAGAGATGCTGGAACATCCAGCGATTGCCCAGCAGATTGACGTCGGGGGCGAGGGCGCGCTGCAGATCGCCGACGCTGATGAAGAATTCCTGGAAGATCACCTCGGCATGGGCGCCCGACAGCGCGATCGCCGATTGGCGGCGCACGAAGGGCGAGGCGTCCAGCATGGTCAGCCGTTCCAGCACCACCGCCAAGGTGGTGGCGTCGAGCGGCTTCAGCTCGGGCGCCTGCGACGTGCGGGTGCGGCCGCGCGCTTCGGCCAGCGCGGTCTGCACCATGGCGAAGAAGGGATCGAAATCGAAGGTCAGGTCGTAGAGGGTGCAGAACAGATCGACGCCGTCGCCGCTGTCGTCATTGGTCAGCGGGTCCTTGGCGAACAGGCCGCGCAGGCGGTGGATATGGTCCTTGAGGTCGATCGGGCTGGGCTGGTTGATGATGAACACGATGTCGGCGTTGCTGAGCAGGAAGATCTGCCCGCGATAGGCGCTGACCATCGGTTCCAGCATGCGGCCGGCGACGCGCAGATAGCCGTCCTGGCGGTTCTGCGGCTTCAAGCGCGATAGATGCAGGTGAACGGCCACGCGCCCGTCGCGAACGCGCCCGACCCGCTCGGCCGCGTCGAGCAGGAGATGTTCCTGGGTAACGGTTTCCGGTCCACCCGGATCGCGCGGCGACGCTTGCATGAGCCCTCGTTATTGTCTTGCAACGATTTTACAGGTTGCAGGGTGAGATGTCACTCAACTGCCTGACCTTGCGAATCGGCCGGGATTGGACTAGCTAGACGGAGAGTTGTTTACCTGCCGGGTGGAGAGAAATGAGCGAACCGCATGCGCTGCTGGACCTGATCGGCCGTCTCGAAGGCGGACGGGTGTTGTGTGTCGGCGACGTGATGCTGGACCGCTTCGTCTATGGCGACGTCGATCGCATCTCGCCCGAGGCGCCGATCCCCGTGCTGCGCGTGCGCCGCGAAGAGGCGATGCTGGGCGGCGCCGGCAATGTCGTGCGCAATCTTGTGGCGCTGGGCGGCGCGCCGCATTTCCTGGCGGTGGTCGGCGACGATACGGCCGGGCGCGAGGTCAGCCGCCTGGTCGGCGACCATCACACGGTCGATCCCCGCATGGTGGTCGAGCCCGAGCGCCAGACCACCATCAAGACCCGCTTCATCGGCGGCACCCAGCAATTGCTGCGCGCCGACCATGAGACCCAGAGCATGCTTTCGAGCAATGCCCGCGACCAGCTGCTGTCCGAGGCCAAGGAACTGATTCCGCAGGTCGCGGTGGTGGTGCTGTCCGACTATGGCAAGGGCGTGCTGGCCTCCGGCCTGACCCAGGCGGTGATCGCCGCCTCCCGCGCCGCCGGCAAGCCGACCATCGTCGATCCCAAGGGCACCGACTACACCGTCTATCGCGGCGCCACCCTGGTCACGCCGAACCGCAAGGAACTGCACGAGGCGACCGGCCGCCCGGTCGGCACCGACGACGAGATCGTGGTGGCGGCCCGCCAGCTGATCGATCTGTGCGGCATCGAGCAGGTGCTGGCCACCCGCAGCCAGGACGGCATGAGCCTGGTGACCGCCACCGAGGCGGTGCATCTCAAGGCCGAGGCGCGCGAGGTGTTCGACGTCTCGGGCGCCGGCGACACGGTGGTGGCGACCCTGGCGGGCGCTCTGGCGGCGGGGGCAACGCTCGAAGAAGCCGCCCGCCTGGCCAATGTCGCCGCCGGCATCGTGGTCGGCAAGGTCGGCACCGCCGTCGCCTATGCCGACGATCTGGTCGCCGCTTTGCATCATGCCGAGGTGGCCGTCGCCGAGCACAAATTTGCCAGCCGCCATGCGGCGCTGGAGCAGGTGGCGCGTTGGCGCCATCTCGGCAAGAAGATCGGCTTCACCAATGGCTGCTTCGATCTTCTGCATCCCGGCCATGTCTCGCTGCTCGACCAGGCGCGCGGCCAATGCGACAGGCTGGTGGTGGGGCTGAATTCCGACGCTTCGGTGAAAAGGTTGAAGGGCGAGACCCGCCCGGTGCAGACCGAGACCTCGCGCGCCACCGTGCTGGCCTCGCTGTCGGCGGTCGATCTGGTGGTGATCTTCGAGGAGGACACGCCGCTGGAGCTGATCAAGGCGCTGAAGCCCGACGTGCTGGTCAAGGGCGCCGACTACCGCGTCGACCAGGTGGTGGGCGGCGATGTCGTCATCGGCAGCGGCGGACGGGTGTTCCTGGCCGACCTGAAGGCGGGCCACTCGACCACCTCGACCATCGCGCGGATGGCGAAATGACGGAACGATTTTCCCAAAATCGTTCCGCGGCCAAGGGCCGCCGCGCTGCCAACAGCGTCGATCACACAGACGGTATAGCTTGGCGCGGTAGCCCAGCGGCTGGAAGCCGCGCCCGGCGCCTGAGGGGCATATAAAATGAAAAAAACAGCCGTTATCCTGCTGTCGGGCGGGTTGGACTCCGCCACTTGCCTGGCGATGGCGCGCGACCAGGGTTTCCGCACCCTGGCGATCTCGTTCCGCTATGGGCAGCGTCACGCCGTCGAGTTGGCGGCGTCGCAGCGCGTCGCCAAGGCGCTGGGCGCCGACCGCCATCAGATCGTCGACATCGATCTGCGCGCCTTCGGCGGTTCTGCCCTGACCGCCGATATCGAGGTGCCGAAGGACCGTCCCGAGGCCGAGCTGGAAAGCGGCGTGCCGATCACCTATGTGCCGGCCCGCAACACCATTTTCCTGTCCTTCGCTTTGGCCCTCGCCGAAGTCGAGGACGCCGCCGACATCTTCATCGGCGTCAACGCCGTCGATTACAGCGGCTATCCCGATTGCCGCCCGGAATTTGTCGCCGCCTTCGAGGCGATGGCCAATCTCGCCACCAAGGCCGCGGCGGTCGATGGGCGCAAGCTGACCATCCACGCGCCGCTGATGCATCTGACCAAGGCCGACATCATCAAGACCGGGCAGAAGCTGGGCGTCGATTACGGCCTGACCATCAGCTGCTACGACCCGACGCCGGAGGGCGAATCGTGCGGTCATTGCGATTCCTGCCAGCTGCGCAAGAAGGGATTCGCCGAAGCGGGCGTGCCCGATCCGACCCGTTACGCTTGATTGATCGCGCCAATTTCTTTAGAAAATATCGTGTTGATATTTTTCTGGAGAAATAGATGGCGCTCCCCGCCGCCTCCATCCAGCAGCAACAGTCGGTGCTGACCACCGCCACCGTGCGCGCCGCCGATTTCCTCGGGTTGAGCAGCGGCGACCTGGCTCGCGTGCTGGGCCTGTCGCCCGCTTCGGTGTCGCGCATGCGCCAGGGCGCTTTCCAGCTCGACCGAGACAGCAAGGCGTTTGAGCTGGCGCAATTGCTGGTGCGATTGTTCCGCTCGCTCGATTCCATCGTCGGCGGCGACGGCGAGTCGCTGCGCTCCTGGATGAGTTCCTTCAACACTGCGCTCGGCCATCGCCCGGTCGAGCTGATCCAGAGCGTGCGCGGCCTGGTGGCGACGGTGGATTATGTCGATTCCCGGCGAGCGATCCTTTAGCGGCGAAATCTGGCGCCTGGTCGAAAGCCAGAGCCGCGCTTCGACCCTGTCGCTGACCGACACGCTGGAAGAGCAGGCGGTGCTCGAACAGCTGATCGAGGAAGTGAAGCCGGAATTTCCTCCCGACTGTGCCGGCCTGCACTACCTGCTGGCGACGCCCTTTCGCTATGCGCCCTATCCCCATGGTTCGCGCTTTCGTCGGGCGGGGCAGCGAGAAGGGGTGTTTTACGGTTCGCGCCGCATCGAGACGGCGGCGGCCGAACTGGCCTTTTACCGGCTGCTGTTCTTCAAGGAATCGCCTGGCACTAAATTACCGGCGCGCGCCGTCGAGCACACGGCCTTCAGCGTGCGGGTGAAGGGCAGCGCCGCCGATCTCACCAAGCCGCCCTTCGATGCGGAGCGGGCGCGCTGGGAACAGCTGACCGATTATGCCGATTGCCAGGAGCTGGCCGACCAGGCCCGCGCCGATGGCGTCGAGATCCTGATCTACCGCTCGGTGCGCGATCCGCGCGGCGGCGACAATGTCGCGCTGCTGACACCCAAAGCCTTCACCGACACCGTCTATCGCCGGCAAGAGACCTGGCGGCTGTTCGTGCGGCGCCAATCGGTCCAGGCGATCCGCGAATTCCCGCCGGCGGCGCTGGAATTCCAGCTGTCCGACTTCGCCGCCGATCCGAGGGTGGCCTGAGATGATCGTCCCCGATCTGCTGCGCGAAGGGCTGAGCCTGGTTTTGTGCGGCACCGCGCCCAGCCGCGCCTCGAAGGAGGCGCTGGCCTATTACGCCCATCCCGGCAACATCTTCTGGAAGACTTTGTACGAGGTCGGTCTGACGCCGCATCTGGTGGCGCCGCAGGATTATGCCAGTCTGTTGGCGTGGAACATCGGACTGACCGATCTCAACAAGACGGAATGGGGCGCCGATGCCGAGCTCAGCCATGAGGGCTTCGATGTCGAGGCCTTCCGCGCGAAGATGTGCCGCAATTCCCCGCGCGTCATCGCCTTCAGCAGCAAGTTCACCGCGTCCAAGTTCCTCGGCAAAAAGACGATGTCCTATGGCCTGCAGCCCGAGACTCTATCCGGCAGCGCCCTGTTCGTCGTGCCTTCCACTTCCGGCCGCGCGCGGAATTACTTTCAGATAGAGCATTGGCGCGCATTGGCCGATTTTATTCGCAGTCTTCGCTAATGATTTCTTTAAGTTTGTCGAGTATTTCTAGTCGTATTATGTTCCGGCAATGGGCCTGCATTCTGTTGTTCTGCCTGCTCGGTGCTTGCGCTTCCAAGCCGCCGCCGCACGCTGCCGCTCCGCCGCCGCCACCCGACCCCACCACTGCCTGCATGGCCGGCCTCGACCAGCGCCATGTCGAATTCGAGCGCAGCGCCGATTTCCACACGCCGGAAGGCTGCGGCATCGACGGCGCCGTCAAGTTCAAGGCCGCCGGCGTACCACTCAACCGCCCGCTGCTGCTGGCCTGCACCACCGCGATCAGCCTGGCCGATTTCGAGACCAAGGTGGTGGCGCCCGCCGCTTTGGCGACCTTCGGCCATCCGGTCACCCTGCTGACCAGCGCCGGCTCCTATGATTGCCGGAACCAGCGCAGCGACCATCCGGAACGCCTGTCCGAGCACGGCAAGGGCAAGGCGGTCGACATCACCGGCTTTACGCTGGAGGATGGCAGCCGCATCACCATCCTGAAGAATTGGTGGGGCAAGGACGAAAAAGCCGAGTTCCTGCATCAGGTCGCCGCCGGAGCCTGCAAGATGTTCTCGGTGGTGCTGACGCCCAAGAGCAACAAGCTGCACCGCGACCACCTGCATTTGGACACGGGTCCATACAAAAAGTGCGACGCCTAAAGAAAAAGCCGCCCTCCCCGAAAGAAGGGCGGCTTTAATTTGCCGGTCTTAAAGCACGGTCAGCATCGAGGCCACCAGCGGGTGGCGGACGATGTCGACGTCTTTCAAGCGCACGACGGAGATGTCGGGTACGTTGGCGAGGCGGTCGGCGATGTCGGCTAGGCCCGACATGCCGGGCAAAAGGTCGCTCTGATCGGGATCGCCGGTCAGCACCATGGTGGAATGCCAGCCCAGGCGGGTCAGCAGCATCTTGATCTGGGTGTAGGTGCAGTTCTGCACTTCGTCGATCACCACGAAGGCGTTGTTGAGGGTGCGGCCGCGCATGAAGGCCACCGGCGCGATCTCGATCGATCCGTCGGCCAGGCAGGCGCGCAGGCGCTTGCCGCCCATGCGGTCGGACAAGGCGTCATAAAGCGGGCGAAGATAGGGGGCCAGTTTCTCCTGCAGGTCGCCGGGCAGAAAGCCCAGGGATTCACCCGCTTCCACCGCCGGCCGGGACAGCACGATGCGCCCCACTTCGCCGGCTTCCAGCGCCTCGACGGCGGCCGAGATCGCCAGATAGGTCTTGCCGGTGCCGGCCGGACCCAACGCCATCACCAGGTTCTGGCTCTGCATGGCCTCCAGCAACACGTGCTGGTTCGGGCTCATGGGCCGGACCTTCTTCACGTAGCTTTGGTCACGCTGCTCTTCTCCGCTCAGGGGGTCCCAATGCCCATGAGCGGCGGTGCCATACAGCGGGTGGACGTTGTTCTCGGTTTTCGACTGGGCAACTTGACGGGTACGCTTGGCCATGAAGTTCTCCATCAGGGGAACGCCAAAAGAAAAAGCCTCCCGGCGACGGGAGGCTTCATCAATAGGCTTGCGGCAAATGCAGCAACCGGACGAACGGCACGCGGCAGTGGCACATGGCGCGCCATCAGGCGTCGGACAGGCGGGTTTGCGGACGATGCACCCACGTTTCGACGGACCTCCTGCTCGAGGTTGCTACAAGGGTCAAATTAACCTTTTTGCACCGCCGTT
>Ga0213872_10001198_pt1 | contig 17580 bp, 15 predicted proteins | sample VelepicomBERX_R2_FD_160071 | JGI IMG/M metagenome (GOLD analysis project Ga0213872, IMG submission 160071) | Rhizosphere microbial communities from Vellozia epidendroides in rupestrian grasslands, the National Park of Serra do Cipo, Brazil - RX_R2 | ecosystem: Host-associated > Plants > Roots >...
GTAGCCGGCCGCAGCGCCCTCGGGATAGTCGATGTCGAACTGCGTCCCCTCCGGCAAGCCGGCGCCGACCAGCTGCGGATGCGGCAATTGATCGAGCGAGGCCGGGAAGGTGATCGGCAGGCGGCCCGAGGCGTCCACCTCCCCGGTCAGCACGCGGGCGATCGCCTCGCCGCCCGACGTGCCGGAATACCAAGCCTCGGCGACGCCGGAAACCCGCGCCAGCCACGGCATCAGCACCGGATTGCCGGTCTCCAGCACCACCACGGTCTTGGGGTTTGCGGCCGCCACGGCGGCGATCAGATCATCCTGATTGTCCGGCAAGGACAAGGGCTCGTCGTGATCCTCGCCGTCCCAATTGCGGGCGAAAACAAGCACGATATCGGCGCCGGCCGCCAGCTTGGCCGCCGCAGCGCGGTCGGCGCCGTCGGCATAGGCGATCTCGGTCTGGGCCAAGCGCGCCTTCAGCGCCTTGAGCGGCGAGGAGGGATGATACATCACCGGACCCGGCCAGTTTTTCGGCTCGATGCCGGGAACCGCGTTGCCGCCCGCAGGATAGACCAGCGAAGACCCACCGCCGGCGGGAACGCCGACATCGGCATGACCGCCGATCACCACGATCCTTTTCAAATCGGGCTTCAACGGCAGCAGATCGCCCTCATTCTTGAGCAGCACCACGCCTTCTTCGGCATCGGCCTGGCTGATGGCGCCGTCCTTGGCATAGTCGATCGGGCCCGGCTTGACCGGATCGTCCATCACGCCCGTGGCGAACAGGCTGCGCAATATTCGGTGCGCCATCTCGTCGAGCCGGCTTTGCTTCACCGATTTGTCGGCCAGCGCCGCCCTGAGATCGTCGCCGAAGCGGTTCCGGCGGTCGAACACCCAGGCGGATTCCTGGTCGAGGCCGGCATTGATGGCCTTGGCGGTGCTGTGATCGGCGCCCCAGTCGGACATCACATAACCCTTGTAGCCCCACTCCTTTTTCAGGATCCCGTTCAGCAGCGCGTCATTCTCGCAGGCATAGGTGCCATGGACGCGGTTATAGGAACACATCACCGAGCCGGGGTCGGAGGCCTCGAGGGCGAGCTGAAAGGCCAGCAGATCCGACATCCGCGCCTCCGCCTCGCCGAGATTGACGCTGGCGACCATCCGGCCGGTTTCCTGGTCGTTCTCGGCGAAATGCTTGAGGGTCGAGACGATATGATTCGACTGGATGCCCTTGATTTCGGCGCCGTCGATCGTGCCGGCCAGCAGCGGGTCCTCGCCGGCATATTCGAAATTGCGACCGTTACGCGGCTCGCGGGTCAGATTGACGCCGCCGGCCAGCATGACATTGAAGCCGGAATTGCGTGCCTCGGACCCGATCATGGCGCCGCCCTGGAAGGCCAGAGACGGGTTCCAGGTGGCTGCCGTGGCGAGGCCCGCCGGCAGCGAAGTCCGCTCGCGCACCTTGTCCCGGGTATTGCCTTGGGTCGCCACGCCGAGACCGGCATCGGTCTCATTCTGAGCGGGAACACCCAGACGCGGCACGCCGGGAATATGGCCGGCAGAGCCCATCAACGCTTCGGCGGGCGGATCGATATCCTTGCCATCCAACCTGGCGACACTGCCGAACTGACCGTCCACCAGCCTGATCTTCTCATCCAAAGTCATTTTCTTGAGAAGGAGATCCGCCCTTTTGTCCGGGCTGAGACTCCTGTCGTCCCAATCATTTGTCGCATGAGCCTGGGCGGCCAGCATCAGCAGGGCCAGGGTGGCGCTAAGACTGCGTTTCATTATTTCCTTCCTGACATTCCCGGTTATCGTTCTAGGTCAACGATGTCGACGAAACGCAACGGCACCGTCTGAGCCTGCAGCCCGTCCTGAGCGGCTTTTCAGGCCAGACGCCATTCTGCGCGTTCTCCCGAAACCCGCGAATGTCATCGCTTACTCTATAAGGTTTGTGCCGATTTTACTTATCCGTCTGGAAGGGATTTTGCTGCCATTAGACAGCGTTGTCTATCCTTTTTCTCCAAGGCAGGCCAGGAGACCAACCGAATGTCATGCCGGCCGCCGCGATCAGGACCAGGACAATGCCCGCCGACTGGGCCGGCGCCAGCTGATGACCTAACGCTTCGAGGTCGACCAGGATGGCGATGGCCGGATAAAGGAAGGAGAGCGCGCCGGTCAGCGTTGTCGGCAACTTCTGGATGGCGCCATAAAGCAGGATATAGACCAGACCGGTATGCACGACCCCGACCGCCCCCAGGCAGGACCATGCGGCCGCGGTTTCCGGCAAATGGGCGAAAGGTGCGGTGACGAGAATGCCGACGCAGACCTGGATCAGGGCGATCAAATGGGGCGGCGTTCCGGCCAGCTTTTTGGTGATGAAAGCGGCGATCGCATAGAAGAAGGCCGCCGCCAGCGACAAAGCGATGCCGCTCGAATAATCGCCGCCAGCCGCATCGGCTTCCGGCGAACTTGCTACGATCACCAGCACCCCGGCGAAGGCGGCCAAAAGCCAGAACAGCTTGGCTGGCGTCCATTTCTCGCCCAGAAACAGGCGACCCAGCGCGACCAGCATGAAGGGCTGGGTGTTGTAGACGGCGGTGGTGATGGAGATGGAGGCGCGCGAATAGGCGGCGAACAGCAGCAGCCAATTGGCGACGATGGCCGCCCCGCCCAACGCCGCCAGCAGGGCGACACGCCAGGTCAGGACCTTGAACAGGCCCAAGGCCCAGCAGACGAGGAACAATGTTCCGGCGCCGAACAGGCAGCGCCAGAACACCACATTGGGCACCGCCTCGCCGGACATCAGCACGAACCAGCCGATGGTGCCGGAAATGCTCATGGCCGCCGTCATTTCCAGCGTGCCGCGCGTCTTATCGTTCATAGGACCCACTCCAAACGGAAGATGTCTAAAGTCCCATGGCGCGGCGCTGGATTCCATGGGATTAGTTAGGTAAAATTAAGCTTATACCTTTATTATTTAGGCGATTTTCATGATAGACCAAATCGACCAGAAGATACTGGAGGCTTTGCAGCGCGATTCGCGGATGTCACAGAAGGAGCTGGCGGCCTTGGTCGGCCTGTCTTCGCCAAGCACCGCCGAACGGATGCGGCGGCTGGAGGAGCGCGGAGTGATCCGCGGCTTCACCGTCGATATCGATCCCCGCGCTTTGGGCTATAGCTTGCAGGCCATCGTCAGGATCCGACCCCTGCCCGGCAAGCTGCATATCGTCGGGCAATTGCTCGATTCGATCCCGGAATTCGTCGAATGCGACCGCGTCACTGGCGATGATTGCTATGTCGCCCGGCTCTATGTGCGCGACATCGAGCAGCTGGACGAAATATTGGACCGTATCGTCGACAAGGCGGAAACCAGCACCGCCATCGTCAAAAAACAGACGATCACCCGGCGGCCGCCGCCGCTCAACTCGGTTTCTGGGTAAAGTCGCGGCTGCCATCGTCACGACCGGCCCCTCGGGCAACGGCCGTCACCCGGGCCGAGACGGGGCCGCGGCGGCAAGCCTCGGCAAGCTTGCCGAGCGCCTCTCTGTCTCCCATGGCGAGGATTTCGACGTCGCCATCGGCCAAGTTGCGCACCCAGCCATCGAGACCGAGCCGCCGGGCCTCGCCCACCGCCCAATAGCGGAACCCGACCCCCTGCACGCGGCCTGAAACGAGGAGGCGGACGGCGGGACGGTCGGACATGACAACTCCTGTCGGGAAAAAGCAACTCGCCGTAGATAGGGTTGCCCGTCGCGCACTGCCAGCCCCCGTCACAAATTTGACTTACCGAGACCCCCTGGCGGTGCGCGGGTTTCGGCTTAATTCCTGAGCAAGGACCAGGAAAGGAGTCTCCGATGAAAGCCCTCATTGCCTCCCTTATCCTTTGCTCGCCGCTCCTGTTGAGCGGTTGCATCCTGGCTGCCGCCGGCGCCGGAGCCGGGGCCGGCGTCGCGGTCGGGGAATCGAAATCGCCGCCGGCCGAGGAGCATGGCGACCGGCATGCCGACAAATCCGATCCGGACCAGCATCAATAATCCTGAAGCCCTTTCTTGAGGAGGTTCGGCATGGCCGCACGAGCAGTCTGGAAAGGACATCTGGCCATCGACGGGTTAAATTGCCCGGTCGCGCTGCATACGGCCATCTCCGCCTCGGCACGGCTGCATTTCCACATCATCAACCGCAAGACCGGACATCGGGTGACGCGGGCTTACGTGGATTCCGCCACCGGCGACGCCGTGGAAAGCTCCGGGCTGATGCGCGGCTTTGATACCGGCAAGGGCGATTTCATCCTGCTGTCTCAGGATGACATCGCCGCCGCGGCGCCGGAGAGCGACAAGAGGCTGGAGGTGAAAAGCTTCATTCCCTGCGACGAGATCGACCGGCTCTATTTCGAGCGGCCTTATTATCTAACCCCCTCCACGCCCGCCGATGCCGAGCTTTTTGTCGAGATCCGCGACGGGCTCCGGGCGAAGCAGGCGGCGGCGGTGGCCCAGGCGGTGCTTTTCAAGCGCCTGCGCGCCGTGCTGATCCGCGCGCATGGGCGGGGCATGATCGCCACCTTGCTCAATTTCGACTATGAGGTGCGCTCGCCCGACCAGGCCTTCGCCGACATCCCCGATCTCGAGATCAAGGGCGAAATGCTGGATCTGGCGCAGGAGATCATCAAGCGCATGAAAGGCAGCTTCGATCCCGCCTCCTTCACCGACCGCTATGAGGAGGCGATGGCCGCCCTCATCCGCGCCAAGGCGGAAGGCAAGGAAATCAAACCGATCAAGCGCAAAAAGGTGGAAAAGACCAGCGATCTCTTGGAGGCGCTGCGCAAAAGCGCCGCGGCCTAAACCGATTTGCGACCTTATTGGGTCGCAAATCGGTTTAGAGTCTATATGACGCCTCGCCTTCAACTCGGCGGTTCCGCCGGACGGCCGGCGCGGCGCCAGTCGGCGCCGTGAGCATTTCGCGATTCAGTAGGATCGCATAACGCTAGCCCGATTTCCTCAGGCTGCGCTTGAGCGCGTCGACAAGGTTGACCACCTCGCCCCCGCTTGTGCCGCGTCCGGACTCCGTCGGCCGGCGGCGCGAAGTTTTGCCCTTGCGCGCGATCAGCCGCAGCAGCGCCTTCTGCACGGGGTCCTCGACCCATTCCTTGGACCAATGATCGAGCCGCGCACCGATCGCCTTGACAATGGCGGGATCGGGCTTGCCGGGTTCGGGCAGATCAGCCCAATAGTCAGCCTCGCCGCGCACCTCGTCGCCATAATGGAGCGTCCAGAGGACCAGCCCCTTCTCCCTTGGCTCAACCAACACGGCGCGCTCCCGCCTTTGCAGCACCAGCCGCGAGATGCCGACCATGCCGCTTTGCTCCATCGCCGCGCGGATCACGGCGAAGGCCTCCGCGCCGACCTTGTCGCCGGGCAGCAGGAAATGCGGCACGTCGTACCACACCCAGTCGATCGAGGCGGCGGGAACGAATTGGGCGATCTCGATGGTGCGCGTGCTTTCCAGCGCCACCGCCTCGAAATCCTCATCTTCGATGAGCACATACTCGTTCTCGGCTTGCTCGTAGCCCTTGACCTGCTGCGCCGGCGGGACCGGCTTTTTTGTGATGGCGTCGAGGTAGCGGCTTTCCACCTGGTTGCCGGTGGCGCCATTGACCATCTTGAAACGGACCGCGCCGCTTTCGGAAACCGCCGGCGTCATCACTACCGGACAGGTCACCAGGGAAAGTTTGAGATAGCCCTTCCAATAGGCCTGCCTGGCCATGATCTCACCCCAGCTTCCTGATCGCAGGCTTCAAGGGCCGCCCCGCCTCGTGATAGCCGGACCAAAGGGCGCCCTTCTCGACCAGCGGCGGCACCGTGCGCACCGTGTAGGATTTGGGGTCGAGTCTGTCCGTCACCTGCCCCCAATCGAGCGGCATCGAGACGGTGGCGCCTTCTCGCGCCCGCGGCGAAAGCGGCGCCACCGCGGTGGCGAAATGATCGTTGCGCAGATAGTCGAGAAAGATCCGGCCGACCCGCTTGCTCTTGGTCATGACGGCGACATAGCTTTCCGGGTCCTCTTTCGCCATGAGCGCGCACAGGCTCTTGGCAAATTCCTTGGCCGCCGGCCAGTCGACGCCGCCCCTCGGCTTATTGTCGAGCGGCACCGTCACATGCAGCCCCTTGCCGCCGGTGGTCTTGCAGAAGGGAACCAGCCCGAGCGCCTCCAGCCGTTCCTTCAGCTCCAGCGCCGCGCCGACGATGCGCGACCAGGGAACCTCGGGGCCGGGATCGATATCAAACACCAGCCGGCCGGGCAGCTCAGGATGGCCGGGCAGGCAGTTCCAGGGATGCAGCTCCAGTCCGCCGGTCTGCGCCACGGCGATCAGCCCTTCGGCGCGGTCGATCTGCAGATAGGGTTTGCGGTCTTCCTCCACCGTGACCTGCCTCAGCAGATTGGAGGTCCCTGCCATGGCGTGGCGCTGGAAGAAATGCTGCCCGCCAATGCCGTCGGGAGCGCGGACGACCGAGCAGGGGCGCCCCTGCAGATGCGGCAGCATCACCGCCCCCACCAGTTCGAAATAGCGGGCCAGCTCCAGCTTGCCGACCGGCTCGCCGTCACCGCCATCGGGCCACATCGGCTTGTCGGGATTGGTGATCGGCACCCCCATCACCTTGCCCCGGCCGGCGGCCTTTGGCTGTTCGGCCTCGACCTCCTCGGCCGGCTTGTCCTCGCGCAGCCCTTTGAAGGCGGCCTGACGCGCCAGCCCGTCGCCGGTCCAGCCGGCGAATTCGATCTCGGCCACCAGTTCGGGCTTCACCCAATGGATGTCTCCCTCGCGCCGCGGTCCCTCGACCTTGAGGAAAGGCGAGGCTTTCGCCTCCAGCGCGCGCAGTTTCGGCAGCAGCCTTTCGACCTTGGCAGCGGAAAAGCCGGTGCCGACCCGTCCGACATAAACCAGATCCCGGCCCCGGCGCGCGCCGACCAGCAGCGAGCGGAACCGCCCGCCCGTAGTGGTCCAGGCGCCGATCACCACTTCCTGGCCGGCCCGGCATTTGGCTTTGGTCCAATCGGGACAGCGGCCGGAACGGTACGGCGCGTCGGCCCGCTTGGAAACAATGCCTTCGAGCGTCAGCTGGCAAGCCGATTTCAGGACCGCATCGCCGCTTTCGGTGAAATGCTCGACATAGCGGATATTGGCCCCCTCCGCCGCGCCCAGCAGATCGAACAGACGCCTCTTGCGTTCGACCAGCGGAAGGGAACGCAAATCGCGTTTTCCCTCAAACAGCAGGTCGAAAACGAAATAGATCAGATCCTCGGTGCGATCATCGGCCAGCGCAGCCTGCAGCGCCGCGAAATCCGGCGTGCCGTGCTGGTCCAAGGCCACCACCTCGCCATCGATCACCGCGTCCGGCAGGGCGCCGGCGGCCTCGGCCAGGACGGGAAAGCGATGCGTCCAGTCGAGGCCGGCGCGGGTCTTCAGGATCGCCTTGCCGCCGGCGATACGGGCTTGGATGCGATAGCCGTCGAACTTGATCTCATGCACCCATCCCTCGCCTTCGGGCGGGCGGGCCACCGGCTGGCACAGCTGCGGCGGCACGAAGTCCGGCGCCGCCTGCTCCTTGGGCATCGCTCCTTCGGCGATCTCCTCCATCGAACGGCCCGAGGCGATCGAGCTGGTCTCCTCTTCCAGCAGCAGATCGCCATGGCCGTCGGCGGCGTAATCGTCGCGATGCTTGATCAGCAGCCAGTTGGTCTGTTTCTCCCGCGGCCGTGGCTTCATCCGCACCAGCACCCAGCCACCGTGCAGGCGGCCGCCCTCGAGGGTGAATTTCAGCTCGCCGTCGGCCAGCGCCTTTTCCGGCGGCTTGTCGCCTTCCGGTGTCCAATAGCCCTGGTCCCACAGCATGACCGTGCCGCCGCCATAATGGCCCTCTGGGATGGTGCCCTCGAACTCGCCATAATCGAGCGGATGATCCTCGACCTCGACGGCGAGACGCTTGTCGGCCGGATCGAGCGACGGCCCCTTGGTCACCGCCCAGCTTTTCAGCACCCCGTCCAGTTCGAGGCGGAAATCGTAATGCAGGCGGGTCGCATCATGTTTCTGCACCACGAAATGCAAGCGCTCCGGCCTGCGGGCCCCGACCCCGACCCGCCCGCGCGGCTCCGCGCTCTTGTGAAAATCGCGCTTGGCCCGATAGGGCTCCAGGCTGTCCGCTATTTTTTGCTGCCGCGCCGTCATGGGTGTCCGCCTCGCTCCGCAGTCAAAACCCATCTTTTGAACTAGCGGTTCGAGGGGAAGTTCCTCAGCGGTAGCCGCATGGGATCATGTTGCCGCTCCTCGCCTCCCGCTCCAGCTCTTCACGGAAGTCGGGATGGGCGAGGGAAATCAGTGCCTTGGCGCGCTCCGCCACGGACTTCCCCTTGAGATTGGCCATGCCCCATTCGGTCACGACGAACATCATGTCGGTCCGGGGCGTGGTGACGATCGAACCGGGGGTCAGCTGCGACACGATGCGGCTCTTTCTTTGCCCGTCCTTCTGATAGGTCGATGTCAGGCACAGAAACGACTGCCCGCCTTTCGACGCGTAGGCGCCCCGGACGAATTGCAGCTGGCCGCCGGTGCCGCTGATATGGCGTGGACCGGAAGATTCCGAGGAGGCCTGGCCCTGCAGATCGATTTCGGTGGTGTTGTTGACCGAGACCACCTTGTCATTCTGCTCGATCTGGCTCGGCAGATTGGTGTAATCGACCGAATAGGCCTTAAGCCCCGGATTGCCGTCGATCATCCGGTAGAGCCGTTCGGATCCCAAGGCGAAGGAATAGACCGTGTAACCCGGATCAAGGGTTTTACGCGCATTGGTCACGATGCCGGCCTCGATCAGATCGACCATGCCGTCGACCAGCATTTCGGTCTGGATGCCGAGATCCCTCAGATTGGCGTGTTTCAGCAAGGAACAGACGGCATTGGGCAGTGCGCCGATGCCGACCTGCAGGCAGGCGCCGTCCTCGATCCGCTCGGCGATCAGGGCGGCGATGCGGTTTTCCACCTCGCCAGATACGCTGCAGGGAAGCTGCGGCAGCGGATTGCTCCCTCCATCGATGACGAAATCCACCTCATGGGGGGCGAGGTCATTGCCCGGACCGAGAGCGCGCGGAACCGAAGCGCAGGTTTCCACAACGACAATCCGCGCCCGCTCGACGATGGCGCGCTGATAGGAGCTGCTGGGCCCCATATTGAAACTGCCATCCTCATTCATCGGCGCGGTCTTGAGGCAGACCAGATCGATGGGATCGAGGAAGCGGCGGTAATAGTCGGGCGCCTCGCCGAAATTCATCGGGATGTAATTGCAGCGCCCGAGATCATGAAATTTGCGGTCATAGCCGGAGAAGTGCCAATTGTACCAATGGAAGGCTTCGCCCTTGGGATCGCTTTCCAGCACGGCGCGCGGCGACACGGTCACGCCGGCGCGGATCCGCACGTCCCGGAGCCCGCCGCGGCGGGCCGCCAGCGCCTTGTCGAACAGGTCCGGCTGTCCGAGACAGAAGCCGTAATCGATCCAACTGTCGGACCGCACCAATTCCGCGGCCTGCTCCGCGCTGACATGCTTGGGGACTTTGACCACCCGCTCCCTCCGGTTCGACTGAAACGGAAGTACGATAGGCCTTGCGATCGGCGCCGAATTTGACGGCGCGCAAATTCTCCGGCGCCAGGGCGACTAGGATGGATATCACACTGTTCAAGGACGGAAACCATGCCGGCCCTGTTGAGCGAATTGCGCGACGAACATAGAAGCATTTCCCAGGTGCTCGATTGCCTCGAACACCAGATGCGTCTTTTCGAAAGCGGCGAGCAGCTGGATTTCGATGTGGTTCTGGCCGCACTCGACTATTTCGAATCATTCCCGGAACAATGCCACCATCCGAAAGAGGACGTGGTTTTCCGGCGCCTTCGTGAGCGAGATGCGAGAGCGGCGAAAGAGATCGGCGACCTCGACAAGGCGCATGACCAGCTGACGGCGCATTTCCTCGATTTCGCCCAGTCCATCCGCGAAATTTTGAAAGAAGCCGAACTGCCGCGAAATGCCATTATCGGCTGGGCGCGCGACTTCATCGAACGGCAGCGCATTCATATGGCGGTGGAAGAAACCCGCTTCTTCCCGGTGGCGGAAGCCTTGCTGACCCTGCAGGACTGGCAGGAAGTCGCGCAGCAGGCGCCGAGAGGCAGGGACCCCTTGGCTGCGGGGACGCGGGAGGCCCGCTTCAAGGTCCTCGAACGCAAGATCGTCACCTGGGATGGCGAGAAGCATTCGGAATAGCCCGTTCCGCATACGCTGGTCGAGCCGAAAAGTCGGTTCGTCGATTGGGCGGATTGACATCACTCCGGGCTGAGCCCAGCCTGTCGGGCAATTCAATCGCCCTCCAGGAGACCTCAATGAAATCCACCGCGCGTCGGCTTCCGATTTTTGCGCTGACCCTGATGATGACCGCGGGAGCCGCGGGCAATGGCGCCTTCGCCGCGGCGCCGGCCAAGGCCACCCTGCCCGCCAGCAATCCCTTCTCGCGCCCGTCAACTCTGCCCTATGGCTCGGAGGCGTTCAGCGAGATCAAGGATACGGACTTCAAGGACGCCATCGAGGTCGGCATCGTGCAGGAAGACGCAGAGGTCAAGAAGATCGCGGAGTCCAAGGACAAGCCGACCTTCGACAACACCATCGTCGCGCTGGACCGCACCGGCGCCCTGCTGGGGCGCGTCAACACCCTGTTCCAGCATCTGATCGGCGCCAACACCAACGACACGCTGGACAAGATCAATGACGAAGAGACGCCGAAGCTGCAGGCGCATCAGGATGGCATCCTGCTGAACGCCAAACTGTTCAAGCGCGTCAAGGCAGTCTACGACGCCCGTGACACGCTCGGGCTGAACGACGATCAGAAGTTCCTGCTGACCACCACCTACCGCCACTTTGTCCATGGCGGCGCGGAATTGTCGGCCGAGAAGAAGAAGCAGCTTGCGTCCTTCAATAACCAGATCGCCAAGTTGCAGAACGATTTCCGCGTGAAGCTGCAGGCCGCCAACAATGAAGCCGCCCTGCTGGTCGACACCAAGGAAGAGCTGGACGGCCTGTCCGATGGAGATCTGGCCGCCGCTTCCGCCGCCGCCAAGAAGGCCGGTCATGAGGGCAAATATCTGCTCGTGATCCGCAACACGACGCAACAGCCGTTGCTGTCATCGCTGAAGAACCGCGAGATTCGCCTCAAGCTATTGCAGGCGGCCGAGACGCGCGGAGAACATGCCGGTAAGAACGACGTGCGCGATCTGATCACCACCCTGGACCAGTTGCGCGCCCAGAAGGCCGAGCTGATGGGCTTTCCCAATTTCGCCGCCTTCACCGAGGCCGAGCAGATGGCCAAATCCCCCGAAGCCGCCAAGAAGCTGCTGATGGATCTGGCCCCCGCCGCGGTCAAGAAGGCCAAGGAGGAGGCCGCCGAGATTCAGGGCGTGATCGACCAGCAGAAGGGCGGCTTCAAACTGACCGCCGCCGATTGGAACTTCTATGGCGAGCAGGTCAGGAAGGCGAAGTACAGCATCGACGCAGCCGAGGTGAAACAGTATTTCGAGATCAACCGCGTCCAGCAGGATGGCGTGTTCTTCGCCGCCAACAAGATGTACGGGCTGACTTTCAAGGAACGCCACGACATCCCGACCTTCCAGCCCGACGTGAAGGTGTTCGAAGTGTTCGAGGAAAGCGGCAAGCCGCTGGCCCTGTTCATGTTCGATCCCTGGGCCCGCCCCAACAAGAATGGCGGCGCCTGGTGCGACACCCTCAACGCGCCGGCCGGCTGGAACAACACCTTGCCGATCATCGTCAACACGCTGAACTTCACCAAGCCGGAGGACGGCAAGCCCGGCCTGATCTCGTTCGACGACGTGACCACCATGTTCCACGAATTCGGTCATGCGCTGCACGCCATGTTCTCGATCCATTATTACCAGGGCGAGAACGGCTTCAACGTGCCGACCGACGTGGTCGAGTTCCCCTCGCAGTTCAATGAGCATTGGGCGCTGGAACCGACCGTGTTCGCCAATTACGCCAAGCATTACCAGACGGGCGCGGCGATGCCGCAGGAGCTGGTGGACAAGATCAAGAAGGCCCGCACCTATGGCAAGGGCTACGCCACGCTGGAATATACCGCCGCGGCGCTGCTGGACCTGGAATGGCATTCGCAAACCGCCAAGGATCCCAAGGTGACCGACATCGACGCCTTCGAAGCGGCCGCGCTCAAGAAGGACGGGGTCGACCTGCCGGAAGTGCCGCCGCGCTATCGCACCCCCTATTTCGCGCATATCTGGGCCGGCGGCTACGAGGCCAATTACTACGCTTATATGTGGGGCGAGATCCTGGACGACGACGCTTACGAATGGTTCACCGAGAATGGCGGCATGACCCGCCAGAACGGTCAGACCTTCCGCGACAAGATGCTGGCCCGCACCTACACCGCCGACCCGATGGAAGTGTATCGGGCTTTCCGCGGTCGCGATCCGAGCGCGGCCGCGATCAAGCGGGAACGCGGGCTGGAATAAGAACCCGCCGCCGGGAAGAGAACGGGGAGCCTTTCGGCTCCCCGTTTTTCATTCGGTCTCGGCGTACATCTTGACCAGCTCCGTCAGGAAATCCCGCCCGATATAGACCGAGCGAACGCTGCGGCGCTCATTGAGGCCATGGACGCCATTGCCGTCCGGGTCGCCCCAGCCGCCGGGCACGCCATAGACCGGGATGCCGGCGGCTTCGAGGAAGACGCCGTCGGTGGCGCCGGTCGACATGGTCGGGATCAGCGGCACGCCGGGATAATATTTCGCCACCATCGCGCGGGCCGGCTCGATCACCTTGGGGTCCAGAGGCGGCGGCACCGCGACCGGGCCGCGCTGCTGGTTGGCGGTGATGGTCATTTTGGGATCGTCGATCACCTTGGCCAGGGTCGCCATCGTCCCCTCCACCGTTTCGCCGGGGAAAATGCGGCAATTGATGTTGGCGCCGGCCCGCTGCGGCAGGGCGTTTTCAGCGTGGCCGCCATCGAGCAACGTCGCGACGCAGGTGGTGTGCAGCATCGAATGATAGGAGCGGTCGGCGGAAACGATCGCTTCGGCGGCCTTGTCGTCGGGGTTCTGGGAAAGGGCGATCATCGCCTGCCCCATCTCGTCGCCGCGCCGCTTGCCAGCCTCGGCGAAATAGGTCCGCGTGGTATCGGTCATCTTCACCGGGAATTCATAGTCGCGAATCTTGGCGATGGCGTCGGCCAGCTCGTAAATGGCGTTGTCCTTGATCGGAATCGAGCTGTGGCCGCCCGGATTGGTGGCCTGGATGCGGTAATTCTGCGCCTTCTTCTCGCCGACCTGGATATTCTCGACCAGCAGCTTGCCATGGCCGTCGGTGCGGCCGCCGCCGCCTTCATTGAGGGCGAAGGCCGCGTCGACCGCCTCGCGCTTGTTCTTGGCCAGCCAGTCGGCGCCGTTGAAGGCGTCGGTGGTCTCTTCGCCACAGGTCAGCGCCAGCTTGACGGTACGTTTGGGGTGATAGCCCTCTTTCTTCCAGCGCGACAGGATATCGACCCAGGTGGCGTCCAGCGCCTTCATGTCCGAGGTGCCGCGACCGTAGAAGTAATTGTTTTCCTCGATCAGCGTGAAGGGATTGCGCGTCCAATCCTCGGGCTTGGCCGCCACCACGTCGATATGGCCCAGCAGCAGGATCGGCCGCGCCGTCTTGGAGGTGCCCGCCAGCGCCGCCGTCACGCCGCCTTCCTTGGGATGCTCGGGCACCGAAAACAGCGACACCTCCTTGTCGGTGAATCCGGCCTTCTTGAGATGCGCCGCCACCTTCTGCGCCAGCGCCGTACAGCTTCCCGTGGTCACCGAGGTATCGGTCTCGACCATCTCCTTGTAAAGCGCGCGGAAGGCGACCTGATCGGGGCGCAGCGGCTGATCCATCGGCAATTCTTCAGCCACCCCCGGCGCCGCCGCCAAAACCAGTCCGGCGGCCAAGACCTTCAAGCTTCGCATATCCATCCCCTGTGCAAATGAAACGTTTACACGATGAAAGATGCGGGGAGCCTTGTCGATCCGTAATGATTTTTATATTTGACGCGAAAATTCATATTTGATGTGCTGAGACGCAAAGGGGGGAACATCCCATGCCCAAGGACGCGTCTCAGCCTCAGCCTCGCTTCATCCTGCCGATCGCGCTGATCGTCAGCCTGTTCTTCCTGTGGGGGGTGGCCAATAATCTGAACGATGTGCTGATCGCCCATTTTCGCAAGGCCTTCGCGCTGGCCGATTGGCAGTCGGGGCTGGTGCAGTCGGCCTTTTATCTCGGCTATTTCCTGTTCGCCATCCCCGCGGCGTTGGTCGCCAAACGCTTCGGCTACAAGGGCGCCATCGTCTTCGGGCTCGGACTGTACGGGATCGGGGCGCTGCTGTTTTATCCGGCGGCGGAAATACGCTCTTACGGCGCCTTCCTGGCGGCTTTGTTCGTCATCGCGAGCGGGCTCGCTTTTCTCGAAACCTCGGCCAATCCGCTGGTCACCGTCCTGGGCGCGCCGGAGGGAGCGGAACAGAGGCTCAACCTGGCGCAGGCCTTCAATCCGCTGGGTTCGATCACCGGCGTGCTGATCGGCCGTCAATTCATCCTGTCGGACGACGACAGTCTGAGCGTCCAGTCGCCTTATCTGGTGCTGGGCCTGCTGGTGCTGGGCTGGGGCGCTGTCATCTGGCTGACCCGCTTCCCGCCCTTGCCTGACGGGCTGGAAGAGGATGGCGGCGCGCCGCCCGGCGCGGGCGAATTCCGCCGCCTGCTCGGCCATCGGCCGTTCCTGTTCGGGGTGGCGGCGCAGTTCGCTTATGTGGGCGCCCAGGTCGGCATCTGGAGTTTTCTGATCCGCTATGCCGGCCAAGCTCTGCCCGGCACCGGCGACCGCACCGCGGCAGGCTATCTGACGCTGTCCCTGGTGCTGTTCATGGCCGGCCGGTTCGCCGGCGCCGCGCTGATGGGCCGTTTTTCTCCCGCCGCGCTGACGGCCTGGTTCTCCGCGCTCAATGGCCTGCTCTGTCTGATCGGCGCGCTGGCCGGGGGATGGATCGGGCTTGGCGCCATAATCGCCACCAGCTTCTTCATGTCGATCATGTTCCCGACCATCTTCGCTCTGTCCCTGAAGGGGCTGGGGCCGTTGGCCAAGCTGGGCTCGTCGCTGCTGGTGATGTCGATCATCGGCGGCGCCATCCTGCCGGTGGTCATGGGCCGGGTCTCGGATCTCGCCTCGATCGCTGTCGCCATGCTGGTCCCCGGCCTCTGCTTCGCGGTGGTCGGGGCTTTCGCCTTGTCCCATTTGCGCGGAGGAGGATGAGTCGATGATCGACAGCCATCTGCATCTCTGGACCCTGGGGAGGAATGGCTGTAGCTGGCCGGGGCCGGATCTTCCCGCCATCCATCGCGACTTCAGCTTGGAAGACGCCAAATCGGCAACCGCCGCGGCCGGAGTAACCGGCGTGGTGCTGGTGCAGTCGCAGCCCGACGACGCCGACACGGATTTCCTGCTGAAACTGGCCGAGAACGAGAAATTCATCCGCGCCGTGGTCGGCTGGGCCGATCTTTTGAGCACCGGCGCGTCGGCGCGCATCGCGGCTTTGGCAAAACAGCCGAAATTGCGCGGGTTGAGGCCGATGCTGCAAACCCTGCCCGATGGCTGGATCAACAATCCCGGCCTCGATTCCGCCATCGAGGCGATGATCGAGCATGAACTTGCCTTCGACGCGCTGGTCTTCACCCGCCACCTGCCCGGTCTGCGCCGCTTCGCCGAGCGCCACCCGAAATTGCGCATCGTCATCGACCATGCCGCCAAACCGCCGATCGCCTCGGGCGAGATCGACGCTTGGCGATCGGCCATCGCGGCGCTGGCCGAGATGCCGCAGATTCACTGCAAGCTATCCGGCCTGCTGACCGAAGCCGGCGCGCGCCGCGACGCCGCCGCCCTCGCCCCCTATGTCGAGCATCTTCTGGTGCGGTTCGGCGCTTCGCGGCTGATCTGGGGCAGCGACTGGCCAGTGCTGACCCTGGCGGGCGATTACGAAGGCTGGTTGTCCCAAGCCCGTGCTCTGACAGGCGGAACGCCGGGCGATATTTTCGGCGGCAACGCGCTGCGTTTCTACAGGTGCTGAGACAGAGCGTAGATCCGCTTCATCTCCACCCATTTCTCGCCCGGCTTGGCCCAAGGCAGGGCCTGCTGGAAGCGCCACATCAGCTTTTCCCAAGCCTGCACCTGCGCGTCGGCGGCATCGGCCTCTCCCTTGGCGGCGAGGGTGAAACCCTCCTCCGCGTCCAAGATCATCACCAGCCGGTTGCCGGTGAGAAAGATATCAAGCGCCGTAATCCCCGCCGCGCGGATCGAACGGGTTACCGCCCCCGGAACCTCGCCAGGGCTGTGCCAGCGCCGATACTCCTCGATCAATGCAGGATCGTCCTTGAGATCGAGAGCGAGGACATGGCGGACCATGTCAGGCGCCCGGCTCGGCGACGACCACCTGGTTCTGTTCGCCGAGGCCGGCAATGCCGAGATGAAGCTTGTCGCCCTCATTGAGATAGACCGGCGGCTTCTGGCCCAGCCCCACGCCCGGCGGAGTGCCGGTGGAGATGACGTCGCCCGGCTGCAGGCTCATGAAGCGGCTGAGATAGGAGACCAGGAAGGCCGGCTTGAAGACCATGGTCCTGGTCGAGCCGTTCTGGAAACGCTTGCCATTGACTTCGAGCCACATGGAAAGGTCATTGGTGTCCCTCATCTCGTCCTTGGTCACCAGCCAGGGACCGATCGGGCCGAAACTGTCGCAGCCTTTGCCCTTGTCCCAGGTGCCGCTCATCTCCAGCTGAAAGGCGCGTTCGGAGACGTCATGCACCAGGCAATAGCCGGCCACATGGTCGAGCGCCTGTTCCTCGCTGACATAGCGGGCGGTGCGGCCGATCACCAGCCCGAGTTCGACCTCCCAATCCAGTTTGGTCGAGCCGCGCGGCTTGATGATCGGATCGTTGGGGCCGGCAATCGCGCTGGTGGCCTTCAGAAACACCACCGGCTCCTTCGGGATCTCGGCGCCGGTTTCGGCGGCATGGTCGGCATAATTGAGGCCGATGCAGACGAACTTCCCCACCCGCCCGACACAGGGACCGATGCGGCCGGGATTGGCGATCAGCGGCAAGGTCGTGGGATCGAGGCTCTCGAGGCGGGCCAGATTGTCCGGCTCCAGCGTCACTCCGGCGATGTCGTCGACCAGCCCCGAAAGATCGCGCGCCTTGCCGTCGGCATCGAGGATGGCGGGGCGTTCCTGGCCCGCGGGGCCGACTCTGAGAAGCTTCACGGATCTGTTCCTTTCCTGATCAGACGGCCCATCCGCCGTCGATGACATGAGTAGCGCCGGTGGTGAAGGAAGAGGCGTCGCTGGCGAGGTAAAGCGCCAGTTCCGCGATCTCCTCGGGGCGGCCCAACCGGCCCATCGGCTGGCGGGCGATGAAGGCGGCCTGTGCCGCCTGGAAATCGCCGGTCGCCTCCAGCCGCTCGTCGAGCGAGGGCGTC
>Ga0213872_10001199_pt1 | contig 17577 bp, 17 predicted proteins | sample VelepicomBERX_R2_FD_160071 | JGI IMG/M metagenome (GOLD analysis project Ga0213872, IMG submission 160071) | Rhizosphere microbial communities from Vellozia epidendroides in rupestrian grasslands, the National Park of Serra do Cipo, Brazil - RX_R2 | ecosystem: Host-associated > Plants > Roots >...
CCGCCTCGCCTTTCCCTTTGCGGCTGTGAGATCTCTGTGGTTCCGGCACCCCGAGAACCATCCGGACATTAGAAATGTCGGTGCAAGCTGGATCGGGGTCGGCGCGAATGAATGACGAGGCCTCTCCGGACTCCGGGCAGCGGGGGGAGCAGAAGGATCAGAAGGATTACGACGACAAGGACCATCCGCACAGCCGATGGCCGCTGATCGCCCTCGGCGCCGGCGTTCTCGTCGTCGCCATCGGCGGGCTGATCTTCTGGCTGGCGACCAAGGATCAGGAAACCACCGACGACGCCTATACCGACGGGCGGGCGGTGGTGGTCTCGCCCAAGGTCGGCGGCTATGTCACCCGATTGGCGGTGACCGACAATCAATTCGTCCATGCCGGCGACCTGCTGGTGCAGATCGAGCAGCGGGATTACGAGGCGTCGCGCGATCAGGCGGCCGGACAGGTGGTCGCCGTAGCGGCCCAGCTCGATCAGGCGCGCATCGCCCTCGACAAGGCCCGCACCTCCTTTCCGGCGCAGATGAAGCAGGCCGAGGGGCAGTTGCTGGAGGCGCAGGGCCGGCTCTATCAGGCCGAGCGCGAGAATCAGCGCCAGAGCCGCATCGATCGCGCCGCCACCACCCAGCAGAATATCGACAGCGCCTCGGCCGGGTTGCGGATCGCGCAAGGACAGGTCGAGGAAGCCCGCGCGCAAGTGGCCCAGGCGGCGCTGGTCGAGCAGAACCTGGCGCAGAGCACCGCCCAGGTGAAGCAGCTCGAAGGCCAGCTCATGCAGCAGCAGGCCATGCTCGATCAGGCCGAGCTCAATCTTGGCTATACGCGGGTCGTTGCACCCCATGACGGCTGGGTGACCCGGCGCAATGTCGAGAACGGGACCTTCCTGCAGCCGGGCACCGCGATCATGGCGATCGTCGAGCCCGAGATGTGGGTCACCGCCAATTTCAAGGAGAACGAGCTCGACCGCATGCGGCCCAACCAGCGGGTCAAGATCCGTATCGACACCCATCCCGACCTCAAGCTGGAAGGCCATGTCGACAGCATCCAGTCGGGATCGGGGGCGCGCTTCTCGGCCTTTCCGCCGGAAAACGCCACCGGCAATTTCGTCAAGATCGTCCAGCGCGTGCCGGTCAAGATCGTCATCGATCGCGGCCTGCCGCGGGATACGCCGCTGGCCCTCGGCCTGTCGGTCGAACCCACCGTCTATTTCAAATGACGGAGAAGCCCCCCTCCTCGCGCCCCACGCGCAATGTCTGGCTGATCGCCATCGTGGTGACCTCGGCCGCCTTCATGGAGATCCTCGACACCACCATCGTCAATGTCTCGCTGCGCCACATCGCCGGCGGCATGTCGGTCAGCTATGACAATGCCACCTGGACCATGACCTCCTATCTGGTGGCCAACGGCATCGTCCTCACCCTGTCCGGCTGGCTGGCGAGCGCGCTCGGGCGGCGGCGCTATTTCCTCATCTGCCTCGGCATGTTCACCCTGTCCAGCGTCGCCTGCGGCCTGTCCTCGAACCTGGTCGAGCTGGTGATCTTCCGCACCATCCAGGGCTTTTTCGGCGGCGGGCTGCAGCCGACCCAGCAGGCGATCCTGCTCGACACCTTCGGCGCCGAACAGCGCACCAAGGCGTTCGGGCTGACGGCGGTGGCCACCGTGGTGGCGCCGGCCATCGGTCCGGCCATCGGCGGATGGATCACCGACACCTATGGCTGGCCGTGGATCTTCTTCATCAATCTGCCGATTGGCGCGCTGGCCCTGTTCGGCGTCGCCGCCCTGGTCGAGGATCCACCCTCGGCCAAGGCGAAGGGCTTCCATCATATCGACGTGATCGGCATCGCCCTGATCGGCCTCGGCCTCGGCTGCCTGCAGGTCACCCTCGATCGCGGCGAGGACGAGGATTGGTTCGGCTCGGGCTTCATCCGCACATTCGCCTGCCTGGCCGTGTTCGGGCTGTGCGGCGCGGTCGCCTGGCTGCTGTCGGCGCGGCGGCCGGTGATCAATATCCGTGTCTATGCCGATCGCAATTTCGCCGCCGCCTCGCTGCTAATGGCGGCGATGGCGATGGTGCTCTATGGCAGCGTCGTGCTGCTGCCGGAACTGGCCCAGATTGTGCTGGGCTATACCGCCACCCTGTCGGGGCTGATCCTGTCGCCGGGTGCTGCGCTGCTGATCGTGCTGATCCCGGTGGTGATCCAGATGCAGAAGGTGCTGCCGACCAAATACGTCATCTCGCTGGGATTCCTGATCCTCGCCGCGTCGATGTTCTATTCCTATCGCGTGCCGCCCGATGTCAGTTTCGGCGAGCTGATCCTGATGCGCGCGGTGCAGGCGGCGGGGCTGGCCTTCCTGTTCGCGCCGCTGACCACCATCGCCTTCGCCAATATCGCCCCGCGCGACAATGGCGACGCCTCGGCCCTGTTCACCATGTGCCGCAATGTCTCGGGCTCGATCGGCATTTCGCTGGTCACCTCGCAGATCACCGAGCGGACCCAGATCCACATGGCGCATCTGGAACCGCATCTCAGCCCGCTCGACCCAGGCTATGCGTCCGATCTCGCACGGGTCGGCCGCGGCCTCATGGAGCTGGGCGGGCGGGCCGGCGCCGCCATCGACCAGACGGCGTCGCACCTCCTCTATACCAGCTATCTCACCCAGGCCTCGGTGCTGGCCTATTCCGACCTGTTCGTCTTCGCCGGCACCGCCGCCTTGTGCGTCCTGCCCTTCACCTTCCTGCTCAGCGGCAAGATCGGCGGGAGCCAGAATGCGAAAGGCTAGCCTCTTCCTCGCCGCCGCCTTGTCGGCCTGCACCCTGGGGCCGGACTATCAGCCGCAGCAGCCCAATTTGCCCGAGCGCTGGCGGGACGGACAGCCGGAAGCGCCCGGGGTCAGCCGCGCGGTCGAGGCGCCGTTCCGCACCGATTGGTGGAACGCCTTCGGCGATGCCCAGCTGAGCGCGCTGGAAGCCCGGGTGGTCGATGCCAATCTCGATGTCCGCGCCGCCACCATCCGCCTCGCCGAAAGCCGGGCGCAGCGGCGCATCGCCGGCGCCGCGGAATTTCCCCGACTCGACGGCCAGGCCTTCTATCAGCGCCTCAAGCCCAGCGCCAACGGCCTGATCGGCCAATTGGAGCAGAGCGGCAAGCAGGGCCCGCCGGCGGGCAACATCCCGTCGAGCGATCTCTGGCAATATGGCTTCGACGCCCTGTGGGAACTCGATCTGTGGGGCAAGGTGCGGCGCTCGATCGAATCGGCCGATGCCGAGGTCGACGCCTCGGCCGAGGCGCGGCGCGACGCCCTGCTGTCGGTGCTGGCCGAGGTGGCGCGGGATTATCTACAGCTGCGGGGCCTACAGACCCAACTGGCCATCAGCCGCGACAATCTCGAGACCGCCGAGGACATCCGGTCGCTGACCCGCAAACGGGCGGATCAGGGCCTCAGCAGCCAGGTCGACGTCGCCAACGCCGCCGCCCAGGCCGCCACCATCGCCGCCGACATCCCGCGGCTGGAGCAGCAGGAGACGCAGGCGATCAACCGGCTGAGTTTCCTGCTGGCCCAGCCGCCCGGATCGCTGGCGGAAGAACTGGGCGAGTCGCAGCCGGTTCCGCCGCCGCCGTCCACGGTGCCGGTCGGGCTGCCGTCCGAACTGGCCCATCGCCGCCCCGACATCCGCCGCGCCGAGGCCGAGCTTCACGCGGCGACGGCGCAGATCGGCGTCGCCGAGGCCAATTTCTATCCCTCGATCACGCTCAGCGGCAGTTTCGCCCTGCAATCCACCCGCTTCGCCGATCTGGCCAATTGGGCGTCGCGCAACGAGATGGCCGGGCCGTTCATCTCCGTGCCAATCTTCGAGGGCGGGCGGTTGACCGGCACCCTGCACCTCACCGAGGCGCGGCAACAGGAAGCGGCCCTCGCCTATCAGCGCACCGTGCTGTCCGCCTGGGAGGAAGTGGCCGATGCCCTGGTCGGCTATCGCACCGAGCAGCAGAGGCGGGAGAAGATCATCCAGGCGGTGGCGGAGAACCACCGCGCCCTCGGCCTGGCGCGCGAGGCATACAACCAGGGCACGGCCACCTTCCTGCAGGTGCTGACGGCGCAGCAGCAGCTTCTCGCCACCCAACAGCAGGAGGCCGACAGCGCCACCACGGTCTCGACCAATCTGGTGGCGCTGTGCAAGGCGCTGGGCGGCGGCTGGGAGATCCGCTACGCGGTCGGTCAGGAGTGATCGACGTGACCCGGCTTGCCCTTGCGCGGCGTCGAGGCCAGTTCCTCGAGCTGCTTTTCGTTCATCGACTCGGCCATCGAGCGCGACGCGCCCTTCAGCTCGCTTTTCTTCGTCTCTCCGCGTTTGGCGGACAGGGCGGCGCCGGCCGCCATCTGCTGGGCCTTGGATTTCGCCGGCATGAGGTACCTCCACGATCAGGAAGATGGATAGGCTCCAACACCCTGGTGGCGAAAACGGTTCCCGGCGGGCGGAACGAAAGGCCGGCCGCGCGATTGAGTAGGCAAGGTCAAACTGCACGGAGGAAAGCCATGCCCCAGGGACATCAGGACGAACCGGCCGCGCCGCGCCGCGACCAGGGCATCACCATCGGACGCCGGGACAGCGTGTCTCAGTCCAGCGAGGATTCCTTCCCCGCCAGCGATCCTCCGGCCTGGACCGGAGTCGGCGGCCCGCGTCACCATCACGGCAAGGACAAGGACAAGGACCCCAAGCGGTCATCTTAGGCTGCGGGCGGCGGTGAAGGGATTGAAGCCCTGTTCCGCCAGAGCCGCCCACGCCGCCGCCCCCAGATGCGACAGATGGAAATAGAGCCGGGGCTTGGTGGGGTCCGTGTCCAGCGCGAACCCCGTCGGAACCTCCGCCCCGCCCGTCGCGCAATAGCCGCCATCCGGCGCCCGCTGCGCTTCGATCGCCGCGATCAGCCCGTCCGCGCGGTCCCGCTCGCCGAGAAGGGCGAACAGCAAGGCCGCCTGGCCCGTCCCTTCGGTCCACAGATCATGGCCCTCTTCGCCATAGGTGAAGCCGCCGCCGGCCGACAACCGGCGTTCCGCCGTGGCGATGGCGGCGCGATAGGTCTTGGCGCCGTCCGGCAAAGCGAGCAGCGGCCAGATCTGGGCGTCCAGCGCCAGCACCGGGTTGCGCGTCACGCCGTCCTCGGCGGTGCCGGCGGAAAAGCATTGGCAGTCCCGGTCCCACATCGTCTCGACCAGCCGGTCCGCCGTCGCCGCCATCGGGCGCCAGCGCGGAGCGCCCGTGCGCTCGGACAGCAGGGTGAAGGCGGCGACGAGGTCGGTATTGTGTTCGGTCGATTTCCAAGTCCGTACCTCCGGCGAGGGCTCGTGGCCGAAGGTTCCGCCGATGAAGCCGCCATTGTCGCGCGCCGCGTCGCGCCAGCGCGCCACCCAATCGCCCAGGCGCGCCGCCCCGTCGCGCTCGTCGAGGGCGAGCAGCGCCAGCATCGCCCACGCCATGTTGCCGGTGTCGCTGCCGACCTGATAGCGGTCCTCCAGCCATTTGCGCTGGCCGTCGTCCCACCACCCGGGCAATTTCACCGGCCCCTCGCCCACCGCGCCGGCCAGATAGGCATTGCGCAGCCTCCCGTCATGCCAGGTGCGGTCATGGTCCAGGGCGTACAGGATGGCCTGGCCGATGCGCCGCGCCTTGTCCCGCTCGCCGCAGCCGACCAGGGCGATCGCCGCCGCCGCATTGTCGTAGAGATAGGCCGCGCCGTGCAGCGCCCCCTTCTCCACCGTCGGATAGCTGACCAGGAACAGCGGGCCGGGCGGCGCCCGCTCGACCAATCCGGCCAGATAGGCGCAGGCATTGGAGGCGGCCGACGCGGGCAAAGAGCCCGAGCCGACGGCGAAAAGGAGGGCGATCGCCGCCACCCGGCGATGGAAACAAAAAAAGAACAAAATTTCCCTTTTTGCAAAACCGGCCCCTATAATGGCGCCGTGCTCCACCATGCCCTGCCGGGCGTCAGACTGGAAGCCCCGACGCCGTGAATTATGCCGCCCTGCCCCTGTTCGCCGAGAGATCGGCCGATCCGCCCGGATTGTTCCACCCCGCCGTGGCGGGCTGGTTCGCCCGGACGTTCGGCTCGCCCACGCCGGCCCAGGCCGAGGCCTGGCCGAAGATCAAGGCCGGACGGCACACCCTGATCGCCGCCCCCACCGGCTCGGGCAAGACGCTGGCGGCGTTCCTGGCCGCCATCGACGATCTGGTGCGCCAGGGCGTGCGCGGCCAGCTGACCGACGCGGTGCAGGTGGTCTATGTTTCGCCGCTGAAAGCCCTTTCCAACGACATCCACCGCAATCTCGAAGCGCCTTTGGCCGGCATCGCCGAGGAATTGCGGGCGATGGGCCGCCCCGAGGTGGAGATCCGCAGCTGGGTGCGCACCGGCGACACGCCGTCCTCCGAGCGCGACCGCATGCGCCGCAGGCCGCCGCATATCCTGGTGACCACGCCGGAATCGCTCTATGTGCTGCTGGGGTCCGAGTCGGGCCGCCAGATGCTGTCGACCACCCGCTCGGTGGTCCTCGACGAAATCCATGCCATGGCGCCCAACAAGCGCGGCATCCACCTCGCCTTGTCGCTGGAACGGCTGTCGGCCCTGTGCGGCGACCGGCTGCTGCGGATCGGCCTGTCGGCGACCCAGAACCCGATCAGCGCGGTGGCCGATTTCCTGGTCGGCGCCAAGCCCGACGGGACGCCCGCCGCCGAGGTCGCGATCATCGACACCGGCCATCAACGCCAGCGCGATCTCGCCATCGAGCTTCCCGGCGCGCCGCTGGAGGCGGTGATGTCGGGGGAGGTGTGGACTGAAGTCTATGATCGGTTGGCGGGGCTGATCGAGGGGCACCGCACCACGCTGGTGTTCGTCAACACTCGGCGCATGGCGGAACGGGTGGCCCGCGAGCTGACCGACCGGCTGGGCGCCGAAGCCATCACCGCCCATCACGGCAGCATGGCCAAGGAACACCGCCTGACCGCCGAACAGCGGCTGAAGCGCGGCGAACTCCGGGCCTTGGTCGCCACAGCCTCGCTGGAGCTCGGCATCGATATCGGCGACGTCGATCTGGTCTGCCAGCTCGGTTCGCCGCGCTCGATCGCCAGTTTCCTGCAGCGGGTCGGGCGGTCGGGCCATGCGGTGGGCGGCACGCCGAAGGGACGGCTGTTTCCGCTCTCGCGCGACGATCTGGTGGAATGCGCCGCTTTGCTCGACTGCGTGCGGCGCGGCGAGCTCGACCGCCTGACCATCCCGGAAAACGCCCTCGACGTGCTGTCGCAGCAGATCGTCGCCGAAGCCGCCGCGCAGGACTGGGACGAAACCGCCCTGTTCGAGCGCTTCCGCCGCGCCTGGCCCTATCGCACTCTCGACCGCGCCGAGTACGACAAGGTGCTGAAAATGCTGGCCGAGGGCTTCGCCACCCGCAACGGCCGGCGCGGCGCGCTGCTGCATCACGACACCATCAACCATGTGCTGCGTGGCCGGCGCGGCGCGCGCACCACGGCGCTGACGTCGGGTGGGACCATCCCCGACACCGCCGATTATCAGGTGCTGCTGGAGCCGGAAAACCACGTCATCGGCACGGTGAACGAGGATTTCGCCGTGGAAAGCATGTCGGGCGACGTGTTCCAGCTCGGCAACCTGTCCTACCGCATCCTGCGGGTGGAGCGCGGCACCGTGCGGGTCGAGGACGCGCAGGGCCAGCCGCCGACCATCCCCTTCTGGATCGGCGAGGCGCCGGGCCGCACCGACGAGTTGTCCTTCTCGGTCTCCCGCCTGCGGGCCGACTACGCCGCCCGCCGGCAATTGCCCGAGATCGGCCTGTCCGACGCGGCGTCGCGCCAGCTGAACGACTATCTTGCCGCCGCCCTGGCCGCCTTCGGCTGCCTGCCGACCCAGGACTGCATCGTTCTGGAGCGCTTCTTCGACGAGGCGGGCGGCATGCAGCTGGTGGTCCACTCGCCCTATGGCAGCCGGATCAACCGCGCCTGGGGCCTGGCGCTGCGGAAGCGCTTCTGCCGCAAGTTCAATTTCGAGCTGCAGGCGGCGGCGACCGAGGACAATATCGTGCTGTCGCTGACCACCGCGCACAGTTTCGATCTGGCCGAGGTGGCGCGCTATCTCCATTCCAATTCGGTGCGCGACGTGCTGATCCAGGCCATGCTGGACGCGCCGATGTTCATCACCCGCTGGCGCTGGGTGGCCGGCGTGTCGCTGGCCCTGCCGCGCTTCCGCGCCGGCAAGAAGGTGGCGCCGCAGATCATGCGCATGCTGGCCGAGGATTTGATCGCCGCCGTCTTCCCCGACCAGATCGCCTGCGCCGAAAATCTGGTCGGCGAGCGCGAAGTGCCCGACCATCCGCTGACCAACCAGGCGATCGCCGACGCGCTGCACGAGGCGATGGATATCGAAGGGCTGGAACGCCTTTTGAAGCGCATCGAAGCCGGGCAGATCCGCATCGTCGCCTGCGACCTCACCGAACCCTCGCCGCTGGCGATGGAGGTTCTGTCGGCCCGGCCCTACGCCTATCTCGACGACGCGCCGCTGGAGGAACGCCGTACCCAGGCGGTGATGGGGCGGCGCTGGCAGGATCCGGAAAACGCCTCGGACCTCGGCAAGCTCGACCCCGAAGCGATCGCCCGGGTGCAGGAGGAAGCCTGGCCCGATCCGATCGACGCCGAGGAACTGCATGACGCGCTGCTGTGGCTGGCCTTCCTCACCGAGGCCGAGGTGACGGCGGTTCCCGAATGGCGGGGCTGGCTCGAAACGCTAGCCCGCGACCGGCGGGTAATTCATCTGCAGGATCGCCGCCTGTGGGTGCCGGCGGAACGGGTTGCCGAGTTCGACGATCTCGAAACCGGCCTGGCCGGCATCCTGCGCGGAAGGCTGGAAGGGCTGGGTCCGGTCACCCCGACCGCGCTGGCGGCGCCGCTCGGGCTGGAGGCCGGCGACATCGCCGGGGCGCTGCTGGAGCTGGAAAGCGACGGCAGCGTCATGCGCGGCCGTTTCCTGCCCGGCGTCAATGACGAGCAATGGTGCGACCGCCGGCTGCTGGCCCGCATTCATCAACATACCATTCGCCGCCTGCGCGCCGAGATCGACCCGGTGGCGGCGCGCGACTTCCTGCGTTTTCTGTTCGCCTGGCAGCATGTCGCCGAGGACACCCGCCTGGAAGGACAGGACGCCCTGCCCGCCGCACTGGCCGGGCTGGAGGGATTCGAGGCTCCGGCGCGGTCGTGGGAGACCGAGATCCTGCCGGCGCGCATCAAGGATTACGAGCCCTTCTGGCTCGACGCCCAGTGCCAGGCCGGCAAGGTCGCCTGGGCGCGGCTCACCGTGCCCCCGCCTGGCCCCGCCAAGGCGCGGCCGTCGACGCCGGTGCGGGCGACGCCGATCGCGCTGCTCGACCGCCGCCATGTGCCGCTGTGGATGGCCCTGGTCCCCGCCGCCGACGCCGGCGAACCCGGCCCGCGGGCCAAGGCGCTGCTGGAATGCCTGAAGCACGAGGGCGCGCTGTTCTTCGACGAGCTGACCGGCGCCGCCCATCTGCTGCGCACCCAGGCCGAGGAGGGTTTGGGCGAGCTGGTGGCGCTGGGGGTGGTGACCTCGGACAGTTTCGCCGGCCTGCGCGCCCTGCTGGTGCCGTCGAACCAGAGGAAACCGATCGCCGGCGCGCGGCGGCGCGGCCGGGTGCTCGATTTCGACATCGAAAGCGGCGGCCGCTGGTCGCTGATCCGCCGCCCGCGGCGCGACGGCGCCGAGTTGAGCCGCGACGCCGCCGTCGAACAGGCGGCGCGGACGCTGCTGCGCCGCTATGGCGTGGTGTTCTGGCGCATGCTGGCCCGCGAATCCGGCTGGCTGCCGCCGTGGCGCGACCTGCTGAGGGTCTATCGCCGGATGGAAGCGCGCGGCGAGATCCGCGGCGGCCGCTTCGTCGCCGGTTTCGCCGGCGAGCAATACGCCCTGCCCGAAGCGGTCGGACTGCTGCGCGACATCCGCCGCAAGCCCGACCCCGATCAATGGGTGTCGCTGTCGGCCGCCGATCCGCTCAATCTGGCGGGTGTTCTCACCCCCGGCGGCAAGCTGGCCGGCCTGACCGCCAACCGCCTGCTCTATCGCGGCGGCGTGCCGGTGGCGGTGCTGTCAGGCGGCAAGGTGGAGTTCCTGTCGGAACTGTCCACCGCCGACAGGCGCGAGGCGGAGAAACGCCTGATCCGCTCGTCGGCGCGGGGCGCGATGATCGCGCTCGCATAATCGTCACCCCCGTGAAGACGGGGGTTCAGGGGAGCAGAACAAGCGCTTGTGTCGTGCCCCCCTGGATGCCCGCCTGCGCGGGCAAGACGAACGTGTATTAAATTCGCGACACCATCAGCGCCGCCACCACCAGCAGGATCACCCCGACGAAGATCCCGAAGGCGCGGCGGAAGGCCGGTTCCTGCATTTTGTGGGCGAACGTCGCGCCCAGCCCGCCGTAACACAGCATGACGAAGCCGTCGGTCGCCAGCATGGCCACCGCGAAGGCGCCCATTTGCGGCCAGACCGGGCGGGCGACCTCGACGAAAGGCGGCAGCACGGCGGTGAAGAACAGCAGCGCCTTGGGATTGGTGGCCTGGACGATGAAGCCGTCGCGGAACAGCGAGGCACCCGGCGCCTTGAGGGCGCGCGGGGCGGCCGCCTCGGGCTTGAAGGCCGAGCGCAGCGAGTCGATTCCCAGCCAGGCGATATAGGCCACGCCCAGCCAGCCGGCCACCTTGAACACCCAGGGCACGGTGGCGGCGACGATTGCCAGCCCGAGGGCCGAGCCGACGAACCAGGTCAGCGCCGCCGTGTTCATGCCAAGCATGGCCAGGACCGCGCCCTTGAAGCCCTTGTTCATGCCGGCCGCCACGGCGAACAGCATGGCCGGACCCGGCATGATCGACATGGCGATCATCACCGTCATGAAGGCGAGATATTTCTCCGCCGAGACCGGCCAGAAGGCCATCAGGACTTCTTCTTCGCCACGAGATCGAAGCCGATCGAGACGCCCAGCGCCACCGTGTCGGCGGTAACCCACTCGCCCTGGCCGACGCCGTAATCGGTGCGGGTGATGTCGAGCTTGCCCTTGGCGTGGGCCTCGTCGCCGGCAATGTCCAGCGTGAACGGCAAGGTGACGTTCTTCGCCACGCCGCGAATGGTCAGGGTGCCCGCCGCTTCGTAACGGTCGCCGCCCAGCGCCTTGAAGCCGTTGGCCTCGAACAGGGCCTGGGGGAATTTCTTGACGGCGAACCAGTCGGACTCCGGCAGCGAGGCGTCGCGCTGGCGATCGCCGGTGCCGGCGCTGGCCATGTCGATGGTCACCTTGGCGTGGCCGGCGGCGGGATTGGCCGGATCGAAGGCGATCTCGGCCTGCCAGCTCTTGAAGCTGCCGTCGAAGGACTTGCCGCTGACCGCGCCGGTGAAGCCCAAAGAACTTTTGACCGGATCGACGGCCCACTCGGTGGCGGAGGCCGGCAAAGCAGCGAGACCCGAGGCCAGCAGCAGGGCGGGAATGAATTTCGGCAGCATGCGCTGCGCCACCTTGTCCTTCAGCAGCAGGCGATGGCGCAAAGCGGCGCCGACATGCAGCACCAGCAGCACCAGCATGGTGTAGGCGGCGCTGGCGTGCAGGCCTTCCCACACCTCGCGCAGGGCCCGCTTCTGCTCGATATCCATATCGGCCAGGAAGGGAATGTGCGGCCAGATCGCCGTGCCGAACAGCACGGTGGGAACGCTGCGGGGCGCCGCCGACACCATCGCCCAACCCAGCAACGGCACGCCCAGCAGCAAAATATAGAGCGCCAGGTGGGTCAGATGCGCCACACGCTTCTCCCAGGCCGGCATCTCGTCGGGCAGGGCCGGCGGGGTGTGGGTCAGGCGCCAGGCGATGCGGATCAGGGTCAGCAGCAGCACCGTGACGCCGAAGGATTTATGCCAATTGTAGAGATCGAGCTTCATCGGATCGGTGCGCGGCATGTCGGCCATGATATTTCCGACCACCAGCAACCCGATCACCATGAGCGCCGTCAGCCAATGAATGATCATGGCCACGGCATTGTAGCGAACCGCCCCCGACATGCCTTTTTCTCCCTTCAAAATGCCTCGGGAGGCGTATCCCACGCCTCCAGGCTGGCGCCCCCCTCGCGGCGTGCGATCAGTCCGAGATGGCCGGTGCGCATCTTGAAACTGGGCAATTGACGGCCCGTTTCAAGCAGCAGACGCGGCAGGAAGCGCAAGATTCCATTGCTGCTGACCACCAGTGGCCGGGCATGCAGCCCGGGCGCCAGCCGATCGGCGGCGAAGGCGGACAATCCCGCCAGCACCGTGTCACGCTGGCTGACCCAACCGACTTGCACCGGCCAGACGTCGGCGCCGTTCCACGCCTCCATCGCCGCCGCGGCGGCGGGATCGGCAGCCAGGATCTCGTCATTGCTGCGCCCGGCCCAGGCGCCGTAATCGAGCTCGTCGAGCCGCGGGTCGATGACCGGCGCGGCGAGGCCGAGCGTCTCGGCGACGATGGCGGCGAAGCGTCGGGTCCGCTGCAGCGAGGCGCAATAGATCGCGTCCGGGATCAAGCCCTTGCGGCGGAAAGCCTCGGCGGCGGCAGAGGCCTGGTGCAGGCCCTTTTCCACCAACGGCAAATCGGTCTCGCGCCCGACCCACACCACCTTGTCGCCGGGCCCGAAGGTATTGCCATGACGGGCAAAGAGAAAATCCTGATGGCTCATCCCACCAGTTCCCCTTCGCGGGCGATGATCTCCTCCACCACCGGGATGTCTTCCGGCGTATCGACCGAGCCATGGGTGCGGCCCTGGTAATCCACCAGCGCCACCTTGATCGGAATGCCGTTCTCCAGCGCCCTGAGCTGTTCGAGCTGTTCGGCCAATTCCAGCGGGGTCTGCTCCAGCGTCGCAAGGCGGTCGAGGATCTCGGCGGAATAACCGTAGATGCCGATATGGCGGTGCACCGGCGGGGTCTCGAAGGTCTGGGTGCGCAGATAGGGGATGACCGCCTTGGAGAAATAGAGGGCGCGGCCGACCTTATCCATCGTCACCAACGTGCCGCTGGTCGGGCTGTGGGTTTTCAGCTCCTGGATCGCCGCCAGTTGCAGCCACGAGCAGCGCACCGCCGCCGTCACCATGCCGACCGCCGGATCGGCCAGGAATTCGTCGACCAGGGCCTGCACCACCCAGGGCGGGGTCAGCACGGCGTCGCCCTGCAGATTGATCACCGCGTCGGGCCGGTCCTCCATGCCGTGCAGGGCGGCGCGCACGCGATCGGTGCCGGTGGCGACGTCGGACGGCGTCATGATCGATCGGGCACCGAAGCCGGCGGCATGCTCGGCGACCCGCGCATCGTCGGTGGCGACGAACACGCCGCTCGCGCCGTTCACCGCCTTGGCGATGCGCCAGACGCGTTCGAGCAGGCTGACCCCGGCCACCTTAACCATGGGTTTCCCCGGCAGCCGCTTGGAACCGAAACGGGCCGGGATGACGATCGCGATTTTCATTGGGAATTACAGGCTTTCAAGCAGATCCAGATAATATTGGGCCCGGGGATGGACATGACGCCACGAATCGTCGCTTATTCCCTCGTACCCGGTGGCTTCCCGCGAATGCTCGAAATTGTAGCAGCGCAGAAGCCAGAGATATTCGTAGGCCCGCAGCCTTCCCTCGTCCACGGGAATGTCGGCCTCGGCGCGATAGCCGTCGAGGAAGGCCTCGTAAAGCTCGGGACGGTGGGTCAGGCGCCCTTCCGCTCCGATCGCCGTCCAATGCTTCATCTTCACCAGATCGAGCTCGGGGCAATCGACCACCCAATTGTCCCAATCGATCACATGCGGCAGACCGGCCTTGTCCATGACGATGTTGGCGCCGGAGAAGTCATTGTGGATCAGGCAGGCGGGTCCCGGCTCCAGAGCGCTCATGTCGAGTTCGGCCATGTGCTTGACCAGCCGGTCGGGCAGAATCAGTTCGCTGCGCGCCAGTTCGCGGTTGAGGCACACCCTGAGATGATCGCGCCACGAGCGCGGCACATGATGGATGGTCAGGATGTTCTCGTAGAAATGCTCGAAGCGCACCTTGTGCAGCCCGGCCAGAACCCGTCCCGATGCCTCGTAGCTTTCCGGGAAGGGCTGCTCCCACAGCACCGCGCCCTCGATCCATTCGAACAGGAAGAAGGGATAGGGCAGGTCGCACGTCGACCAGTCGTAATAGAGGATGGTGCGGACCGAGTCGTGGTTCATCACCGTGCCGCGCGGAGTGTCGACCAGGGCGGCGATCTGCGCGGCGGCGCGCTCGTCATCCACCGTCTCGCCGGCCGATTTCAGCAACGAGATGGCGAACACCTCCTTGATCAGGTCGCGTTCATAGCGGAAATGCCGGCGGTTTTGCGCCAGGCGCACCCCCATGCGGCGGCCGCCATAGGTGAATTTGACGACACGATTGAAGGTGCCCGATCGTGACTCGATCGCGGACACAATGCCGTCGCCCCCCAACAGATCCGCCAAAATCCGGCCGATAACGGCAAGAAAATGGGCGCTGTCGAAGATCGGATCCGATTCGCTCAGCAAGACGCGCCTTTCACGAAGAGAGCCCCCAACCGGCCTTTTTTCGCCGGAACGGCGTCACTATAGTAGGAAAAGTAACAATTATCGCAAGGCGGAAGACATGCCCAGGGGTGACGACGACCGGATGCCGCGGCGCGGATCGGCCCGCAACGTGCTGGGAGGCGCGCTGCAGATCTGTTCCGTGGAGCCGATGACCGGCTTCTTCCGCAATGGCTGCTGCCACACCGTGCCGCAGGATATCGGCAGCCACACGGTATGCGCGGTGATGACCGACGACTTCCTGGCCTACTCGAAATCGCGCGGCAACGATCTTTCCACCCCGATGCCGGATTACGGCTTCCAGGGACTGAAGGCCGGCGACCGCTGGTGCCTGTGCGCGCCGCGCTGGCAGGAAGCCTTCCTGGCCGACAAGGCGCCCAAGGTGGTGCTGCGCGCCACCCATGAGGAGGCGCTGCGCCACTGCACCCTGGCCGACCTGACCCGGTTCGCGGTGGACGCATGACGATCGAGAACAAGGCTTCGCCCTCCGTCGCCGACGCCATCCTGACCCGCCGCAGCGTCCGCGCTTTCCGCCCCGATCCCGTGCCGCGCGCGCTGGTGGAGAAGATGCTCGACCTCGCCCGTTACGCGCCGAACGGCTCGAACATCCAGCCTTGGCACGTCTATGTCGTTGCCGGCGCCACGCGCGACCGCGTCTGCCAGGCCATTCTGGCTGCGGATCGCGACAATCCGGACGGGTTCGAGGAGGAATATCACTATTACCCCCGCGACTGGTTCGAGCCCCTGCTCGGCCGCCGCCGCGCGCTTGGCAAGGCGCTCTACGGCCTCGCCAATGTGCCGAAGGGCGACATCGAGGCGACGAAGCGCCAGCAGGCGCGCAACTACGTCTTCTTCGACGCGCCGATCGGGCTGTTCTTCAGCATCGACAAACGTAATCAATATGGCGGCTGGATGGACATGGGCGGCTTCCTGCAGACCGCCATGCTGGCGGCGCGCGGATTGGGGCTGCATACCTGCCCGCAGCAATCCTTCTCGAAATATCACCGCATCATTCGCGACCATGTGCCGATCCCGGAGGATCACGTGCTGGTGTGCGGAATGGCGGTGGGCTATGCCGATGAGGACGCTGCGGTCAATCGGCTGATGCCGGAGAAGGCGCCAGTCGAGGAGTTCACGGCGTTTTTGTGGGACTGACTCACGACAAACCAGGGGGCATTCTATATGGATCAAAGTTTGCTTTTCGGGCTTCCGCGCGACCTCGTCGAAAAGATCGCCGCCAATCTCGGCCTGTCTTTGGTCGCGATACTGTTCCTGCTGCTGGTAGCCCGCCCTTTGGTAAAGCGAATTGTAGAATCGGGTACAAAGATCATCAATTTCGGGGCCCGCTACGATCTCGTCGCGCCGGCGAGGCTGGAGAGCGACGGCGACGCCTTTCCCATCGCCCTCAAGATGGACCGTGGCACCGGCGAAACTTTTGCCCTTTGCCGCGACAGAACAAGGACACAGTTCGTCTGGATTCGCCTCAACTGATGCCGGAACAGGCGCCAGTCGAGGGGTTTACCGCCAACCATTCAGCTCTTGGCGGAGAAACCCTTATAGGGTAATATCCGCCATGGATAAGCGGACGCTCCATTACGATCTGGTCAGGATCAAAGCGCTCATAGCGGACCTCGAGGTGGCAGCCTTTACCAAGAGCGCATTGGATGGCGGAAGGGCGATGGGGCTCACGACCGCCGAGATGCTGCATGTCATGGATGGCCTCTCGCGCGAGGACTTCTACAAGTCCATGACGACCTATGCGGATCACCGTATCTGGCAGGACGTCTACTTTGCGGAGACCCCTGTGGGGAGGTGGGCCTATATCAAAGTCACCTTGCGCGATGGCGCTCCGGTGATTCAGTTCAAGGAGAAATGACCATGACGGACCGTCATTGCGGTGAATGCGGCGCCTCCGGCCCCGTCCGCTTCGACAACACGGATTTCGTGGTCGAGCATTCGGGCTTGAAAAAGAGTGTCGCGGGCCTGTCCGGTTGGCGCTGCGCGGAATGCGGCGAGATCGAATTCGACGCGGACAGCGCGCGGCGCTACGCGGCGGCGGGGGACGAACTGGTCCTTCAGGCGAGGGAAGCCGAGCGCGCGGAAATCCGCCGCATCCGCCGCAAACTCGGCCTCAGCCAGGCCATGGCGGCGCGATTGACCGGCGGCGGCCACAACGCCTTCTCGCGCTATGAGCGCGGCGAGGCCGTTCCCATGGCCGCCGTCGTCAATCTCTTCAAGCTTTTGGATAGGCATCCGGAACTGCTGAAGGAACTGATCCCCTCGTAATGGGAAGGGATGCATCGTCACCACGAAGGTCGGGCGACCTTCGTGGTGAACCAACCCCTTATAGAACCTGGCAAACCTCGTCGAACTCGAACCGCGGCCCGCGCGGATAGAGGTTCTCGTCGGTGCCGTAGCCGATATTGCAGATGAAGTTCGACTTCCACCGCCCGTCGGGGAAAAACTCCTCGTCGAGGGTCTTGGGGTTGAAGCCCGACATCGGGCCGCAATCCAGGCCCAGCGAGCGCGCCGCCATGATCAGATAGCCGCCCTGCAACGAGCCGTTGCGCTTGGCGGTGACGTCGGCCAGTTCGGCATTGGACTCGAACATCGGCTTGGCGTCGTAGGCCGGGAAGTTGCGCGGCAGGTAGTCGTAGAACTTGGTGTCGTACGCCACGATCACGCAGACCGGCGCCTTCATCGTCTTGGCCGCGTTCGACGGAATCAGATGCGGCTTCAGCCGCTCCTTGGCCTCGGGCGACTGGACGAACACAAAGCGGCCCGGCTGGCAGTTGAACGAGGTCGGCGCCCACTTCAGAAGGTCATAAAGCGCCTTCAAGGTCTCCGCCGGTATCGGACGGTCTTGCCAACCGTTGCAGGTACGGGCATTACGGAACAGGAGGTCCCAACCGGCTTCGTTCAGGGTAATG
>Ga0213872_10001200_pt1 | contig 17572 bp, 18 predicted proteins | sample VelepicomBERX_R2_FD_160071 | JGI IMG/M metagenome (GOLD analysis project Ga0213872, IMG submission 160071) | Rhizosphere microbial communities from Vellozia epidendroides in rupestrian grasslands, the National Park of Serra do Cipo, Brazil - RX_R2 | ecosystem: Host-associated > Plants > Roots >...
AAGCCACCTTCGCCTCCAAGGTGGTGCTGGAAGACGGCAAGGTCAGCGTGACCCGCGAAGTGGACGGCGGCCTGGAAACCCTGGCCCTGACCCTGCCTGCCATCATCACCACCGACCTGCGCCTGAACGAGCCGCGTTACGTGACGCTGCCCAACATCATGAAGGCCAAGAAGAAGCAGCTGGACACCGTCAAGCCCGAGGAACTGGGCGTGGACGTCGCCCCGCGCGTGAAGACGCTCAAGGTCGCCGAGCCGCCCAAGCGCAGCGCCGGCGTGAAGGTGCCGGATGTCGCGACCCTGGTCGCTAAACTGAAAAATGAAGCCAAGGTGATCTGATCATGACCGCACTCGTTATTGCCGAACACGACAACGCCAGCCTCAAGGGCAGCACCCTCAACACAATCACCGCCGCCGCCCAGGCCGGTGGCGATGTCCATGTCCTGGTGGCCGGCTCCAACGCCCGTGCCGTGGCCGACGCCGCAGCGCAGGTCGCCGGTGTGACCAAGGTCTTGCTGGCCGATGGCGCGCAATTCGCCGATGGCCTGGCCGAGAACGTGGCCGAACAAGTCCTGGCCATTGCCAAGGATTACAGCCACATCCTGGCGCCCGCCACCGCCTACGGCAAGAACATCCTGCCGCGCGTGGCAGCCCGTCTGGACGTGGGCCAGATCTCCGAAATCACCAAGGTCGATTCGCCCGATACCTTCGAGCGCCCGATCTATGCCGGCAACGCCATTGCCACCGTGCAATCGATCGACGCAATCAAGGTCATCACCGTGCGTACCACCGGTTTCGATCCGGCAGCGCTTGGTGGCTCGGCGGCCGTGGAAAGCATCCCGGCCGTGGCCGATTCGGGCAAGTCCAGTTTCGTCGGCCGCGAGGTCGCCAAGTCGGACCGTCCGGAACTGACCGCCGCCAAGATCATCGTCTCCGGTGGCCGTGGCATGGGTTCGTCGGAAAGCTTCAAGATCCTGGAACCCCTGGCCGACAAGCTCAACGCCGCCATGGGCGCTTCCCGCGCCGCCGTGGATGCAGGCTACGTGCCCAACGACTGGCAGGTCGGCCAGACCGGCAAGATCGTGGCGCCGCAGCTGTACATTGCCGTCGGTATCTCCGGCGCCATCCAGCACCTGGCCGGCATGAAGGACTCCAAGGTCATCGTGGCCATCAACAAGGATGAAGAAGCGCCCATCTTCTCGGTGGCCGACTACGGCATCGTCGGTGACCTCTTCGAGGTCGTGCCGGAGCTGGTCAAGCAGCTCGGCTGAGCAAGCGCATCCAGGTAGTATCCGCCCCGGCTTTCGCCGGGGTGTTTTCATGTACGCAAGGAACGCCGCAAGAGCGTTCCCTATCGGAGGTTGGAGATGAGTTATACCGCGCCCTTGAAGGACATGTTGTTCGTCATGAACGAGCTGGCCGGCTTGTCGGCTGTCAATGCCTTGCCCGGCTGCGAGGATGCCACGCCCGAGACGGCCGAGGCCATCCTGGAAGAAAACGCCAAGTTCTGCAGCGAAGTGATCGCCCCGTTGAATCATGCCGGCGACAAGGAGCCCAGCGCCTGGGCCGATGGCCGTGTCACCACCAGTCCCGGCTTCAAGGAAGCCTTCCGGCAGTTCGGCGAGGCCGGCTGGCAAGGCGTGCAGCATCCGGTGGAATTCGGCGGCCAGGGCTTGCCCAAGCTGGTGGCGACGCCTTGCATCGAGATGCTGAACTCGGCCAACCTCTCCTTTGCGCTGTGCCCGCTGTTGACCGACGGCACCATCGAGGCGCTGATGACGGCCGGCACCCAGCAGCAGAAGGAAACCTACATCGCCAACTTCATCTCCGGCAAGTGGACCGGCACGATGAACCTGACCGAGCCGCAGGCCGGTTCCGACCTGGCCCTGGTGCGCACCCGCGCCGTGCCGGAGGGCGACGGCACCTACAAGATCTTCGGTACCAAGATCTTCATCACCTACGGTGAGCACGACATGGCCGAGAACATCGTCCACCTCGTGCTGGCCCGCACGCCCAATGCGCCCGAGGGCGTGAAGGGCATTTCGCTGTTCATCGTGCCCAAGTTCCTGGTCAATGCCGATGGTTCGCTGGGTGCACGCAACGACGTGCATTGCGTGTCCATCGAGCACAAGCTGGGCATCAAGGCCAGCCCGACTGCGGTGCTGCAGTTCGGCGACCATGGCGGCGCCATCGGCACCCTGGTGGGCGAGGAAAACCGCGGCCTGGAATACATGTTCATCATGATGAACGCGGCGCGCTTCGCCGTGGGCATCCAGGGCTTGTCGGTCTCCGAGCGTGCCTACCAGCAGGCCGTGGCCTATGCCCGTGACCGCGTGCAATCGCGTGACCTGGCCGGTTCCCCCGGCCCTGTGGCGATCATCCACCAGCCGGACGTGCGCCGCATGCTCATGTCCATGCGCGCCCAGATCGAGGCGGCGCGAGCGCTGGCCTATGTGGCGGCGGCAACCTCCGATGCGGCGCACTTCAGCGACGACGAGGCCACCCGCAAATCCAACCAGGCCTTCTACGAATACCTGGTGCCCATCGTCAAGGGCTGGACCACCGAATTGTCCATCGACGTCACCTCCACCGGCGTGCAGGTGCATGGCGGCATGGGCTTCATCGAGGAAACCGGTGCCGCCCAGTATTACCGCGATGCCCGCATCCTGCCTATCTACGAAGGCACCACCGCCATCCAGGCCAATGACCTGGTCGGCCGCAAGACCGTGCGTGATGGCGGTGCGGTGGCCAAGGGCATCATCGGCCAGGTGCGCAAGACCGTTGCCGAGCTGCAGGGCGATGCCGCGCTGGCACCGATCGCCCAGCGCCTGGGCGAGGCCGCCGATGCGCTGGAGCAGGTGGTGGATTACGTGGTGGGCAACGTCAAGAGCGATATCAAGGCGGTCTTCGCCGGCAGCGTGCCTTACCTGAAGATGGCTGGCGTGGTGCTGGGCGGTTGGCAGATGGCGCGTGCTGCTGTCGTGGCGTCGACCAAGCTCAAGTCCGGCGAGGGCGACAGCAAGTTCTATGAAGCCAAGCTGGTCACGGCGCGGTTCTTTGCCGACCAGATCCTGCCGCAGGCGCTGGCCTATCGCACGGCCATCGTCGAGGGTGGCCAGGCGGTGCTGGCACTGGCCGAAGACCAGTTCTGATCCGGTCTTGAAACCGTCAGCCCGGAAGGTCGCATTGGCGGCTTTCCGGGCTGCTGTCTTTCTGGCGAGCGCGTGCGAGTGTGCGGGCGATCAGCCGAAGGCGCCGCCGGTGAAGAGCAGGTCGAAGCTGCGCGCCAGCAGGGCGATCAAGCCCATGGCGCCCAGGCCCACGGTCAGCACCAGGATCACGGCGAGGATCCAGTGCGATTCGGACTGGCGGCCGCTGCCGGCGTTGTGCCGGGCATCCCATTTGTCATCGGGCGTGAGGCCGATCACCAGCGCCTCCAGGCAGCCGATCAACACCGACAGCACCAGGGGCAGGGCGGTGAACAGTTGCGGCGCCTGCGGCCGGGCACTCATCAGGCCCAGCGACAGCGGGATGGATAGCACGTGCAGCCAGCCTAAGCGGTCGCGCAGGCCATGCAGATAGAAGCGGTGCAGGCCGATACCGCCCAGCACGGCGGCCATCAGGGTGGTCAGGGTCTTGTTCTTGTGGCGGGGGGGTGGGGGCATGCCTGTTGTCTCTTTTTTCTCGTCGGGGCCGTCTGGAGTGAATCCGGCGGCATTGTTGTCGTCAGGGTATCGCCGCAGTATAGCGGAGCCCGGCAGCAACAGGAATTGCCTGCCAGACATGCCGGAAACGGCCATGCTGGCGGGTGGGTGGCCTGTGCTGATGCCATTTGGCATCAGTTTCGGGCGTTTATATAGGCATTTTGCGTTGGATCGCTGCACAAAAGTGGCAAGCAGCTTGCCCGGTCGAGTAGAAGTCCGTTATAATCTGCGGCTTTTCCGTGTCCGTATTCTTACTGGAACCATTATGGTCGTTATTCGTTTAGCTCGTGGCGGCGCCAAGAAGCGCCCCTTCTACAACATCGTTGCAACCGACTCGCGCAATCGTCGCGATGGCCGTTTCATCGAGCGTATCGGCTTCTACAACCCGGTTGCATCGGGCAAGGAAGAAGTCGTGCGTATCGCTGCTGACCGCCTGGCTCACTGGCAAGGCGTTGGCGCACAACTGTCGCCGACCGTTGCTCGCCTGGTCGCTGACGCTGGCAAGAAGGCTGCTGCCTAATCTGGTTTTTCCTGTCTGATTCCGCGCCGGCTTGGCTGGCGCATGGAAGAAGAGCAGGTCTGGCGTATCCATGACTTATCCAGCCCAAGCGGGTTTCTCCGCACCCGACGATCTCGTGACCGTCGGACATGTGACAGGAGCCTACGGTATCCAGGGCTGGATTCGTGTGCGCCCGTATTCTTCAGAGGCGCAAGCCTTGTTGAATGCCAAGACCTGGTGGCTGGAGAAATCCGGCCAGCCCAAGCAGGATGTCGAAGTCATGCAGTCCAAGGAGCACAGCGGCGATGTCGTTGCGCGCCTGACCGGGGTAGCCGACCGCAATGCGGCCGAAGGCATGAAAGGGACGGTGGTCTACATCTCCCGCAAGCACTTCCCGGCGCTGGATGACAACGAGTTCTACTGGGTCGATCTGATCGGCTCGGCGGTGGAAAATCTCCAGGGTGAGGCCCTGGGCGTGGTGTCCGACATGATGGACAACGGCGCCCATCCCATCCTGAAGGTGACGGTCCCGGTGCAGGAAGCTGCAGTGGAGTCCGCAGCCGCCGCTGATGCAAAGTCGAACAAGGGCGCCAAGGAAAAATCCGCGGCCGCACCTGAGCTGCTGATCCCGTTTGTCGACCAGTTCGTCAAGACGGTGCAGCCGAAGGAAAAGAAGATCATCGTCGATTGGGGCATGGATTACTGACTGCGGTCAGTTTTTTCATTTCCGGATCCGGTGCGATCAAGAGATTCAAGAGATACCAGGAAATGGAGGCGTGATGCAGTTTGATGTCGTCACTCTGTTTCCCGAGATGTTTGCGGCGCTGACGCAGTCCGGCATCACCCGCCGGGCGCTGGAGCAGAAGCGCTGGGGCTTGTCGTTGTGGAATCCGCGTGAATTCACGACCGACAACCACCGTACCGTGGATGACCGGCCTTATGGCGGCGGTCCCGGCATGGTGATGCTGGCCAAGCCGCTGCAGGCTGCCATCGAGGCGGCGCAGCAGCGCCAGCAGGAGCTGGGCCTGGCCAGGCCGCGCGTGATCTACCTGTCGCCGCAGGGCGCACCGCTCACGCATGAGCGAGTGGTGCGGCTGTCGCAGGACAGTGGGGCCGTGTTGCTGTGTGGACGCTACGAAGCGATCGACCAGCGCCTGCTCGACAAGTGCGTGGATGAAGAAATCAGCATCGGCGATTTCGTCCTCTCAGGAGGCGAATTGCCGGCCATGGCACTGATGGATGCGGTCATCCGTCTCTTGCCGGGTGCGCTCAATGACAGCGCCTCGGCAGTAGAAGACAGCTTCGTCAATGGATTGCTGGATTCGCCGCACTATACGCGGCCGGAAGTCTACGAAGGTGAGCCGGTGCCCCCCATCCTGTTGGGTGGACACCACGCCGAGATCCAGAAATGGCGTCGGCAGCGCGCACTGGAGGCGACCCTGGCCAAGCGTCCGGACCTGATCGTGAAGGCCCGCCAACAGGGCCTGCTGAGCAAGGCCGATGAAAAGTTCTTGAGCGGTTTGCCGCAGTAGTGTCGGCAGGCCGTGGATGTCCCTAAAGACCGGGATATCGGTAACGAAGTCGTACCAAGCAGTACCGCCGGCACAGCGATGCGCCGGCACCGTGCAGCGGCCTGGCCGCTGCGTTTGAAACCCCATCCTCTACCGGGCCACACAATCAGCCTTCGGGCAAGGGCGCCGGCAAGATGGTTACAGGAGCAAAAAATGGATCTGATCCAGCAACTCGAGCAAGAAGAGATCGCGCGTCTCTCCAAGAACATCCCCGATTTCGCCCCCGGCGACACCGTGATCGTCAGCGTCAACGTGGTTGAAGGCACCCGCAAGCGTGCCCAGGCCTACGAAGGCGTCGTGATCGCACGTCGTAACCGTGGTCTGAATTCCAACTTCATCGTTCGCAAGATCTCGTCCGGTGAAGGCGTTGAGCGTACCTTCCAGCTGTACTCGCCGCTGATCGCTTCGATCGAAGTCAAGCGTCGTGGTGACGTGCGTCGCGCCAAGCTGTACTACCTGCGCGAACGTTCGGGCAAGTCGGCACGTATCAAGGAAAAGCTGCCCAGCCGCGCTGCAAAGGCTGCTGCTGCAGAGTAATTGGCTGCATGCTGATGCGTCAGGAAAAGGGGTGTCTCAGGACGCCCCTTTTTCGTTTCTGCACCGCTTGCTCCCATTGTTCCTTTGCTCCCATTGCTCCGATATGGAATCTGTTTTTGTCCCATACTCACGCTGTCAACGATTAACCGAAAGCTGAAGCGAACCTACCGTGGCCAGTTTCGATCCCGTCACCCTGCCTGTGGATGCCATCGCCGGCGAGAGCGCGCTGGAGGCGCAGCGCTTGAACGCCGACTGGCTGCGCCGCCGCTTCGCCGATCCGCCGCGCTGGGAGCCCGAGCACAGCGGTGACCAGATGGCGCGCATGGCCGAGGCCAAGGGGCGCTTTCGCCTGGCGTCGGTATTGATCCCGATCGTGCTGCGCGAGCAGGGGATGACGGTGCTCTTCACGCGGCGTACCGCCGATCTGAAGGACCATGCCGGGCAGATCAGCTTCCCTGGCGGTCGTCGCGAAGACTACGACAGCTCGGCCATCGATACTGCCCTGCGCGAGACCGAAGAAGAAATCGGCCTGGACCGCCAGCACGTGGAAGTGATCGGTTCGCTGCCGGACTACTTCACCGGCACCGGCTATCGCGTCACCCCCGTGGCCGGCCTGATCCAGCCGCCCTTCGAGGCTGTCGGCGACCCGCGTGAGGTGGCCGAGATCTTCGAGGTGCCGCTGGCTTTCCTGATGGATGGCGTGAACCACCAGCGCCGTTCGGTGGAGCTGCCTCACCCCGTAGGGCGGCGCAGCTTCTACACCATGCCCTATGAACAATATTTCATCTGGGGCGCCACAGCGGGCATGTTGCGTAACCTCTTCCATTTCCTGCGCAGCTGAGTCTGCGGGCGGATGTTGGAAATATCCGACGCAATGTCGTTGTTAGTGTTCAAATAAGTAAAAATCCGTGACATTGCGCTGTTGACCTTGGTCAACGAATCAATTGTTTGATTCCCATCTGGCACTGCGCTATCGTACCGGCTATAGAGACCCCTAAGGCTGCTTGATGACATTTCTTTCCATTCTCTTTGCGCTGTTAATCGAACAACTCAAACCACTGCGTGCAGACAATCCGGTTTATGCATCGATCAAGTCTTTTGCCGCCACGATAGAAGGCTGGTTCAATGCCGGTCATGCCCATCATGGCCGCCTGGGCTGGGCGGTGATGGTGGGAGCGCTGACCGTGCCGGTGGCGCTGGTCTATTGGCTGCTGCTGCATGTGAGCCTGGTGGGTGCCTTTGCCTGGAACGTGCTGGTGGTGTACCTGACGCTGGGCTTCCGCCATTACAGCCACTACTTCAGCTCCATCCAGCTGGCCCTGAACACGGGCGACGAGATGACCGCGCGCAGCCTGCTGGCTGAATGGATCAAGCAGGACACCACCGGCATGGACGTGAGCGAGATCTCGCGCATTGCCTCCGAGCGCGCCCTGATCACCACGCATCGCCATGTCTTTGGCGTGTTCTTCTGGTTCCTGATGCCGGCGGGGCCGGCGCTGGCGGTGATGTACCGTGTCGCCGAATACCTCTCGCGCGCCTGGAACGAACCCGATCACATGAAGTTCGAGGCCTTCGGCCGCTTTGCCGCCCGTGCCTTCTACTGGATCGACTGGATCCCGGCGCGACTGACGGCGGCAGCCTTTGCCGTGGTCGGCAATTTCGAGGATGCCATCTACGCCTGGCGCAATTTCGCCAGCCGCTGGGATGACGAAGCCGCCGGCATCATCCTGGCCGCCGGTGGCGGTGCCATGGGCGTGCGCTTTGGCACCGAGAAGGAGGCCGCCGCCGGCATCATCCTGCCGGCCGATGCCGCCACCGTGGACTCGATGCCTGAAGAAACCGATGGCCTGCCTGGCGACACACCCTCGCCGCGCACCCTGCAAAGCACCGTGGGCCTGGTATGGCGGGCCTTGTTGCTGTGGATGTTCCTGTTGCTGCTGCTGTCGGTAGCAGTGTGGATGGGCTAGGCCGGGGCGGTCTTGCCAACAGCGGGCTCAGGCCCGCTTTGTTTTTGGGGGTACGCGTTTGCCGTCAACCCGGTATACTTCGGCCTTCACATCACCAAGATCGCATCCCGCTGAAGCAGCATGGAAATGTTGTCGGCAGGCATGAGCGACGCAGTGCTGGAAAGCGCAATGTGGCGCGATGTGGCGCAACGCACGCAGGAAGGGCTGGAGGCGAGGAGACCGGTAGAAGCCAAGTCTTCTATAAGATATAATACTCAACACCGCAGGCACCCACGCAGACTTTCTGCGCAGGCACCGCGGAATCCAGGGCTCCGGTCTCAAGAGGACGGGGCATTCGGTTGCAAGCGCTTTAGAAGAACTGCACGTATGGCTGATCCCATCAAACCCGCAAACGCACCGGCAAAAGAATTCATCATCCTTGGCAAGACCTCGGATGGCCGGCAGTTCCGCCCCAGCGACTGGGCGGAGCGCCTGTGCGGCGTGATGTCGTGTTTCCGCCCCGAAGGCAGTGGCGGACGCAACGCCCACCTGAAGTATTCGCCCTACGTGCTGCCCACCCATATCGATGGCGTGCGCTCGGTGGTGGTCAACGAGGCCCTGCGCGAGCTGGAGCCGCTGGCCTATCACTTCGTGGTCAACTTCGCCAAGGACAACGACCTGCAGGTAGTCGAGGCCTGTATCCTGCCCGATTCACCCAAGGAGCAGAAGGGCTCCTGAGCCTGATGCCGCCGCACTCGTCATTCCTAGCGGCCGCCCTGTGGCGGCCCGCGAGAACCCCTCGCACGATCGCCAGCCATCTTGCCGTTCGCTCCAGCGGACGGTCCCGCCAGCAGTTACACTCTATATTTACAGTCACTCCCGAGGCTTTGCCGTTCGCCTGTCGCCAGGGCTGCCAGGGATCATCGGGCCGTTTTCGGCCGTCATATCACGGAGAACCAGCATCATGAACCACCGCATGGAGCGCGATACCTTTGGCTTGATCGAAGTCCCGGCCGATCGCTTGTGGGGCGCCCAGACCGAGCGCTCGCTGCATCACTTCCACATTTCCACCGAACGCATGCCGGCCGAGCTGATCGTGGCGCTGGCGGCGGTCAAGCGTGCCTGTGCCTCGGTCAACCGCGACCTGGGCAAGCTCGACGGCAAGAAGGCCGAGGCCATCATCGCCGCCGCCGACGAGGTCATCGCCGGCCGTCATCCGCAGGAGTTTCCGCTGTCGGTATGGCAGACCGGCTCGGGCACGCAGAGCAACATGAACATGAACGAGGTGCTGGCCAACCGCGCCTCCGAACTGCTGGGCGGGGTACGCGGCGAGGACCGTCTGATCCATCCCAATGACGATGTCAATCGCGGCCAGTCCTCCAACGATATCTTCCCGACCGCGATGCACGTGGCGGCCTGCATGGCGGTGGCGACTCACCTGATCCCGGCGATCCACAAGCTGCGCGACACGCTGGGCGAGAAATCGACCCGCTTCGCCGACATCGTCAAGATCGGCCGCACCCACCTGCAGGACGCCACGCCGCTGACGCTGGGCCAGGAGTTCTCGGGCTATGTGGCCCAGCTGGAGCATGCCGAGACCGCCGTCATCACCACCCTCAATGCCCTCTCCGAACTGGCCGCCGGCGGCACCGCCGTGGGCACCGGCCTGAACGCCCACCCGGAATTCGGCGAGCGTGTCGCCGCCGAGCTGGGCAAGTATTTCGGTTTCCCCTTCAAGACCGCGCCCAACAAGTTTGCCGCGCTGGCCGGCCATGATGCGCTGGTGGCGTCCCACGGTGGCCTGAAGACCCTGGCTGCGGCGCTGATGAAGATCGCCAACGACGTGCGCTGGCTGGCTTCCGGCCCGCGTTCGGGGCTGGGCGAGATCACCATCCCCGAGAACGAACCGGGCAGCTCCATCATGCCCGGCAAGGTCAATCCGACCCAGTGCGAGGCGCTGACCATGCTGTGTGCGCAGGTATTCGGCAACGATGTGGCGCTCAATATCGGTGGCGCCAGCGGCAACTTCGAGCTCAACGTGTTCAAGCCGCTGATCATCCACAACTTCCTGCAGAGCGTGCGCCTGCTGGCCGATGGCATGGCCAGCTTCGAGGAGCATTGCGCGCGCGGCATCGAGGCCAATCACACCCGTATCGCCGACCTGATGGAAAAGTCGCTCATGCTGGTGACCGCACTGGCGCCGCATATCGGCTATGACAAGGCCGCCAAGATCGCCAAGCAGGCCCACCACGACGGCACCACCCTGAAGCAGGCGGCGCTGGCGCTGGGCTATGTGACCGAGGAACAGTTTGCCGAGTGGATCAAGCCGGAGCAGATGACGCGGCCCGGCTGATTCATGCTAAGATTCACGCGTTGCAGGGGCGCTGGACACTTTTGAGTTACCCAGGACTGCATCCCGAAACGGCCTTGAAAAAGGCCGTTTTGCGTTTCTGGCGGGTCTATTTCGATGTCTCCGGCGGTTTGATATGGTCACCGCGCGGGATGGTCGAGAAGAGTTCTGCCTTCGGACGTCGGGCACTCAGTTCCAACACCGCGAGATCATGGACATGATTGCCGTATCCGTCTTCCCTGGCCCGTGGATTGCGTAGTGCCGTCATCTTCCTGGTCGGCACAAATTCCGATTCAGCGTGCAGGGCGCTGGCGATCTGCGTCAGCATGTCCTCGATCGAATAGCCGTCGCCCCGACGGCTGGCATGAAGGTGCCGACCCAGGAACAGGATTTCCGGATCCTGGAGTATCGGCAGGCTTTCTTGTGCGCGATAGGCATTGATGGCCTGCCATTGCGTGGAGGTCAGCGACCCTATGGGGATTACGCTGACGCGTTCGCCGTTGGCAATGCGCTGAAGATTCAAGCTGATGAGGGAAAGACTGTCGATGTAGAGCGGCATGGATGGTCGGAGTGGCGAAAATTCCCTCGCGGAAATTATATCGACCAGACATGCGGGACTTGGCAGTCCCTCCTGCGTGCGTAAGCAGAATTCCCATGCTTTTCGAATCAAATCGAAGTGCTCCGCGGATGGACCGCTGCATGCGCCAATCCCTTGATTGCAAAGCCTTTTCAGCCCCATGTATAACAATATTTAATTGGGTTACGAATTGAAACAACTCAGGCTTTCGCAGTAGCCCCGGCGTATATTTCCTTCATGCGTCAGAGGGACCTGCAAGCCGCGCCGGGAAACGATTTCCGGCTGATCGGAGGCGTCTGCAAGCCATCCTCCTGGCAAGAAAACGAGACACTCCCAAAGGCAATAACATGAAGAAACTTGCGGCAATCAGCGTCTGCGGCATGCTGGCCGTGGCCGGCCTCGTAGCCAGTGCGTCGGCGTATGCACACGGACACTTCTATGGCGGCGTGGTGATCGGTGGGCCGATCTGGGTGCCACCTCCGGTCTACTATCCGCCGCCAGTCTACGTGGAGCGCATCCCCCCGCCGGTGTACGTGGAGCAGCCGCGCCAGGATTACTGGTACTACTGCCAGGAAACCAGGTCCTATTACCCCTATGTGCAAAGCTGCCCCAGCCCCTGGATGAAGGTGGTGCCCAACACCGTGCCCGGCGTGCCGGGTGCGCCGCCACCCCGGTAAGCGGGTCTGCTGCGGTAACGACCAGGACATAACGCCATGCCGCTGCATGCGGCGCAAAGGAAACAACGTGAAACCGATCTACAAGACTGCCGCCACCGTCTCCGCCGTGGGCGCCATGCTGGTGCTGGGTGGCTGTGTGAGCGTGCCGACCGGGCCGTCGGTGATGGCCATGCCGGGCAAGGACAAGAGCTACGAGCAGTTCCGCGCCGACCAGCAGCAATGCCAGCAGTACGCCCAGGAGGCCATCGGCGGCCAGGCCGCGCAGACGCAGAACAATGCCGCCAACAGTGCCGCCGTCGGCACGGCCGTGGGGGCGGTGGCCGGTGCACTCATCGGTGCCGCCTCGGGCAATGCCGGGGCCGGCGCGGCCATCGGTGCGGGTGGTGGCTTGCTGGTGGGCAGCGCCGCCGGCAGCAATGCCGCCGCCGGGGGCAATTATTCGATGCAGCAGCGCTACGACATGACCTATACCCAGTGCATGTACAGCAAGGGCAACCAGGTCCAGCAACCGGTCCAGACCACCACGGTCTATACCTATCATCCGCGCCGTTACTACTATTACGACGCACCGCCGCCTCCGCCACCCGGTTACTATGGCCCGGCTCCGGCGTACTACGGCCCGCCGCCGGGCGCCTACTGAGACCGCGCCAGGGCGAGCAGGGAACCGCATCTCCGGATGCGGTTTTTTATTGGCTTAAAAGTCCGATGCGGTGCAACATCCGGGCCGCGTGGTGCTATACTGCGGCCCATGCTTTTGCCCAATCAACTTGCGAAAACCCAGCATTGGTGGCGCGCCTGAACGAGGCGGCCCGTTTTCACACAGCTTGACCATGTGATGCCGCCGGTTCCGGTGGCATTGTTTTTCCCGCTTCGGACCGGCTGCATTCCAGACAGATTAACGATCAGGAATGACCATGTCTTCGAACGCCACTAGTTCCGCCTCCAGCACCACCGCTTCCACCTTGCCCGTCGTCCTGACTGGCGATCGTCCTACCGGCCCGCTGCACCTGGGCCACTACATCGGTTCCCTCAAGTCGCGCGTGGCGCTGCAGGAGAGCTCGCGCCAGTTCCTGCTGCTGGCCGACACGCAAGCCATGACCGACAACGTCGGCCGCCACCAGAAGGTCACCGACAACGTGCTCGAAGTCGCGCTGGACTACCTGGCGGTGGGCATCGATCCCGAGAAGTCGACCATCTTCATCCAGTCCCAGGTGCGGGAACTGTACGAGCTGTCGATGGTGTTGCTGAACCTGGTGACGGTGTCGCGCCTGGAGCGCAACCCGACCATCAAGGAAGAGATCCGCCTGCGTGGCTTCGAGCGCGACATCCCGGCCGGTTTCCTGACCTATCCGGTCAGCCAGGCCGCCGACATCACCGCCTTCAAGGGCCAGCTGGTACCGGTAGGCAGCGACCAGTTGCCCATGATCGAGCAGACCAATGAACTGGTGCGCAAATTCAACGCCACCGTGGATCGCGAAGTGCTGGTGGAGTGCAAGGAAGTGCTCTCCGAGACTGGCCGCCTGCCGGGCATCGACGGCAAGGCCAAGATGAGCAAGTCGCTGGGCAATTCCATCGCCCTGGGCGCCACGCCCGCCGAGATCAAGCAGGCCGTGCACCGCATGTACACCGATCCCAACCACCTGCGCGTGGACGATCCGGGCCAGGTCGAGGGCAACGTGGTGTTCACCTTCCTGGATGCCTTCGACCCCGACCGCGACGCCGTGGCCGAACTGAAGGCCCATTACACCCGCGGTGGCCTGGGCGACAGCGTCGTCAAGCGCCGCCTGGAAGGCATCCTGCAGGAACTGCTGGAGCCCATCCGCACCCGTCGCGAGGAATTCGCCAAGGACCGTGGCGAAGTGCTGGCCATCTTGAAGCGCGGTACCGAGCGTGCCAGTGCGGTGGCCGCGCAAACCATGGCCGAGGTCAATGCCGCGTTGGGCCTGAACTACTTCGGCTGAAGCCGGCCGCATCAAAGGAAAACCGCCGCATTCCGTGAGGGATGCGGCGGTTTTTTCATGCCTGCGGACGATGTCAGCGTGCCTTGGACGGCGTCATCTGCGGCAACTCCAGCGCCACCTCCAGCCCACCCTCGGCCAGGTTGCGCAGGCGCAGGTAGCCATGATGGTTCTCGACGATGTTGCGGGCAATCGTCAAGCCCAGGCCGGTGCCACCGGTGTCGCGCGAACGCGAGGTCTCCAGGCGGTAGAAAGGCTCGAAGACCGCTTCCAGCGCATCCTCGGGAATGCCCGGCCCCTGGTCGCGGATGCGGATGAGGATCTTCTGCTGTTCCAGCGCGATGCTCACCCGCGCCAGCTGGCCATATTTGCAGGCATTGTCGATCAGGTTGGTGAGGCAGCGCCGCAGCGCCCCCGGCTGGGCCATGACGAAGGCGCGCGTGCTGCCTTCGAGGGTGACGTCCTGGCCGGCATCGGCGGCGTCGGCGCAGACGCTGTCGAGCAGGGAATCGATGTCCAGGGCCTGGATCTTCTCGGACGAATCCATGCTGCGCGCCAGCTCCAGGCCCTCGCGCACCATCCCATGCATCACGCCCAGGTCATCGATGAGCTTTTGCTGCAGCTCGGCATCGCTCACTTTCTCCAGGCGCAGGCGCATGCGCGTCAGCGGCGTCTGCAGGTCATGCGTGATGGCCGCCAGCATGTGCGTGCGATGCTGGATCTGGCGGCGGATGCGCCCCTGCATGGCATTGAAGGCGTGGGCCGCCTGGCGGATCTCGGTGGGGCCGGTCTCGGCCAGCGGCGCGTGGTCGATATCGCTGCCCAGGCGCGAGGCGGCCTGGGCCAGCTGGCGGATGGGGCGGGTCGCCATGCGCGCCACCAGCCAGGCCAGCAGGGCGATCAGGGTCAGGAACAGGATGAGGTATTGCGGCCCGAACACCCCACCCGGGCCTCCGCGTCCCCGCAGCGCCGGCGGCTCGCCCGGCTGGTGCAGGCGCAGGCGCATCAGCGTCTGGTCGTGCAGGCTGACATAGATCACCCGGCAGGTCTCGCGGCGCGCTCCGTGGCCATCCTCCTGGCCTTCGCGGCGCAAGGGCGGGCATTCGGTCTCGCGCTGCACGGCGACCCTGCGGTCTTCGCCCAGGCGCGCCTGCAGCATGTCGATCAGCGCAGCACCGCTGTCGCTGGTACCGACGGCATCATTCATGTCCTCCACGATGCGCGCTTCGAAGCCGAAATTGCTCGCTGCCTGCAAGACGATGGGGCGCTGCGGTGGCGGGATATCGTCGACCGCCTGCACGATCTGCTCGACCCGGTCGGCCAGGTGCTGCAGGCGCAGCTCGCGCAGGCTGCTGCGGCGCTCATTGCCGGCCAGCCAGGTGGTAGCCAGGATGGATACCGCAATGCCTGCCAGCAGCAGCACGAAGATGCGGTTGCCGATGGAGCCCAGGAGATCCCTCATGTCGGGCGGCCCGCGCTCTCGGTGCTGACGGTGGTGGCCAGCACATAGCCTTCGCTGCGCACGGTCTTGATGATGGTGGGGGTGCGGGCGTCATCGCCCAGCTTCTGGCGCAGGCGGCTGATCTGGATATCGACCGAGCGGTCGAAGGGATCGGACTCGCGCCCCTGGGTCAGTTCCAGCAGCTGGTCGCGGTTGAGGACCCGATTGGGATGGTCGAGGAAGACCTTGAGCAGGCGGAATTCGGCGCCCGAGAGCGCTACCACCACACCGTCCCTGTTCACCAGGTGGCGCGCGGTCAGGTCCAGGGTCCAGCCGGCAAAGCGCATGGCGGCCACATCGGGCTGCGCCATGTTGGGCGGCAGCGCCTGGGTGCGGCGCAGGACACTGCGGATGCGGGCGAACAGTTCGCGCGGCTCGAAGGGCTTGGACAGGTAGTCGTCGGCACCCATTTCCAGGCCCAGGATGCGGTCCAGCGGCTCGCCGCGTGCCGTCAGCATGATCACCGGCACGCTGGAGGTGGCGCGCAGGGTGCGGCACAGGGTCAGGCCGTCTTCGCCCGGCAGGGTCAGGTCCAGCACGATCAGGTCGACCCGGGATTCTTCCAGGACCCGTCGCATCTCCACGCCATTGGTGGCCGTCAGGGTGCGCAGGCCGTTGCTGTCCAGGTATTCGGCCAGCAGGGTGCGGATGTCGCGGTCATCATCGACCACGAGGATGTGAGTAGTTGTATCCATGAGCCGCATTATGCCGAACTTGTCCTGCCATGGCGGGCGGATTTGTATCGGGGCTTAACAAGCTGCGAGGAAGAAATAAAACGATACCCGGCAGGCCCCGGAATATACAAAACGATACAAATGACGCCACAGGGGAAAAACTGGCGATACACGCGGCCGGTTTAATGGGAACCGTGCAAAGACAGCACATCGCTGTGCAGACAGCACCCAACGAAAGGAGCATCACATGTTGAAATTCAAGACCCGCATCCTGGCTGGCATCGCCGCCGTGAGCCTGACCGCCGTGACCGTGGCCGCCATGGCCCAGATGCCGCCGGACGGCCCGCAAGGCCGCGCTCCCAGCCCCGAGCAGATCGCCAGGTTCGAGCAGATGCGCGCCAAGCACCAGGCCGAGTTGCACGACAAGCTCAAGATCACATCATCCCAGGAAGCCGGCTGGAAGCTCTTTCTTGACAAGACCCGTCCGGCCCCGATGGACCCGGCCGCCCGTCCCAGCAAGGATGAGTGGGCCAAGCTCTCCACCCCGGAGCGCCTGGACAAGAAGCTGGACCTGATGCGCAAGCGCGAGGCCTTTGCCGAGCAGCGCGTGGCGGCCACCAAGGAGTTCTACGCGACCCTGTCGCCAGAGCAGCAGAAGACCTTCGACGCCGAATTCGCCAAGATGGAGCGTCATCGCTGGGAGCACATGCGCCATGGCGAGCGCAAGGGCCCGCCGCATGATGGCAAGCCGGCGCCTGACGGCGCCGCGGCCAAGTAATCCTCCAGGCAGCAGTCGTGCGCCGGTGACTGTAGCGGCGGCGACTCACCCCAGACAGCCCTGCGCTGACCGCGCAAGGCTGTTTTTGTTGGCACCGCGCCAGAGAGCTGGGTACACTGCCTGCCAGCCTGGAAATAGATGTGACATTGTTGTAAGGCTGTAATGATTTTCAGAGAGAATAGCGGAGGGCGGCCGGCAGCATTGGCCGCCTTCCCGTATGCTTTCGCGTTTCCGCTTCGGTGCTTGCGCCTGGCACGCCCATGACCGCGTCAAGAACAGCGTCAAATAGCCGCGCGGGCGGGAACGGACAAGACGCTACCGCGCAGATACATCGTCTTATTGATCGGCAGGGCCGGCATCGGCCTGTCCACGTGATTGGTTCCTTGGTTTTCCTGACATGACAAATACTCCAACTCCCGGGCAGCACTCTCCTTCCAATCCGACTTCCCGGGGCAGCGTGCTACGGCGCTGGTGGTTCTGGGTCCTGGTGGCGGTACTGGCCGCCGGGGGCGGCTACAAGTACTGGTCCAAGAAGCAGGCTGAACAGGAGCAGGCCGCCGCCATGGCTGGCCCGGGCGGACGTCCGGGGTCCGGTGGTCCGGGTGGACCCGGTGCGCGGCGCCCCGGTGCGGGCGCCTTTGGCGGCCAGACCATGCCGGTGGGCGTGGCCCAGGCGCGGGTGCAGAACGTGGACGTCTACCTCAACGGTCTCGGTGCCGTGACCCCGACGGCCACGGCAACAGTGCGTGTGCGCGTGGATGGTCAATTGCAGAAGCTGCATTACAAGGAAGGCCAGGTCGTCAA
>Ga0213872_10001202_pt1 | contig 17564 bp, 16 predicted proteins | sample VelepicomBERX_R2_FD_160071 | JGI IMG/M metagenome (GOLD analysis project Ga0213872, IMG submission 160071) | Rhizosphere microbial communities from Vellozia epidendroides in rupestrian grasslands, the National Park of Serra do Cipo, Brazil - RX_R2 | ecosystem: Host-associated > Plants > Roots >...
TTGCTGGTGGATACGTGTAGTCACGAAGCCGAGCAAGCCATAAAGTACGAGGGAGCAAGAGTGGCTCTCCCGGGTAGTTTTGAATACTTTGGCGGTAGTACCATCGAAGGCTTGATGTCGCAGGATGACGTCGGGAAATTTATGTCAAAGTTGCAGTCATCGATGGACAAAAATGCCTTAACAGAAGCTTTTAGTAAGTACGTCGCGCCTGTTAAAACACAAACCACGAAGTAACGCTTTCTTCGAATCGATAGATATGGATTGCTGATGGGCGACATAAAAAAAGCCAAAATCGAAATGCAGAAATTTCGCAACTGGTTCACCGGCAGCCCGCTGGTAGCGCTGGGCACCACCTTCCTGATCGGATTGGCCGTGGCGGTGGCCGTGCTGGTCTTCTTCACGACCGGTACGCCCACCACCATCACCATGGCCAGCGGCCCGGAAGGCAGCTCGTTCGCCAAGTATGCCGAGCGCTACAAGAAAATCCTGGCCAAGGACGGCATCACGCTCAAGATCGTGGCGAGCGAGGGTTCGCTCGATAACCTGCACAAGCTGCTCGATCCCAAGTCCAAGGTCGACGTCGGCTTCGTGCTGGGCGGCGACTCCGGCGCCGTCGGTAGCGACGCACTCGACAAGCTTGCATCGCTGGGCAGCCTCTCGTACCAGCCGGTATGGGTGTTCTACCGCGGTGCCCACAAGGACCTGCTGGGCGACTTCAAGGGCAAGCGGCTCGATATCGGCGAACCGGGCAGCGGATCGCATCAATTGGCGCTGGCTCTGCTCAAGGTTAATGGAATCGAACCCGGCGGGAACACCACGCTGATCGAATCCGATCCGGCCAAGGCGGTCAAATCACTGCTCGACGGGCGCGTGGACGTGGTGTTCTTCATGAGCGATTCGGCCTCGCGCGAGGAGTTGCGCAAGCTGATGGAAGCGCCCGATGTGCATATCTTCGACTTCACCCAGGCCGATGCCTACGTGCGGCAAATCAATTACCTGAATAAGCTCGCCTTGCCGAAAGGTTCGCTCGACCTCGGACATGACATTCCCTCGGAAGACACCCACCTGGTCGGACCCATGGTGGAATTGATCGCGCGCGACGGCCTGCATCCGGCGCTGTCGGATTCGCTGATCGAGGCTGCCAAGGAAGTGCACGGCGCGGCCGGCCTGCTCAAGAAGCGCGGTGAATTCCCGGCGCCGATCGAACACGAATTCCACGTCAGCGCCGACGCGCAGCGCTACTACACCTCGGGCAAGAGCTGGCTGTACCGTACCTTTCCATTCCCGATCGCGCGCTTCATCAACCGTATCGCGATTGCCGTGGTGCCAGTTATCCTGGTTTTGATTCCTGGCCTGAAAATCATTCCCGGCTTGTACCGCTGGCGCATGCAGGCGCGCATCTACCGCTGGTATCGCGAGCTGCTCGACGTCGAACGCGAGGCGCTGGAAGGCCCGGTGGACGCCGCGACGCGTGCGCATTGCCTGCAGGAATTGAGCGAGATCGAGGAAGCCGTCAAGCAGATCAAGGTGCCGGCCACGTTCGCCGACCTGTTCTACAGCCTGCGCGAGCATATCGTGTTCGTGCGTAACTTGTTGACCACGCAGGCGGTGACCGCTTTGACCGTTGATATGTCCGAATTGCGCTAGTGTGGTGCTCGCTCCATAGTTCGGTGTGCGCTCATTCGGCAAATGGGTGATAATGGCGTCGCCCGCCATTTGCAAGCTGCAAGGATGAATCCGCCCTGCAGCCCGAATAAAACCGCGTTCAAACGAGAGCGCCTCACATTACGTTGCGTTCAACTCTACCATGAACTTTCTGACTAACGTCCGTATTTCCACTCGGCTGGCGCTCGGCTTCGCGGTCGTCCTGGCGCTTTCCATTGTGTCCACCTCGATTGCCCTGGTCAACGCCAGGAGCGCCGCTGCCGCGACGCGGGAAATGATGGAGAAGCCGCTCGCCAAGGAACGCCTGATGAGCGATTGGTATTTGCTGATCTATTCGGCCGTTGCCCGCACGACCATGATCGCCCGCAGTTCCGACGAAACCTTGGCGACCGCGTTCGGCGATGTGATGGCGGAAAGCGTCAAGCATGGCAGCGAACTGGCCAAGCAGATCGAAGCGCTGCTGGTTTCCGACGAAGAGAAGGCCGTTTTCAAGGACGCCATTGAACTTCGGGGTAAGTACCAGGCCAGCAAGCTCAAGGTCATGGAGTTGCGCAAGCAGGGCGACGCGGCCGGGGCCGACCAGGTTTTCACACAGTCGTTCTCCGTCAACGCCAAGGATTACGAGGAAAAGGTGCACGAACTGCTGCGGCTGCAGCGCAACAGCATAGACCAGACTGCTGCGGCGATTGCCCAGTCCAATCAACGCAGTATGGAATTGTCGATCGCACTGGGGGTGCTGCTGGTTGCCCTCGGCGGCGCCGTCGCACTGGTCATTTCACGCAGCATTACCGTACCCCTGCAAAACGCGGTGCAGATCGCCGCGACGGTGGCAACCGGTGATTTGACGGCCACGATCACCGCTTCGAGCGATGATGAAATCGGCGAATTGATGCGGGCATTGCAGGCGATGAACGAATCCTTGCGCAACATCGTCTGCCAAGTCAAGACGGGCACCGGTTCCATCGCCGGCGCAGCCGGCGAGATCGCCATCGGCAATCTCGATTTGTCGAACCGGACCGAGCGTCAGGCCGAATCGCTGGCGGCGACCGCGTCTTCCATCGAGCAACTGACGGCCACGGTAAGGCAGAACGCCAGCAGCGCCGACCAGGCGGACCAGTTGGCGAGCGACGCCTCCGACGTGGCAACGCGTGGCGGCGCCGTGATGGCGCAAGTGGTCGATACCATGGGTTCGATCAACGAGTCGTCGAAGAAGATCGTCGACATCATCAGCGTCATCGACGGTATCGCCTTCCAGACCAATATCCTGGCCCTGAATGCCGCCGTGGAAGCGGCGCGCGCAGGTGAGCAGGGCAGGGGTTTTGCCGTGGTGGCCGCCGAAGTGCGCAACCTGGCGCAGCGTTCGGCAGCGGCCGCCAAGGAGATCAAGGAATTGATCGACAATTCGGTGAACGAAGTCAGTACCGGCAGCAGGCTGGTCGATCAGGCCGGCACCACCATGAAAGAGGTCGTGGAAAGCATACGGCGCGTGACCGTCATCATGCGTGAGATTACCGTTGCCAGCAAAAAGCAGAGCGACGACATTGTCGAAATCAATGGCGCCATTACGGCCATGGACGACGCGACCCAGCAAAACGCGGCACTGGTCGAGCAGGCCGCCGCGGCGGCCCAGAGCATGCAAGACCAGGTCAATGTGCTCGACGGCGTGGTTGGCACCTTCAAGCTCGATATGCAGACACAGGGCGCCATGCCCCGCGCCAATACCCTTGCGCGCCCGGTTGCAGCTGCTGCATCCAGGCCCGGCGCGGCCGCTCTGGCGCGCCCGGCGGGCCAGGCAGGTCGCTTGGCACTGAGGCCCAGCGAGAATTGGGAAGAAATTTGAGCGTGAGGCTCAGTACAGCATCACCAGCTTGAGATCACGCCGCCGGGCAAAATAAAACGTCGTCTGGTTGAAGCGCAAGGCGCCGTGCAAGGGATGCTTGAAACGGCGCAACCCGCCTTCGCGCTCCACCACGTCTTGCGCCTGCCAGTATTGGCGGAAATCCTTGCTGGCGCGCTGCAGTTCCACGATCAAGTCAGCCAAGGGGTCACGGTCGGCGTGCTTGCCGCAGTCGGCACGGAATTCCGCCACCAGCCGCTTGGCGCGCTCGTTCCAGTCCACGATCAGCTTGCGTGCCTGCGGCGCGCAAAACATGAAGCGCAACAGGTTGGGTTGCTTCGGCACGTCTGCCGTAGCGTCGCTCAACCACCCGGCGAACAGGTGGGCCGCGGCCTCATTCCACGCGACGGCATTCCAGCTGCGGTCGAGGATGTAGGCCGGCACGGCAATGGCCGCGACAATGGCTGCAAACTCCTCGCCGCTTTCCACCGGCGTATCCTGTTCCGCGCTGGGATCGAGCTTGTCGGCCAGCTTGAACAGATAGGCGCGCTCCGCCGTGCTCAGACGCAAGGCCTCGGCCAGCCTGGCCAGCATCTTGCCGGAGGCGGATACCGGTCGCCCTTGTTCCAGCCAGGTCAGCCAGGTCGGACTGACTTCGCATAGCTGGGCCAGTTCTTCGCGCCGCAAGCCAGGGGTGCGTCGCCTGCCGCTGACGGGCAGGCCGCATTCTCCGGGAGTGACGCGTTCGCGGTGCGCACGGATGAAATCGCCGAGTTTGTCGCTCATGATGAGTCGCTAAGGTAGTAGTATTGACTGGTGAATATACCAGTATAAACGTTCGCATGGTTCAGTCGAAATCGCTCTGCTCGACGGGAGGCGAATGACATTGGCGCAGCGGCTGCAAGCTGGATGCTGGGGTACAATCCGCAGGACATAAAAATCACAAGGAGATTCTTGATGCGTCGCACTTTGCCCGGCATGTTAACGCTTGCCGCCGCCCTGGCGGCCTTGTTCCAGCAATTGCCGTGCGCGGCGGCCGAGCCCGCCCGTGCCTCCAACGCCAGCCTGCCCGACGAGCCGTTTTCCTTCGACAAGGCGTGGGGCCGCCTGCCCAAGAACGTGGTGCCGCTCGACTACTCGCTCAATATCGTGCCCGATATCGCCAACCATGCGATCCATGGCGAGGAAAGCATCAAGCTGCAATTCCGCGAACGCACCGGCACCATCCAGTTCAACAGTCTGAACCAGACTCTGGACCATGTGCTGTTCGACGGCAAGCCGGTACCGGTGGTCGACACGGTCAATGAACGGCAACTGACCACCTTGACCCTGGCCGAGCCGGCCGCGCCCGGCATGCACACGCTGACCTTCAACTATGAAGGCAAGATGGAAACGCGGCCGTTCGGCCTGTTCGTGCAGCCCTTCGTCAAGCCGGACGGTAGCAAGGACCAGCTGCTGTCGACCAAGTTCGAGGCGACCGACGCGCGCCGCATGTTCCCGTGCTGGGATGAGCCGGCTTTCCGCACCACCTTTGCGTTGACCGCCACCGTGCCGGTGGCCTGGTCGACGGTATCGAATATGCCGATTGCCAAGCGCGTGCTGCACGACGATCAGGCCACAGTCACCTTTGCCCGCTCGCCCAAGATGCCGACCTATCTGCTGGAGTTCACGGCCGGCAGCCTGGCGGCCGTGACCGCCGACGTCGGCCCGACCAAGCTGGGCGTGTGGACCGTGCGCGGCCAGGAAAATGACGGCGCCACCGCGCTGGCCAACGCCAAGCAGATCCTGGCCGACTATAACGATTACTTCGGCGTCGCTTTCCCGCTGCCCAAGCTCGATTCGATCGCTGTGCCGGGCGGCTTCACCGGCGCCATGGAAAACTGGGGCGCGATTACCTATAACGACCAGATCCTGCTGGTGACGCCGTCTTCCACCATAGGCAACAAGCAGGCCGTGTTCAGCGTGCAGGCGCATGAGATGGCGCACCAGTGGAACGGCGACCTGGTCACCATGGGCTGGTGGGACGACTTGTGGCTCAACGAAAGCTTCGCCTCCTGGCGCGCCGCCAAGGAAACCGACTTGCGCAATCCGAGCTGGAACTGGTGGGAAAACGAAGACGCCAGCAAGGAAAGGGCGATGGACGCCGACGCGCGCGTTACCTCGCATCCTATCCGATCGCATGTCAGCAATGAACTCGAGGCGCGCAGCGCCTTCGATCCGCAGATCACCTACTCGAAAGGGCAGGCCGTGCTGCGCATGCTGGAAGCCTATCTCGGTGAAGATACCTTCCGCGACGGCGTTCGCCGCTTTATGAAAGCGCGCGCGTTTTCCAACGCCACCAGCGCCGACCTGTGGAATGCGCTCAATGCCGCCAGCGGGCGCGATGTGCGCAAGATCGCCGCCAGCTGGACCGACCATGCCGGTTTTCCGCTGGTGATCGCCAGCGCCAGCTGCGATGCCGCCGGCAATCGTACCCTGAGCCTGTCGCAAAAGCGCTTCCTGTTGCAGAACCGGGGAGGCGCTCAGAATGCGACGACGGCTGATGCGGCCAATGCGGTTGATATGGCCGAATGGAACGTGCCGCTGCAAATGCGTGTCGGCAACGGCAAACCGGTCGCGGTGCTGTTGGCGCAAGACGACCAGCGCGTGGCGGCCGGACGCTGCGACGAAGCGCTGAGCCTGAATGCAGACGTGATCGGCTATTACCGCGTCGCCTATGACCAGGCGACGCTGCACACCAATGTCGCGCATTTCGCGCAATTGCCGTTCGGCGACCGTATCGCCCAGCTCGACGACCAGTGGGCGCTGGCCGAAGCCGATGCCCGCCAATTGCCCGACTACCTGGCCTTTGTCGCCGCCATGGGCAGCAAGTTCGACGAACGCGCCTGGGAACAGATCACGCATGCGCTGTCCATCATCGAGTACGACGAACGCGGCACGCCCGGACACGAAGCTTTCGCCGCCTATGCGCGTGCCGTGCTCAAGCCGGTAGCCGACAGCCTGGGCTGGGACCCTAAGGCCGACGAAACGCCCGGCATCCAGCGCCTGCGCCGCACCGTGCTCAACGACCTCGGCGCCTGGGGAGACCAGACCGTGGTGGAAGAAGCACGCCGCCGCTTTGCCGCCTTTGCTGCCAACCACGACGCGATCCGGCCGGACGACCAGGGAATGATCCTGTCCATCGTCGCCCGCAATGCCGACGCCGCCGGCTTCGAGCAGCTGCACGCGGTCGCCAAAACGGCCAAGAACGAAACCGAGCTGCGCCGCTACTATACCGCCTTGATGAATGTGCGCGACGAAGGCTTGGCCAAACAGGCCGCCGAGATCGCCTTGTCGCCCGAAATTCCCGAGCAAGCCGCCGCCCAGCGCCTGAATATGGTCGCCACGCTTGACGACGAACACCCGCTGTTGTCCTGGCAAGTCCTGACTGGACACCTCGACGCCCTGATGGCTGCCTATCCGCAGTACGGCCCGCTGATCCTGTCGCGCAATGTGCCCGAGCAGTACTGGAACGCGGTGCCGCTCGACGAGCTGGAAACCTGGGTCAAGGCCCACGTACCCGAACCCATGCTGCCAAACGTCGCGCGCGGCATGGAAGTGGCGCGCTTCAAGCTGGCCGAGAAAGCGGCGCTGGTGCAGGCAACCGATGCGTTTATTGCGGGCAAGGTGCATTGAGGCTACGCCAGCTTTTACGCCTCATGATGCTTCGGCGATGACCAGATTTGATCTGCATCAAGCATTGAGCTTGGAGACGGAGTAATATCTCGGCATGATTGCCGATCTGATAAGACGCTCGTCGTGCCCTGTCGTGCGTTGGCTGTTGGTCGGCGCGCTTGTATCGCTTGCCGCAACGGCGTTCGCAGCGCCAATCGAGGTCGTGGTCGCCTCGGAGTCATGGGCGCGATTGATTTATGTCGACGAAAAGGGCAGCCCGCAAGGGGAAATCGTCGATTTCGTCGAACGCATGAACGCGGTTCAACACAAGTACCATTTCAAGTTCGTCGTGTTGCCGCGCCTGCGCCTGAATAAATATTTCATCGACAAGCTGGCCGACGTCTATCCGCTTCGCACGGTGCTCTGGACCGAACCGGAACTGAATCTCGAATCGACCGAAACCATTCTGGTCAGCGGTGACGTGTACGTTGCAAAGAGACAAAATCCCTATGGCGGCGCCAGAATTTTCGATCACGTGGAGGCCCGAAGGCTGGCCGGCGTGCTCGGCTATCACTACGGCGTCTTTCGCAACAATCCCGATGAGGACGAAATCAAAAAGCAGTTCAATGTCGATTTCCTGCCCTCCAACGAGTCGGTCGTGAATTTCCTCCTGGCCGATCGCGCCGAAGTGGGTATCGTGCCGGAATTCATCATGGCGCGCTATTTTCGCGACCCGGAAATGCGCCGCCAACTGATCGTTGGCGACAGGTTCGACTCGCAGGTAAAATTTTCCAACCTGGTCAGGAAGGGCGGCCCGATATCCGTTGCCGACATGAATGCCATCGTCGATTTGTTGATCCAGTCCGGCGACGTGGAAAAATTGAAAGCGAAGTTGAGCTTGAGACGTTAAGCGCAGACAGGACATTTTCGGAGGAAGCGATGGGCAAACTGGTCATGTCGAACCTGGTCACCCTCGACGGTTATTTCGAAGGCGCACAGCCGTGGGACCTTGCCTGGCACGCCCGCGCAGCCGATGACGTCTTCATGCGCCACATGCTCGAGCAATTGCGCACGGCCGAGATGCTGGTGTTCGGCCGTGTCACCTACGAAGGTATGGCCAAATTTTGGCCGACGGTGTCGGGAGAGAACGAGGATGACAGCGCCTGCGCCGAACTGATGAACAGCCTGCCCAAGGTGGTGTTTTCACGCACGCTGACCTCGGCCGAGTGGAACAACACGACCGTCATGCGCGACGACGCCTGCGCTGCAGTCGCGGAACTGAAGCGTAAAACACCCGGCAACATTCTCATTTCCGGCAGCGCCGAATTGTCGCATGCGCTGACCGAGGCCGGGCTGTTCGATGAATACCGCATCGCCGTGGTGTCGACCGTACTGGGCAGCGGCAGGCCCTTGTTCCGCACCGGCATGGATGCGTTGCAACTCAAGTTGATCGATACCTGGCAGTTGAATCCGGCTTGCACGGTGCTGCGCTACGTGCCCGCCTGACTATGCAAGCGGACTTTTGAGCAGTTTCCGGGCGTGCATACGCTCGTTTTCAATTCCGGATAATATGGTGGCCTTTCTTCACCCACCAACCGGAGCACACGATGTCCGTTTCCATGTACCAACTCTCCATTCCCGTCTTCACGCGCGTGCTGAACAACCTGTCGGCCATCCTGGCCAAGGGTGCTGCCCACGCCGAAGCGAAGAAGATCGACCAGTCGGTCTTCATCAATGCCCGTCTCGCTCCCGACATGTTTGCGCTGGCACGCCAGGTGCAGATCGCTTCCGATACGGTCAAAGGCGCCGCTGCCCGTCTGGCCGGCGTCGAGATTCCGAGCTTTGAAGACAACGAAACCACGTTCGCCGAACTGCAGGCACGCATCGCCAAGACCATCGATTTCATCAAGAGCGTCAGCGAAACCGAGATCAACGGCAGCCAGGACCGCACCGTGACGCTCAAGGTGCGAGGCAACGATATTCATTTCCAGGGCCTGCAATACCTGATCGGTTTTGTGCTGCCCAATCTGTACTTCCATGCCACCGCCGCTTACGCGATCTTGCGCCACAATGGTGTTGAGATCGGCAAGATGGACTATTTGGGCGGCATCCAATAGGGATACCTCTATAAATCTACTGCGCAGCCCAATCACGGGCCTGTGATGCTCACCGTACCTGCGTACGGTTGCGCTTCTCGACCCGAGCTTGGGCTGCTCGCTACGATTTCTAGAGGTTCCCGGATATCGTTTTTGTCTTATCATCGCCGCGCCGCTCGGCAGCGGCGGTTCCTTTCCCCATAAATCCTCCCGTCGGCACGCAAAGGCGGGCTGTATTACCATTTCTGTAAGAAACCTTGCGGGAATGAACCTTTTTCCTGCCATCCAGTACTCACGGTAAAACAGAACGGGTTGGGCGGATGCACCATCATGGGCGTAGCGGGGTAGAGCGGGGCGCCGGCGAGTCGCTGATTGCGGAAGTCGCCGAAACGCGCTTGATTGGCTTGATTGCCAAGGAAGACTTGCCGGCTTTCGAAACGCTGTACCGCATGTATTTTCCGCGCCTGACGCGCTTTTTGGGGCGCATGACGCGCAGCGCATCGGTAATCGAGGAAGTCATCAACGACACCATGCTGGTGGTCTGGCAAAAGGCAGGCAGTTTCGACGGCCGCTCCAAGCTCTCGACCTGGATTTTCGCGATTGCCTACCGCAAGGCGCTGAAGGCGATGCAGGCTTTCGACGAGCCGGTCGAGTCCGACTTCGAAAGTTATCCGGACTTGAACGCGCCGCAGCCGGAAGGCGAGCTGGAGCAGCGCCAGCTGCAGGTCATGCTGGCCGGCGCTTTGGCCGCCCTGCCTCTGGAGCAGCGCAGCGTGGTTTGCCTGGCTTATTACCATGGCATGGATTACCAGGAGATCGCGGCTGTGATGGATTGCCCGGTCAATACCGTCAAGACGCGCATGTTCCACGCGCGGCGACGCATGAAGGATATGTTGGGAACACGCCTGGAAGACAGGCGCGGAGGGTAGGCGATGAGCGGACGAATTGTGAAATTGCGGGCGACCCCGCATCAAGCGACGCAGGAGCTGCTGGCGTGGTTCACGCTTGACCGCCTGAGACGCGACGAACGCATGCTGGTGCAGGAGCACCTGCAAACTTGTGCGCAATGCCGCGCCGACGTCGATTTCCTGTTCAGACTCCAGGCGGCGGAATTGCCGGAGCCGAGCTTCGATTCTGCGCTCGATGCGACGAACCCAGCGGTGGAATCATGCGTGCCTGACGTGGAGCGCGCACTGGCCAAGCTGCGTCCGCGCCTGCAGCCTCATGGCGGCGGCTCCCGCGGCTTGCCGCCGGTAATCTGGCGCATCGTAAACAGCCTGCGCGGCACGTCCGCCGGCGGCGCGCCGTGGATGCGCTGGACGCTGGGCGTCCAGCTCGCCGCCATCGCCGGCCTGTGCGCCTTGCTGGCGCGTCCCCTGTGGCAAGCACCGCCGCCGGCTGATCTTCACGAGTTCCGCGGGCTTGGGGCGAACGCTGCTTCTGCGCATGAGGTGGCTGACATCGTCGTGGTGTTCAAGCCCCAGACCAGCGAGCAGGAATTGCGCCGTATTCTGTTGAGCAACGGCGCGCACGTGGTCGACGGCCCGACCGTCACCGACGCCTATCTGCTCAAGGTCGCGCCCGGCCGCCGGCAGCAGACCCTGGCGCAATTGCGCAGCGAAGCGGCCGTTACGCTGGCGGAATCGCTGGTTGCATCCGCGGAGAGCCAGTGAAGAACCTGGCTATATCCGCCGCCTTGTTGGCGTGCAGCCTGTACGTGTTGCCGGCCCGTGCGGCCGACAGCGCCACGCCCCCTGCGCCTGCGGCTCCTGTGGTACCAGGCGTATCTGGAGTATCGGGCGTACGCAATGCCGCCGAACACCAGGTGCTGGTGATGCTGCACATGCCCGCGCCGCATTTCCGCCCCGATGCCAATTACGGTGGGCGTTATGGCGGCGACAGCGGGCATGCCGCGCGTCGCGCCATTGCTGAAGAACTGGCGCAAACCTATGGTCTGATCGTTGTGAACGACTGGCCCATGCCTGCACTCGGCATCGATTGCTACGTGATGGAAGACCCCGCCGGCGATTCCGCCATTCACCTGGCGGAACTGCTGTCGCGCGATCCGCGTGCCGAGTGGGTGCAGCCCATGAGCCAGTTCCACGGACTCGGCAATGACGGCGCTGCCGATCCCCTGGCCGCGGTGCAGCCGGCGGCCAGGCTCTGGCATCTCGACGAATTGCACCGCGTCACCACCGGACGCAATGTGCGCGTGGCCGTGGTCGACAGCGGCGTCGAAGACGATCATCCCGATTTGCGCGGGCAGGTCAGCGTGCGTGAGAATTTTGTCGACACCAGTCCGTATGCAGCCGAAGCACACGGCACGGCGGTAGCCGGCATCATCGCCGCCGTAGCCGGCAACGGCATCGGCATTGAAGGTGTGGCGCCGGGGGCGCGGCTGATGGCTTTGCGGGCCTGTTGGCAAGAGACAGGAAAAGACGGAGGAAAGGACGGAGGAAAGCCCGGTGGTAAGGATGGGGGGCAGGGGACCAGCTGCAACAGTTTTACCTTGGGCAAGGCTTTGAACTTCGCGATTTTGCACGACGCTCAGGTGATCAACCTGAGTCTGGGCGGACCGCCCGACCGCCTGCTGCAACGCCTGCTCGAAGCGGCGCAGCTGCGCGGCATCAAAGTGGTGGCGGCGGTCGATCCGCAACGTGCCGATGGCGGTTTCCCCGCATCGTTGCCTGGCGTGCTGGCGGTGCGGGGGCTGGATGCCGGAATGGACGCAGGACTGGAAGCGAACATGCCGGGCCGTGTGGTGCTGTTGGCGCCGGGGCGCGATATTCCCACCACGGCGCCCGGCGCGCGCTGGGGCTTTGTGTCCGGTTCTTCCTATGCGGCTGCGCACGTCTCGGGCATGGTCGCCTTGATGACAGAATTGCAGCCGCGCGCGAGCCTCAGGCAGTTGCGCGAAGACCTGAGCTCGAACGGAAACGGAGCGTCGACAATGGCGATCGATGCCTGTGCTACGATAGGCCGCATTACCGGAAACTGTCCTTGCTCGTGTGCGACCGCGAATGCATCGAAACAACCAATCCGTCTTCCTTAAAAGCCTTTTTCTTTCTTGTCCCGCAAAATTTTTTGCGGGAAAGTCTTGGCTATTGATGTTGTGCGCCGTCTGCCTGCCTGCGGCGGCGCAAACCAGCGGCAGCGTGTCGCTGGTGTCGAATTACCTGTTTCGCGGCATTTCCCTGAGCGACGGCAATCCTGTGGCGCAGGCCAGCGTCGAATACGATGGGACACAGGATTGGTATGCGGGTCTGTTCGCCTCGCCTGTTTCGATCGAACATGATCCCGCGCACGCGCAAGCCATCGTCTATGGCGGGTACGCCCACCCGTTGTGGGGAGCCTGGAGCTGGGACGCGGGCGCCGGCGCAACCCGCTTCGCGGGAGATGCTGCCGACAACTATGCGGAAATCTTTGCCGGCTTCAGCGGCGAACACCTGAGCGGCCGCGTCTCGTATTCACCGAATTATTACGGCCTTGACGTGCGCACGGTCTACACGGAGCTCAATGCCAACTACACGCTGCTGGAGCCGCATTGGCGCGTGCTGGCCCATCTCGGCTATCTGCACGTGCCTCCGCTGTGGTACGCGACCACAGCCAGCCGTTACGATAGCAGGGTCGGCCTGGCGGCCAACTTCGGCAATTGGGATGTGCAATTGACCTGGGTCGCGGTGGAGCGCAGCCGCGCCACGTCCTATTACGGCAACGATCCGAATCCGCGCAGCGGGGTCATGAGCGTGAGTTACTCGTTCTAAGGATATTCGCTCATTTTTGGAACCTGGACGAAACCTTTTTCGCTCGAGCCGGAACTCACGGCAAGATCGCGATGGAAAGGAGACGTTCTGTGAAGACAATCTATTTTGCGCCGGCTGTCCTGGTGGCAGGTTTGATGCTGGGTTCATTGGCCGGATGCGGAGGAGGCGGTTCCGGCTACGGTTCCTCGATGCCTCCGTCGAGCACAACCAATATGCCTCCCGGTACGCAGCCGGGAACGCAACCGGTAACGCAGCCTGTGATGCAACCGGCCAGCGGCACGACCATGGGCAACATCATGTATGCCATGGTCCGCCCCGATGACAAGACCTTGACTCGGCGCGAAAAAACCATGACGGCCGGCAGTTACCAGGACATCCTGGAACAGCTCTACGTCGCTTATTACGGCCGTCCTGCGGATCCGGCCGGCATGGCCTACTGGGAAGGTGTGCTGCTGGCTGCCAATGCTCCGACCACGATCGAGGGTCTGAACGCGGCTTACCCCGATCCCGGCGTCAAAACCGTGGTCGACAGCTTCGGCAACAGCGCCGAATCGGTCGCGCTCTATGGCACCGGCAATTCGAGCGGTTTCATCAATGCCATCTACGAAAATATACTGGCACGCTCTACCGCAACCGACCTGGCCGGCGCCAACTATTGGAACGGTCTGCTGGCCAACGGCACTATGACGCAGGCACAGGCTGCCTTGGCGATCCTGTCGGCGGCAGCCAGCGAACCGACCAGCAGCACGGACGAGCAAGTGGTGGCCAACCGCCTGGCAGTGGCAAACTACTTTACCGCGCAAATCACGGCGCAAAATGCCAGCGCCGCTTATAGCGGCAGCGCTGCCAATGCGCCGGTGCGGCTCATGTTGGGGAGCGTGGTTGCCGGTACCGATACCACGGCTTTCGATGCCACGGTGAACTCCACCATCGCCAGCCTGGTGGCAAGTTCTCAGAGTAACGCCTTTGCCCCCATCCAGGCGATCATCACCCAGCGCTGCGTGCCCTGCCATTCGAGCCACCCGACCGAACCGGGCTATAGCGTTGCGCCGCTCGGCTATATGTTCGACACTTCGACCGAGATACATGCGAATGCCGATATTATCTACCAGGTGGTGGTGGTCGGCAGGCCGATTCAGATGCCTTACGGGAACGCTACCGGCATGACCCAGAGTGAGCGGACCAGCATTGCGGCCTGGTACAACGCGGGCGCCCAATAGGCGAAGTCCATATGAAAGCCATTGTGTGGAGGCAGATTGCAGCGGCATGGTTCGCCTGCCTCAGCGGCATTGCGAGCGCGCTCGATGCCGGCAATCAGGCGCCGTCCTTCGATATCGCCGGCCGGGGCGGCGATGTCAAGCTGGCCGATTATCGCGGCAAGCTGGTCTACGTCGATTTCTGGGCTTCCTGGTGCGGCCCGTGCAAGCGCTCGTTCCCATGGATGAACCAGTTGCAGGCGCGTTTCGGGCAACAGGGGCTGCAGGTGGTCGCGGTCAATCTCGATGCCAAGCGGCAGGATGCCGACCAATTTCTGTCCACGACACCGGCCGAGTTCGTGGTCGGTTTCAACCCGAATGCGACGGTGGCCCTGGCCTATGGCGTCAAGGGCATGCCCAGCAGCGTGCTGGTCGGGCCCGATGGTCGCGTGTTGTTCGTGCATGCGGGTTTTCTCGATAGCGACAAGGCCAGGCTGGAAGAAGAGATTTCCAGAAATCTACCTAAGTAGAACGAACCATACGGGAGGAGTCTTATGCACGTGCGTGCAGCATTGATTGCGGCCTTGGCCGTTGCAGGTGTTTCAGGGTGCTCGGTCGAAGCGGTCAAGCCATGGCAAAAGGGCACGCTGGCGCGCAGCGAAATGAACATTGAAGGCGCCAAACCGGAAACCAGGTTTGACGAGCATATTTACACCAGCCGCGAAGCGGCGGCTGGCGGCGCCAGCGTCGGCGGCGGAGGCTGCGGATGCAACTAAAAGCCGGTCGCGATGGCGACGACAGAAACGACAGCGCAGGCCGCGCCATCCTGATGGCGGCCTTGGCCCTGCCCGGATTGATAGGTGTGGCCGGCGCTGCGCATGCCGACAGCGCCCCGGAGCAAGGCAGCATCAGCCTCAATTACCTGGATTACCGCGACTGGCAACCTGGCCTCGACCGCATCAAGGTGCACACGCCGGCCATCGACGTGCTGGCGCCGGTTGCCGGCGTGTGGGCCGTGCAGGCCTCGCTGGTGTCGGACATCATCTCCGGCGCTTCGCCGCGTTATCACACCGCCATATCGGGCGCGTCCTCGATGAGCGACCATCGCGTGGCCGAAGACGTCGGCCTCACGCGCTACTTCCCGCAGGGAACCATCAATGCCGGATTCGCCCATTCCGGTGAAAACGATTACCAGTCGCGCGCCTTCTCTTTCGGCGGCAGTCTCTCCACCGAAGACAAGAACACCACCGGCCATGCCGGCATCGGCGTCAGCAACGACACCATCAACCCGGTCAACCAGGTGGTCAACGACGCCAAAAAGCATACGCTCGAACTGATGCTCGGCGTCACGCAAATCCTCACGCAGAACGACATCGTGCAAGCCGACCTGGGCCACGTGATCGAGCAGGGCTATCTGTCCGATCCCTATAAATTTCTCGACAACCGTCCCGACGAGCGCAGCCGGAATACCTTGCTGCTGCGCTGGAACCATCATTTCGAAGGCAGCGATGGCACCGGCCGTTTCAGTTATCGCTACTACACCGACACCTGGGAGATCAGGGCGCACACTTTCGCTTTCGAATACGTGCAGCCGTTTTCGCAAGGCTGGACCGTCACGCCTTCCGCAAGGTACTACACACAATCGGCCGCCAGCTTTTATTTCGACCCCGACTACGATCCCAACTACGGCCCGCCGGTGCCGCTCGGCTATGTATTCGGATCGGTTTCCTCTCCCGACCAGCGCCTGTCGGCCTTCGGCGCCGCCACGCTGGGTCTGAAAGTGGAAAAGGCCGTGGCGCGCGACGTGCAGATCAGCTTCAAGTTCGAGCAATACGAGCAACGCTGCGACTGGCGTCTGTTCGGCAGCGGCAGCCCCGGCCTGGCGCCGCTGTATGCACGCGTCTTACAGCTTGGTATCGTGAAGACGTGGTGAAAGCGTGGTGACGATGTTTCGTCGAGGTGGTAGGCTGCGGGCATGAGTTCAGACCTTCCGGTGTTCGGCATAGAATTTGGCGCCATGGCCAGCCGCTGCGAAGTACGGCTGGCGGCATCGGACGAGGCGGCGGCGCGCGGATTGGCGCTGGCAGCGATCGCCGAAGTGCGCCGCATCGAAGCCAAGTATTCGCGTTACCGCGCCGACAGCATCGTTTCGCGAATCAATGCCGCCGCCGGTAATGAGTGGATTGCCTGCGACGAGGAAACTGCCGCGCTGTTCGGCTATGCCGATGCCTTGTTCGACGCCAGCGGCGGCCTGTTCGACATCACCTCGGGAGTGTTGCGCCGCGCCTGGGATTTCAGGCAGGCGCAGGTGCCCGAAGCGATAATCCTGGAGCCGCTGCTGAAGCTGATGGGCTGGAATAGGATGGAGCGTGAACGGGAAGGGGGCGCGCTGTACGTTCGTCTGCCGCAAGCCGGAATGGAAATCGACTTCGGCGGTTTCGGCAAGGAGTACGCGGCTGATCGTGCCGGCGCCATCCTGTTCGAGCTCGGTGTACGCCACGGCTACGTCAATCTGGGTGGAGACATGCGCGTCATCGGCCCTCAGCCGGACGGCCAACCCTGGTCCATAGCCATCCAGGATCCGCGCCGGCCTAACGCGGTCATCGCCGCCATCCCCGTGCACAGCGGCGCGCTTGCCACCAGCGGCGACTACGAACGCTACTTCGATCTCGAAGGCCGGCGCTATTGCCACATCCTCGATCCGCGCAACGGCATGCCGGTGCAGTACTGGCGCTCGGTCAGTGTGTTGGCGCCGCTGGCGATTGCCGCGGGCAGCCACGCGACCATCGCGATGCTGATGCAAGAGCAAGGGCTGAGGTTTTTGCGGGAATCGAAGCTCGCTTTCCTCGCGGTGAATCAGGCGGGCGAGATTTTTCAGGAAAATGCGGTTTGATTCGTTCCGCGTATCGAATGCATCCCTGGCTCCGGGCGTCAGGCAATTCTTGAATCGGGAGGACATTGCTGTCATCGTCCCGTCATATTTGCGCGGCGCGCAGAAGAGCGAGGGCAAGGCATCAGTCTTTTCCCGTCATTTGTCGTCAACGATTAACAATTGCCCGGTACAATGCCGCGCAATATGAAAACCGCTCTCCCACTCTGTTCCAGCCTGCTTGCGCTGCTGCTGGCAAATTCCGGCGCGCTTGCGCAAACTGTCAACAGCGCCAACCAATCCGGTTCGTCCAACACAACCGGTCAGAACAATCAGGGCAAGCCTTCCCAGCCGGTCGAGACTATCGACATCACAGCGCACCGCCAACTCGACATCGACGAACGGCGCGACAGCGCAGTCGCCAAGATCGTGGTCGGTCATGAAGAAATCATGAAGTACGGCGACATCAACATCGGCGATGTG
>Ga0213872_10001203_pt1 | contig 17545 bp, 15 predicted proteins | sample VelepicomBERX_R2_FD_160071 | JGI IMG/M metagenome (GOLD analysis project Ga0213872, IMG submission 160071) | Rhizosphere microbial communities from Vellozia epidendroides in rupestrian grasslands, the National Park of Serra do Cipo, Brazil - RX_R2 | ecosystem: Host-associated > Plants > Roots >...
TCGACATGCCGACCCGCGACGAGCTGATCGCCCACGGCCGCACCGTGGAAGAAGTGTGCAAGGAGATCACCGCCGACGCGCTGGTGTACCAGGATCTGGAAGACCTGAAGCGCGCCATCTCGGACGTCAATCCGGCGCTGACCGAGTTCGAGGCCTCCTGCTTCGACGGCAAGTACATCACCGGCGATGTATCGGCCGACTACCTGGACAAGCTGGAATACGCGCGCCATCATCCGAAAGCCAAGAGCGTGGATGACGTCGACCGCAACCGCCTGAACCTGAACACTGCCAACGCGGAATCCTGATGAAGAACTACGGCTTCACCACCACCATCCTGCACAACGACCGCCAGAAGGGCATCGAGCACGGTTCGCTGCACAAGCCGGTGCACACCTCGGTGGCCTTCGGCTACGCCGATGCGAACCAGCTGGCGGCGGTGTTCCAGGGCCGCGAGCCGGGCTTCCGCTATGGACGCCAGGGCAATCCGACCATCTCGGCGCTGGAAGATAAAGTGAACAAGATGGAGCAGGGCGTCGGTACGATCTGCTTCGCCACGGGGATGGGCGCGATCGGCGCCGTGTTCCAGGCGCTGCTGCGTGCGGGCGACCATGTGGTGTCGTCGTCTTTCCTGTTCGGGAATACCAACAGCCTGTGGCAGACCGTCAGCGGGCAGGGCGTGGGCGTGGCCTTTGTCGATGCCACCGATGTGGCCAACGTGGCCGCTGCCATCACGCCGCAGACGCGCATGGTGTTCGTCGAGACCATCGCCAATCCGCGCACCCAGGTGGCGGACCTGAAGCGCATCGGTGAGCTGTGCCGCGAGCGCGGCATTCTCTATGTGGTGGATAACACCATGACCACGCCTTACCTGTTCCGCCCCAAGGACGTCGGTGCGGGTCTGGTGGTGAATGCGCTGACCAAGTCGATCGGCGGCCATGGCAATGCGCTGGGCGGCAGCCTGACCGATACCGGTGCGTATGACTGGACCAAGTTCCCGAACATCTTCGAGAACTACAAGAAGGCCGCTGCGCCGCAGTGGGGCCTGGCGCAGACCCGCGCCAAGGGCCTGCGCGACTTCGGCGCCTCGCTGGCGCCGGAAGCGGCGCACCACATCGCCGTCGGCGCCGAGACGCTGGCGCTGCGCATGGAGCGCACCTGCGCCAATGCGCAGGCGCTGGCCGAGATGCTGCAGGCCGACGAGCGCGTGGCGGCGGTGCACTATCCCGGCCTGAAGTCGCATCCGCAGCACGGCGTGGCGACGGAGCTGTTCCGCAGCCACGGCTCGCTGCTGAGCTTTGAGCTGAAGGATGGCCTGGACTGCTTCGAGTTCCTCAACCGTCTGAAGCTGGCGATCCCGGCGTCGAACCTGGGCGACACCCGCACGCTGATTATTCCGGTGGCGCACACCATCTTCTACGAGATGGGCGCCGAGCGCCGCGCTTCGATGGGCATCGCCGAATCGCTGATCCGCGTCTCGGTGGGCATCGAGGACACCGACGATCTCCTGGAAGATTTCGCCTGCGCCCTCGAAGGCTGCGAATAAAAAACCGGGGTCAGGTCCGGCAATCGGACACGGGCTCTACTGTAGGCGTGCTTACGGTAGAGCCCGTGTCCGATTGCCGGACCTGACCCCGGTTTATGTTTGTTTAATGCCAGGTGCGCATCAGGCCGACTGCCAGGCCTTCCAGCGCGAAGTCGTCTTCGCCCGGGTGGACGGTGATGACCTTGAAGTCGGGGTTTTCCGGCAGCAGCTCGACCGTGCTGCCGGTCTTGCGGTAGCGCTTGACGGTGACGTCGTTGCCGATGCGCGCCACCACGATCTGGCCGTTCTTGGCGCTGTCCACCTTTTTGACCGCCAGCAGGTCGCCGTCCATGATGCCGGCGTCGCGCATCGATTCGCCGCGCACCTTCAGCAGGTAGTCCGGCTTGGCCGAGAACAGGGCGGGATCGACGCTGTAATTGGTTTCCAGGTTTTCCTGCGCCAGGATGGGCGAGCCGGCGGCGACGCGGCCGATCAGGGGCAGGCTCATCATCAGCGGGGCGGCGGCCTCGGCGGCCTTGGTCAGGGCTTTCTCGGCGTGCTGGCCCAGCAGGCGGATGCCGCGCGAGGTGCCGGCGGCGATCTCGATGGCGCCCTTGCGCGCCAGCGCCTGCAGATGCTCCTCGGCGGCGTTGGCCGACTTGAAGCCCAGCTCGTTGGCGATTTCGGCGCGGGTGGGCGGGAAGCCGGTGTTTTCGATGGCTTCCTTGATTAGATTCAGAATTTGTTCCTGGCGGGCGGTGAGCTTGAGCATGGGGCGGGTTCGGCCTGTTTTTATAGACAGTCTGTATTTTTGTACAGTGTGGCCCGGAATGCAAGGGAATTTGTTGCTTCCAGCAAAATAAACCCGAAGATGGCTATTTCCACGCTTCTGTGCTATAGTCGCGGGCTTACCTCTTCCCACACCTGTCTTGACGCCAGGGTGGGCACTATTCACGTCCTTAAGGGAGTTTACATGCGTCACTACGAAATCGTATTTATCGTCCATCCGGACCAGAGCGAGCAAGTGCCCGCGATGATCGAACGCTACAAGACCTCCGTCACCACCCGTGGTGGCCTGGTTCACCGCGTGGAAGATTGGGGCCGCCGTCAAATGGCTTACTCGATCCAGAAACTGGCGAAAGCCCACTACATCTGCCTGAACATCGAGTGCGACAACGAGACCCTGGTCGAGCTGGAAACCGCATTCAAGTTCAATGATGCCGTGCTGCGTCACCTGACCGTCAAGATGAAGAAAGCGGAAACCGCTCCTTCGCCGATGATGAAATCGGTCCAGCGTGAAGATGCAGCGAAATCCCACCGCGCTGAAGCTGCTGCCGCAGCCGCTCCTGCCGCCTAAGTTGTCACCGGAGTCGCACTGAACCAGTTACAGCTCATCGCCCTCATCGCCGAACGGGACGCCCTGCGTTATACCCCGGCCGGCATGCCGATCGTCAACGTGCTCCTGCAGCACCGGTCGCAGCAGATGGAGGCGGGGATCGCCCGACAAAGCGAGTTCGAAATTGCCGCGCTGGCCGCTGGCGAGATTGCACAGCGCTTCAGCCAGGCGCCCCTCGGCGGTGTCTACCGGTTCACGGGATTCCTCGACAAAAGGTCACGCAATAGCAAAAGCCTGGTATTTCACATCATTGATTTTCATTTAGATACAGGAGCCTAAAATGGCATTCGGTAAAAAGTTCGACAAAAACAAGCTCAAGCTGAAAGAGAAGCGCAAACAGCAAAATCCTCTGTTCAAGCGCAAGAAGTTCTGCCGCTTCACCGCCGCTGGCGTTGAGCAAGTGGACTACAAAGACGTAGACACCCTGAAAGACTTCATCCAGGAAAACGGCAAGATCATGCCAGCCCGCCTGACCGGCACCAAGGCGCACTACCAGCGTCAAGTTGACACCGCGATCAAGCGCGCCCGCTACCTGGCCCTGCTGCCATACACCGATCTGCACAACGCCTAATCGCGGCAGAGAACCTGGAGAAGAACCATGCAAATCATTCTGTTGGAAAAAGTTGTCAACCTGGGTAACCTGGGCGATGTAGTGAAGGTCAAGGACGGCTACGCACGTAACTTCCTGATCCCGCAAAAAATGGCTCGCCGCGCGACCGCTGCTGCCGTTGCCGAGTTCGAAGTCAAGCGCGCTGAACTGGAAAAAATCGCTGCCGCCAAGCTGGCCGCTGCGCAAGCCCAGGGCGAAAAGCTGACCGGCATGACCGTGACCGTATCGCAGAAAGCCGGCGTTGACGGCCGTCTGTTCGGTTCCGTGACCAACTTCGACATCGCTGAAGCCCTGAGCAAAGCTGGCTTCGCTGTGGAAAAAGCCGCTGTGCGCATGCCTTCCGGCCCACTGAAGACCGTTGGCGAGTTCCCGGTTGCCGTTGCTCTGCACACCGACGTGGTGGTGGAAGTGACCGTTGCCGTGGTAGGCGAAGCTGCCTAAGCTTTCGCTGCCGTAGTCTGAAAAAAGCCGGGCTTGCCCGGCTTTTTTTATGGCCGCTGGATGGCCACGTTTTATGACCACTTTGTGACCAATTATTGAGTTTCTGCAAGCCGATTGCAGGTATAATGCGCGCCATGAACGCCGCCCCGTCCGATCCACAAGTCGATTCCCTGCGTATTCCGCCTCATTCGATTGAAGCGGAACAGTCCGTCATTGGCGGCCTGCTGCGCGACAATGCGGCCTTCGACCGCATTGCCGACATGATGAATCCGGAGGACTTCTACCGCTACGACCACCGCATCATCTTCGAGCAGATCGTGCGCATGATCAACGGCTCCAAGCCGGCCGACGTGATCACCGTGTTCGAGACCCTGTCGATGCTGGGCAAGGCCGATGAAGTGGGCGGGCTGGCCTACCTGAACGCGATGGCGCAGAACACGCCGTCGGCGGCGAACATCCGCCGCTACGCCGAGATCGTGCGCGACCGCTCGGTGCTGCGCCAGCTGATCACCGTGGCGGACGACATCTCCGGCCAGGCCTTCAGCCCGCAGGGCAAGGAGGTCAAGCAGATCCTCGACGAGGCCGAATCGCGCATCTTCGCCATTGCCGAGCAGGGCGCCCGCGGCGCGGCCGGCTGGCTGCCGGTGCAGCCGCTCTTGACCCAGGTGGTCGAGCGCATCGACGAACTGTATTCGCGCGACCAGACTTCCGAAGTGACCGGCGTGCCGACCGGCTGGATCGACCTCGACCGCATGACCTCTGGCCTGCAGCCGGGCGACATGGTGGTGGTGGCCGGCCGTCCTTCCATGGGCAAGACGGCCTTCTCGATGAACATCGCCGAGAACGTGGCGGTGGAAGAGGGCTTGCCGGTGGCCGTGTTCTCGATGGAGATGGGCGGTGTGCAGCTGGCCATGCGTATGCTCGGTTCGGTGGGCAAGCTGGACCAGCACCGCCTGCGTACCGGCAAGCTGATCGACGAAGACTGGCCGCGCCTGACGGCCGCCATCCAGAAGATGAACGAAGCCCAGGTGTTCATCGATGAAACCCCGGGCCTGAACCCGATCGAGATGCGCGCGCGCGCGCGCCGCCTGTCGCGCCAGTGCGGCAAGCTGGGCCTGATCGTGGTCGACTACCTGCAGCTGATGACGGGCTCCACCCCGGGCGACAACCGCTCGGCCGAGATTTCCGAAATCTCCCGCTCGCTCAAGGGCCTGGCCAAGGAATTGCACTGCCCGGTGATCGCGCTGTCGCAGCTGAACCGCTCGCTGGAACAGCGCCCCAACAAGCGCCCGGTGATGTCGGACTTGCGCGAATCGGGCGCGATTGAGCAGGATGCGGACGTCATCATCTTCCTGTACCGCGACGAAGTGTATAACCCGGATTCGCCCGACAAGGGCACGGCAGAAATCATCATCGGTAAACAGCGTAACGGTCCAATTGGCGCGGTGCGCCTGACCTGGATCGGCGCCTATACCAAGTTTGGCAATTACGTCGGTAACCTGTCGATCTACCAGGGCGACTGACGAACGCCGGCCGGAGCTCCCGGCGCGGCTCGATTTATTCAACGGAGAATATTATGTTTGGACGCTTGATGCCCTCCGAGGGCAAGTTCTTTGACCTGTTCAACCAGCACGCTGAACTGTGCGTAAAAGGCGCGAAAGAAATGGTCGGCCTGATGACCAATTTCGACGACCTGGAAAACCGCGTGCATGCGATTGAAAGCATCGAAAAACAGGCGGACAAGATCACCTACGCCACCGTCGACCTGCTGCACAAAACGTTTATTACCCCGCTGGACCGCGACGACATCCACAAGCTGATCACGCGCATGGACGACATCCTCGACCTGATGGAGGACGCCGGCCAGACCGTCTCGCTGTACGACCTGCACTCGGTCACGCCGGAAGCCAAGCGCCTGGCTGAACTGGTGCTGGCTTGCACGGAAAAGGTCAAGGAAGCCGTGGCCTTGCTGCACAATATGGACAACTCGCGCCAGATCGTCAGCATCTGCGAAGAGATCGACCGCCTGGAATCGGACGCCGACCACGTCATGCGCGCCGCCATGTCCAAGCTGTTCCGCGACGAACCGGACGTGCGCAACCTGATCAAGATGAAGGCCATCTACGAAATCCTGGAAACGGTGACCGACCGCTGCGAGGATGTGGCCAACATCATCGAAGGCATCATCGTCGAAAACGCCTAAACGTCCCGCTTAAAGAACACTATGCATACTCTTGAATTAAGCATGTATGTGCTGGTCCTGCTGGTCGGCCTGGCGCTGGTCTTCGACTTCATGAACGGCTTCCACGACGCCGCCAATGCGATCGCCACCGTGGTTTCGACCGGCGTGCTGAAGCCGCAGACGGCGGTGGCCATGGCGGCGCTGTTCAACTTCACCGCGATCTTCGTGGTGGGACTGGGCGTGGCGGCCACCGTGGGCAAGGGCACCATCGACCCCAATGTGGTCGACCAGTACGTCATCTTCGGCGCGCTGGTGGGCGCCATCGCGTGGAACCTGTTCACCTGGTACTACGGCATTCCTTCGTCCTCCTCGCACGCGCTGATCGGCGGCCTGGTGGGCGCGGCGGTGGCCAAGTCCGGCACCGGCGCCCTGGTGGGCGGCGGCCTGACCAAGACCGTCACCTGGATCGTGCTGTCGCCTTTGATGGGCTTTGTACTGGGCTCGATCATCATGCTGATCGTCTCGTGGGTGTTCGTGCGCTCGACCCCGCGCCGGGTGGACGGCTGGTTCCGCCGCCTGCAGCTGCTGTCGGCCGCCAGCTACTCGCTGGGCCACGGCGGCAATGACGCGCAGAAAACCATCGGTATCATCTGGATGCTGCTGATCGCTTCCGGCCACGTGGCCGCAGGCGACAAGGCGCCGCCTAACTGGGTGGTGGTGTCCTGCTATACCGCGATCTCGGCCGGTACGCTGTTCGGTGGCTGGCGTATCGTGAAAACCATGGGCCAGAAGATCACCAAGCTGAAGCCGGTTGGCGGATTCTGCGCGGAGACCGGCGGCGCCATGACCCTGCTGATCGCCTCGCACTTCGGCGTGCCGGTGTCGACCACCCATACCATCACCGGCGCGATCGTCGGCGTTGGCTCGGCGCAGAAGATGTCGGCCGTGCGCTGGGGCGTGGCGGGCAATATCGTGTGGGCCTGGATCTTCACCATTCCGGCCTCGGCCTTCGTGGCCGCGATAGCCTGGTGGATCGGGCATCACATCATGTAAGTCTGCAAAGGGAGCTTCGGCTCCCTTTTCTATTTCGGGCGGTGGCTACTGGCTGGCGTCCAGTCGCGCTCGCCAGGGAATTGCAGCCAGATGGCTTGCCAGGCATTACGGCTGCCGCAGCCGTCCCAGTTGGCAAAGCGAGATGGCGTCGTTACCGCGCCATTGCTGATGATCGCTGCGCCTTCCACACGGGCAAAGCGCTGCACGCCGTGAAAGCTGCTGCGCAGCCGGGTGCCATCAGGAAGAAACAGGCGCTTCCATTGATATCCTTCGCCGTCGGCGCGCGCGAGCGCGGGGACTTCCGCTGCAGCGGGTACCTTATCTCCTTGCTTTGCCAGCCATTGCAGAATCAAGTCATTGACCATGGTTTCGGCAACGTCGCCATAGTCGCCTTCGCCACAAGCGTCGGTCAGCGCATGAAAGGTCTCGGCCGGGATCGAGATATTGATAGGGTAGGTGTGGTACTTCATTTTTTTTCAGCCCTTTTTCTATTTCACTCTAGATGACTCTAGAACCGTGGATATCCTTATAGATGACTCTATTCCTCTCTATTTTTCTGCTGACTTCATAGAGTTTTAGAGTCGAATATAGAAAAATAGTTCAATATCTAGGGTTCTAGAGTCATCTAGAGTGAAATAGAAAAAGAGCCGAATATAAAAGACCCACCCCTATATCCTCTGGCTACAACCAGGTGTTTCCCATAGAGCGCCGGGCTTGCTACACTCATGGGCAGTTTTCAACCACAACAAAGGGGACGTGCATGATGATGTCGAAGCAAATGATGGCGCTGGTGGTTGGCGCTACCTTGGGTCTGGCCGCGCAGGCGGAGACCTTCGATCAATGGGCCGACAAGGTGGCCAACGACAAGGTGGGCCACAATCCCGAGCTGGCCACCTCCAAGCAGTATTTCAGCGGCAAGGAGCAGGACGCGCTGGACCGCAAGCTGACGCCCGACACGCGCGCCTTCCGCGCCGCCGAAGTGGTCGAGGCCAAAAAAGCCCTCAGCGAGATGCAGAAGTTCGACCTGGCCAAGCTCAGCACCCAGCAGCGCGCCAGCGCCGCCACCATTGCCTGGAGCCTGCACGGCACCATCGACAACGCCCAGTTTGAAGACTACGAATTCGTCTTCAACCAGTTCAGCGGCCTGCACGTCCAGCTGGTGAACTTCATGACCCAGACCCACCCGATCCGCAACAAGCGCGACGTGGAAAACTACCTGGTGCGCCTGAAGCAGGTGGCCGAGAAAATGGACACCGGCATCGCCAACGCGCGCGACGCGGCCAAGCGCGGCTTCCTGATGCCAAGCTTCATCACCCAGGCCTCGATCGGCCAGCTGGACCGCTTCCTCGCGCCCAAGCCGCAGGACAACGTCTTCGTCGCCACCCTGGTGGAACGCATGGGCAAAGTGAAAGAACTGTCGGCCGCCGATCAGGCCCAGTTCGCCGCCGAAGCCCGCGCCACGGTTGAACGCTCCGTGATCCCCGCCTTCCAGCGCACCCGCGCCTTGCTGCAGGAAGAGCTGCCGCACACCGGCATGGACGCCGGCCTGTGGCGCCTGCCGGGCGGCGCGCAAGCCTATGCCAACCGCCTCAAGCAGATGACCACCACCGAGCTGAGCCCGCAGCAGATCCACGAGCTGGGCCTGGCGGAAGTGGCGCGCATCGAGAAGGAAATGGACGGCCTGTTCACCCAGCTGGGCTACACCAGCGGCACCATGAAGGAACGCATGGCCAAGCTGGAGAAGGATTCCCAGCCTACCGAAGCCGATCCCCGTCCGATGCTGCTGGCGCGCTACGACAGCATCCTGCGCGACGCCGAGCAGCGCGCCAAGCTGCTGTTCGACAAAGTGCCGAAAGCGCCGGTGATCGTCCAGCGCGAGCCCATCTTCACCGAGAAGACCGCCGCCGCCCACTACACCTGGCCGGCCAAGGACGGTTCGCGTCCCGGCATCTTCTGGGCGCCGCTGCCGGGCCCGGACTTCCGCATCAACACCATGCGCACCCTGGTCTACCACGAGGGCGTGCCGGGCCACCACTTCCAGATCGCCCTGCAGCAGGAAAACGCCAGCCTGCCGCGCTACCGCCAGGACCGCGTGTTCGCGGCCGGCTCCGCCTTCTCGGAAGGCTGGGCGCTGTATGCCGAGCAATTGGCGGCGGAAAACGGCTGGTATGAGGGCGACATCAAGGGCCACCTGGGCCAGCTGGACCAGGAGCTGTTCCGTGCCCGCCGCCTTGTCGTGGACACCGGGCTGCACGCCATGAAGTGGACGCGCCAGCAGGCCATCGACTACGGCGTCCCCGCCACCGAGGTCGACCGCTACGTCGCCATGCCGGGCCAGGCCTGCGCCTACAAGATCGGCATGCTGCGCATCCTGCAGCTGCGCGCAAAAGCCCAGCAAGCCCTGGGCGACAAGTTCTCCATCAAGGCTTACCACAGCGTTGTGCTGGACACCGGTTCGGTGCCGCTGACCGTGCTGGAGCAGGTGGTGGATGACTGGATCGCGGCGCAGAAAGGCGGCGTCGCAGCGGCGCGACAAAGCCATTGAGTTAAGCGCCACGCTGTGCCGGCAGCGCGTATGATGTTGATAACGGTCATGTCAGAGTTGCTACTGGCGTGATCGTTCTAATAACAATAGCGAGGATGCCATGATCAAACAAGTCTGTGCAGGCACGCTGCCGGCGTTCGGCGCGCTGGCGTCGCAGGCCGCCACCGTGGTGGTGGACGCGTATGCCAACAGCAGCACGGGCGGGGTGGCGGTGGACGCCATCAGCCTGACGGCGGGGCAGTCCTTCAGCATCAGCTCCAGCCTGAACGACTTGTGGAGCGCCGGCGACCTGCCGCGCTATTCGGACGCCAACGGCCTGACCTATGATCGCTACGCCACTGCGGCGGACGATTCCGGCCAGCCCGTCGGCAGCCATATCGGCACCGACTTCGGCCTCTGGAGCCAGAACGGCCACAGCGCCGCCTACGGCAGCCTGGTGGGCGAGATCGGCGGCCAGTACATCACCCTGGGCGCCAACTACAGCGGCCTCGCGCCGGCCTCGGGCATCCTGCACCTGTACTACTGGGGCAGCAACTACGAGGACAACAGCGGCCAGATCACCTTCAACGTGAGCGCCGTGCCGGAACCGGGCATGTTTGCCATGCTGCTGGCCGGCCTGCTGGTGCTGGCGCCGGTCCGGCGGCGCATGGAAGCCTTCAGGCAGGAATAAAAAAAGGGACGCCGCGGCGTCCCTTCTGATTTGGCCTGCGCCTTATTGCGCTTGTGTTGCGCGCAGGTCCGGCAGTACCGGCGGCACCACGTCGTACTCGTTGCTGGCCTTGCCCATCAGGTAGATGTCGAACCAGTTGACGATGTGCTGCAGGCGCTCGACCCGGTGCCACGGCTTGCCCGAGCGCGACAGCTCGTGCGACTCGCCCGGGAAGCGCACCATGGCGGTGGGGATCTTGCGGTACTTCAGGGCGCGGAACATCTGGTCGCCACCCGCTTCCGGCGGGGTGCGCGAATCGGCGTCGCCCAGCACGAACATGGTCGGCGTGGTCACGTTCTTGATGTAGGTGATCGGCGAACGGGCGCGGTAGTCTTCCGGATCCTCAAACGGCGGATGCTTGAACCAGTTCTCCTGGAAGAAGGTGAAGTCGGCCGCGTACCACCAGTCGGCCCAGTTGGCGATGTCGCGCTGCGACACCGCCGCCGCGAAGCGCTGGGTGTGGCCGATGGTCCAGTTGGTGAGCAGGCCGCCGCCGCTGCCGCCGGTCACGCCGAGGCGCTTGGGATCGGCCCAGCCGCGCTTGACCAGTTCATCCACGCCCGCCATCAAGTCCTTGAAGTCGTCGCCCGGATAGCGGTGCTGGATGACGTTGGCGAACTTCTCGCCGTAGCTGGTGCTGCCGCGCGGGTTGGGGTAGATCACCACATAGCCCTTGGCCGCCATCCACTGCATCTCATGGTTGAAGATGTAGCCGTAGGCCGCGTGCGGGCCGCCATGGATGTTGAGGATGGCCGGGTACTTCTTGTGCGGATCGAAGTCGGGCGGCAGCTGCACCAGGGCGTGGATTTTGCTGCCGTCAAAGCTGCTGTACCAGAGATCCTGCGGCGCGGTCAGGCGCAGCTCGCCGAACAGGGCGGCGTTGACCTGGGTCAGGCGCGCGGGCGCGGCGCCGCCGTCGATACGATACAGGTCATTCAGCTCGGTGGCAGTGGAGATCAGCGCCGCCAGCGCGCTGCCATTGGAGGCGTAGCGCAGCACGGCCTGGTCGCCTTCGCTCAGCTTGACCGCCTTGCCCTGCAGGTCGATGCGCTGCAGGTTGGCGCGGCCACGGCTGGCCACCACGGTGACCAGGCTCTGGCCGTCGGCGCTCCACAGCGGCAGCACGTCGCCGCCGGCGCGCGGGGCGGACTGGTCGCCCAGGACCGAGCCGCCCATCTCGCCGTCCTGGCGCGCGGTCAGGTTGCGCGGGCCGGCCGCTGCGCCGTCGACTGGCGCGACCCACAGGTCGGTCTGGGCGTGCGACTGCACCGGCGTATTGCGGCTGCTGTAGTAGGCCAGCAGCTTGCCGTCCGGGCTCAGGCTCAGGCCAGCGGCATTGCCTTCGATGGTGAACAGCGGCTTGGCCTCACCGCCGCCCGCCGCCAGCGCGTACACGGTATTGCGCGGCAGTTCGTAGTAGGGCTCCAGCGTCGGGCTGGACATGTAGAACAGGCGCTGGTCGTCGGCCGACCAGGTGATCTCGCGCTCGTTGTAAGGACCGCGGGTGAGCTGGCGCGGTGTGGCGGCAGGCGGCGAAGCCGCCGCACCGAATGCCACGCTCCAGATGTGCGCCGGGTGGCTGAAGTCGTTGTAGCCGCTGCCGTTGCTGCGGTAGACCGCGCGGGTGATCACCTGCACGTCGGTGGCGCGCACGGGCGCGCAGCGCGCCTTGTCGCTGTGCGGATCGGCTTCGCAGGCGGCCTGCTGGAGATCCTGTTCGGTGGTGGTGCTGAGGAAGGCGATGCTCTTGCCGTCATGCGACCAGCGCGGATTGGCGGCGCCCTTGGGCAGCTTGGTGATCTGCTGCGGCTCGCCGCCGTCCATCGGCAGCACCCACAGCTGCGGCGGGGTCGGCTTGCCGTCTTTTTCGCCGCTGCGGGTAAAGGCCAGATAGCGGCCGTCCGGCGACCAGCGCGGCGAGGCGTCATGCTTGCCCAGGGTCAGATGGCGTGGCGCGCCGCCGGCGGTGGGCACGCTCCACAGGCTGGTGTCGTAGCCTTCCTTCTTGTCGTCGACGCTGATCTGCACATAACTCAGTTGTGCGCCATCGGCAGACATCTGCACATCGCCGATCCACTGGAAGCGCATCAGGTCATGTTCGGTAATGGGGCGTGCCGCCAGCGCCGCAGCAGGCAGGCATGCCAAAATCGCCGCAAGGCGCGGCAAGCTTGGATACATAAGGTCTCCTTGGGATTATTTAATGCACACTGCGCGCACCATCTTGACGTCAGTGATGCCGAGCAGGACTTTTTCAATGCCGTCCATCTTCAGCGTCAGCATGCCGTCTTCCAGTGCGGCGGCCAGCAATTGTGCCACGCGGGCGTGTTCCTGCAACAGCTTCTTGACCTTGTCGCTGCCGATCATCAGCTCGTGCAGGCCGACCCGGCCCCGGTAGCCCTTGTTGCATTCATCGCAGCCCACCGCGCGGTACAGGGTGAACTTGCCGTCGGTTCCCGTGTAGCGCTGGCGCCAGCCGGCCAGCACATTGGCGCGGCCGGCGTCGGCGTCCTTGAGGAAGGCTTCCGTGTTGAGCAGCTCCTCGCAGTACTCGGTCAGCAGCAGATTGAGTTCCGCCTCGCTCGGTTCGTAGGCCTGCTTGCAGCTTGAGCACAGACGCTTGGCCAGGCGCTGCGCCAGGATGCCCAGCAGGGCGTCGGCGAAGTTGAACGGGTCCATGCCCATGTCCAGCAGGCGCACGATGGACTCCGGCGCGCTGTTGGTGTGCAGGGTGGCGAACACCAGGTGGCCGGTCAGCGAAGCCTCGATGCCCATGCCGACGGTTTCCTTGTCGCGCATCTCGCCCACCATGATCACATCCGGATCGGCGCGCAGGAAGGCGCGCATGACGGTGGCAAAGTCCAGCCCCGCCTTGCGGTTGACCTGCACCTGGCGCAGGCCCTTTTGCGTGATCTCGACCGGGTCTTCGGCGGTCCAGATCTTGGTGTCGGGCGTGTTCAGGTAGTTCAGCACCGAGTGCAGCGTGGTGGTCTTGCCGGAGCCGGTCGGGCCGCAGACGAAGAACAGGCCGTAAGGTTTCTCGATCGTGCTGCGCAGGCGGTCCAGGTTAAACGGCAGCACGCCCAGCTTGTCCAGCGGGATCGGCTCGCCCGCCGCCAGGATACGCATGACGATGTCTTCCACCCCGCCCGACGACGGAATGGTCGCCACCCGCAGCTCGATATCCAGCGGGCCGAATTTCTTGAACTTGATCTTGCCGTCCTGCGGCTTGCGCCGTTCCGAGATATCCAGGTCGCACATGATCTTCACCCGCGCCACCAGGGCGCTGCGGTAGCTGTGCGGGATCTCGATATACGGCACCAGCGAGCCGTCCTTGCGGAAGCGGATGCCCACCTTGCCCTTGCCGGGCAGGGGCTCGATGTGGATGTCGGACACGCCCTGGCGGTAGGCGTCGACGATGATCTTGTTGATCAGCTTGACCAGTTCGTTCTCGACCGCTTCCGAGACTTCGCCGCCGCCGCTGTCGCCATCCTCCTCGTCGCCGCCGTCCATGCCGGACAGCAGCTCGCCCACGCTGCCGGTGTCGGCGCCCGCGCCAAAGAACTGGTCGACGGTCTGGCGGAATTCGCGGCTGGTGGTGACGCGGAATACCGGCTTGGCCTTGGGGAAGATCTGGTTGACGATGTGGGTGTGGCGGATGCGCTCCGGATCGAGCGCCATCACCACCAGGCCATCCTTGCTGTCTTCCAGCGGCAGCCAGCACGATTCGTCGATGTAGGAACGCTTGAGGTTCTTCAGCAGCTCGACCGGCTTGATGCGGTCGTTCTTGAAGGCTTCATACGGCACCTCGAAAAAGCGCGACAGCGACTGGCCGATGGCGGCCGGCTTGACGTGCAGCTCCTCGATCAGGAAGTCTTCAAGCTCGCGCTCCTGCTGGCGCGCTTCGCGGGTGGCGCGTTCCAGTTCGGGCGCCGACAGCACGGCGTCGGTGACCAGATCGTCGTACTTGGTGCGCACCATCTGCGGCGGCTTGAGGCGCTGGCTGAAGGCCACCGACAGCGTTTCGCACAGCTCCTTGACGCCGTCCACGCAAATCGCCGAGAACGGCCCGCCCTCGCGGTTGTTGATGAATTGGACCACGCCCAGCAGCTCCTTGCTCTGCACCGCGCACAGCGGCGCCACCAGCATCTGGCGGGTGCGGTAGCCGGTGCGCTGGTCCACCCCGCGCTGGAAGCGCAGCTCGGGCGACAGCTTGGCCAGTTCGGCGTCGTCGTAGACGTCGGTGATGTTGACGGTCTTGCGGGTCAGCGCCACATAGCCCGCAATCGAGGCCGGTGTGATCGCCAGCTTGAGGTCGCGGAAGGTGGTCAGCCCGGTCTTCACCTTGGAGACGATGTAGTTCTTTTCCGTGTCCATCGCATACAGCGTGAAGCGGTCGCAGTTGAACAGGTCGCAGAACTCCATGCCCAGGTCCAGCATGATCTCGTCCAGGTTGCTGGTGGCATGGATCTTGGTGGTGACCGCCTGCAGCTTCTTGAAGAAGGCCAGGCGCAGCGCCACTTCATCGGGGCCGCCGGGATTGACCATGCCGGGCGCGTTCATGAGGCTTTGTCCTCCAGCACCACCTCCATGCCTTCGTAGGCCAGCCGCACTTTCAGCTCGCCCAGCTGGCCGCTGTGGCGCGCCATGACGTCGGCAAACACCGCTTCCAGTTCATCGTCGCTGCGGGTCGGCTCGTGGTGGGTGCAGTACAGCGCCTTGGCGCCGGTGCGAATGGCCAGCGCAAAGGCGGCGTCGAAGGTGCCGTGGCCCCAGCCCTGGTGGGCCGGGTATTCCTCGCGGGTGTAGGAGCAGTCGACGATCAGCGCATCCACCCCGCGCGCGCGCTCGGCGATGGCGGCGCTGCGTTCGGCCATCCAGCGCTCGTAGTCGGCATGCTCGGGATGGTCCGCTGGATGGATGTTGTAGAAGGGTTCGTGGTCGCCGGTGAAGAACAGCGACTTGCCGTTGCACTCGATGCGGTAGCCCAGGTTGGTGACCGGGTGGTTCATCACCACATTGCTCACCTGGGCGTCGCCCACCTCAATGGTTTCGTCGAAGGCCAGGGTGCGGTATTCGATGGTGGCGTCCATCTGCGTTTCGCTTACGGGGAAGTAGCTGTTCTGCAGCTGCACGCCCATCACATGCTCGATGCCATTGCCGGTCACCGTATCGACCGCGCCATGCAGGCGCACCCGGCTGCCCGCCACGAACAGGGGCGAAAAGAACGGCAGGCCATGAATATGGTCCCAGTGGCTGTGGGTGATGAAGATATTGGCCTGGATCGGCGGCTTCTGGGTCTGCAGCAGCGACTGGGCCAGCGAAAAGATGCCGGTGCCGCCATCGAGCACGATCAGGGTGTCGTTGTCGCTGCGCACCTCGATACAGGTGGTGTTGCCGCCATAGCGCGCCGTGCGCGGCCCAGGGGAGGGTATCGAACCGCGCACCCCCCAGAATGTGAATTTCATGCAGTTGCCCCTCGGACGCCGCCCGCGCGCGGCGGCGGGTAGTCACTTGTTATCATCACTTGTTATTGTCGGTTGGATGTCCAGCTCTCCTTAGCACCGATAATAGCGGTTTTTTTGCCCTCCCTGTCAATTCCGATGGCGCAATCCCACACTCTGGCCCGTTTCAGGCGCGGTTTTTGCATTTGAAAGCATTTCCCGATGTACATCAGCTTGCACTAGAGCTACACTTCTAATCATCGCCCAGTCTGACCTAAGTCAACACCCCACCATGCAAGAGTTGAATCAAACGCAAATTGCCCAGCGGCTCGACCTGCTCACGGAACTGAGCGTCGAACTGGGCAGCCGCCATGACACCGACTCCTTGCTGGAACGCATACTGATGGTGGCCAAGGGCATGACGGCGGCCGACGGCGGCACCCTGTACCGCCCCAGCGAAGACAAGCAGCAGCTGAACTTCCACATCTCCGTCAACGACACCCTCAACATCCGCCAGGGCGGCAAGCTGGGCGAGCCGATCAACATCCCCGGCGTGCCCCTGTTCGACGCCAACGGCGAGAGGAACCTGTCCTCGGTGGCGGCCTATGCCGCCAATATGGGCCAGTCGGTGAATATCGAAGACGTCTACCAGGCCGACGAGTTCAATTTCTCCGGCATGCGCATGTTCGACCAGCACTACGGCTACCACTCGCAATCCTTCCTGACGGTGCCGATGAACGACCACGAGGGCGAGCTGGTGGGCGTGCTGCAGCTGATTAACGCCAAGGACATCGAGACGGGCGCGATCCGCGCCTTCAGCCCCACCGACCAGCGCTTCATCGAAGCCCTGGCGGCGCAGGCCGGCGTGGCCATCACCAACCAGCGCCTGATCGCCCAGCTGGAAGAGCTGCTGGAAGCCCTGGTCAACCTGATCAACATCGGCATCGACGAAAAATCGCCCTACACGGGCCGCCACTGCCAGTTCGTGCCCGAGCTGACCATGATGCTGGCCGAGGCGGTGCACAACACCGAGTCCGGCCCGCTGGCGGCCTTCCGCATGACCGACGGCGACCGCAAGGAGCTTTGGCTGGCGGGCCTGCTGCATGACTGCGGCAAGATCACCACCCCCGTCCATGTGGTGGACAAGGCCACCAAGCTGGAGACCATCTTCGACCGCATCCACATGATCGACACCCGCTTCGAGGTGCTGCTGCGCGATGCCGAAGTGGCGGCCCTGCAGCGCAAGGTGGCGCTGCTGCAGGCGGGCGGCGACCAGGTGGCGGCCTGCGGCGCGATCGATGCGGAACTGGCCGAGACCCTGGCCACGCTGCGCGCCGAACGCGACTTCCTGCGCGTGGCCAACGTCGGCGGCGAAGGCATGAAGCCGGACGACCAGGAGCGCGTGCGCGTGATCGCCAAGCGCCGCTGGATTGGTCCGGACGGCGCCGAGCGCGACTTCCTGTCGGAAGAGGAAACCAGCAACCTGACCATCAAGTTCGGCACCCTGACCGAGGCCGAACGCAAGGAAATCAACAACCACATCTCGGTGACCATCCGCATGCTGGAGGCGCTGCCCTGGCCCAAGCATCTGAAGAACGTGCCGGAATACGCCGGCGGCCACCACGAGCGCATGGACGGCAAGGGCT
>Ga0213872_10001204_pt1 | contig 17544 bp, 13 predicted proteins | sample VelepicomBERX_R2_FD_160071 | JGI IMG/M metagenome (GOLD analysis project Ga0213872, IMG submission 160071) | Rhizosphere microbial communities from Vellozia epidendroides in rupestrian grasslands, the National Park of Serra do Cipo, Brazil - RX_R2 | ecosystem: Host-associated > Plants > Roots >...
GCATTTTGCACATTGGCTGACGGGTTGATAGCTCCGTTCGGATCGCTCAGCCCCTGCTTGATGCGGGCCAGAATGTGGTCTGCAGCGGCAACCTTGGGATCGTGTTGGATAGCTCGGCTATAATCCGCGATAGCGCCGTCCAGATCACCCTTCGTTTCGTTGATTGCGTCCCGGGCAATATAGCCGGGCGCGTAAGTCGGATCGAGCTCGAGGGTCCGATTGTATGCGCTCATCGCTCCGTCCAGATCGCCTTTACTTTGCTTTACTCTTCCCAGGCCGTAGTGGGCCAAGGCAAACTTGGGATCAAGCTGGATGGCCTGGCTGTAGTCCGCGATGGCTTTGTCGAGCTCGCCCTTCGTTTGTTCGGCGCCAGCTCGGCTGCTATAGGCCACGGCTAGCTTGGGATCGTATTGGATAGCCTTGCTGTAGCCCGCAATGGCGCCGTCCAAATCACCCCTACTCTGCTTGGCCGTCCCCAGGCCGTAGTGGGCAATGGCTAGCTTGGGATCGCGCTCGATAGCCCGACTGTAGTCTGCGATGGCTCCGTCGAGATCACTCCTAATCTGCTTGGCTGCCCCCAGACCGTAATAAGCGACGGCAAGCTTGGGATTAAGCCGGATCGCCTGATTGTAGTCTGTAATGGCTTTGTCGAGCTCGCCCTTTGTTTGCTCGGCACCAGCTCGGCTGCTGTAGGCCACGGCTAGCTTGGGATCGCGCTGGATAGTCCGACTGTAGTCCGCGATGGCTCCGTCCAGGTCGCCCTTACTTTGCCTGGCTGTCCCCCGACCGTAGTAGGCGATGGCTAGCTTTGCGTCAAGCTGGATCGCCCGATCGTAGTCGACGATGGCGCCGTCCAGATCGCCTTTTGCCTGTTTGGCTGTAGCTCGGTTAAAGTAGGAGGCTGCCTGGTCGAAAAGATTTTTAGGTGCATCCTGGCCGGATACTGTAACGGACAGCGTCAAACTCAGAACGCATGCTAATAGCTTTGGTATTGCTTGAGTTCTCATTCAATGGGGATTTATCCAAAGTTTGGACCGTTAGCGCGGGGCAACTCCATCTATAGAAGCACCATCCTACGAATACCCGCAGAGCCCGTCCTTTTGCAATAAAACCTGACTCTACCTGTCCCTCGTTTTCTGGGAGGCCGGAGCGCTGAACCTAAATGCCGAAGTTGGGAAGTCGTGATCGAGCACGAGCACGACGACGAGCACGATCCCCCAACTTCGGAATCCAGGCTGAACCAACCGTTTACGCGGGATACGGTGCAGATTTTTGTCGCGTAGCTCCCACCTGGGCGGCAAATCCGAGCGAATGTTCTCGCAGGAGCTGCGCTGCCCGTTTACCGTCGCCACGTTCGAGTGCCTCGAGGATCGGCTCATGGACTTGAGCCATCTGCACCATATCGAACTCTTTGGAGGCAAGGAATATTCGGGTCCGAATCTCGAACCCGAGCCCATCCCAGGCCCGGAGAAGAAAGGCATTTTGCGCCGCTTCGACAACGAGCCGATGAAAGGGCAGATCGTGTTGGACATAAGCTTCGATGTCCCCGGATCGCGCCGCGGCGAGCATCGCCAAATATCGTTTGCGGAGTGCCTGACCGTTTCCTTTAAAGCTGCGGCCCCCTTTTTCCGCCGCGTAAGACTCCAAAACTGCTCTTAGTTCATAGGCTTCCACCAAATCATTTGGGGTGACCTGGCGAACGCGAACACCTTTGTAGGCTTCCGACTCGACAATCCGCAGACTCTCCAACTCCCGCAAAGCCTCGCGCACGGGGATAGGGCTGGTATTGAGCTCGTTGGCTAAGGCAACTTCGCGCAATCGTTGGCCGGGCGCGTACCGGCCCTTCAGAATACGCTCGAGAATCTGCTGTTTAACCTGGTCTTTGAGAGATCGTCTTTGGACAGGCATATTCAAAAATATTCTATTGAATTTCTTGAAACTAGCAACGGCTCCGGGTAGGGCGAGAGCACCGCGGTAGGGGAGGCTCCCGACTCCGCCCTACCGCGGTGCCCTCTCGCCCTCACGGACATGCTATATACTATAGAGTATGAGGTCTGGCAACTAAGCGTTTCTGCCCGCGGCAGTCTCTTTTGGATGACCCCGGAATTCTTTTCAAATAGGCAGTCGGAATCCAGGTCCATTCGCGCCGCCCGCCTTCTGGCGACGGTATTCCGCGTAGGTTGCTTCCGCACGTTGCACCAGCGAAATCGATTTCTGTTCGGTTGCGGTCCTAATGGCTGCGCAGAACGAAGCCTCTACTTGGGCTTCATCACTATCCAAAGCTGCTAGAAGTACACCGCGGAGTTGATGCAGTCTGGCGCGGCAAAAGCCTTGCTCAAATCTTTCAGCCAGCGCTTCCGCCTCGTCGAGTACCCTAAGAGCTTCCGCGGTACGGTCCGCTACATACAATGCTTCGGCCTTCTGTGCCAACCAAACCGGCAGAGCCAGCACCGCACCGGTCGCCCGAAAATCTCGTATTCCCTGCTCGATCCACGGAATGCCTTCCCCGGTTTTACCGGAAACGCTGCGCGCCCAACCGCGGTGAACCTCTCCGGTGGCGAGCCAAAACACAAAATTATGACGCGTCGAGAGTTCAATCAATTCCGAGGCCACGCGTTCCGCTTCGACTGGATCGTGTTCATCTACGGCCACACGCGCAGCCCAATAAAGCGCCAGCGCCAGGGCGTGCATATCGTTCACCGCTTTCGCTATTGAGATCGCTTCCGCGATGGCCGCCCGGCAAGAGGCGATCTCTCCGAGATGCCACTCGGATCCTGCCAGATAACAGAGGCAGGCAACCGGTGGCGTATCGGGGTCTTCCGTATGGGATTGAACTTTTCCCAAGCGCGAGATCTCAATGCCGCGCTTCGAGTATTGGCACGCGGCCTCGAAATCGCCCAAGTAAAAGAGCGTGCAAGCCAGAGCGCGGCAAGCTCCCATCATCAGCGCGGCGTCATTTTGCTCCTGCGCCAGAGCATAGACTCGTTCGGCAATCTGCATGGTGGCCGTTAGCTTGTCCGTGTTAAGTGAATAGCGCCACTGACCGGTGAGTGCCACGCACAGGAAAAGCGGATGACCAAGCGACTGAGCCAAAGGTTCGGCGCGTTCGTAACAAATGAGCGCCTCCGGTGCGGCGAATCCTCGCGTGGCCGCTAGATATAACCCGGCCTGCATCAGAATGAAGATTTGGTCTTCCGCGTTAAGACTCTCCCCTGCTACCGCCGTTTCCACGGGTGAACCCCATTGTCCCTGTTCGAAGAAATGAACCAGGACAGATAGCAATGACCCTCTCACTCCAAGAACGTTAGCAGCGAATAAAGCCTCTCCCTGCTGAATCCGCGGAATATAAATTTCATGCAGCGCAGTTCGAAACAGACCGGCGTTGCAACCGCAGATAACGGCGGAGAAAAGTGGTTCCATCTCCCGGAAATTACTTGGGCGCTGAGGCGCCAGCGTTCGATAATAGTGATAGAGTCGCCGGCTGCATTCCTTCCACGCATCTGTTTGTTGGCTCCGTAATTGTCCGCCGTAATACTCACGAACCAAAGGGTGCGTATCCAGATGCTTGGGATTATACGGATCTTCTCCAGCGACGAGCCTTGCTCTCCTTAATTTGCCAAGAACCGTTCGCCACTCGGTTGGGCTCAAGTCAGTTAATGACTCTGTCAGCCCACGGATAGCAGGTCGTTTCAGGAGAGCGCCTAGTGCCTTTTCGTCGGCAGGTCGATCAAACAGACCTAACAAGCGTAACACCGAAACCTCAGGCCCCTCACCAAACCAGGTTTGGTAAGATTCCATGACCTTCCGTGCATAGACTCCTTGTCGAACGTCGTAAGCAAGACGTTTTGATACTTCTTCCCGAGAGCCAATATCGCCATTGTAAGCGTCGGTCAGATAGCTGCCCAGTAAGGTTAAAGCGAGAGAATGACCCCGAAACTCGTCGCTAGCACTGCGTAACTCCACTTCTCGTCCTTTAACACCCAAAGCCCGAAGCAGCTTTGCCCCAGCATGGCTGGAGAGTTGCTCCAGTTCACGACGCAGGGCTGAGGTACCTTCGTGGTCCGCAAGATCGGCGACCGGCAGGCGCGTGGTGATCACGCAAAGCCCGGTATTGAAGGCGGCCAGTTCACGCAGGAGCGCCTGGAGGGCAGGCTCGCGCACCCGCCCTTCTTGTGGTCCGGGCGGGTTTTGGAGCGGCTCCAAGCCGTCCAGCACCAGCAAGGTCCGGCGGTGTGAGATCAACTTTGCTAGTCTTTCACCTTTCTCCCACGGTCTTCCGATCCGTGGATCCGGATCGCCAAACCAAGTGAGGGCGGCGTCAATGAATTCGTCGGCAGACGAGGAGCCACCGCTACTGCCCTGTCTGTAAAAGGACCAGCCAAAGACCAGTTCCGCAGAACGGTAGTGTTCAACAGCCATCAGTCGGAGCCAATGGTTGACCAGCGTGGACTTACCTACGCCAGCCCAGGCCACTATGGTGGCGACATTGACTTGCTCATCGGCCCAAGCAGCATCCAGAAACCCGATATCTTCCTCTCGGCCAAAGACGTTGCTGGCTGTAATGGGTAACCTGGCTACCGAAATTCTCTCTGGCGCCAGTCTGACCGGCCACCGCTGGGCTACGGGGTGCGAATGGGCCGGAGGCGTTTCCTGCAAAATCTGATGGGTGATGGTACGCCCCGCTTCAACAGCGCTCGTAACGATCGAGATCGCCTTCAGAAGTTCGGCCGGGCCGCGAATACGCCGGGCCGGATCTTTTTCGAGAAGCGCCTCCAGTAGAATAACGACCGGCTGCGGGATATGTCGGAGTTGTTCAAGCGGCAATCGCGCGTGCTGATGCTCGTACATCACCTCGCCTGGAGTGCCTCGGAATGGCACCTGACCGGTTAGCATTTCCCAAAGCGTCGCACCCAGCGAATACAGATCCGAACGGATATCGACTTCCAGTCCCGCGATTTGCTCGGGACTGGCAAACGCCGGTGTGCCCGCAAAGCCTCCGGGCGTCGAGATTGCAGCGTCGCCAGATGCCCCGCTAGCCGGCTTCGCCAGACCCAGGTCGATGATCTTAGCGGTGACCGCTCCGCCCCCGTCCAAACTTACCATGATGTTGGTCGGCTTGATATCCCGATGCACCAGCTTCCGTTTGTCTATGCCGGCTAATCCGGAGACCACCTGCGAGGTGATTTCCAAGGCCAGCTTCACTTCAAGCCGGCCCAGGCGTTGAGTCAGGCTCGCCAGCGTCTCGCCTTCTACAAATTCCATCGCATAGAAGTAATCCCGACCGCTTCGCCCAAGATGGAAGACCGAAGCCACATTGGGATGCCGCACGCTGGCCGCAGCGCGCGCCTCGCGTAAAAACCGAAGCCGAGCCGATTCGTCGGCGAGATATTTTCCTCTAATAACCTTCAGTGTCACCGGGCACTGCAGGTCGATATCGAACGCCTTGTAGGTGATGCCCATCGCGCCGCGACCCAGCTCGATCGGTTTGCCGTCCTCCCCGGTCAGCAACTCGTAATGCTCAAAGCGAGGCGCCCGATGCTCCGCCAGAGCTTCCAGCGTCTCCTCAGAAAACAGCTCGACGGACTCGGCCTCCGAATCATCCAGCATATCGCTGAGAAAGCAGACCGGGCAGAAGCTCATAGTGCCAGAAAGCGGCTGACCGCAGCTCGGGCAGACCGATGAGCCTTGAGCGCTCATAGCCCTAAGCGGCCTTCGGAGGCGGTCAGGGCGGCGCAAAGGGCGCGTAACTCGTCCTCTATCTCAGCCGGCTTCGACACGGTGCGGCCAATCTCCTCGCGAACGACCGCCATGTACTGCTTTCTCAGCCGATGGATCAGCGTCTTGACGGTGCCCACACCGACCCCAAGCGTTTGGCTGGCCGCTTCGTAGGAGGCGTCAGGGCCGCTCGCCCCGATTCCTATGAAGCCTTTCAAGGTTTCAAACACCGCTTCCTTGCGGCGAGCCATGTATTGGCGGCCCAAGACCGCTAAAGCGTGCTCTAAAAGAGTGACCGCCCAGCGGGCCTCGAAGATTTTCTCTGCGCTTAGCTGATCAGCCGGCTCCAACCGGTAGCGATCCTCGGCGCCCTGCATCTCCAGAGGGACAAACTCTATATTGCCACCCCGTTTCAGGGTGCGAGCCCGATCCGCCTCCGTCGAAAGATAGTTTTGCAAGGAGCCGAGCAAAAACGACCGGAACTTTCCTTTGAGCGGATCCACACGAGTGAGGGTCTTGTGCTCAAGCAAATGCAGGAAAAAGCCCTGCGCGAGGTCCTGGGCTTCTTCGGGGGTTTTGCCCCGGCGCCTGATGTATGCGTAAAGCGGGTACCAGTAGACTCGATAAATTTCCCCGAGCGCCGCCTGGAATCCAGGGGCCTGACTCTGGGCCGAGAGCAAAACCGCGGTCCACCGAGTTGTCCGAAATCGGTGAGCGACATTCCCGAGTGAGCTTTCGTCCGACTTCAAGGGTCCCCCAGAGCTGCGGAAGTGTAACACGTAGAACCCAAATTTGAAGCCAAACCTTCTGCGAAAACGAGAACCCCTGTGCTGGTTTGGAGTTCGGGGTTTAGCGTTTGGCGTTCGGCGTTTGGCGTCCGAGTTTGTTGGCGGAGCGTCCGGTGACGATCACATGATTCGCTCAAGAGCCCGCCTGGTTTAAGCCCCGGTTCATTATTCCTCGGACTGTTCACTGAGCTTTCTCCAATTCCGTGCTTCCAACGACAGATTTGTGGCCGTGTTCCACAAACGTCACACCTTATCCGACTAACCAGTTCGAATTTTATTCCCGGCATCGTCGCACGACGCATCTAAATTTCTAAGAATTTCTGACACTTCTGGAGCCGCAATCCTTGAGTACCTAGGTGAAGACAATCGTAACCCGAGTCTCGATAAAGAGAATGGTACAGACGCACTTTTTTAAACCAATCGATATGGACATGCCAATCCCAGATGAAGTTCCCGGCGATCTGAAGCTGGCGGGCGACATTATGAATGCGGCACAGGACGTAATCGACAAGATCTCGTCTTTTCTACCCCCCAACACGCGAGGGATTGTGATTCAGATCAGCAATATGACCGGTCTGACGCTCGCGCTGAAGACCACCGACTTTTCAAGTGGCGGCCTGGAACCGTCGGTATTGCCGGCGCCGGTGGTCGGACCCTTCTCGCAGACCGTGTTCGGCGTTAAGAGCGCCGACATCGCGACGGGAGTGGCTGGCAGCGTCACTTATGAGAGCGATGGCATCGAGGCGCTGCTCTGCGGCTTCGACAACCCACCCGGTCGCAGCAGTAGCGTCAACGTTACGCTGACCGGCTCACGGGCGCAGACGCTCAGCTGCCGAGCTGTGATTGGTAACGGCACCCAAGCGGTGGCGAATTTTGTACTATACGACACAGGCGGTTTTAGCATCGGCGATATCGTCAGCTTGATCTCCCTCGGTTCAATCCCGGGAGCCCGATACCTGGACGGGCGGACCGACGACGGCACAGTCGGCCTCGCCCCAAACGGGGAAGTGCCGTTCACGGGCACAAGGTGGCGCGTGTCCGATGGCGGCGGCGGGTCGTTTATTTTAAAGTCTCTCAGTAAAATCGATGGACCGCGTTTTCTAGACGGCAGGACCGACGACGGAAGCGTCCGGCTAGCGGCCGCGAGCGGCCCCTCTTGCTCAGGGACCCACTGGGAGATAACCAAACTCGAGAGCGGCGTGTCGTTTTCGGTTCGCTGCCTTGGCACAACCGAGGGTCCGCGTTTTCTCGATGGACGAACGGGCGACGGAACAGCCGGGCTTGCGCCGAGCGTTTGTCCGCCTTTCACCGGAACGCACTGGGGCATTTTCCGCAGATAGATTCCAAGTACTTGAAAGGAATTCGTTATGAGCATTGCATCGAAGGAGCGAGGAAGGCGCCGCAAGGCAGAAACCCGGTTGCATTACTCCGACCGAACAAAGGCGATAGCATCGGCAGAATCGAACGAGCACCTCGTATTGCGCGATTTTGCTCGGTTCGTTGAAGACTCCGATCTAAGCATTCCTCGAATCGCAGAGCTTCTACGCGTTTCGGATGTAATCCTGAGCATGTGGATCGCAGGGACTGCTAAGCCATCGACGATCAAGCTAAGCGAGATCGAATCCCTGGTAGTAGGCCCTTCCTGAACGCCGGTTTGAACACCGGGAAATCCGTCGCCCGAAACGGACCGGATCTGACAAGTTCGCGCTGAATTTCGCTAACTTGCCTTGGACGAGTTTTCTCTCCATCGATCTTGCGACTGCGGTATTTTGGTGTCTGGGGGTTTCTAATGAGGCAGATGTTCATCGTCGGGCCTGGTGGTCCGGAGAAACTCAAGTTGCGTGAACCTCGGGCACATGTGGCACGAACCTGAGATGATCGCCGGCTGGATGGAAATACTACTTAAGGGGGTCGCGGATGGCTGGGTCCGGCCTCATGTCGACAAGTCCTTCCCACTCGCGCAGGCCGGCGAGGCGCAAACGTATATGGAAGAGCGCAAGAACACCGGCAAGGTGGTCCTGACCATTTGAGCGGCTAGACTAATCCCGGGCCGGTATTTCTCTCAAAGCGCAACAAGAATTTTCAATCTGAGGGAGGTTCCGACGAGTGGCAACACGCTGGCGCTAGCGGTGCCGGCTTTCTAGCGAACTCCTAGCGCAAGCACCCCCATCGGGGACTGCAACCGCAGACGTCAGTTACCCTTCGAAAAAATCGCTTTTTCAAGCCGGCTTCGCGTAATTCGTCATCCCGGAGATATCGATTACCACGACCGGCTCGTTGCCTACGACCCACGCATCATGTCCCGGAGGCAACAGCGATACCTCACCTGGCCCGAACTCCTCTTCACTCCCGTCATCCATGCGAACTCTGATCCGGCCGGCGATATGGTATTGCAGGTGACCTGCCTCGCAACTTTCTGTATTTACTATCGGTTTTACGCAGGTCGACCATTTCCACCCTGGCTGTAGGGTGGCGCGTCCAAATGTAACTCCACCTAGTGTTACAAGTTCCAATTGACCCTTATCGAACGAACGCTTCTCGTCTGGGGCTGACAAAGCTTTCTTTTCCATCTTTGCCATGAGAGTGATCTTAGATCGATTGGCCCGATTGGGACAAGCAGGAAGTCACGGCGGTGGCATGACGCTGCAATTTAGCGGCGAAGCCGAGACAGATGACAGCCTAGGCTGAGCTTGCGAGGCCTAGGAGAGCTTGCGAGGCCTAGGAGTTAGGAGAGAAAACCCTCAAAGTGCCCAATTAATACTCTTTTGGCCACTGCCCGTCCGACTTCCTGTAGTTTAGCAATGTGGGCGATGGAGTCCATCTGTTGCACATGTTCCGGCTTGATGTGGCCCACGCCAAGCGCTTTCAAACCTTCGCTTGATAGCTCCGCATTGTAGCGGAGGTAGGTGAAGAGTTTGTCGCCAGGCCCTTTGTAACCCGGGAAACCCTTTTCGAGATCGCGTTCTTCGATCATATCGTAGATCTCGCGGTCCAGCGGGTCGCCCACACGACACCTGCCAAAGACACGACAGAGGAAGTCTTGCTCGTTGCTAGCTGCGAACATCAGCGCAGAAGGGATGGAGGCCGCATTGTAGAGGAGATTCATCTGGTCAGGGGCCAGGTCGGCATTGGCCTTAGGATTGGCGCCTGTACCAACTGAGACGACGAGCATGTCTTTTTCACGCGCGGTCCAGCCGAGATTGTAGGCCTCGACGGTCGCCATGAGGAAAAGTTGGAAGGCAGGATTGTTATACATCGTCACGCCCCCATCGACGAATACGAACTCAGTGTCACCGACTGTAACCGTCTCGGGTGGAAAATAAGTTGGGGCAGCCGTGCTGGCTCGGATCAACTGCCAGAGCGGGAGATGCAGATTAGAATTAGTACGCTCAAGACTATTGTATTTTGCCGCGGGATTGTTGGAAACAGGCCAGGGCGAGTCGGTGGTGGCATTGCGCAGAACCATCATAAGCAACGTGCGTAGCCGCTCGGTTCCCAGAGAAGCCATAGGGTCGCCGGTTATCTCGCGAATCATCTCCTGAAGCCGAGCGGCAAGTTTGACGTCGCGAAATTTCCCATGTTTGAAGCGCTCGATCAGATTTGCTTTGTCGAACATCGCGGGTCCGCTCTCCTGATAGAACCGGGTGATTTTGTCGACGCGCATCCCGAGCGCCAGGCAGGTGCCGATAATCGCCCCCGTACTGGTGCCGGCTATGTAATCGAAATAGTCGGCAAGTACGAAATTATCGCCGCGTCCTAAGCGGGTTTGCAGCTGCTTTTCGATTTCAGTGAGCACTTCGAGCGCGATCATCCCGCGGATGCCGCCGCCGTCGAGGGCCAGCAATTTACGCGGACCGGTTTTGGTGAGCTTGTCTTTGTATGATGAGGTCATTGGAATGCGGTTGGGTTGATGATGGCGATGAGTCCGCCAAGGTCACGTACTTTTACTTCGAAGTCGGAGGTGCCGCCGGGGCCGTCACCGGTCGGCTTTTGGTCCCAGACCAGGAGCGCACGGATCGTGGCGCTGTCCGCGGCTTCGATCCGAGCTGTATTGATTATCCAAAGATTGTTCCGCGCGTAGATCGATAAATCGGGGGGCGCCTTGCCAAGTCGCTGCGGTTGGGTGGCCACTTCAGCATTCTCGCGGACCGCATGAAAGCGACTCACCCAGTTGCTGCCAGCGTGCTGAACTGAGTCGCGAACAAAATCGCCGATGTCCTGAGCGAGGAGCAGCCGGACTTTTGCACCGCGGCGCAGGCATTCTTCGGCAAAGAGGATATCGGCTCCACAGGCACCGCCGCACACGGCAAGGTCACCCGTCCCGATCTCCCATCGGGCGAGTTGCTTCGCGATTTCGGTCCGGACCACTTCTGCTTTTGCGGCTGGAAAGCGGGGCGTCTGGCGATTCGGAGCGTCGATCATGTGGCCGCTGCAGATCGCGATTTTGTCGAATCGAGCGGAGGGGTGTGGCAACTCGCGAAGCCTTTGCTGAAGGAGCATTGCAACCGCCTCGACCGTTTCTGGACGGTAGCCGAGCAGCTGGAAGAGCTGCACCTGTTCGAACATTGATCGGATCTTGAACCAGGTGAGACTTGGATCCGCAATGGCTTGCTCGTACTCGCCGAGGGCCTCGTCGTGAGAGCCGAGGACGAGGTGGAGCTCACCGAGAGTGGCACGCGCCCAGACGCGTTCGTTCTCATCTGCGAGCTTCGCCGTCGCCGCCAGACGCACGACCGTCGTCAGATCTGCGAAGTCCGGGACCTCAGCCTTCGCAAGGCGACCGCCTGCGGCGGCGATATGCCCTAACAACGCGGCAAGAGTAATGACGTTGACGCCGTTGTAGAAAGAATCCAAATCGCGCCGCAGAGCGGCTTCGTAAGCCGTCCGCGACTTACGCGCGATCGCGGCTTTTTGCCATGCAAGAGAGAGCCGCTCTTGGAGGGTTTGCCCACCGGCCCAGGCAGTGCGCCACATGTCTTTGTAGACGCGACCGAGGAGACCCTGCGCTTCCGGATCTCCAGGCGTCTTCCGGGCAAGATCAATGAGCTTTTCTTCCGCTTCACGCGGACGACTGAGGCGATTAGCTAGCAGGGCGAGTTGGCACTTAGCACGGAACTCATCCGCCGAGTTGGTTCCGTCGAGATCCTCACAAAACTCTCTAAACAGCTTCTCCGACTGCGCAAATCGCCCGAGCGCAAGAAGAGCCTCAGCACATTGGCGCAAGAGCTCGCGACGGTAGTATGGTGACGGCACGTCGCCGGCCAGTGTGAGGATGTCTTCTGCGCGCCCTTCCTTACCGGCAACCGCGACGCGCTGCTTCCAGTCCTTGGATTGTGCCTGGTAGTGCTTGAACCGCGCGGTACCGATTCGGCTGGCGTCAAGGGGTTGAAGGTTCGGAAGATTACCATATACTGGGCTGCTTTCAGCGGTTCTATCTGCGGCGACAGCTTTGCTTAGCGTATCGGTCAAGCGCTCCACCTCAGCAGCAAGCTTCGCTTGCCACGCGCCGTCGTGGTCAAGGCCAACGCGGAAGAGCGTGCCATCGTATTTAAAGGTGCGTTGTGGGGCAACATCAAACGGGCGATCGGCCCACCCCGCATGCAGACAGATCACGCCCCGCGGACCAACGGTGTGGCGGATGCCGAGTTCGTAGAAAACGTTTGCGTTTAGAATGGAGATGTCGGCTAGAACAAAATCCGCGGTGACGAGTTCTGCGAACATGTCCTGGAGTATATCCCCGGCGGCTTCCGCATCATCGGCGCGAAAGGGCTGCAACTTCGCAGCTTCAAGGGCGGGTTTGAAGAGTTCTTCGTATACCGCATCGAAATCTACCTTGAGGGCCGTTTCGCCGATGTCCGGGTCGGCAGGCATATCGGCACGCGGCTTCTTTGGAACCTCCTTTTTCCCGAAAGGCATGACCACAAAAACGCGTCGCCTGAAACCTAGCATAGGCCAATTACATCGCGATTCGCCATGGAAGTAAATACTAACCCAGTTTTGCTTATTTGTGCGGACCGCGAAGCGGTTTTAACAGAACAGCTCAGGCCTTCAGGCCTGGGAAAGCTCCATCGATATCCGCCCTGAAAGGGGCGACCGACGAGAACGGGTGAAAATGAATACCTTGCGATCCAAGTCGAAAGAACATCGTATTCGGACGCCCTTTCAGGGCGAGTTCCCTATGGCAAAAACCCAGGCCTGAAGGCCTGGGCTATGGTCTTTGAACGCTTCGCGGTAAGATCCGACAGATACCTACGGTTCCGCCGGTGTCAATTGTGCTCCGATTGTTAGCAATTGCTATGACTCTAATGTGTAAACCCTTGCTATAATTAGGAGCTGCACCGCATCGACATCCGGCAAATGATGCAATTGTATAGCATAGAGTCTACCAAAGAATCATAGGAGAATTTAAAATTACGGCTAGCCTCGGGCGCTCATAAATCTTCAAGAGAATTGTATAAACCCTGCGTTGACCTCGATGTGGCTTGCGAAAATTTTCATCCAGGCAGGATGCCTTTCTCCCGCGGCTTGGGTAGGGCGAGGCTCCGCCCGAGCCGTGGCGCGTGACGACCCGAAGGGCCAAGACGATGTCCTCCTCCCACGGCTCGGACGGAGCCTCGCCCTACCCGAGCCGCGGGAGTTGACGACGAATCCGAGAGAGGTTTGACGTTCGTGTGCGTACGCACTAGGCTGATTTCCTGGGAATCCGCTCCCCCTGAAGCAGCGGGCTGAATCCAATATTCGTGAACGTCCGCATCCTCCAGGAGTTCCGTGCCATCACGGGGGACCGTGGCCTGATCACATCGCAGGAAGAATTGAAGACCTACGAGTGTGACGGGCTAACGAATTTCCGCGTCGTTCCGAAGGCCGTGCTCCTCCCCAGCTCAACGGAGCAGGTCCAGGAAATCGTGCGGGTGTGCCATCGCGAGCACGTTCCATTCGTGGCGCGCGGCTCTGGCACAGGCTTGAGCGGGGGCGCTCTGCCGATAAAAGACGGAGTGGTGATTAGTCTGGCACGGATGAACCGCATCCTCGAAGTGGACCTGCCCAATGCTCGGGCGGTCGTGGAGCCCGGTGTGATCAACCTGGAGGTAACCGAGCGGGTCGCGCCGCATGGCTACTTTTTTGCACCCGATCCTTCCTCGCAATCTGTCTGCAGCATCGGTGGAAACGTGGCTGAAAACTCGGGCGGAGCGCATTGCCTGAAGTACGGCTTTACCACAACACATGTGCTGGGCCTCGAGGTGGTACTGCCTGACGGCACGCTGGCGCACTTGGGCGGCAAAACGCTCGACGCGCCAGGCTACGACCTGTCGGGCGTTTTCGTGGGGTCGGAGGGGACCCTGGGCATCGCAACCAAGATCATCCTGCGCATCGTGAAGCGACCAGAATGCATTCAGACGCTGCTCGCAGCGTTTGGTTCCACGAGCGACGCGGGCGCTGCAGTGAGCGAAATCATCAGTGCGGGCATGCTGCCCGCAGCGATTGAAATGATGGACAACCTGGCCATCCAAGCCGCCGAAGCTGCAGTGCATGCCAACTATCCCGACTGCGGCGGGCTCTTGCTGGTGGAGCTTGACGGACCCACCGCGGAAGTCGAAGCGCTGATGCGTCAAGTGGAAGAAATCTGCCGAAGGTGCGGCGCCGGGGAAATTCGGGTGGCACAAACCGAGGCGGAGCGCGCCGTGGTGTGGAAGGGCCGCAAAGCGGCTTTCGCCGCGGTCGGACGCATTTCGCCAAATTACCTGGTACAGGACGGCGTGATTCCGCGAACGGCGCTACCCCGCATTATGAGTGAGATCGAGCGACTCGCGGCTGAGGCCAAAATCAGAGTCGCCAACGTTTTTCACGCCGGCGACGGCAACCTGCATCCGTTAGTGCTTTATGATCGCCGGATCGAGGGTCAGGAGCATGCCGCGGAAGTTCTGGCTAACCGAATTCTCGAACTGTGCATCGAGGTCGGCGGGTCCATCACCGGCGAGCACGGCGTGGGGGAAGAGAAGAAAATGATGATGTCGAAGATGTATGCTGAGCCCGATCTGGAAACGATGCAGCGCGTACGTTGCGCGTTTGACCCGGAGCAGCTGTCCAATCCCACAAAGGTTTTCCCTCGACCGCGGTTATGCGGCGAGAAGCCAGGGGAGTATAAACCTCATCCCCTGGAAGCCGCTGGAATCGCGGAACGCTTCTGACATGGCCGTCCTACCCTCAGCTTCGGCAGCAGGGACCGCGATCGGCGTGCCGTGGGACGATCTGCGAGCAATCGCCGGCGCGGAACATCTGCGCTCTGCAGGATCAGCTGACCGCGTGGCTGGGATCCAGCCACAGATGGTCCTCGAGCCGGACAATGAGACGGAACTGGCCGCGGCCCTGCGCTGCGCGGACGCAGTCGGGATGAGCGTTGTGCCGCGCGGTGGCGGCACGAAGCTCGGCTGGGGCAACCGACCGATTCGTGCCGACTTGATCCTTTCGACGGCGAGACTCAATCGGGTGATCGAACACGCCTGGGCCGATTTGACGTTGAGTGTAGAGGCCGGCTGCACGATCCAGGATTTGCAGAACGCTTTGTCACAGCATGGCCAGCACATCGCCATAGACCCGCTGTGGCCAGACCGGGCCACCGTTGGCGGAATCCTTTCAACAAACGACAGCGGCACGCTGCGGATCCGGTATGGCGCGCTGCGCGATCTGATCATCGGCGTTACGATTGCGCTGCCCGACGGCACGCTGGCTTCGAGCGGCGGTAAAGTGGTCAAAAACGTTGCGGGGTACGACCTGCCAAAACTGATCACGGGAGCGCTGGGCACGCTGGGCGTCATCACTCGTGCCATTTTCCGACTGCATCCCCTGCCCCGCAAGGTAGAGTCGTTTACATTTGCGGCCAGCGATCTGGACGATGCGAACCGTCTGATTTTAGCCGTGCATAATTCCAGGCTGGCGCACACCGGCTTACAGGCGCGGTTCTCCGCGGAGATAGCGCCCGCGGTGGATATTCGCTTTGAAGGCACCGATACGGGGCTTGCGGCTCAGGCGGAGGCTCTCCGGAGCCTGGTCGCCCCGGCCACTATAACCGTGGCTTGCGAGGAGGTTTGGTTGGCGCGGCAAGAGCTGTGGTCTTCGGCAGAGTCAGCCGCGATTGCAAAAATCAGCGTCTTGCCCACATCGGTCTCGGAGACCTGCGGCCGGATTAGCCGCCTTGCGGATTCCTTGGGCGTAAAATGGAGTGCAGTTGTGCAGGGAACGGGGCTGGGCTGGCTCCGATTGGTAGGACCAAGCGCACCTGCCATCCACCAGGTGCTGCAAACCATGCGCCCTGAGCTCGAAAGTCTGGGGGGTAGTTTGACGGTGCTGCATCGACCCTTAGCGATGCCCGCGATGGATACCTGGGGCAGTTGCGGCAATGCCTTACCGTTGATGTTGAGCGTGAAGCAGCAGTTTGACCCACATGGAACGTTAAATCCCGGCCGGTTCGTTGGGGGGATCTGATGGCGCAGCAACAAAATACCCCTCCCGTCGAAGCAAACGGATACGATGCGCACCACCCGCCGTCTGGTGAGCTGATTGACAAATGTGTCCATTGTGGCTTTTGCCTGCCCGTGTGCCCGACTTACATCTTGTGGAAGGAGGAAATGGATTCGCCCCGCGGGCGCATCTACTTGATGAAGATGGCTGCCGAAGGGGCTGCGACGATCAACGAAACGTGGGTAAGCCATTTCGACCGCTGCCTGGGCTGTATGGCCTGCATGACGGCGTGCCCTTCCGGAGTCGACTACGGGAAGCTGATCGAAGCAACGCGGGCGCAAATCGAACGCCGCTATACTCGACCGGTCGCGGAACAGCGGTTTCGCGGTTTTCTTTTCAATACTTTCACGCGCCCGAATCGGCTGCGCGCTCTGGTCTTGCCGTTGCGCCTGTATCAGAAAGCCGGGGTCCAGACTCTGGTGCGTTGGATGGGCATCCCGAAATTGCTTCCCAAGCGGTGGCGGTCCATGGAGGCGCTGCTTCCGCAGGTACCCGCGCAGGAAACGCTTCCCGAGTTGATCCCGGCACAGGGAGAACGACGGCGCCGCGTTGGGTTGCTGCTAGGGTGCGTCCAGCGTGTGTTTTTCCCACAGGTTAACGCGGCCACCGCGCGGGTGCTGGCCGCTGAGGGATGCGAAGTGGTAGCCCCGGCGGCGCAACCCTGCTGCGGAGCCCTGCTGGTGCACGCAGGAGAGGAAGCGCGAGCCGTGCGCTTCGCGCGCCAAATGATTGACACTTTCGAAGAGGCCCAGGTGGACTCGGTGATCATTAACGCCGCGGGCTGTGGCTCTAACGTGAAAGAATATGGCCATCTGCTGCGGGACGACCCGGAGTACGCTGCGCGCGCGAAGGCGTTCGCGGCGAAATGCTGCGATATCTCCGAATTCCTGGCCAAGCTCGAGCCACGCGCCACGCGCCATCCAATGCGCCTGCGCGTGGCCTACCACGATGCGTGCCACTTGCAGCACGCGCAGGGCATCCGGACGCAACCGCGCGAGATGTTGAGACGCATCCCGCAGCTCGAATTGCTGGAAATCCCCGAAAGCGCGATCTGCTGCGGTTCCGCCGGTATCTACAACTTGGTGCAACCGGAAGCAGCGGCGGAACTCGGCGACCGGAAAGCCGGCCACGTCGCCGCACTGGACGCGGACATGGTTGTGTCCGCCAACCCCGGCTGCCTGCTGCAGCTTCAATCCGCCCTGGCTCGCGCGGGGCTTAAGATCCCGGTTCGGCACAGCATCGAGTTGCTTGACGCGTCCATTCGGGGCGTTACATAGGCGAACACCGTCTCGGTCTGCTCGGTTTGTCGCACCCCGCTGCCGCCACAAGGCCAAGGTGAAACTTGGCCCTACCAGATCGTTCGGTAGGGACGCGCTTCGTGTCGCGTCCTAGCCAAAGACGTTAGTTAGCCCGACTTTCTCTACTCGATGCTTAAAGCGGCTATTTTTCGCGGAAAATCGGCTGCCGAGTGGCTTAAATAAAGGAAGCAGTTCTCCAGAGAGGCTGTAGTACAGACCAAGTC
>Ga0213872_10001205_pt1 | contig 17519 bp, 18 predicted proteins | sample VelepicomBERX_R2_FD_160071 | JGI IMG/M metagenome (GOLD analysis project Ga0213872, IMG submission 160071) | Rhizosphere microbial communities from Vellozia epidendroides in rupestrian grasslands, the National Park of Serra do Cipo, Brazil - RX_R2 | ecosystem: Host-associated > Plants > Roots >...
CACGTCGACCAAGCGGATGATCTCGATACCCTCCACCGGCGGCGCCAACGGTACATCGATCATGCCCAGCAGGGCCAGGGTCTGGCGGATGGCGTGATAGGCCACCTGCGGCGCGCGCGGGTCGTCGTGCTGGCCGCATTCCAGCGTCACGCCGTACAGGCCGCGTCCGCGCGCATACTCGGTGGTCCCCACGCCGTATTGCCGGTCCAGCAGGTCGGGCGAGACGGCGCGCCCTTGCTGGCGGCGTCGTTCCACTCCGCGTACGTAGGCGCTCATCCAGCCTTCGACCACCCGCTTGCAGCCCAGGTGTGCCACCATGCGCGCCTCGGCGGCGGCATGGGCGAAGGGCTCGACCTCGCCCTGGTTGTCTTCCGGCCCCAGCATGGCGAAGGGGACGCCGCCGGTGTGGAAGGAATGCAGGTCCAGCAGGACCTCGTGCTCATCGATCCAGGGGCAGAGCACATTGCAGATGTGGTCTTCGAAACTGGCTGGCGCCGCATTGACGCGCATGTTGCGGTTCAGGTTGCGCTCGCCTTGGCGTTGCTGCTTGCGATAGGCCAGCGGATTGGTGATCGGTACCAGGGTCAGCAGGCCGCGTCGCAGGCGCAGCGCGCCGCTATCGAGTTCGCGTTGCAGCTGGGCGATGGCTTGCGTACCGCAGGTCTCGTTGCCGTGTACCGCGCCCAGCACCAGCAGGCGCGGGCCGGGCTCGAAGGCGGCATATTGGTGACGTTGCAGGGTCGTGGGAAAGTCGTTGGACATCATGGAAATCATTTACGCAGGACAAGCTTGCACAATACCCCGCTTTGCCGTGGCGTGCCAACTGCAGGGTGGCTTGCGCAGACGGGATCAGCCGGAATCAGCGCACCTGGTCCTGCCAGCCGGGACTGGCGGTGGCGGCCACGGCATCGTGGGCATGCAGGCTTTCCACATGGCTGACCCGCACCGCGCAGGCGCCGAAGTCCGCTTCGATGGCCTGGCGCAGCCGGCGGGCGGCGTCTTCCACATACATCAGGTTGGCGCCATTGCGCAGAGCAAAGGCTTGCTCGTCGGCGCGTTTGACGGCCGTCTGCACGGGCGTGCCCAGCGCTGCTTCGGCGCTGTCGATCAAGGCCAGTAGCGGCAAATGATCGCTGGCCTCGGGCGGGGCGATGCTGATCTCGGCATGGCTGCGCTGGCTGTGCGGCGTGGCCAGGCTGGCGCGTCGCGACAGCCAATCGAGGACGTCTGCCCGGTCTATCCCCGATGGCGCCGCGAAATCGGCGGCAAAGGCGTCCTGCAAGGCCTGGCGCGACAGGGCCGCCGAGCAGGGGCAGGTGGAGGAATAGGCGACGCGTACCCGCAGGGTGATGCGGGTGCTGGCTTCGTGCAGCTCGGCGGCCAGGGTGACCGGGTAGCTCTTCCATCCTTGCAGCTCGGGCGTGACCAGGGCGCGGCGCTGCTGCAGCAGGTCGAAGTCCAGCCGCAGGGCGGCAGCGCGGGAGCCACAATCGGCATGGCTTTCGCGCATCTGGTGCAGCAAGTTGCGCAGTGCCACCGGTGTGGCGGGTGAGCGTGCCGAAAGCTCCTCCAGCAGCAAGTACAGGCGCGACATGTGGATGCCCTTGGCCTGCGGGTCGGGCAGGTCCACGGCGATCTCGGCCTGGGCGGGCACCGTCGCACCGTCTTCCAGGCGCAAGGGCAGGGCGATGCCGCGCATGCCGACCCAGTCCAGTGGCAAGGCGATGTCGGCAGCTTGCTCGCGTGCCACGTCGGGCAGGCCCGGCTTCATGCCTGGCCCCACAGCGGGAACGGATCGGGCATGCGGGCCCAGCCCAGGGGCCCTTGCGCCATCTCGGCGTCGCTGAGCAGGCAGGCGTCGAGCCTGTCACGCAGGGCTTGCTGGTCCATGTCGATACCGATGAGGACCAGTTCCTGGCGGGCGTCGCCGACGTTGTCATCCCATTGCTGGAGGATGAAATCGATCGATTCCTGGTCCTGCGGCCATTGTTCGCGCGCAACCGCTGCCCACCATTTGCCGGCCAGCCCATGGTGGCAGACCGGGCCGGCTTGCGACCACGAACCTGCCTGGGTGGGGCGCGAGGCCAGCCAGAAGAATCCCTTGGAGCGCACCACGCCCTGCCATTCGCTGTTGACCAGCGCGAAGAAACGCTGTGGATGCAGGGGACGGCGGGCACGCCAGGCGAAGCTGGTGATGCCGTACTGCTCTGTCTCCGGCACGTGCTGGCCACGCAGTTCCTGTAGCCAGCCGGGGGCCTGGCTGGCTTGTTCGAAATCGAACAGTCCGGTCTTGAGGACCTGGTCCAGCGCCACCTTGCCAAATTCGGCGTCGACGATACGCGCGCGCGGGTTGAGCTTGCGCAGGATGGCGCGCAGGCGTTCCTGCTCGTCCTGGGTCACCAGGTCCAGCTTGTTCAACACGATCACGTCGCAGAACTCGATCTGCTCGACCAGCAGGTCCACCACGGTGCGCTGGTCGTCTTCGCCCATGGATTCGCCGCGCTCGCCCAGGCTGTCCTGGGAGCTGTAGTCCTTGAGGAAATTGAAGGCATCGACCACCGTCACCATGGTGTCCAGGCGCGCGATGTCGGACAGGCTGGCGCCATCCTCATCGGTGAAGGTAAAGGTCTCGGCCACCGGCAGCGGCTCGGAAATGCCGGTCGATTCGATCACCAGCTGGTCGAAGCGGCGTTCGCGCGCCAGCTTGCGCACCTCCAGCAGCAGGTCTTCGCGCAGGGTGCAGCAGATGCAGCCATTGCTCATTTCCACCAGCTTCTCGTCGGTGCGGGAGAGGTCGGCGCCGCCCTCGCGCACCAGCGCGGCGTCGATGTTGACCTCCGACATGTCATTGACGATGACGGCCACGCGCCGTCCCTCGCGGTTGTTGAGGATGTGGTTGAGCAGGGTGGTCTTGCCGGCACCGAGGAAGCCGGACAGCACGGTGACGGGAAGCCGGCGGTCAGCCGGCTGGCGATGGGAGTTGGTCATGATGTGTGGGATGGAATGGAGTGCCCTGGACGAGGAAATGTTGGGGAGCCCGGCCATGGCAAGGAGAACTCTTAAATGCAACTAAGTTGCGAATATCCCACAAATGCAACAAAGTTGCAAATATGTGGCACCCCGGGAAAACAAGCTGGCCAGGTAGGCTGGTCGCGCTTGTGCTAGCATTGCGCCTCGCAACAAGGAGGCTTTATTCATGTCCCAATTCTTCCCGTACAGGGGAAACGTCGTCATCCCGGAGCTCAAGAAACTCGACAGTGGAAAAATCATGGCTTGCTTCGCGATTCACGAAGGCAAGGATGACAGTGGCAAGCTGCGCTACCAGCGCAAGGCGCCGACCAATGAATTCGATACCGAAGATGAGGCCATTGCCTACATCCTCGACTTTTCGGGCGACTGGATCGACGAAAATCCCCTGTAAGCCCCGCGTGGCGCGCCCTTGAGGGCGTGCCTGCCGGCTGGAGCCCGCCAGAGCCGCATGGTTTTTCCTGCGGCTCTTTTGCATGGTGCGACAAATTGCCACATTCGCAGTGGCCGGGACGCCGCCTACAATGCGCCATTCCAGTCAGCCAGCCTGTGTGCCAGCGGTGCGCAGGCCTCTTTCCCAAATGACCACCCAATCCTTCCAGCCCGCACGGGATGGCCAGGCCATCGCCGGGCGCCAGAGCGTGATGGCATGGCAGGCGCTGCTGATGCGCCTGCATTTCTACATTGGTCTCTTTGTCGGCCCGTTCATCCTGGTGGCGGCGCTGACCGGCACCCTGTACGTGCTCACGCCCCAGATCGAATCCCGGCTCTATGCCAGCCAGTTGTACAACAGCTCGCAGGGGCCGGCCCAGCCGCTGGCCGCGCAGGTGGCTGCGGCGCAAGCCTTCCTGGGGCCGCAGGCGCGCCTGTTCGCGGTGCGTCCGGCCAAGGCCGATGGCTGGAATACCCGCGTCATGTTCAGCCAGAAGGGCCTGGGCGACTCCGAGAGCCGGGCCATCTTCGTCGATCCGGTCAGCCTGCAGATCAAGGGTGACCTGATCGTCTATGGCACCAGTGGCGTGCTGCCCTTGCGCACCACGCTGGATTACCTGCACCGCAACCTGATGCTGGGCGAGCTGGGCCGCAACTACAGCGAGCTGGCCGCGTCCTGGCTGTGGCTGGCGGCGCTGGGCGGGGTCTGGTTGTGGTGGCGCGCACGCAGTCGCAGCGCCCGCGTGGCGGTGCGCCGACCACTGACGGCGCGGCGCCTGCATGCCCTGGTGGGCTTGTGGATCATGATCGGACTGGTATTCTTTTCGGCCACCGGCCTGACCTGGTCACGCTGGGCCGGCGAGCGGGTGAGCCAGGTACGTACCCAGCTGGGCTGGATCACGCCTTCGGTGTCGACCCAGTTGCAGCCAGGCGTGCCGGCGATGGACATGGGTGAACACGCCGAGCATATGGCGGCCCAGGGCATGAGCATGCCGATGCCGGCCGCAGGCGATCCGGCCCGCTTCGACCTGGTGCAATCCATCGCCCGCGCTGGTGGCATCGATGCCAGCGAGATCGAGATCCGCCCGCCGCGTGCGGCCAACCAGGCTTGGACGGTGCGTGAAGTGGACCGCTCCTGGCCCACCCAGGTCGATACGGTGGCCATCGATGCCGATCGCATGAGCATCACCAGCCGCGCCGATTTTGCCAGCTTCCCGCTCATCGCCAAGCTGATCCGCTGGGGTGTGGATGCCCACATGGGCGTGCTGTTCGGCTTGGCCAACCAGATCCTGATGGCCGTCTTCGGCATCGCGCTCACTGGCCTGATCGTGCTGGGCTATGTGATGTGGTGGCGCCGGCGTCCCGCTGCAGGGTCTGGCCTGGCGCCTTTGACCGGGGCTTTCCTGGGCTTGTCGCCGGTGTCACGCGCCAGCCTGGTGCTGCTGGCGATGCTGCTGGGCTGGAGCCTGCCCCTGATGGGGGCCAGCCTGCTGCTGTTCCTGCTGGTGGACGTGCTGCGCTGGAAACTGGCTAGCCGATAAGCTGGCCATCTCCCTGCTGCTCGAACCACTCGCTGCCCCGCTGTACGAAGGTCTGGGAGCCGGCCAGCGCAAAGGATTGCTGGGCCTCCACCCAGCCTAGCCGGTGCACCACGATCTGGTGCGCCTCCACCTGCAGGACGTTGAAGGAATTGACTTCGCCGCGCCCGCGTGTGGACGTGGCGGTGCCGGCCTGCACCACCAGCGCGGAATAGTCGGCAATGCGGTAGCGCCCCGCGCTGCTGACGGCCGAACTGGTATGCACATGCCCGGCCAGCAGCAGGTCGGCGCCGCACAGCGCGAAGGCCCGCATGGCCGGCAGGGCCTGGCCGACCAGGCCGTGATGCTGCGGCCCTGGCGGCAGGTCGAAGGGGTGATGCGTGACGATGATCTTGACCAGGTGGTCGCCCACGGCGGCCAGCTGGCGCCGGGCCATTTCGATCTGGCGGTCATTGACACGGCCATCCTTGATGGTCAGCGCGCGTGCCGTGTTGATCCCGACTACTGCGATCTCCTCGTCCAGGTGGACCGGCTGCAGCTCCTCGGTGATGTAGCGGCGGTACTTGCGTAGCGGCCGCATCAAGCGGGCCGCGATGTTAAAGAGCGGCACGTCGTGGTTGCCCGGCACCACCAGTTGCGGTTGCGGCAGGGCGTCCAGGAACTGGCGCGCCTGGCGGAACTGGCTGGCGCGCGCGCGCTGGGTCAGGTCGCCGGAGACGACCACCAGGTCCGGCTTGAGTTCATGGACCTGGGCGATGAGCGGCTCGATGATGGCCGCATCGGTGCGGCCGAAGTGCAGGTCGGAGAGGTGGATGAGGGTACGCATCAGTGGTCCCCCCACAGCTTGTCGGCGCTGTCATGCCCGGGTGCAGAGGCAGCCTCGTGCGGCACGATCACTTCCAGCGAGGCCGGGCGGATGCGGTAGTGCAATGGCGTCTGCATGATCAGCACCTCGCCATCGGTGGCCACGCGCATGCGCTTGCGGTGGGTCTCGATATGGATCTCGGTGGCACTCAATACGTCAAAATCATGGGCCTGCTCCAGGCGTCCGAACAGGGCGTGCAGCGCCAGCCGCAGCAAACCCCAGCGACCGGTGTGGTGGCACACGTACAGGCTGAGCTGGCCTTCGGTGAGGGTGGAACGTTTGCCGATATCCAGGCCGCGCATCAGGTAACGGTTGTTGCCGATGAAGACGAAGGGCGTGCGTCGCCAGTGCGGCTGGCCATCGATGTACAAGCGCACGCGCAGGAAGGGATAGCGGCGCAGCGCGCCCAGTGCGGCCCAGGTGAAGGCCAGCCACTTGCCGCGTCCCAGGCGGGCCTGCTGCTTTTCGCGTTCGCGCACGATATCGGGATACAGACCCAGGCTGGAATTGTTGATGAAGGCCTGGCCGTTGACTTCGCCACTGTCGACCCGCAGGCGCCGTCCGCTGGCGATGTTGGCGATGGCCTCGTCCAGTTCCAGCGGGATGTTGAGGTCCTTGGCGAAATGATTGAGGGTCCCCAGCGGCAGCACACCCAGGGCGCTGCAACAGTGGGGTGCTGCCAGCAGGGCCGAGGCCACCGCATTGATGCTGCCGTCGCCACCACCGACCACCACCACCGGCACCTGATCGGCCACGGCCTGGCGTGCCACGGCCAGCATGTCCTCGCCACGCTGCGCCAGGTGGACGCTGGCATGCAGGCCATGACGGGCGAACTGCCCGGTGATATGGGCAGCCAGGGCCTGGGCATGGCCGCCACCGGCACGGGCGTTGATGGTGGCCACCACGTCGGGGCGGTGCAAGAGGACGGCTGCCTGGGCAGGGGTGGGCGCTGGTGCGTGATGGTGGGTAGGTGTCGGGTCTGGCATCCGCAGCGAAGATCGTGGCAAAGTCAGTTGGAGTGTGCTCTTCCACAATAGTGCCGTTGCAGCGTAAAAACCACCGTCGTCCATAGCGCAAACCAGGCCATGCCCAGCAACGCCGCACCCACGACATCGCTGAAGAAATGTGCGCCGAGATAGATGCGGCTCAAGCCGGTCAGCACCACCAGCAGCGCCGCGCCACCGATGATGGCCACGCGTCTGCCGCCACGCACGGGTGAGCGGCCCGGCGGGTTCAGCAGATAGGCCGCCAGCGTGGCATAGAACAGCGTCGCGCCTATCGTATGGCCGCTGGGGAAGCTGTAGCTGTGCAGTACCAGGATGGGATCCTCGAAATGAGGCCGCAGGCGGGCAAAGACGTGCTTGAGCGCGACATTGAGCAGCATGCCGCCCGGCAATACCAGCACCAGGGCTATCACCCAGGGCCATTGCCGGGCCCGCAGCATGTGGCGCAACAGCAGTGCGCCCATGACCAGTACACCGATGGTGCCGTGCAGATGGGTATAGCCCAGGACGGCTTGCGTCAGTGGTGGGAAGGCATGCCGGTTGAACCAGTCGGCCAGGGTCTGGTCCAGGCGCGTGATCGCGCCATGGGTATGGACTTCGTAGCCGACCAGCGCAAAGAGCAGGGTGCAGGCCAGCAGCGCAAGGATGCCCGTGGTCAGTGGCAGGCCCAGCGGATGATCAGGCGCCAGGCGGGCGCGCAGGAAACGTTTCAGGAAGGACTGGTCCGGCAGCTTGGATTGGGTCATCCGGATATTCTAGCGCTTGTCCCCGGTTTCCCTGGCCAAGGCCACGGCCGGGGTACAAGGTGCGGGCGGCAAGTTCAGGTGCAGGGGTCTTCGCCCAGGGCGATGGCGCGCAGGGCGGGCAGGTCGCGCAACTCGACGTCGCGGTGATTGACGTCGATCACGCCGGTTTTCTTGAAGTTGGTGACCAGGCGACTGACGCTCTCCACGGCCAGGCCGAGGTAGTTGCCGATTTCCTCGCGGGTCATGCGCAACTGGAAGCGGGTCGACGAATAGCCTCGGCTGGCATAGCGCGAGGACAGGTTCAGCAGGAAAGCCGCCATCTTCTGCTGGGCCGTCATGCTGCCCAGGGTCAGCATGACGCGTTGCTCGCGCGAGATTTCCAGGCTCATCATCCGGTGGAACTGGCGCAGCAGCGCGGGCATGTCACGGAACAGGTCTTCCAGGCTGGCAAAGGGAATTTCGCAGACTTCGCTGTCTTCCAGCGCCACGGCTTCGCACAGGTGCTGGCCGCCGCCGATGGCATCCATGCCCAGCAGTTCGCCGGCCATCTGGAAGCCGGTAATCTGCTGGCCGCCGCTGGAATTATGCTGGAAGGTCTTGAAATGCCCCAGGCGGATGGCGTAGAGCATCTCGAACTTGTCGTTGAAGCGGTACAGCGGTTCATCGCGCTTGACCTTGCGGCGCCGGTTGATGACTTGCTCCAGGCGTTGCATATCGCCCTGGTCCAGCCCCATCGGCAGGCACAGCTGGTGCATGCTGCAGGACGAGCAGCTGGCACGCAAGGCGTGCAGCGTCAGGGGAGGTGGGGCGCGGGTGGGCGACGGAGCGGGTAGGCTGGACATAAGTGTTTCGAATTCCTCTTTGTTGTGGCGGCGTCTGCTGCACTTGGCTTGGCGTCATCACGATGTTTTTATGATGATGTTTTACCACAGTTCCCCGCTCTGCAACGTACCGACGCACTGCGGGAGGCAAACTTTCATCGCTTCAATACGGAAGGTACTTTTCGGTTACGTTGAAATTATCTCACCTAGCGAGATTGATTTTATCTATTTAATAAGGTGCAGGACATTGCGGAACTGCGGATGGCTGCTCTCGCGCATCCATTCGTAGGCCACCATTTCCAGCGTGACCAGGGTGGCGCCTGCCGCGCGCAGGCGCTCGAAGGCGGCGTCACGATCGGCGGGCCGGCGCGAGCCACAGCCTTCCAGCAGCGGCAGCACCCGGTAGCCCGCATGCAGCAGCGACAGTGCCGTCTGCAGCACGCAGATGTGCGCTTCGCAACCGGTGACGATGATCTGCCGCACCGGCATGGGCAGTGCCGGCAGCAAGCCTTCGGCACAAGCATCGAAATGGCGCTTGGGCAGAATCTTGTCGCACAGCCGGGCGATATCGGGATGGTTGGGACCGAGCTTGTCGGGTACCTGTTCGGTGCCGATCACCGGTACCCCGAGCAGTCCCGCGATGGTGGCCATGCGCACTGCATGGGAGAGGATGGATGGGCCCTCATGGATAGCCGGCAACAGCTTCTTCTGGAGATCGACGACCAGGACTGCGGATTCATTGGCCTGCATCAGCATGGAAATCTCCCCCTTGATCTGGCTGGATTGCCGGCTTGCCTGGATCGGCCTGCCTGGCAGGAATTGAAGGTTTTGTGTCATTGACGCCATTTGGCGGCAATCCGACAATTTTCCCCTGAGTTTCCTTCATTTTCCCTTATTTCCTTGTCATTGACTGCCAGGAGTCTGCCCCGATGAATCCGCCTGATCGCCCTGCTACCAGCGACGCCCTCAATATCAGCAACAACGGTAATCGCGGCAACAGCCGCAATGCCACTGTCCTGGCGGTTTGCCAGGGCCTGTTCACCTGTGCCATCTCGATCGACCTGACCCTGACCGCCCTGACCGGCTGGCAGCTGGCACCCGACAAGGCGCTGGCGACCTTACCCTTCGCCCTGATCACGGTGGCGGGTGCGGTGGTGACCTGGTTCGCGGCTTTCCTGATCCAGCGCCTGGGGCGGCGCTGGTCCTTCGTGCTGGGGGCTGCCAGCTGCTGCGTGGGGGGACTGGTGTCGGTCTGGTCGGTATTCCACGCGCAGTTCTGGATCTTCTGCATGGGTACGGCGCTGGTGGGGGTGTTCCAGGCCTTTGCCCAGTACTACCGGCTGGCTGCGGCTGATGCCGTCGCTGAAGAAGCCAAGGGCCGGGCCATCTCCACCGTCCTGGCCGGTGGCGTGATCGCTGCCCTGGTCGGTCCGGCGCTGGCGGCGTGGAGCAAGGACTGGTTCCCGGTGGCGCTGTTCTCAGGCGCTTATCTGGTGGTGGCCCTCATGGGCTTGCTCTCGGTGCTGACCCTGTTGCTGTTCTACCGCGACCAGGCCGTGACGGTGGTGGCTCAGGCCCAGGCCCATGCTCCGGCTCGGCCGCTGGCGCAGATCGTGCGCACGCCGGTCTTCATGGCGTCGGTGGCCAATAACGTGGCCGGATCGATGGTGATGATGTTCATCATGACCGCCGCGCCGCTGGCGGCCGTGGCCTGCCACCATGGCATCGACGATGGTGCGGCCATCATCCAGTGGCACCTCATGGGCATGTATGCGCCATCCTTCTTCGCCGGCCGGCTGATCCAGCGTTTCGGACTGGGCACGGTGCTGTTGGCCGGCTTGCTGATGAACCTGGGCTGTGCCGTCACTGCCATGAGCTCCACCAGCCTGCCGGCCTTCTATGTGGCCCTGTTGCTCCTGGGAGTGGGATGGAATTTCATGTTCGTGGGTGGCACCACCTTGCTGGCACAGTCCTATACCCCGTCTGAACGAGCCAAGACCCAGGGCCTGTCCGAGCTGATGCGCTATGGCGCCACCGCCCTGGCGACACTGGGGGCTGGTCCCTTGCTGGCACGCTTCGGCTGGCAAAGCCTGAACCTGGCGATCCTGCCTATCCTGCTGGTGTCGGCGCTGGCCACGGTGTACTGGATGCGGGCGCAGCGCGGCGCCGGTGCGGCACTGGCTGGCGGCCTGCGCTAAGATCCTGCGACCGTGTTTTCATCCCTGACTTTCATCGTATGGCTGGCATGACATCCCATCCTCCTGCCCACCGCGTGGTCCTGCTGGCCTTTGACGGCATGAACCTGCTCGACCTGTCCGGCCCCCTGCAGGTACTGGCCACCACCAACCGTCTGCAGGGGCGGGAGGTCTATCGCCTCTTTGTGGCGTCGGCCCGCGGCGGCGGCATCGTCACCAGTGCCGGGCTGTCGGTGGCGACGCAATCACTGGCCGAGATCGATGGCTTGCTGGAAGACGGCAAGGGGTTGCATACCCTGATCTCCCCAGGCGGCAGCAATGGCGAGGAATTCGCGCTCGATACCGCGCTGGTTGCGTGGATCCGGCGCGTGGCACCGTTGGCCGGGCGCATCTGCTCGGTCTGCACCGGCGCCTTCCACCTGGCCGAGGCGGGTGTGCTGGATGGCTTGCGGGTGACTACGCACTGGTCATCGGCGCAGCAGCTGCAACGGCGCTATCCGGCCCTGGAGGTCGATGCCGACCCGATCTATATTCGCCAGGGGCGCGTCTGGACCTCCGCCGGCGTGACCTCTGGCATCGACCTGGCGCTGGCTCTGGTGGAACAGGACCTGGGCCATCCGAGCGCCATTGCCACCGCGCGGCAACTGGTGATGTTCATCAAGCGCCCGGGCGGCCAATCGCAGTTCAGCACGCCGCTGGCGGCGCAATCGATGGGGACGGGCCGCTTCGCCGAGTTGCACCCCTGGATGGCCGCCCACCTGGATGCCGACCTGCGCGTGGACAACCTGGCACGCCAGGTCCACATGAGCCCGCGCAGCTTTGCCCGCAGCTATGTGGCCGAGACCGGTCGCACGCCGGCCCGCACGGTGGAGCTGATGCGCCTGGAAGCGGCGCGCCGGGCGCTGGAGGAGACCACCCTCCCGCTCAAGCGCATCGCCAGCCAGTCGGGCTATGGCGAGGAGCAGAACCTTAGACGGGTCTTCCTGCGCCAGTTGGGGGTGAGCCCGGGGCAGTACCGGGAGCGTTTTGCGGCACTGTAGAGGCTCGCTAGGAGCAGCCCCGCAGGAATCGCTCGGCATGGCTGCGCACGCCCTGGCAGATGCGTTCCCAGGTGCGCACCGGGAAGTCCGCGGGCAGGCTCGCCTCCACCCTTGAGAGGGCAGCATCGGCGGCCTGCACCAGGGCCAGCATGGCTTGCCAGGTCGCTTCGCCACCGTGGCGCTGCGCCAGCTGCTGCCAGTGACGCGCTTCTATCGTGTGGAAGTGCCGGTGCTGGTTGCGCGAACGCATGACCATGGCCGGGCCGGCATGGCGCAGGTTGAACTGGTTGGGGCCACGGCCGAAGTAGGGCCACATGGACAACACGTCATACAACGGCGTCATCTCGTAGCGGCCTCCCGTATGCAGGTGCAGCGAGAAATTCTTGGCATGGCCATCGGTGGCTGCTAGCAGGAAGAAAGCCAGTTGCGCCAACAGGAAAAACCGCTTGTCTTCGGCCTGGCTGCTGGCATTGAGCAGGCCCAGGCATTGCTCCAGCCCGGGGCCGCCCTGGCTCTCGTACTTGCGTGACGGTGGCAGCCCGAAGGCCTGGCAGAAATCCTCCTGCGGCAGACGTGCGATCCAGCCACCCGGCATGCGCTGGCGATCGAAGCGTTCCACCGCCAGCACGGTATGCCGGCCGAAGCTTTCCACGCTCGCTGGCGCCACCGGCAAGCCCAGCTCGGCCAGGATGCGCGAGCACAGCCATTCGTTGTGCACCGAATCCCCCGCATCGACGCGTTGCATCACGCCGCCGATCAGGCCCAGCGGCAGCTTGATGATGTGCGTGGTCGGCGTGGCGCCCAGGGGACGGCACCATTTGCCGCGATGGCGCAGCAGGGCGGTCTTTTCCTGGGCGCCGGCAATGGAGATGCGCAGCATGTCTTCCTGCTGCACGGTGGGCGGGTTGGCTGAAGGGAGTTCCTGCAGCAGGCGTGCGATGCGTTCTTCATCCAGGGTGTCGTAGTGGATGCTCTGCCAGCCTTGCGGCAATTGTCCGGGCGGCAGCAGTTGCACCGCGCCGACGCAATCGCGACCCAGGGCTTCCAGCAGGTCGAACACCTCGGTCGAGGCCAGCCGATAGCGGTTGAAGAGGCGCTCACGGATGGCCTGGTTGTCCGGCAGCAGGTTGTCGAAGTAGTTACGCACCATGTCGCCGCGCAACTCGCCGGAGGCCGTCAGCGGCATCGACAGCGAAAGCGGCCGGAAATGCGGCGATGCTGACCACCCCGGGGCGTAGCGGAAACGGTGCAGCTGCCGATCCATGCTCCAGGTGCCGACCAGCTCGCCGTTCATCCAGGTATCGAGTTGCCGCATTACCAGGAGCCCCGCTTGCGGGGGATGGCCGGCCCTGGCGCATAGGGGGCGCTCGCCGGTTCGGCAACCTGCTGCGCAGGCGGGTCAGCGCGCGTGTCCAGATGCAGGTGCAATGAGGCGCCCAGCGTGGAGAGCAGCAGCAGCATCTGCTCCACGCTGACCGCACCGGGATTGGCCTCGATCTCGGCAATGCGGGCCTGGCTCACACCGATGCGTTGGCCTAGCTGGGCCTGGGTCAGACGCTGTTGCTTGCGCAGGGCACGCAGGTGCTCCCTGAGTTGGGCGGAAATACTGATGGGGAAATCATGGGCCATGGTGACTCCAGGAGGCAGCGCGGAAGCGGCGATGCGACGCCGATCCTTCATGGCAAAAATATAGGACAAGGACGATAAATACGCAATACAAGAAATAAGCTATATTTACCAATTATCGTCTTTGACTTGTAAATTGAAATTATAGGAAATATCTTTTAATGACGCATCCTGTCACCTAGCCACCCGGTTCCAGCGCCTTCAGCGCTGCCAGCGAATCCAGCCACCACGACAGTGCCGGTCCGGCCCGATGGTCCGGCTTGTAGACGCACTGGATGGGCAGTTCGGCCCCCTGTGGGGGATGGTGGATGGTGCTGATGCTGACCAGGCGTCCCGCTGCCAGGTCATCCTTGACCACGTGCAGCGGCATGTTGCCCCAGCCCATGCCAGCGCGCAGCAAGGCATGCTTGGTGCCGAGATCGCTCATGCGCCAGGTCAGGCGCGAGTGCACCGAGAAATCCTGGCGTGCGGTCAGCTCGCTGCGGTCGCTGAGCACCAGCTGGGTCTGCTGTTGCAGGAGCTTTTCCGAGATCCTGCCCTTGATCGCCGCCAACGGATGATGCGGCGCCACCACCGCCACCAGCCTCACGCTGGGCAGGGTGATGCGCAGCAGGTTGGGCGGCGTGGTTGGCAGGGTGCCCAGGATGCCCAGCATCGCCCGTCCATCCAGCACCCGTTCGGCCACCGCGCCCAATGCTTCTACCTCCAGGCGCACCGTCACGGCAGGGAAGGCATCGCGAAAACGCTGCAGCAGGTCCACCAGGCAATCGCTGGGGAAGAACACATCCACCGCCAGCGCCACCTCCAGTTCCTGGCCGCGGGCGTAGGAACTGGCGCGCACCTGCAGCGAATCCACATGATCGAGCACCTGGCGGGCATCGGCCAGCAAGGCCACGCCTGGATCGGTGAGCTGCGGCCGGTAGCCGCTGCGGTCGAACAGCAGTACCCCCAACTGGTCTTCCAGCGAGGCGATGGCATAGCTGACGGCCGATTGCGCGCGCGCCAGCTTGCGGGCGGCCGCCAGGAAACTGCCGCTGTCGGCGACCTGGACGAAGACCCGCAACTGATCCAGGGAGAGGCGTTCGATATTCATGGGAAGGGCATGGGTAAGGGCATTAGGAGCAACTATATCTAGATATTAGATAATGATTATAAAAAGATAATCAGTTTGTTGTTTGGTCGAATGTGCCTATTCTGTCGTCACTGGCTGCAGCGAAACGCCGAAAGGGCAACGCGGAAGGCCGGCGCATCACCGGGCAGTCGCAATCAAACCAATACAACATTCCATACTGAGAGGCTTACCATGATCACCAATTTCACTACCTATCGCATCGGCCGCGTATTGCTGGCTTCGCTGTTCGTCATCTCCGGCATCTTCAAGATCGTCGGCTTCGCCGGTACCGTCGGCTACTTCGGCAGTCTCGGCCTGCCGCTGCCCACCCTGGCCGTGCTGGTCACGATCCTGGTCGAAGTCGGTGGCGGCCTGCTGCTGATGACGGGGCGTGGCGTGCGTCCGGTGTCGCTGGTGATCGCCCTGTTCACCGTCGGCGCGACGCTCTCGGCCCACCATTTCTGGACCCTGGAAGGTGCCGCCGCGCAAGGCCAGATGATTCATTTCCTGAAGAACGTGGCCCTGATCGGTGCCTTGCTGCTGGTGTCCTCCATCGAGCCGGACGCCCAGCCTGAACAAGCCCACTGATCCACTGATCCAGCTTGAGCACAACGACAGTTCAATGAGTGGCCAGCGCCTACCCGGCGCCGGCCCATTACAAGGAGAGAAGCATGAGCACCCCCTACACCCGCCAGATCGAACGCCTGGTCAACGGCATCCCCACCCAGGATGGCGCTGGCGTCAGCCTCACCCGCGTATTGACGCATGACCTGCAACGTCGCCTGGATCCGTTCCTGATGCTGGATGCCTTCCATTCGGACGAGCCCAGCGATTACCTGGCCGGTTTCCCCGACCATCCGCACCGTGGTTTCGAAACCGTGACCTATATGCTGGCCGGCCGTATGCGCCACCGCGACAACGCCGGCAACGAAGGTCTGCTGGAGCCGGGCGGCATGCAATGGATGACCGCAGGCCGTGGCTTGGTGCACTCGGAACTGCCGGAACAGGAAAATGGCTTGATGAGCGGTTTCCAGCTCTGGGTCAACCTGGCCGGTCGCGACAAGATGACCACGCCCGGTTACCAGGACATCCCCTCGGCCGGAATCCCCGAGACCTCGCCGCAACCGGGCGTCAAGGTACGCGTGCTGGCCGGTAGCGCCTTCGGGACCGACGGTGCCGTCCGTCGCGAGACCACCGAGCCGCTGTACCTGGATCTGGCGCTGGAAGCGGGCGTCACGCTGGAGCTGCCGATCCCGGTCACGCACAATGCCTTCCTGTACGTGTATGAAGGACGGCTGGCCGTCGGTGCCCCGGGCAGCGAGCCCCGTGCTGCCGATGCCGGTCGCATGGCGGTGCTGAGCAATGTGGAGGGGGCTGCGGGTGTCACGGTCAAGGCCGAGCAGGGCAGCCGTTTCCTGTTGATTGCCGGCAAGCCCTTGAACGAGCCGATCGCGCAGTGGGGCCCGTTCGTGATGAATACCCGCGAACAGGTCGAAGAAGCCATCGACGATTTCCGCGCCGGCCGCTTCTGATTTTTCGCTCGAAGTCCCCATAATGCAGGCGGGCGCCATGGCGCCCATCCCCCACCAGGAGAACAACATGAGCAATATCCGCCACAAGATCCAGGGCCTGACCCGCGACATCGGTTTCCCGGTACGTCGCCTGCTGCCGGCCGCCGCGGCCCGTACCGTGGGCCCCTTCGTCTTCTTCGATCACATGGGGCCGGTGGAATTCGACGCCGGCACCACCGAAGGCGACGTCCGTCCGCATCCGCATATCGGCCTTGCGACCGTCACCTACCTGTTCTCGGGCGCCATGATGCATCGCGACAGCCTGGGCGTGGTCCAGCGCATCACCCCGGGCGCCGTGAACTGGATGGCCGCCGGGCGTGGCATCGTCCATTCGGAACGCATCCCCGACGATATCCGCGAACAGAAGGTGCCGGTGCACGGCCTGCAGATGTGGGTGGCGCTGCCGGCGGCGCAGGAAGAGGGCGATCCGCTGTTCCGCCACTATGCCAGCGACGACATGCCCGAGACCGAGGTTGGTGGTGCCAGGCTGCACGTACTGGCCGGTTCGGCCTTCGGTATGACTTCTCCGGTGGTCACCGCCAGCCCGACGCTGTACGTGGCCGGCAGCACCCGCGAAGGTGCCGAGCTGGAGATCGAAGCGCAGACGCAGGAGCGCGCCGTCTATGTCGTCAAGGGTGAGGTGAGCCTGGACGGCGAGCCCCTGGAGCCGGGTACCCTGGCCATCCTGGAGCCGGGTGCCACGGTGCAGCTCAAGGCGGTTGGCGAAACGGTCTTCATGCTGCTCGGCGGCGAGCCGCTGGATGGTCCGCGCTTCGTGTGGTGGAATTTCGTGGCCACCTCGCGCGAGAAGATCGAGGCCGCCAAGGAAGCCTGGAACAAGCGCGACAAGGCGATCTTCCCCGATATCCCGGGGGAGACCGAGTGGATTCCCTTGCCGGCGCATTGATCCGGTCCCTTCATGGAGGACATCCTCCAAGAGAAAACCGCCTGACGCAGTGTTGCGTCAGGCGGTTTTTCAGCAAGAACGGGGCAACGGGGCGTCTGTTGCCTATGACACAATTTACAGCAAGCCGATGATGCGCCCGATCTCGGTGATGTAGGGGCTATCCTTCAGCACCTGGTTTTCCAGGCTGTCGGCTGCGCGGCGCAGGGATTGCCAGGTGTCGTTGACCTGACCCGCATGCGGCTGGGGGGCACTGAGGTGTTGCCGCAGTCGGGCGATGTCCTCGCGCAGCTGGTCGGCTTCGCTGCTGCCGGCGGGCAGTTTCTGCAGTTCCGCCTCGAACTGGTCGACCATGTCCAGCAGGCGCTGGTGATCGAAACCTGGGGTTTGCATTTGCTCGCTCATGGATTCTCCTTCTGTGATTGACCGCTTCCATCATAGGCGCATTGCCTTCTGACCGGCGAAAAAAGCCGCCGGGTTTTGCCCGGCGTCAAATTCTGCCGTTTGGGTGCCTCGTCCCGATGTAAGTTCCGGCGCAGATCCCGGCACGGTGTCGGCGCATGCTTTGTTACACTGGCGGCTGTTTGTGTGCGGCGCCTCCTGCGCCGCCCCTGTTGCCCCTGATTCATGACCTTACAA
>Ga0213872_10001207_pt1 | contig 17517 bp, 7 predicted proteins | sample VelepicomBERX_R2_FD_160071 | JGI IMG/M metagenome (GOLD analysis project Ga0213872, IMG submission 160071) | Rhizosphere microbial communities from Vellozia epidendroides in rupestrian grasslands, the National Park of Serra do Cipo, Brazil - RX_R2 | ecosystem: Host-associated > Plants > Roots >...
TGGTCCCGCCGACAGGAATCGAACCTGTATTTGCCGCTTAGGAGGCGGCCGTTCTATCCATTGAACTACGGCGAGACGGGCGCGGCATTCTAGCTGCGCGCCATTGCCCGCTCTTGCTCAGGCGCTCGCTTTGGCGGCGCGCTTGCGCGCCACGGGCTTGGCGGCCAGGTGCTTCTCGCCAGGCCAGGCGCGCAGCGCCGTTTCGGCCACCGCGGCGAGCGCCGTGCTGCTGGCGCCGTCGGCCGCCTGCATGGCCATGCCGCGGTAGACGGTGGCGTAGAAGTCGGCCAGCGCGCCGGCATCGGTGCCTTCGGGCAATTCGCCCTTTTGCATGCCGCACTCGATGCGGCAGCGCATGCCGGTCTTGCCGGCGTCGCGGCGCTTGATCAACGCCGCCTGGATGTGGGCCGACGCCTCGGAGCAGTTGGTCGTGGCCATGGAGATCATGCAGCCCTTGGGGTGCTCGGGGCGGGTGAGCTCCTCGGCGGCTTCGAGCAGCATGCGGCGGATCGCCGCGTAGGCCGTGGGTTCTTCTTCGAGCGCGGCGGGGAAGCCCGCGCCCGGGCCGTTGGCGTAGCGCTCGATCGCGGCGAGGAACAGCTGCTCCTTGTCGCCGAAGGCCGTGTAGAGGCTGGGCGCCGTGATGCCCATCGCCGTGGTCAGCTCGGCCACCGAGGCGGCCTCGTAGCCGCGCTTCCAGAAGACGTGCATGGCCTGCTCGAGCGCGCGCTCGCGGTCGAAAGAAAGCGGCCGGCCACGCGGTCTCGCAGGTTTGTCAGCCTTGGCTTCCAATATTTTCATAACGATCGATCAAAAAATGCTTGACGCTGAAACAGGCGGCCACTACATTCCAATCTAATTCGTAGTGTACGTTATGAATTGCCACCAAGGAACCCCATGACGACATCCCGCCACCCAGTTCTACCAAGCGTCGCCGCGCGCTGTCAGCGCTGACGCTTCCGGCGCCCTGACGGCCTGAGGCGCCGCGCGCCGGTTTCCCCGCTTCCCGCATCGCCAAGGTCAAGCCGACCGAGGCGAGGCCGCTGCATTGCCTTTTGCTTTTGCCTTCCGTTTCACCCATCCCCAGGAGCTCTTCATGTTGAACGACATCCGCAACGAATCGCCGCGCAAGACCCGCGTGGCCGGCGCCGCCCTCGCGGTGCTGACGCTGGTGGCCGCCGTCTCCGCGGCCGTTCTGACGCTGGGCCGCGCCGACGCCGAAGCCCCGCCGGCCGCGCCGCCGGCGCTCAAGGTTTCCGTCGCCACGGTCAAGCCGACCGAAGTGACGACCTGGGGCGAGTTCTCCGGCCGCCTCGAAGCGGTCCAGCGCGTCGAGCTGCGCCCGCGCGTGCCCGGCACCGTGCAGTCCGTGCACTTCCGCGAAGGCGCGCTGGTGCGCGAGGGCGATCTGCTGATCTCGCTCGACCCCGCGCCCTACCAGGCCGAGGCCGACCGCGCCGAAGCCCAAGTTGCCGCGGCGCAGGCGCGCGCCATCTATGCGCGCGGCGACGTCGAGCGCGCGAGCAAGCTGTTCGCCGACCAGGCCATCGCTCAGCGCGAGTACGACGAGCGCCTCAACGCCGCACGCGAGGCCGACGCCAATGTGCGCGCCGCCCAGGCCAGCCTGACGGCCGCCAAGCTCAATCTCTCGTACACGCAGCTGCGTGCGCCGGTGGCCGGCCGCGTCGGCAAGCTGGAGATCACCGTCGGCAACCAGGTCGCCGCCGGACCGAGCGCGCCGCTGCTGACGACGCTGGTCTCGGTCAGCCCGATCTACGCCAGCTTCGACGCCGACGAGCAGATCGTGGCCCAGCTCCAGCGCGACGCGAAGGTGCCCGTGCAGATGGGCGTGCTCGGCCAGGACGGCACGCCGCTCGAAGGGCGGCTGCAGCTGGTCGACAACCAGGTCAACGCCAAGAGCGGCACGGTGCGCGTGCGCGCCGTCTTCGACAACAAGGACGGCAGCCTGATCCCCGGCCAGTTCGCGCGCATCCGTTTGTCGGAAGGCGAGGACAAGGGCGCGCTGCTCGTCAGCGAGCGCGCCGTCGGCACCGACCAGAACAAGCGCTTCGTGATGGTCGTCGGCGCCGGCAACAGGGCCGAATACCGCGAGGTGCATCTCGGCGCCGCGGCCAACGGCCTGCGCATCGTGAGCGAAGGCCTCAAGCCGTCCGAGCGCATCGTCGTCAACGGCCTGCAGCGCGTGCAGCCGGGCGCGCTGCTCGATCCGCAGGACGTGCCGATGGACGCCAAGCCCGATGCCCAGGCGCATGCCGGCGCGGGCAAGGACACCAAGATCTGAGAGAAGCCATGAACCTGTCCAAATTCTTCATCGACCGGCCGATCTTCGCCGGCGTGATCTCGGTGCTGATCGTGCTCGCCGGGCTCATCGCCGTGCGCGTGCTGCCGATCTCCGAGTACCCCGAAGTCGTGCCGCCCTCGGTCGTCGTGCGCGCCAACTATCCCGGCGCCAACCCCAAGGTGATCGCCGAGACGGTCGCCACGCCGCTCGAGGAAGCGCTCAACGGCGTCGAGGACATGCTCTACATGAGCAGCCAGGCCACGACCGACGGCCTCATGACGCTGACCGTGACCTTCAAGCTGGGCACCGACCCGGACAAGGCGCAGCAGCTCGTGCAGAACCGCGTTGCGCAGGCCGAGCCGCGTTTGCCGGAAGAGGTTCGCAGCCTCGGCATCACGACGGTCAAGAGCTCGCCCGACCTGACCATGGTCGTGCACCTGATCTCGCCGAGCCACCGCTACGACATGACCTATCTGCGCAACTACGCGGTGCTCAACGTCAAGGACCGTCTCGCGCGGCTGCAGGGCGTGGGCGACGTGCAGCTGTTCGGCTCGGGCGACTACGCCATGCGCGTCTGGCTCGACCCGCAGAAGGTGGCGCAGCACGGCCTCTCGGCCGGTGACGTGGTGGCCGCGATCCGCAGCCAGAACATCCAGGCCGCGGCCGGCGTGGTCGGCGCCTCGCCGGGCCTGCCGGGCGTGGACATGCAGCTCTCGATCAATGCCCAGGGCCGCCTGCAGAACGAAGACGAGTTCGGCGACATCATCGTCAAGACCGAGTCCGACGGTGCGGTGACGCGCCTGCGCGACCTCGGCCGCATCGAGCTCGGCGCCTCGGGCTACGCGCTGCGCTCGCTGCTCGACAACGACGACGCCGTGGCGATCCCGATCTTTGCCGCGCCGGGCTCCAACGCAATCCAGATCAGCGACCAGGTGCGCGCCACCATGGCCGAGATCTCCAAGACCATGCCGCAGGGCGTGGAGTACCGCATCGTCTACGACCCGACGCAGTTCGTGCGGGCCTCGATCGAGTCGGTCATCCACACGCTGCTCGAAGCCATTGCGCTCGTCGTGCTGGTCGTGATCCTGTTCCTGCAGACCTGGCGCGCGTCCATCATCCCGCTGCTGGCCGTGCCGGTGTCCGTCATCGGCACCTTCGGTGTGCTGCATTTGTTCGGCTTCTCGATCAACGCGCTGAGCCTCTTCGGCCTGGTGCTTGCCATCGGCATCGTCGTGGACGACGCCATCGTGGTGGTCGAGAACGTCGAGCGCAATATCGAGGCCGGCCTGACGCCGCGCGAGGCGACCTACCGCGCCATGCGCGAGGTGTCCGGCCCGATCATCGCGATCGCGCTGGTGCTCGTCGCCGTGTTCGTGCCGCTGGCCTTCATCAGCGGCCTGACGGGGCAGTTCTACCGCCAGTTCGCGCTGACGATCGCGTTCTCGACCGTCATCTCGGCGATCAACTCGCTGACGCTGTCGCCCGCGCTCTCGGCCCTGCTGCTCAAGGGCCACGACGCGCCCAAGGACTGGCTCACGCGCGCCATGGACGCGCTGCTCAGCCGCTTCTTCGCGGGCTTCAACCGCGTGTTCAAGCGCGGCAGCCAGGCCTATGGCGGCGGCGTGCGCGGCGTGATCGCGCGCAAGACGCCAGCGCTGCTGCTCTACGCCGGCCTGATCGTCGTGACGCTGGGCCTGTTCAAGGCCGTGCCCGGCGGCTTCGTGCCGGCCCAGGACAAGCAGTACCTGATCGGCTTTGCCCAGCTGCCCGACGGCGCCACGCTCGACCGCACCGAAGACGTGATCCGCCGCATGACCGAGATCACGCTCAAGACCCCGGGCGTCGAGCACGCCGTGGCCTTCCCCGGCCTGTCGATCAACGGCTTCACCAACAGCTCCAACTCCGGCATCGTCTTCGCGACGCTGAAGGACTTCGATCAGCGCCGCGGCAAGGACCTCAGCGCCGGCGCGATCGCGGGCAAGCTGAACGCGCAATACGGCTCGATCCAGGACGCCTTCATCGTCATGTTCCCGCCGCCGCCCGTGCAAGGCCTGGGCACGACGGGCGGCTTCAAGCTCGAGCTCGAAGACCGCGCCGGCCTCGGCTACGAAGCGCTCGACCAGGCGGTCAAGGCCTTCATGGCCAAGGCCTACAAGACGCCCGAGCTCGCCGGCATGTTCACGAGCTACCAGGTCAACGTGCCGCAGCTCTACGCCAACATCGACCGGACCAAGGCGCGCCAGCTCGGCGTGGCCGTGACGGACGTGTTCGACACGCTGCAGATCTACCTCGGCAGCCTGTACGTGAACGACTTCAACAAGTTCGGCCGCACCTACTCGGTCCGCGTCCAGGCCGACGCGCCGTATCGCGCCCGAGCTGAAGACGTCGGCCTGCTCAAGGTGCGCTCCAGCACCGGCGAGATGGTGCCGCTGTCGGCGCTGATGACGGTCGACAACGCCGTCGGTCCCGAGCGCGCGATGCGCTACAACGGCTTCCTCTCCGCCGACATCAACGGCGGCCCGGCGCCGGGCTTCTCATCGCACCAGGCCGAGGACGCGGTGCGCCGCATCGCCGCCGAGACGCTGCCGCCCGGCATCGGCTTCGAGTGGACCGACCTGACCTACCAGGAAATCATCGCCGGCAACTCGGCCATGTGGGTCTTCCCGCTGGCCATCGGCCTGGTCTTCCTGGTGCTCGCAGCCCAGTACGAAAGCCTGACGCTGCCGCTCGCCATCCTGCTGATCGTGCCCATGAGCCTGCTCGCGGCCATGACCGGCGTGTGGCTCTCGCGCGGCGACAACAACGTCTTCACGCAGATCGGGTTGATGGTGCTGGTGGGGCTGTCAGCGAAGAACGCGATCCTGATCGTCGAATTTGCGCGCGAGCTCGAGTTTGCGGGGCGCAAGCCGCTGGAAGCGGCGATCGAGGCGGCGCGCCTGCGCCTGCGGCCCATCCTAATGACCTCGGTCGCGTTCATCATGGGCGTGCTGCCCCTGGTGCTCTCGCACGGCGCCGGCGCCGAGATGCGCTCGGCCATGGGCGTGGCCGTGTTCGCCGGGATGATCGGCGTGACGGGCTTCGGCCTGTTCCTCACGCCCGTCTTCTATGTGCTGCTGCGCGCGCTGGCCCGCAACCGCCCGCTCAAGCTGCACGGCGCGGAAGTCCACCTCGAAGGCTTTGCCGGCGCCGGCTCGAACCCGGGCCACTCCGGCGACGCGCGCCCGCTGCCCGCTGCGCCGCGCGGTGATCACGAATGATGGAGAACCCAAGCATGAAAAAGGCTTTGCTCATCACCCCTCTGGTCGCAGCGCTGCTGCTGGCCGGCTGCGCCAGCGTGGCCACGCCCGAGCCGCATGTGCTGCCGACCACGCCGACGAGCTTCAAGGCTGCCACGGCGGCTGAAGCGCCGGCGCTCGGCGCCACCTGGTGGCATCAATTCGGCGACGCGCAACTTGATGCGCTCGTCGAGCAGGCGCTCGCGCACAACACGCAGATCGAGATTGCTGCGGATCACGTCGCCGAGGCGCGCGCCGCGCTCGGCGCCGCGAGCTCGACGCTGTGGCCGCAGCTCGGCCTGAGCGCCGGTGCCGGCCGCCAGACCGGCGAGGCCGCGCGCGCCGAGAACACCTACGGCACGCTGTACACGGCAGGCGCCAATCTCTCGTACGAGGTCGACGTGACGGGCCGGCTGCGCGACGCCAAGCGCGCTGCTGCGCTCGATGCGCGTGAGCGCGAAGCGCTGCTGCAGAGCACGCGCCTGCTCGTGCAGGCCCAGGTTGCGCAGACCTATTTCGCCTTGCGTGCGCTCGAAGCCGAGCAGGCCTTGGTGCGCGAGACCATCGCGGCCTATCGCGAGACGCTCGCGCTGACCGAGCGGCGCCGTGAAGGCGGCGACGTGTCGGCGCTGGATGTGGACCGCGTGCGCACCGAAGTCGCCGCCAACGAATCGGCCGCGCTCGACCTCGATCGCCGCCGCGCTGAGTTGGAGCATGCGATGGCCGTGCTGACAGGCGTCCCGGCCAGCAGCTTTGCCGTGGCCACGGGCGACTGGGACCAGGCGCTGCCGGGTGTGCCGGCCGGCCTGCCGAGCGAACTGCTGACGCGCCGCCCGGACGTCGTCGCCGCGCAAGCGCATTGGGAAGCGGCGCAGGTGCGCGTCAGTGAAGCGCGCAAGGCGTGGTTCCCGAACTTCACGCTGACGGCTGAGGCTGGCGGGGCATCGCCGGCCTTGTCGAACCTGTTCAAGACGTCCGGCGGCTTGTTTGGCGTCGAGGCGCTGGCGAGCCTGCCGATCTTCGATGGCGGGCGGCGCGAGGCGGGCATCCAGGGTGCGGCGGCGCAGTCGGACGCGGCGTCGGCGGCGTATCGCGAGCGGATTTTGGTTGCCTTCCAGGATGTGGAGGACGAGCTGTCGTCACTGCAGTTGCTGGCGCGGCAAGCGGATGTGCAGCAGGAGGCGGTCAGCTCGGCGGAACGCGCGACGCGGCTGTCGGACTCGCGGTATCGGCATGGGTTGGTGAGCCAGCTGGAACTGCTCGATGCGCGGCGGAGTGAGTTGGCCTTGCGCAGGCAGGCGTTGCAGATTCGGGCGGCGAGGTATCAGGCGACGATTGGGTTGATCAAGGCGCTTGGGGGTGGGTGGGCGTAAGAGTTTTTTGTTGAGGCGCTCACGCGGGTGGGTTGTTTGCCCTGCGGTGCAGCCCGCGGGACTCGCCCCGCCTGGCGACTCCCTTCTTTTGCTCGTGCAAAAGAAGGAAGCAAGAAAACACGTTTAACCGCATTTCACCGAGTTCAGTGCTCGCGCTCTCGCGCTCGGTCTTTGCTACTTCCACCGCCACCACTGGCTGCCACCCGAAGGCCAAACCTTGCGTCGCTCGGCGGGTACGCCTCGACTCCACACCGCCGGTGCGACGAGTGGCGCGTGCGCAGCACCGCCGGCGCTTCGCATGAACTCGGTCCAAACGTGGAGACGAGGCGCCCACGCCGAGCGACGCAAGGCGACACCCGTTGATGAGGCTCAGTGGTGGCGGTGGAAGGACTGCGTTTCGAACGCGAGAGCGTGAGCGAACGCCGCAGTGGAATGCGGATTAAGACGTGTTTTCTTGCCTCCTTCTTTTGCACGAGCAAAAGAAGGAGGTCGCCAAGGGGGGCGAGACCCCCGGGCTGCACCGCAGGGCCACAAGCGCCGACCGCGTGAGCGGCACGGACACCGGCACGGCCCAGCCAACTACGGCTCAACCCGAGAAGCCGCCCCCACCGGCACCCTCGACCTCCACTGCCAAATCAACTCGATCGCGTTGTCATCCCCCGTCTGCGCCCGCACCGTCAAGCGCTGCGCCAGCCGATAGATCAACTGCCAACTCCCCGTCGTCGAATTGAGCCCCCGCTCATAGCCCACATACCAGGCCTTCGACAACTGATGCCCGATCCCCACGATCGTGTCGTGCGTGCTGTCATCGCTCTGCCTCAACGTGAGCTGGTCCAGCCCAAGGCGCGAAACAAGCTTGCCCGACGGACTCTCGCCTTCACCCGAGAGCAGCGCCACCGCAGCACGCTGCAGCAACGCCAGGTCCGTGCGACCCAGCCCATCGGACGCACGCCCGAGCAGCAGCCAGGAGAGCTTGTCCGTATCACTCATGTCCGGGTCGGAATAAAGCCGCACCTGCGGGCTCTGCGCAGTGCCGTCGATGGCCACGCCGACGGCCTGGTCGAGGTCGGGGCGCAGCGCAAGGATGTCCAGGCGCGGGTTGTCGTAGGCGCCGTCGAAGGTGACGACGCCGCGCGTCACGTCCAGTTTCTGGCCGTAGGCGGCGTAGTGGCCGCCCTCGGTGCGCACGCGCCCCTTGAGGCGCGGCTCGCCGCCGTCCTGGTCGAGCTGCAGCGTGCCGGCCAGGCGCGCGTCGAAGCCGTGGCCGCGCAGTTGCAGCGCGTCGCCGAGGTCGACGGACAGCGCGACGTGCGTCTTGCGCCTTGATTCGCTGGGCGGCGGTGGCGGACCGCTGTCGTCGCCGGGCCGCAGCACGTAGACGTCGCTGGAGAGCGTGGGCGCGTCGGCATGGCTGAAGTCGAAGAGGCCCGAGTCGACGCGCAGCTTGCCGTCGAGCTGGAGGCTGTCGCCGGCGAGCTGCAGGCCGGCCGTGCCGCTGACGACGAGGCGGCGGTCCACGCGCTGCAGCAGGACGAGCTGCCGCGCTTCGAGCTGCAGCTGCGCCTCGGGCGACTCACCGAGTTTCGCGGAGCCCGTCGCGCTGACCTGGCCGGTGCCGGCCTGGGCCTGGAATTCGGCAAGCCGCGCCTGGTCGCCATCGAGTTCGAGGCGCAGGCGGCCGTCGTGCACGTCGACGCCGAGCAGGCGGTTGCGCGCGGCGAGGCCCGTGCCGGCGAGCTGGCCGCGCACCTGCGGCGCGTCGACGCTGCCGCCGAGCGTGACGCCAGCCGTCAGCGCGCCGCCGATGCGCCAGCCCACAGGCAGCCATGCGCCGAGGCTGGCGAGCTCGGCCACGTGCGCGTCGAGCCGGCCGCTCAGCGCGGCATTGCGTGCGGGCACGAGCGCCGGGCTGGCGATGCTGGCCTGGGCGGAAAGCTGGCCCCAGTCGCTGCCGTCGAAATCGGCCGTTAGCGCCCAATGCCCGTCGCGCTGCGCTGCCGCGAGGGCGACGCGCTTGAGGCCTAAAGCGCGCGTGCCGCGGTCGTCTTTCAGGCTGAGGTCGCCGCTGGCGCGTTCGAGATGGATGTCGGCCGAGGCCTGCGGCAGCGTGCGCAGGCTGGCATGGCCGCCGATGCGCAGATCGCCGCCCCAGCCCATGTCGGGCTGCTGGCGCGCGAGCAGCGGGGCCACGGCGAGCGGCTCCAGCGTCAGGTCCAGCACCACGTCGGCCGGCGCGCCTTCGTGCAGCGGCGCGGCCCAGTGCGCGGCCTGCCAGGACACGGTCGCGTCGCCGAGTTGCACGCGGCCGGGCGCGAGCGTGGCGGCGATGGGCTGGCCGTGCGGATCGAAGGCGAGGTTCAGCAAGAGATCGCTGGCAGCGCCGAGGCCGGGGCTCTCAAAACGGGCGACATGGGCGGTCCACACGCGCGTGGCCGGGTCGGCGTGGCCGTCGAGCGCGAGGGCCAGTGCATGGCCTTCCGCCTTGGCGCCAAGCGTCAGGCTGTGGGCGCGCGCCGTGCCGTGCAAGGCCAGCTCGGCGTGGTCGAGCTTGTGGGCCTGCCATTGCGCCTGGTCGATGCTGGCGTCGACTCGCAGCGGGGCGTCGAGCGCCGCGGCCGCCTGCCAGCGCAGATGGGCTTGATCAAGGCGCAGCGCGTCGTCGAGGCCGAAGCCCTTCAGCGCGAGTTCGCCCTCGGCCTGCCAGGGCGCGGTCTCGCCGCGGCGCTGCAGGTGGACCTGACCCTGCGCAGCGCCCGCAAGGTGATGGCCCACGAGTCCGGTCAGCGGTATCAGCTGTGCGAGCGCAGGGGCGTCGATGTCGAGCCTGGCGTCGACATCGGCGGGATCGGCATGCGCTGCGATGGCCACATGATTGCCGGCGAGGTCGAGCCGCGCCTGGCCCTGGCGATCGTGCAGGTCGATCACGCCCTGGACCGGCAGGCCCGCGATCTGGCTGGGTTGCAGCTCGATCTGCGCGCGGCCCTGCGGCCAGTGCGCCAGCGGGTCGGCCAGGCCGGCGCGCGAGCCGCTGACGTCGACGCTACCCGTCAGGTTCAGCGCATGCGCGCCGCGCGCCCAGGCCGAGTCGGCCGCGCCTTGCACGAAGTGGCGGATGTCGAAGTGCGCGGCGGCGAGCCGCGCCTTGACGGCCCAGCGCTGCGCGTCGATCTGCGCCGTGCCGCTGGCCGTGGCGGTGCCCGGGCCGGCGGCGAGGCGGGCTTCGGTCAGTTCGAGGCGGTGCTCGCCGGCCTTGCCTGGCAGCCAGCGGGCCTGGAGCTTGAGGCCGGCCGTGGGTGCCGTGCGCTGGGCGATGTCGGCGGCCACGGTGTAGGCGCCGTCGGTGCTGCCGGCCACTTGCACGGTGCCGTCGAGGCGCAGTGCGGCGAGTTGGGCGTCGAGCAGCGCGGGCTGGAGCGCATTCAGGCGCGCATCGAGCTGCCAGCTGCCGTCGTCCTGCGCATGGCCTGTGCCAGCGAGCGTGCCCGCCGCTCGCTGGGCCGTGCCGAGTTCGAGCTGCAGGGCGCGCAGCGCAAGGCGGTGCGGGCCGGGCGACGTCGGTACCGTGCCGCCGAGATCGACGCTGAGGCTGCGGACCGGCAGTTGCCGCGCATCCCACGGGCCGGCGAGCGCATTGCGCAACTGCAGCTGCAGGTCGAGCTGCGGCGGGCCGCCCTGGGTCGAGCGCGCGCCGAGCCGCGCCTGGCCCGTCAGCGCCGTGCGCGGCGCTTCGTGGAGCACGACAGCGAGGTCGAAGTCCTGCGCGTCGGCTTCCAGCGCGGCGAGCGGCCAGTCAGCGAAGGGCGCGAGCTGGGCCTTGAGCTGCAGGTGCTGGTTCGCGGCGTCGAGGCGGCCTTGCGCCTGCAGCGCGGCGAGCGGGCCTTGCAGGTCGAGCGTGCCGTCCCAGGCGGGCAGGTCGGCGCTGGGTGCTTCGCCCTTCAGCGCGAGCTGCGCTTGCAAGCGCAGCGGTGCTGCGGCATCGAGCGTGGCATTGCCGCTGAGCAGCAGCTGCTGCCAGCGCAGGCGCGTGAGCTGCACGCGATGCTGCTCGCGGCCGAGGTGCAGGCGCGCGGCGAGGTCCTGCACCAGCGGCTGGCCTTGCTCGGTCAGCGTGGCGAGCCGCAGCTCGCTCACGTCGATGTCGAGCGGCAGGCGCAGGTCGGTGGGCGTCGTCGTCGGGCCGGGGCTTGGTGCGAGGGCGAGGTCGAGCGTGTCGGCCTGCAACTGATCGATGCTCACACGCCGCCAGCTCGCGCGCAGGCCTTGCCAGCGCAGGCCGGTGAGCCGGACGCGGTCGGCGCCACTCTGCCAGCTCACGCTGCGCGCGGCGAAGTCGCCGAGCAGGGCGCCTTGGGGCGCATCGACGCTGAGGCCGGGCACGCGTGCGAGCAGCCAGGCCGTGCCCGGCGCGCTGGCGAGCAGGCCGTAGACGACGGCGCCACCGGCGGTGCACAGCACGGCAAGTGCCAGCAGGCCGATGAGTGCGAGGCGTGCCGCGCGCTTCACCAGTTGACTCCCACACTGAAGTGCAGCCGCCAGTGATGGACTTCGATGCCGCGCGCCACGTCGACGCGCAGCGGGCCGACCGGGCTGCGCCAGCGGATGCCCGCGCCGACGCCCCAGTCGGGCCGGAAGTCCTGCCAGCGCTGGGCGGCCTGACCGGCGTCGACGAAGGTCGCACCCCAGAGATTGGGCTGGCTCGCCATGAGCGGATGGGCGATCTCCACCGTGCCGGTGGCCATGACGCGCCCGCCGACGGCGAGACCGTTCACCATCGGGCCGAGCTCCTGGTAGGCGTAGCCGCGCACCGAGCCGTCGCCGCCCGCGCGCCACAGCAGCTTCTGCGGCACGCCGATGCTGCTGCTGGCGAAGACCTGGGCGAGTTCGAGCCTGGTCGAGCCGTACCAGCCGCCGATGGGCTGGTAGGCCTGCAGCAGCAGGCGCGCACGTCCGAACAGGCCGCTGGCCGCGTTGCTGGCTTCGGCGCGGCCGGCGCCGAGCAGCAGCAGGGCTTGCGTGCCGTCGGTGGGCAGCAGCGGGTTGTCGACACGGCTGCGCTTCCACTGCACGTTGAACGAGAGCGCGTCGGAGGTGCTGCGGCCGTTGGCGTCGGTCTGCAGCGAGTGAAGGAACTCGGCGTACACGAGGCGCTCGTCGTGTCCCTGCTCGCGAACGCGGCCGATGCGGCTGCTCAGGCTGTCGAGGACTTCGGCGCCGCTGCGGTCCTGCTCGATCTGCAGCGAGGCGAGGTTGCGGCTCATGTCGGCCTGCGGGTAGGAGCTGAGCTCCACTTCGCCCGAGCTCAGCTCGCGCCCGAACTGGACCTTGCTGCGCGCGGTCATCGGCAGGCCGAAGGGCTGGCGGTCCAGCACTTCGAGGGAGGCGCTCTGGCCGGTGTTGGCGTGGTAGCCGACGCCGACGGTGGTCTGGGTCTTGGAGGCCTCGCGCAGGCGCACGATGACGGGCGCGGCGCCGGCCTGCGTGGCGTCGAAGTCCGGCGGCAGCGCGACGCTGACGCTGTCGAAGAGCTGGGTGCGCCGCAGCCGGTCCTGGAAGTCGTCGAGCACGGTCTGCGAGTAGGGTTGGCCGGGCGCGAAGCCGGCGAGACGGCGCACGCTTTCCTCGCTCTGCAGATTCAGGCCGATGACCTTGAGCTCGCCGAGCAGGATGCGCGGGCCGCTGTCGAGCAGCAGGCTCAGGGTGACCGATTGCTTGGCCGTCTCGGCGCGCGCGACGGTGCTGGTCCAGCGCGCCAGCGGCCAGCCGGCGGCGCGCACGCGCGTGAGCAGGTCGGCCTTGGCGGTGTCCCAGTCGGCTTGCGTGAAAGTCCGCCCGGCCGGCAGCGTCCAGGCGCGGCGCATCTGGTCGGCCAGCGAAGTTTGCGCGGGCGTGCCGAGCTCGCCGTCGAAGTAGAGCGTGACCTCGGCGACGCGGCTGCGCGGGCCGGGCATGAGGTGCAGGATCCAGCCGCCTTGGACGGCCTCGACGCGCACGTCCGGGTCGAAGTAGCCCTCGGTCTGCAGCAGGTCACGCGCCTGGGCCGGCGCGGCGGCGGCGATGCGCGCGAGTTCGTCGGCGGACAGCTCGGAGAGATCGTCCTCGCGCAGCGTGCGCGCGAGTTCGAGGTGGGTGTCGAGCAGGTCGGCCAGGGCCGTGGGGCCGTCGACTTTGAAGGTTAGCGCGCCGGCGTCGAGCGGCGCGAGCAGCGCGAGTGCAAGAACGAGGAGCAGCGCGGCGACACGTCGCATCACTTGCTGAGCAGGCGCATCGCGGCTTCGAGGCCGGTCAGCGTCAGCGGGAACATGCGGTCGCGCATCAGTTGCTGGATCAGCGCGATGCTCTGCCGGTACTGCCAGACGCCCTGGGGTTCGGGGTTGATCCAGGCGAAGCGCGGGAAGGCGTTGATCAGGCGCGAGAGCCACTCCGCGCCGGCCTCGTCGTTCATGTATTCGACGCTGCCGCCGGGCTGCAGGATCTCGTAGGGGCTCATCGTGGCGTCGCCGACGAAGATGAGCTTGTAGTCGCGGTTGTACTTGCGGATGAGTTCCCAGGTGTCCTGCTTCTCGGCGAAGCGGCGCCGGTTGTTCTTCCAGACGAAGTCGTAGACGCAGTTGTGGAAGTAATAGAACTCGAGGTGCTTGAACTCGCTCTTGGCGGCGCTGAAGAGCTCTTCGACGCGGTGGATGTGCTCGTCCATCGTGCCGCCGACGTCCATCAGCAGCAGGACCTTGACCTTGTTGTGGCGCTCGGGCTGCATCCGGATGTCGAGCAGGCCGGCGTTGGCGGCGGTGCCGTGGATGGTGCCGTCGAGGTCGAGCTCCAGATCGGCGCCTTCACGCGCGAAGCGGCGCAGGCGGCGCAGCGCGACCTTGATGTTGCGCGTGCCGAGTTCCTTGGTGTCGTCGTAGTCGCGGTAGGCGCGCTGTTCCCAGACCTTGACGGCGCTCTTGCCGCCGCCCTTGCCGCCGATGCGCACGCCGGCCGGGTTGTAGCCGCCGTGGCCGAAGGGGCTGGTGCCGCCGGTGCCGATCCAGCGATTGCCGCCTTCGTGGCGCTCATGCTGCTCCTCGAGGCGCTTCTTGAGCGTATCCATGAGCTCGTCCCAGCCCATGGCCTCGATCGCGGCCTTCTGCTCGGCCGTCAGCTCGCGCTCCATCAGCTTCTTGAGCCAGTCCTCGGGCAGTTCGCGCTGCAGCTCGTGCAGCATCTCGACGCCCTTGAAGTAGGCGGCGAAGGCGCGGTCGAACTTGTCGAAATGGACTTCGTCCTTGACGAGGCTGGTGCGGGCGAGGAAGTAGAACTCGTCCAGCGTGGGCGGGCCGTCGGCGCCGATCACGCCGGCCTTGAGGCCTTCCAGCAGCGTGAGGTACTCGCGCACCGACACCGGCAGCTTGGCGGCTCGCAGCGTGTAGAAAAACTGGGTCAGCATGGCGTTGCGCAGGGCGTTCCGATCGCCCGCGCATTATCAATGCAGCCTGCGGCGCCAGCGGTCAATGGTCCGTGGCGGTGATGGTCACAAGGGTGGACAGGCCGTCCTGCAGTATCAGGCGCACGACGATAGGCAGGGCGCTCTCTGGCGCACCGCTGACGACGAAGCTGCGCGTGGGGGCGTCGAAGCGCAGCCAGCCGGGCAGGGCGGCGCCCGAGGCCAATCGGGTTTCGATCGGCCCGCCCGCGGCGCGCCCGAACGCTTGGTCCGGCACGGCGAAGCGGAAGCTGCCGCTGCTGGCGATGTCCCTGGGCACACTGACGGCAACGGTGCCGGAGGTTTCGGTGTTCGGCAACAGCAGCACGGTGACCTTGATGGCGAGGCTGCCGTCGGCAAGGCGTGTCTCCGGCGCGGGCTCGGATCCGGCATCGCTGACAACGTCCTTGGGCATGTGGACGGCGATGCCGCCGTTGGACGCGGTGGCCGGAGGTTTCTGCACCGGAGCCTTGATGCCGTGGCCGCTGTCGACCGGGCTGACCGCAGAGGTGTCAGCCACCGGCGGCGGCACGGTCGTGCCGGTCGCTGCTGGATCGTTACTCATCACCGGCGTGACGGGCGCCGGGGGGACCACGAGCGGTGGCAGGACGAGAGGAGGGGGCGGAGGGCTTGGCGGCGCGGCTGGATCAGCGATGGGGAGCCCGGTCTGCACCGGCGGCATCGGTGGCTGGACGGCGGCCCGCACGGAAAGCACGCCGTCGGCGGCGCCGAAATCGTAGTTGGCGGAGGCCAAGGTGCCGGTGCTCGCGGTGATGACATAGATGCCTTGCGCGCTGGTGCGGGTCGCCGCGGTGGTGGCGATGCCGGCACTGCCCGCGAGCACGCTGGCGTCCTCACCGTTGGCGAAGCCGGTGATGGTCTGCGTGAGCGTCGGGTTGTCCTGGCCGTAGAGGCGCGCCTGGTTGTCGGCGGTGACGATCAGGTGCGCCTTGTCGACCGTCAGCGTGCCGTTGGCCGTGGCGAAGTCGTAGTTGGCTGAGCCGAGCGTGCCGGTGCCGGCCGTGATGACGTAGCTGCCGACGCCGCTCGCGGACGAGGCCGTGCTCGTGCCAAGCGCGCTGCCCGAGAGGACCGAAACGGTCTCGCCGTTGACAAAGCCGGTGATGGTCTGCGTGAACGCGGGGTTGTCCTGGCCGTAGAGGCGCGTCTGCTTGTCGGCAGTGACGGTCAGGTGCGCCTTGTCGATGGTCAGCGTGCCCTGGACCGGCGTGAAGTCGTAGTTGCTTGCGCTGAGCGTGCCGGCGTCGGCGGCGATGCCGTACCGACCGACACCGGTGCCGGCCGTCGCCGTGCTGCTCGCCGTGCCCGGCGCACCACTGAGGACCGAGGCGTCCTCGCCGTTGACGAAGCCGGTGACGGTCTGCGTGAACGCGGGGTTGGCCTGGCCGTAGAGGCGTGTCTGGTTGTCGGCGGTAACGCTCAGGTGGGCCTTGCCGATGGTCAGCGTGCCGGTCGTGGCGGTGAAGTCGTAGTTGGCGGCGCTCAGGCCCGCCACGCTGCCCGTGATCGCGTAGGTGCCGACGCCGGTGGTACTGGTCGCCGCCGTGCTGCCAGAGGCATTGCCGGCGACGACGCTGGCGTTCTCGCCGTTGACGAAGCCGCTCATGGTTTCGGTGAACGTCGGGTTGGCCTGGCCGTAGAGGCGCGTCTGCGCGTCGGGCGTGACAGTGAGCAGTACCTTGGTGATGTTGGCCGTGAATGAGGCCGGTAGTTGATAGTCGCTGCTGACCAGGCTCAGTGCACTGCTGCTGACGGCGTAGCTGCCGGCGTTGGCGTTGCCGGTGTCGATGTTGCCGTTCAGCCGCGCCGGCAGCGTGTCGCCGTTGACTGCGCCCGAGACCGCTGCGCCGCTGAACAGCGACGAGCCGTCATAGGGTTTGCTGGCCGTGAGCGTCACGGTTCGCGGCGTGATCTGCCAGGTGCCGATCGAGCCGTTGACGATGTAGTAGCGCTCGCTCGCGAAGCTCAGGCCACCCGCGTAGCTGACAGCGTAATTGCCGACGTGCCTCGTGCTGGTGGGCGCGCCGGTGAGCGAGGCGGTGCCGGTGGGCGTGGTGTCGCTGTAGGCCGTGGTGCCGCCGGCGTTGGTATAGAGGGCATAGCCCAGCGTCGGCGTGCTGCCGTAGGCACTGGTGGTCGAGCCGTCGGGCAGCACATAGACCTGGGTGAAGTTGTAGTGATTGGCGTTCGAGAGCGACGCCAGGGTGAGCGTGCCCGAGCCGACGTCGTTGATGAAGCCGGGGCCCGATATCGCGCCGGTGAGCGTCTGGTTGGTGCTGGAGTTGTCGCGCAGCTGGCCGGTGACGTTGATGTTGCCGCCGTAGGTGCCCCCGCCCAACGAGCCATTGCCGCCGATCTCGAGGATGCCGCCATCGACGGCGGTATCGCCGGTATAGCTGTTCTGGCCCGTGATGATGAGCTTGCCGTCGCCGTTCTTCTCGAGGCCGCCCGGGCCGCTGATCGGGCCGTCGAGCTCGCTGGCGCCGCTGACGTTGATGCGCGTGCCGCCCGTCGTGCACAGGCCCGTGGCGCTCAGGGTGCCGGCACAGGTGAAGCTGGTGGTCGAGGTGCTGGCGTCGAAGCTGCCCGCGTTGACCGTGAGCGATCGGACATCGGCCTGGATCGGCGCGCTGCTGCTGCCCAGCGTGACCGCGCCGCTGGCGTTCAGCGTGACGTCGCCGATCGGCGTCGGCCCGTAGGAATTGGTGCCCACCGCGAAATTGCCGCCGATGCCGATATTGCCGTTCGTCGCGCTGACGGTGAGATTGCTCTGCGCGTCGTTCGAGATCGCCCCGGCGATGTCGATGTCGCCGCCGACGGTGCTGGCGAGCGTGGTATCGCCGCCGAGCTCGACGCCGCCGCCGTAGGTCTGCGCGCCGCTGGTCGAGACCAGCCCCCCGTCGATGTCGGTGCGGCCCGAGCCGGCCTTGTTCAGGCTCGCGGCATAGACGGCACCGCTGAGCTCGGTGTCGCCGGTTGTGTTGATGTTCAGCGCGCCGAGTGGCTGAGCGCTGCTGCCGATCTGGCCATAGACCGTCACGTCGCCGTTGCCCGCGGCGATGCCGAGTGCCCCGCCGCTGACGT
>Ga0213872_10001208_pt1 | contig 17516 bp, 18 predicted proteins | sample VelepicomBERX_R2_FD_160071 | JGI IMG/M metagenome (GOLD analysis project Ga0213872, IMG submission 160071) | Rhizosphere microbial communities from Vellozia epidendroides in rupestrian grasslands, the National Park of Serra do Cipo, Brazil - RX_R2 | ecosystem: Host-associated > Plants > Roots >...
CGACGCATCGCGCGAGAAAGCGACTTTCTATACCCGGCAGTTCATCGATGCGATGTCGCCGGCGAACTTTGCGCTCACCAACCCCGAAGTCATCAAGCTGGCGATCGACACGCAGGGGCAGAGCCTCGCGGAAGGCATGAAGCAGTTGGCGCTCGACATGGAGAAGGGGCATATCTCCATGACCGACGAGTCGCAGTTCGAAGTGGGGCGCAATCTTGCTGTCACCCCGGGTAGTGTGGTGTTCCAGACTGAGCTCTTTCAGCTGATCCAGTACACCCCGACCACCGAGCAGGTCTATGAACGGCCGGTGCTGTTCGTGCCGCCTGCGGTGAACAAGTACTACCTGATGGACTTGCAACCGCATAACTCGATGGTGCGGCACTTCGTGGCGCAGGGTTATACGGTGTACATGATCTCGTGGCGCAATGCGCCGCCCGAGCTGGGTAAGCTGACCTGGGATGATTACGTCGACCAAGGCATCATCCAGGCCGCAGGTGTGGTGCGCGAGATCAGCAAGCAAGACAAGATCAATGTGCTGGGTTTCTGCATTGGCGGTGTGCTGCTGGCCACGACCTTGGCCGTGATGAAGGCGCGCAAGCTCGATTGGTTCGAGAGCGTGACCTTTATGACCTCGCTCATCGACCATACCGAGCCCGGCGATATCAAGCAGTTTGTGGATTGGGACCTGATCGCTTCGCGTGAGGCCAAGCTCGCCGAAGGCGGCATCGTGAGCGGTAAGGAGCTGGCACGCGCGTTTTCGATGCTGCGCGCCAATGACCTGATCTGGAACTACGTGGTCAATAATTACCTCAAAGGCAAGACACCGCCGCTGTTCGACCTTTTGTACTGGAACAACGACTCGGCCAACCTGCCGCTGCCGATGCATACCTTCTTTCTGCGCAATATGTACCTGGAGAACAATCTCGCCAAACACGGCGCGATGCAGGTGTGTGGCGTACCCGTCGATGTGGCGACCTACGATTGGCCGACCTATATTTTCGCTGCGCGCGAAGACCATATCGTGCCCTGGACGTCGGCCTATCGCGGCACGCAGCTGTTGGGTGGCGCTGTGCGCTTCGTACTTGGGGCGTCGGGCCATATCGCGGGCTCGATCAACCCGGTGTCGACCAATAAGCGCAATTACTGGGTGAATGACACATTACCCGCCACCGCTGATGCGTGGCTGCAAGATGCCGAGCAAAAGCCAGGCAGCTGGTGGCAGGACTGGGACGCGTGGCTCGCACCCCAATCAGGCAAGAAGATTGCAGCACCGAAGTCGGCGGGTAACCGCAAGTACAAGGTGCTCGAGGCCGCCCCCGGCAGCTATGTGAAATCGAAGCTCAGCTAGACCGGGTGTCAGCGCGGCGCCCGCACCGGGGCCGCGCGGCGCACCATGCAGATGAATGAAACGGCACGGCGGCTTGGCTGCCTGCCTTCCCCCTACCCAACAACGCCGCAGGACTCAGGCGGCCAAACCAAAGCAAGCAGGAGAAGACCATGTCTGAAGTTGTCATTGTTGCCGCTCAACGTACTGCCATTGGTTCTTTTGGCGGCAGCCTCGCCAAGATCGCCGCGCCTGACCTCGGCGCCATTGTCATCAAGGCGCTGCTGGAAAAAACGGGCGTGCAGCCCGGCCAGATCAGCGAAGTGATCCTCGGCAACGTGCTGACGGCGGGTCTTGGCCAAAACCCGGCGCGCCAGGCGTTGATCAAGTCGGGTATTCCGGTCGAAGTGCCGGCCATGACGATCAATCAGGTTTGCGGCTCGGGCCTGAAGGCCACGCACCTGGCTGTACAAGCGATTCTGGCGGGTGATTCGGACATCGTCATCGCCGGCGGCCAGGAAAATATGTCGGCTGCGCCGCACCTGCTGCAAAACAGCCGCGACGGGATTCGCCTTGGCAACGGCACGCTGGTCGACAGCATGATGTACGACGGCCTGACCGATGTGTACAACCAATACCCGATGGGCAATACAGCCGAAAACATCGCCGCCAAGTACGGTATCAGCCGCCAAGAGCAAGACGAATTTGCCCTGTCGTCGCAGCTCAAAGCTGAGGCCGCACAAAAGGCAGGCCGCTTCGCCGACGAAATCACGCCGGTACTGGTCCCGCAACGCAAGGGCGACCCGATCTCCTTCGCGGCTGACGAATTCATCAAGGCCGGCTCGACTATCGAGGGCCTACAAAAGCTGCGCCCTGCCTTCACCAAGGAAGGCACGGTCACGGCGGGCAATGCATCGGGCATCAACGATGGCGCAGCCGCCATTATGTTGATGAGCGCTGCCAAGGCCGCTGAGCTGGGCCTGAAGCCACTCGCCCGTATCGCGGGTTATGCGTCAGCCGGTGTCGAGCCGAGCATCATGGGCATGGGCCCAGTGCCGGCTACCCAGCGCGCGCTGGCCCGCGCCGGCTGGACGCTTGACAGCGTCGACCTGATCGAAGCCAACGAAGCCTTCGCCGCACAGGCACTGGGCGTGGCCCGCGAGCTGAAGTGGGATTTCAACAAGGTGAACGTGAACGGCGGCGCAATCGCCCTGGGCCATCCGATCGGCGCGTCCGGCTGCCGCGTGCTGGTCACCTTGCTGCATGAGCTGGCCCGTCGTGATGCCAAGCGCGGCCTGGCCACGCTGTGTATCGGCGGCGGTATGGGCGTGGCGCTCTGCGTGGAGCGCGTGTAAGCCAGCCGGGCTGCCTTCGATCGGCCTGCGCAGTCAAAAAGCCACGGCAGCTTGCCGTGGCTTTTCCATTTTCAGCAGACGCTACACCCTTACTGAATCTGCAAGATACCCCAGATAAAGTCGTTCTGGATCACGTCAGGCGGCAGCTTTACATAGCCGATCGGGCTCGTGCCGAGGATGGTGGTATAGGGGCTGCCATTCTTGTTGAAGCCAGCACTCGCGTGGCAGGCCGTGCACGACGCGGTATTGATCGGCACGGCCGCTGCCACACGCTCGGTGAACGAATTGCCGTCGATCAGCGGTGCGCCATTCGGGGCGGTAAAGGCGATTTCAGACGCCTTCAGGCAGTAGTTGTCCCACACCTTCGACAGATGACGGCGGTCGAACAACTGCTGCAGTACGGCTGTCTTTACACAGGCGGGGTACTGAGTGTTGGCGACACCCCCTGCCTTGGGCGGTACGGTCTTGGCTTTGGCGCCGAAGCTGTCATGGCAACCCATGGTGTCGCACCGACCGGGGTTGTACTGGTGCTCGAACGTGGCCCAGACCCAGATCGGGATCTCCTTCGAGCTGATATGCAGCCCCGCCAAGCCATACGTCACGCCATCGGATACGGTCGTGTAGTACGCGGCCAGCGCTTGCTGTTCGGTAATGGTCTTGCCGTTCATACCGAGCCATTGAACCAGGGTTTTGATCGGCACCCAGTCGGCCTTTACCTCCATGGCACCCCAGGGCAGCGAAACGGGAATACCTTTGTTGGTCGCCCAGTTGGCGAGCCCCTGTGTGCTATACAGGTTGTTGGCGACGATATAGTCAAACGAGCGCCGGTCGCGGCGTACTTCTTCGGCATAGCAAGGCGACTGGCCACCGCTAGGGGTCGTCGGGAAGTTGCCGGCTGCCGGCGCGCCCACGGGGCTGCATTGGGTGCCGGGGGCGATGGATTCCGTCTTCATCACGGTGGGGTGCACCATGGTCGCTCGCTGCAAGAGGCCTGGATGCAGATGCTTGACGGGCGGCTTGGTCGAGTCTGGCCAAACCGGCGGCGTGGTCTGGTAGACGTCCTCGTCGGATGCCCAAGTCTCGAATTCGACCACATTGTTATTGGTCAGCGAGACGATATCTGCAAAGTGTTCCCATACCAGTTGGTCCGAATTCTGGCCCCAGGGCAGACGACCGCCCGAAGCAGGGACGGGATTGGCTGCAAATGCGGATGAAATCGTTGCGGCCATTGCAACGGATAATAAAACCGGTAATTTCATGATCATTCCCCTTTATGCAATAAAAATAAGACGATATCCAATCAAATCATGCAGGCAATTTGGCGATGTACAATATTCGATATTGCGATTCAATATGGTATTGCGCAGAAGGTGCGTCAAGGTAACGTGCCTTGCTAAGTGATTGTTGTTACTGTGTATTTTAATTATTCAATATATTCGTAATGAAACGCTTTGCAGGTGCTGGCTTTACGGGGGAAATATAAAGGCCGAACATCCGATAAACGGTCGCCCGGCCTTTACGTGCTTATTGTGGTACGACTTGGCGCAACGGAATCGCGATCCGATTCATCATATTCATCAGCGATACGACGAAGGTCAGGTCAACAATCTGTTCGTCGCTGAAATGCGCCTGCAGCGCCGCAAACTCGGCATCTGAACCGCGCTCGCCGTCTAGCCGCGTAACGGCTTCGGCCCAGGCCAGCGCAGCGCGCTCGGCATCGGTATAGAAGGGCGATTCGCGCCAGGTGATCAGGCTGTTGATGCGCTTGAACGATTGATCTTGTGACAGCAGATCGCGACCATGCATATCTACGCAGTAGGCACAGCCGTTGATCTGCGAGACACGTAGGTAGATGAGGTCGATCAGCGTGCGACCCACCGACGATTCGCCCACCGCGGTGTGTAGCTCGATCAGTTGTTTGAACGACTTGGCTGCCAGCTTGCGGTAGTCGAGACGAGGTTGTTGCGACATGATTCAGCTCCTTGATAAGAGAAAGACCGGAAAAATCCGGATTCACTTATCAAGACGAGCGAACCGAGCCGCTTGTGACAGCGCTGCGAAAATTTCATGCGCGTGTGGCGATGTCAGCCGCTAGGGCGGCGAGTTTATCGGGGTTGCGCAGACTGTAGACCTGATGGATGGTCGCGCCATCGGTGACAAAGGCGTAGACCGTATCCAGCTGGCCATCCAGATAGCGCAACAGGCTGGGTTCGCCATTGATCTCGGCGATGTCGTAACGGATATGGTCACCCTCGCGCCGCATGACGACCTGGAACAAATCGGCGATGCGCGTAGCACCTCGCAAGATATTCAGCACCGAAACCACCTTGCCGCCACCGTCCGCCACCAGCCAGGCTTCCTCGTTGAACAGTGCTTTGATGGCCGCAATATCGCCCGTGCGGGTGGCGGCAACAAAGCGGCCCAGCAGGCTGAGATGCGCGTCGCGGCTGACGTTGAACCGGGGCCGGTCTTCCTGCAAGCGCTTACGGGCACGGGCCACTAGCTGTCGGCAGGCGGCTTCCTGCTTGTCGAGCGTGGCTGCGATATCGCTGTAATCGGTATCGAATACATCATGCAGCACAAACGCAGCGCGCTCCTCCGGCCCCAGCCGTTCAAGCAAGGTCAAGAAGGCAATCGACAGATCGCTGGCTCGCTCGACGGCGTGCTCGGGCGTCTCGATATCGACTGCCTCGGTCAGCGGCTCGGGCAGCCAGGGGCCGATATACGCTTCGCGCTCCACCTTGGCCGCGCGCAAGCGATCGATGCAAAGCCGGGTTGTTACCGTAACAAGCCACGCTTCGTCGGAATCCAGACCCGATACGTCCGCATCGTGCCAGCGTAGATAGACGTCTTGCAGAATATCTTCGGCATCGACGCGGGTACCGAGCATGCGGTAGGCGATGCCGAAGAGGCGTTTGCGGTGGGTGAGGAAGCGATCGGGCATGAATTCTTTCGTATCTACAGCCATTTGCGGCAAGCGTACCTTGTTGCGATTAACTGCCAGCGCTTTCTGTGATTGATTCAAAGAGCGGCTCAAACTCTTCAAAGCGCTTATCTGCCTTGTCATGTCCTTCAATAGTAAAAAAAGCTGAGCTTGATTTGCCGATCACCAAAAATTGAAGAAAAAAATAATCTGCCTTTCCTTGTGATGCGGTGCTGAATACTACAATATTGTTTGCCAAAGTCGTTCGCTTGAGTGGCTGAATAACTTGGCCAGCTTTTTCGGCTAGTACTTGCATGCTGCTTTCCGCAAATTCATACATCATGTCATGCATTGTTAATGCGTCAGCGATGCTATTGGGTGTGACATTGCTGATAAGCACAATCTCCCCGTTTGGGTCGGTTAAATCAGATTGCTTGTTATTATTTATAGTGTATCCCAAAGGCCAGTTAACGGAGAGTGTGTCGATTTTTATTTGAGATGTGATTGTTACATCAATAAATCTGTCCCCTCCTATTTTTACTGGGCCAGTTGTGTTGGGCTTTTCATTCTTGATCTTTTGTATGTCCAGGTTTACAGCATTGATATTTTTCTCTAGTGTTGCGGTGTTACTTGTTGTCCAATATTCACCTTCGTCCTCGATAGAAAGATTTAAGAATAATGGTTGAATTTTGCGAAATAAATTGATAATGTCAATGTGCGTCTCTTTGCCGCCAAATTGTGTCTTTATGAAATTCTTTACCTGGTTCGATTCGGTAAAAATCAAATAAAGCGGTTCAGATTGCGTATTGGGGCGAATGATGATGCCTGATGCATGCTTAGCCGTGCCGTCGGCGTTCAGTTCGCGCAGCATTGAATTGGTTGGATTATCTTGTATAGATTGATCTGCTGCGATGCGGTCGCATGACCAATTACGCTGTATGGCTGCCTCGCAAGCGACGTTGAGAATATGAACAACTGAAGATGTGTCGTTCGCTCTCCCTTGAAAATGAATCGTCACACCTGCATTGCTTACAAGCCCGATTATTGAGAATACGGTGCCTACAAAAAATCTCGAAAGTCTCATATGTTGGGTTCTATTTAGTTCTGATCAAGATGTAATAAACGGATTGGTCAACTGAATCAGCAAGCGATGCACGAGTGCGGAGTCATCTGGTAAGTCATTCTGACGCCCTAAGATTGACAACCGGACACTGCAGTCCGCCGATACGCCCGCCAAAACAAGCCCGCAAATACGAGATCCATCATTGCGGTCGCCGCGCCAGTCAGTGGCACCCGTCCCAACATAAAGAGGATTACGCCCGCGAAGCCGAAGCTGAGCTTTTCCAGCATGGCGGGAATCATGATAGGCCGGAGCCGAACCGGCTCGCGCGCGATATAGATAAAGGCGATCTGCCACGCGAGCGCGACACCTGCAAAGCCATAGAAAAACTCGGGATGGGTGATGACAGGCGGAAAGTCGTGGCCGAGCCGACTCTCAAGGAAGAAGAGCGGTGTGGTGGCAAGGATGCCGTAGATGGCGGCGATCCAGAAAATGCGGCGGGCGATCTGCATGGTTCATCTGCCTATGGGTGGGGTTGTGTTCGAAGCATCACGCCGCAAGCGGAGTAACACGTCACCTTCTGAGGTTAAGCGATCGACGACATGGGTATGGTCGCCAGTAGCGCGGCTTCTCGCTCTGCGGTGATCGCAGGGGAGGGCGGCAAATCGGGCGCTGAGTTTGCCCAATGCAAGGTATCGGCAATCGTCTCATGAATGGGGCGAAGGACCAGGCCTGCAGCCAATGCGCGACGATTGTCTGCGAGCAGCATGCCGCCGAAGTCCTTGTCTTCTTCGGGAATCCAGAGGGGTAGCTCCGTCCAGGGCGTGATCTGTGCGCCAAGCAGGGCTGCATCATGGACCCAAGCGAATTCAGCATTGCTGCCGATGGTACTGCGGCACCGGCGCAGAAAGCTCGCCATGCTGAGTGTTTCGCCGATCGCATTGAAGGGGCCTGCGATGCCCTGCGTCGCCAGGTGGAGGCTCCATTGCGCCAAGTCGCGTGCGTCGATGAACTGGATCGGGCGTTCAGGCCGGCCAGGCGCAAGTATGCGGCCGCCCTGTGCAATACGTATGGGCCAATAGGTGAATCGCCCCGTTGGGTCGTATGGTCCGACGATCAAGCCAGGGCGCACGCACGCCGCGCGGCCGGGTAGCGCCGTTGTGAGCGCCTCTTCGCTGCGTGCCTTTAGCGCGCCATACCCTTCGTGGCCTTGCGCCAGCGACGCGCTTTCATCGTAAGCTCGACCGGGCGCGAAGCTTGCGTACGCCGAGATGCTGGAGATCAATACATAGTGGGGTGTCAATGGCCCGAGCGCGGCGAGCGTACGGTCGATCTGGTCGGGAGTGTAGGCGGAGCAGTCGATGACCGCATCGAAATACTCGCCGTGCAAGGCGCGCATATCGCCGTTACGGTCGCCGATCAGCTGTCGCACGCCGGGTATCTGCCCCGGTGCGTGCTGACCTCGATTCAGGATCGTCACGGTATGGTCGGCCGCCAATGCAGCATCGACCACATGCCGGCCTAGAAAGCGGGTACCGCCGAGCACCAACAGATTCATGACATTCCCCCTAAAGCTGTTTGATTATTGCTGGCGTTGAACGGCAGGGCTGGTCATCAAAGCCCGAAGAGCGCTGGGTCGCCTTTGCCGGCGCGGATCAGTACCGGGTCGTCGGCGGTGAGGTCGATCACTGTGGTCGGCTCGGTACCGCAATGGCCGCCGTCGAGCACCAAGTCGACGTCGTGCTCCAGTCGCTCGACGATTTCCCAGCCCTCGGTTGGCGGCCATTCTTCGCCTGGGAGCAGCAAGGTGGATGAGAGCAATGGCTCGCCCAACTCTTCCAGTAGAGCCTGTACGACTGGGTGGTCTGGCACGCGTAGACCAATGGTGCTGCGCTTGGGGTGCAGGATGCGGCGTGGTGTTTCACGCGTGGCCTGCAGAATGAAGGTATAGCTGCCGGGCGTGGCGCTCTTCAGAAATCGGTATTGGCGATTGTCGACGCGGGCATAGGTCGCAAGTTCCGATAAATCGCGGCAAAGCAGCGTGAAATGGTGTTTCTCGTCCACCTGGCGAATGCGGCGGATGCGGTCGAGCACTGCCTTGTCACCCAGATGGCAACCCAGGGCGTAGCAGGAATCGGTCGGCAGCACGACCAGCCCGCCATCGCGAATCAACTCGACGGCTTGGGCAATCAAACGCGGCTGCGGGTTTTGGGGGTGAATCTCAAGACATTTGGCCATGCGCATGCTGAAGTGCTCCCTTCACGGCGCGAGAGCATACACCCAACAATCGAGCCTGCCATCGCTACCGCATTCACGCTGGCCCAAGTGTTGGAAACCAGCCTTCTGCAAGACGCGGCGCGAGGCCGTATTGTGCTCGGCCGTTTCGGCCAATACGGTGTGAATATCTGCGCGGTTTGCAACCTCTTTGACCAGCAGGCACACGGCCGCCGTCGCAACGCCTTGGCCGCGTGCACTTTCGGCCACGCCGTAGCCGATCTCGATGCGGCCATCGACCGGCGCACCCTTGAAACCGCCGACGCCAAGTACTTCGGCGCGGTCGGTCGCAACGAAGGCCCGGGGCAGCGTCCAGAACGGATCATGCTGGGCCGCGAGGTCTTGCAAGGCACCGATCAGGATAAAGTCGGGTGGCAGTGCGCCAGGGATGATGTCGAATTCGCCGATGGTTTGCGCGCCGCGTACGAGCGCGTGGAGATGATCTGCCTCGATGGGCAGCAGTCGTATGGGGAGGGGGTCGTTCATGCTGCAGCCTGCCAGCGCAGCCAGACAGGGGTGGGGCCAGGTGGCATGTCTTGCAGCACGCCGGGCTCACGTGCGCCTTCGCCGGTTGCGTGGTAGTCGGAGCCCGCCGAAGCAAACAGCCCATGGACCTCGGCCAGCCGGGCGAAGCGTTCGAAGTCGGCAGCGGCATGGCTGCCAGAAACAACCTCGATACCTTCGCCACCGACTGCTTTGAATTCCTCAATCAGTTCCAGCATGGTCTGCTTGCCGAATTCGTACCGGCCCGGATGCGCGATGACGGCAATGCCGCCTGCATCGCGTATCCAGCCGACAGCGTCTGCCAAGGTCGCCCACTCGTGCGCGACGTAGCCGGGTTTGCCTTTGGCGAGGAACTTCTTGAATACGCCCTTCATGTCTTTCGCGATACCACGCTCGATCAGGTGGCGGGCAAAGTGGGCGCGGCCGATCATTTCCGGGTTGTCGGCGAACTTGCGAGCGCCGACGAGCGTATCGGGAATACCGCGTGCTGCGAGTGCTTCGGAAATCCGCACTGCGCGCTCATCGCGGCCCGATCGCACGCTGGCAAGGCCTGCCAGCAGCCCGGCGTTCTTTGGGTCGAACCCGAGGCCGACGATATGTAAGGTATGGCGTCGCCAGCTCACCGAGATTTCGACGCCCGGCACGAAGGCCATGCCGCACTTGGCGGCTTCGTCGGCTGCGTCATCCAGGCCCCGGACATCGTCATGGTCGGTCAGCGCGAACAGCGTGCAGCCGCGCGCCGCTGCGCGCGCGACAACTTCGCGCGGGGGCAGCATGCCGTCCGAGACGGTGGAGTGGTTGTGCAGATCGACGGTAAGCATGTGCTTATCTTATCAAACTATCGGTGGAGTATCGGCCCATCTTCGAGACTGTCATGGTCGACAGGCCGGCACAGTCGAGTGCCATTCGGCTATGACTGTGCTTGGCAGCCCGCCATGCAGGCGCTAGGGTGTAGACATCCGCTTCACTCCTGCTGCAAATACCATGTTTCAGACCGATATCGCCCTTAAGGGGTTTGGCCTCGGTGCCAGCCTGATCATCGCCATTGGCGCGCAAAACGCCTTCGTGCTGCGGCAGGGCCTGCGCCATGCGGCGCCTTTCTTGACTGCGCTGACGTGCGCGGTATGCGATGCGTTGTTGATCGCTGCAGGTCTCTTGGGGGCGGGGGCGCTGGTCAATGCGCACCCGGGGCTTGCGCGATGGGCGGCAGCCCTTGGTGCAGTATTCCTCGGGGTATACGGTCTGCGTGCGCTGAAGGCAGCATTGCACCCAGGACAATTGGCGGTTGACCACGGTGCGGGCGTGCGCGACTGGCGCAAGGTGATCGCCACCACGCTGGGCTTTAGCCTCTTGAACCCGCATGTCTATCTCGACACCGTCGTGCTGCTGGGCGGCATCGGTAGCCAATTCACCGCCAGCGGTGGCCGGCTGAGTTTCGGTATCGGCGCGACGACCGCATCGTTCTGCTGGTTTTTCGGTCTTGCCTATGGCGCAGGCAAATTAGCGCCCCTGTTTGCCAAGCAGGTCGCTTGGCGCGTGCTCGACGTGTTGATCGGGCTGACGATGAGTAGCCTTGCCATCTCGCTCGCACGTGCGGCCTGGTTGGGCTGATCCGGACCGCGCGAAGCACTGCACACAAAGCCCTTATGGCTAGGCTTTGCGAACGCTGACAGTACTAAGGTACGGCAAGTTTGCACAACAATGCCAGAGGGGCTTTGCGTGCGGCGCTACAGCGCTTTGTAGGCGACTTCGACGATCTCTATCTCTTCCTCGCCCAGTGGGCCGCGGAAGGTCACAATGTCGCCTTCGCGTGCCTTGATGAGCGTACGGGCGAGCGGGGAGATCCAGCTGATATGGTTCCGGTCCAGATCAATCTCGTCGACACCGACGATGGAGACGGTCTGCTCATTGCCGTCGCCACGAATCACTGTGACGGTGGCTGAGAAGAAAATCTGGTCGGTGACTTCGCGTGTTTCCGGGTCGACTACTTCAGCATTTTCAAGGCGCTTGGTCAGAAAGCGAATGCGCTTATCGATCTCGCGCAGCCGCTTCTTGCCATAGATGTAGTCGCCATTTTCCGAGCGGTCGCCATTGCTTGCCGCCCAATTGATGACTTGCGTCATATGGGGGCGTTCCTTCGTCACCAGCTCGTGCAATTCCGTTCGCATGCGCTGCCAGCCACCAGGCGTCATATAGTTCTTGGTGGATTTGGGCAGCTGCAGGTGCTCGGGGACGTCGTCATCGTCATCCCCGTCACTCTCGCGGGTGAACGCTTTATTCATGCCTTGGGGCGCGCCGCGTTACTTCTCGGCCGGTCATGCCAAGGCCGGCCCACTTCAATACGGCCAGCACTTCGGGCTCTTCGAGCTCGTAGTACTGGCCACGCTTGAGGCGCGAGGGCAGGGTGAGCGAGCCGAAGCGCACGCGCATCAGTCGCGAGACCTGCAATTCGAAGTGCTCGAACATACGGCGTACTTCGCGGTTGCGGCCTTCGCGCAAGATGACGCGGTACCAATGGTTCTTGCCTTCGCCGCCCTGGTCTTCGAGCACTTCGAAGCGGGCTTCGCCGTCTTCCAGCATGATGCCGGTACGCAGCTGCTGAATCTGTTCGTCGGTCAGGCTGCCCAGCAGACGCACGGCGTATTCGCGTTCCACTTCAAAACGCGGGTGCATCAGCCGGTTGGCAAGGTCGCCCGAGGTCGTGAAGATCAACAGGCCAGAAGTGTTGTAGTCGAGGCGACCCACCGCCACCCAGGCCGAACTTTGTACCTTGGGCAGACGGTCGAACACCGTGGTGCGGCCTTCCGGGTCGTCACGGCTCACCAGCTCGCCCTCTTGCTTGTGGTAGAGCACGACGCGCGGCAGGCGGTCAGGCCATTTGATGTCGAGCGGGCGACCATCGATGCGGACTGCATCGCCCATCTTCACCCGTGCACCGGGCTCCGCCACCTTGCCGTTAATACTGACGCGGCCTTGCAAGACCCATTCGTCGCAATCGCGGCGCGAACCGACGCCAGAGAGCGCCAGCGCCTTCTGGATACGCAGGTCGCCGACAAAGCGCTCGTCCACCCGCTTTTCACGCAATTGCTGAACCAGCATTTCGTGTTTTTCGCTACCGCGCCGTACGCGCAGCTTCTTGGCGCGGTCGACAGGGGCGTGCTGAGGAGATTCAGGGGCACGGCGACGGCCGTCTGCGCTTTGTCCGCCGTAGCCGGCTTGGGCGCCGCGGCGCGGCTGTTCGCCGGCGCTGCGGTTGCCGTAGCCTTCGCCACGACCCCGCCCTCGGTCACCTTGCTCGCCGCGCGATGCGCCACCGCTCGCGCGGCCCAGATTGCTCGCCTGATCGTTGTAGCGCCCACGACCTTGGCCGCGTACGTCTTCTTCCTTTTCGAAGCGGTTACCGCGCCGCTCGCCGCCTGCAGCGTGTTCGTTGCGTCGGCTATCGCCGTAAAACGGGTCGGCATCGCGCTGTTGGCCGCGCGGTGCATAACCTTGTTCGCTGCGCCCGCGTCCGCCACCGGCTTGCTCGTCGCGCGGGCCGCGATGGCCGCCGCTACGCGCGTTACTATTGCCTTGCTCGCCATACCCGCCGCGACCGCGGCCACGTGCCTGGTCGTCTTGCTGGTAGCGATTGCCGCCACGCTGGCCTTCCGCTGCGGTGCGGTCGGTACGCGGGCGGCGTTCGTTGTCAAAGCCGCCTTCTGCGCCCCGGCCGCGAGGCGCTGTGCCGGTACGGTCGCTACGACCCTGGTTGCCTTGGTTGAAACGCGGTTCGGTTGTGCGTTGGCCACCTGCGGCTGGTCGGCGCGGTGCGCGCTCATCGCCATAGCCCGCAGGGGCACGGTTGCCATCCTGGCGATTGTCGCTGCGTCGGCTGTCGCCCCGTGCGCCGCCCTCTGCAGGCCGTGCCGTGCGGTCGCCCGCGTAACCGTGGCCCCGTCCGCCGCCGGCACCTGTGGGGGCATTGCCTTGTCGTGGCTTGCGGTCGCCGCCGGAACGTGGGGCATTGCCGCCGAAAGACGAATTCGATGCGGGCTTGCGTGGGGTGGCCATAATTTGTTGCTCCAAAAGCGAACGGCGGTGGGAAAGCACCGCCGCCTGCGAGTCCTAGTTTTGTGATGATTATAGCGTCTTGCAGGGTGTTTCCGCCGATTGCTGTAACAAATCTTTATAAATCAATATGTTTAGCGTTGCTTGATGAGCCCGGTTGGTTCGCTGGGTGCGATTTTGGGCAATTGCGGGTCACGGTATTTCGCCAGCCAGTCCCAAATCCGTTCGTCATCCATATGGGCCATATTGAAGCGCAGCCACGGTGTACTGCCGCTTTGCGGGCAAAACAGCACGCCGGGCGCCATCATCAGGCCGTCTGCCAGCGCTTGTTGCGCGAGTTGCGCGGTATCGTCGTGGTGCGGTAGCCGGGCATAGCAGAACATACCGCCGCCCGGTTGCGCCCAGAAGGTGATGCCGAGTGCTTCCAGGCGGGGGAGTACGGTGTCGGACACCTGCTTCAAGCGGCTCTTCACGCGATCCATATGCTTGCGGTAGGAGCCTTCGGTCAACATGGCGTGGATGACGCGCTCTGAGACTTCCGACGTCGAGAGCGAGGTGAGCAGCTTCAGGTCGCACAAGTCCTGCGCGCGCCGCGTATCGGCCACAATAAAGCCCACGCGCAGATTGGCCGACAGCGTCTTGGAAAAGCTGCCGATATAGATCACCCGCTGCAGCTGGTCGAGCGCGGCCAACCGCTCGCCGGGGCCAGTCTGGAAATCGCTGTAGATATCGTCTTCGACGATGGTCAGGTCGTATTTCTCGGCCAATTGCAGAATACGGAACGCAGTCGCCCGATTCAGGCTGGCGCCGGTTGGGTTATGCAGCACACTATTGGTAATGAAGAGCTTCGGCTTGTGTTCGGCCAGTAGCTGTTCGAGCACCGCTACATCGGGGCCGTTGGGTGTACGCGGCACCCCAAAAAGCCGTGCGCCGTTGAGCTTCTGGTTGGCAAACACATTGAAGAAGCCCGGCTCATCGACCAAAACCACATCACCGTCATCCACCAGATAACGCGCGATCAGGTCCAGCGCCTGCATGGCGCCCATGGTCAACACGATCTGCTCTGGCTCTGCGCCAATCTCTAGCTCGGCGAGGCGCACGCAGAGCTGCTGGCGCAGCGGCCGATAGCCGAATGGCTCACCATAGCTGGTCAGGCGTGCATTGGGCCGACGGCTCAGGTCGCGCAGGGCCTTTTCAAGTTCGGCTTCGGGCATCCAGCTCGCCGGTAGCCAGCCACAGCCGGGCTTCAAGAGCTGGCTGTCGGTCGTCAACGCATCGTGCCGCAGCAGCCAGAGGCTATCGACACAGCGGCGCAAGGGCGGCTCGCGCCGCACCGGCGCGTTGGCGTGCGACTCGACTCGAGGGGCGACAAAGAAGCCCGCGCCACGCCGCGAATGCACATAACCCAGCGCCACCAGCCGGTCATAGGCCTCGACCACTGTGAATTTGGATACGGAATAGTCCGCCGCAAACCGGCGAATGGATGGGAGCCGGCTGCCGGCGCGCAGCGACTTGTCGCCGATCCGCGCGACGAACTGGTCGATGATCTGATCCACCAAAGGCTTGGCTTGATGGTGGCTGATGTCAAAAGGCGCCATGGCTCGCTCCAAAGAACCGTCCCGGTACTGTCCGGAATTGTCTTGCAAGTGTCTACCGTTCTAGGGGTAGACACAAGCGGGTTTTCCCGCCATGAAGCCATTTTCAGAAGTCGATTGCATTACTTGCGTATGTCTCCTGAAATGAGCCGACTCCCCAAATAAGGCATATTTGTACGTGCGTTGCAGGACATGGGTTACCTTAGTTTCGACGAGAACAACCCATACGATACAATCGGCGACAGGGGCGTCCCGAACGAGAAGCTTCACCTTATGTTGCCGCGCAATGCTGCATACAATTGAAGCGACGCCCCAGTTCTTAGAGCATCATCACTCAATCGTAATGGGAAAAGCGTGGGCATCTACACTGGTCATAAATTCGGTTCGTTGATTTCGATAGCGGTTATTGCGGCGATCACATTGTCGGCGTGCCAAAAAAAGGAAGAGAAGGCGAAGCTGGAGGACGTTGTCGCCGCCGAACCCGTTACGGTGGATGGCATTGTGGGGCACTGGAAAAGCGACAGTCAGGACATGTATATCACTGCGCTCGACAGCTCCGGTTCCGGCACCCTCACCTTTACCGAAGTACGCGGACAGTTCCCGTTTCACTATAGAGTTGTCTCCGGCGGCAAAGGAGCGCGTAGCGTCCGCATAGAGACCATTGGCAAGGATGGTCAGCCGGATCATGAAACGTTCGCCGTTGGCAATCATGGAAAAACCTTGTTCCGCGATGACGAGATTGGCACGGTCACGGGGCCGATTCCCATCGAATATACCTACGTGGATGACAAGACGAGTCCTTGATGGCGTCGCATTGAGTTGAGGGATGCGAAGTTTGTTGGTGCTATTTGCTACGATGCAAGACCTTGCCAGTGACTTAGGTTCATGAACAAACCGGGTTTGATCATGAACTTGTCGTAGGGAACTGACTTCCAGCAGCCTGCCATGGGTGCGAGGTTTTCAGAAGCTCTCTGCAAATGGGTCATGGCAATCGTGCTTGAACACCTATGGCGATACCGACTAAAGTCCGTTTGGTTTTCGACCTCGGTACGACGGATGAAGCACACGCTACGCCCCCCTACTAATGCCCACTATGCAGAACTCGCTACCTGGGTTCCCGATGCGCACCAATGCGTACGCTGGGCTGGCGCCAAGCTACCATTTCCATTTTCGGCGACGGACTTACCGGAACTACTTCATACCGAGCCGTGCGATACCAACGCCCTTGTGGGCAATGAGGGAAAGCTGCTGGGTTTCGGGCAGATATTCCTACGGCGCGAGGCGGGAACGGGCCATCTTGGCCGCATCATCGTGAATCCGGCATACCGGGGTGCGGGCCTGGGCAAGGACTTGTGCGGGCAGTTGATTGAGCGCGGCGTTGCCTGGCATGGTTTCCGCTCGATGACACTGTGGGTGTATGTCGACAACCCGGCGGCAGTCCGGCTGTATGAATCGCTGGGTTTTCGACCGGAGGCGCGCGAGGGGGCCGAAGGCTGTCAATTTATGCGGCTGCAATTAGGCGCGGCCTGAGGCGGTGCAGGCGGCAGACTGCCAGCCATCATCAGCACTTTCTATTTGCGACGATGCAAGACCTGACCCCGTGATTCGCTAGCGAGCAGGTTTTTTAATAAATACGCTTCCTCCGTTAATCTCCGCCCATGTTTTGTCACATTGGATCGAACTTCTATTTCGATTAAGTTGTATATAGTCAGGGAGAATAAAGTTATTTTCTATTAAATCGAAATCAATTTGCCATTTTAAGTCGCAAAAAAAATTTGTCTTGTTTGAGCCCCATCTGTAATCGCATGCTAATTCATTGCCGTGTGCTAGCAGGAAATCCACGATAGGGTCCAAATGGGAATAGGCGAATTCGGATTTTGGAATGTATTGAATCAGAATTTTTTCACTCATTGCGTGTCTGTTCTCAGCATGTTGTTGATGATCTGCTCTATGGGAGAGTAAGTGGGTGTGGCGGTATTTGTAAAGCTCTTTAATGCAATTGGTTCTAAATTTGAAAGAAAGTGCGAGTCAATGAAAATCTGCTCATTTGTGGTGTGTTGGCTGGGGTTGAAGTATGGATTTGAGACCGCGCTACCATTTGCTGCACCGCCTTGGGGGATACGTTCCTTCACTGAATAGATCTGTGCGTATGGTCTTTCCATTCATCACTCAATCGCTCGTCCTATCGTCAAAATAAAAAGCCGGCATGGATTGCTCCGCGCCGGCTGTATATAAAAAAGCCCCACCGCTGGTTAAGCGATGGGGCGTCTGGCCAATCAATACTCAAGTCATTTCAATACGTCTAATTTTATCAATCCGATCGACAAGTTTTTCAGGTCGTCATCGCTCGCGCCGCCGCACCACCGTCACACTGCACCGCGCCTCAGCCACCACCCGTGCCGAGACACTGCCAAGGTGCCGGCGCAGCGCC
>Ga0213872_10001209_pt1 | contig 17516 bp, 14 predicted proteins | sample VelepicomBERX_R2_FD_160071 | JGI IMG/M metagenome (GOLD analysis project Ga0213872, IMG submission 160071) | Rhizosphere microbial communities from Vellozia epidendroides in rupestrian grasslands, the National Park of Serra do Cipo, Brazil - RX_R2 | ecosystem: Host-associated > Plants > Roots >...
CAGAAGTCGAGCCAAGGCCGAGCAGGCGCGCTTGGCAAGTTGGAGCACGACCAAAAGCAAATGGATAAGAAAGACGTCCACATGCATTGGCTGGAGTGGCGGGAAGGCAGTATCGAATTCAAGAGTGCCGCCACCTTTGCCGCGAAAATGGCGGACGACTACGGCCTAAACCCCAAGACGGTTGAGAAGTGGTGCACGGCGTGGAAAAAGGACCTCAGGTAAGGAGTATGCGCCGTTTGCATTTCTGCAAACCACTGTGCCGGTACGGTGGCCACTGAACCTGCAGCGAGGTAGCGCAATTGCCATTGATGTTTGATAGTGGGGTATCACTCACAGCTCGTTAGCGACAATACGTCCGCAATTCAATTTTTCCGCGAAAATGTGCCGGTACCATGGAAGGAGGTATAAGCACTTCGCCCGTCTTTTGCCCCCCTGGGGGGCGTTTTGTGGCACCTTCCGAAGGAGTTGGGTCAGTGTCATCCCTGCCCTAGCGTTTGCGGCCGTACCCGTAAGGCTTCCCGGAGCGCTTCGTCCTTGCGCGCTTGCAACCACGAACGCGCTGCTTCGATCTTCCCCTTGCCGCGCACGCCGCGATAAAGCTGGGAAATGTAATCCTCAGACCGGCCATGCTCTCGGGCAAACTGTCGCAAGGTCCACCGCCCTTTCGGCTCTCCCGCTATGTAAAGCACAAACGATCGTTGTAGGGGCGTTAGCTGGGCCAGCGGTTCCGGCAGGGGCCGTTGCGCGGCAATTTTCGCGAGCACATTGTTCCAAGACAGTCGGGTAGTGACAGGCATGATTTTCCGTAGCACGGAGAATAGCGGCAATGTAGTGTCAAGGGCACGCAAACTCAGTATGTGGCGCTGGATGTGTAGCTAGACAAACCCCGCGCCGTTAGTGGGTTATAGCCTAACATGAAGCTTTTCGAAACGTTGGTATTTTTGTTGGTACATGTTCAGCATCTAACAGAAAAACCTAATGTTCATGCGGTTTTCAGGGAATTTTGTGATTCCCTCCGTGACCAGTAGTTGGCAACACAAAGTAGTAACACAATCAAAGCCCGCATGTTTTTGACATGGCGGGTTTTTTGTTTTTCTGCGCCGGCTTTCTGCTCGGCACTCTCCTTCCCCCGCTCGGCTTGATTCAAGCCACGCATTGTCCCTTTCCGTTTCGATCAATTCGGGATGCGCATGGGACTCCCCTACACAACTTTCACTCCAACAGACTCGAAGGCAGGCCCGCTTATTGCTATCCTGCTATACAAGCCACGTACCTGCAAGGCATGTCGTTCACCATTCGATAGGGAGCTGGCTTTATGGGCAAAGAGCGCAGCATTGAGCTGGAAGATTTTCCGCAAGCGGGCATTTACGATGAACTGCTCGACGACCAGGCGCAACCGCGGCCGGTTGCGCGTGCATTGTTCGATTACTTCGAGCACATCGGTCCGGCCGAGCTGGCTGCACGGCGCGACGCCATCGACGCCGCCATCATGGGCATGGGCATTACTTTCACGGTCTACAGCGATGCCGGCAATATCGACCGCACCTGGCCGCTCGACATCGTGCCGCGCATTATTTCCTCCCGCGAGTGGAGCCGCGTTGAAGAAGGCCTCAAGCAGCGCCTGACGGCGTTGAACCTGTTCATCAACGATCTTTATAACCAGCAACGCATCATCAAGGATGGTGTATTTCCGCTTGAGGTGTTGGCCGGTTCGAAGAACTTCCGTCCGCAATGCCGGGGCATGACGCCTCCCTTCGGTGCATGGGCGCACATATGCGGCACCGATTTGGTGCGCGACAAGGATGGCACCTTCTACGTGCTCGAAGATAACCTGCGTGTGCCGTCCGGTGTCTCATACATGTTAGAAAACAGGCAACTGATCAAGCGCCTGTTCCCTGAACTATTCAAGTCAAACGATATTCTGCCGGTCGACGACTATCCCGTTCGCTTGTACGACACCCTGGCTGCGCTGTCGCCGCGCCCCGGCGAGCGGCCGGAAATCGTCGTGCTGACGCCCGGCATTTACAATTCGGCTTATTTCGAGCATAGCTACCTCGCGCAAAAAATGGGGGCAACGCTGGTCGAGGGTAGTGACCTGATTACCGGTGACGACGATTGTGTCTACATGAAGACGATTTCGGGCCTGAGCCGCGTCGACGTGGTGTACCGTCGGGTCGATGATGATTTTCTCGACCCCGAGGTATTCCGCAAGGATTCGGCACTCGGCGTTCCCGGCTTGATGCGGGCCTGGCGTGCCGGCAAGGTCGGCATCGCCAACGCGCCCGGAGCCGGCGTGGCCGACGACAAGGTGGTGTATACCTTCGTGCCTAAGATCATCAAATACTACCTCGGCGAAGACGCCATTTTGCCGAACGTGCCGAGCTGGCTGTGCATGTACGACGATCAGCGCGACCATGTGCTGGCCAATCTCGACAAGCTGGTGGTCAAGCCCGCCAACGAGTCCGGCGGCTACGGCATGCTGATCGGACCGCGCTCCACGCCCGAGGAACGCACGACTTTTGCGGAACTGATCCGTGCCAACCCGCGCAACTACATGGCGCAGCCGACGCTGGCGCTGTCGACCGCACCGACCTTGATCGACGACAAGCTGGCGCCGCGCCACCTCGACCTGCGTCCCTTCGTGCTGCAATCGGACAAGCTGTATGCCACTACGGGAGGATTGACGCGCGTGGCGCTGCGCAAGGGCTCGCTGGTCGTGAATTCCTCGCAAGGCGGCGGCAGCAAGGATACCTGGATCATTAACGTCGAGGAGGCGTGATGCTGTCGCGCGTTGCTGAAAATCTCTACTGGATGGCGCGTTACCTGGAGCGCGCCGAAAATACCGCGCGCCTGATCAACAGCATGACGCAGGTGTTGCTCGATTTGCCCAAGAGCGCCTATTTCGGCTGGGATCTGCTGCTGCAGATCGTCGGGCTGGACTGCGCCAACCGCGAACGCTACCCCCAGGCCGACGAAGACTCGATCATGCACCTGCTGGTGAGCGACACGCACAACCGCAGCTCCATTCTGTCATGCGTGCACCTGGCGCGCGAGAACGCGCGCACCGTGCGCGAAGTGCTGCCTATGGAAATCTGGGAGCGCATCAATCAATTGTTTCTGTACGTCAGGGAAAGCGCGCCGCAAGCGGTGAAAAGCCGTGGACCGCGCTATGAAATGCTCAATGGCGTGATCGAAAGGCGGGAATCGATCATCGGTCTGCTGTCCGGGTCGATGAGCCGCGACGACGCCCATCATTTCATGCAGTTGGGGCGTTTCGTAGAGCGCGCCGACATGACCACGCGCATCGTCGACATTCACTTTGCCGTGCACATGCCGGACGATTCGGCACTGGCGACGCTGACACGCGAGCGCAGCTGGATCGGCACACTGACCGCCCTCTCCGCCTACCAGGCATATCGCCGCCAGGTAGGTGTGCACGTGGAAGCGGCAGCCGTCACGAATTTCATCCTGAAGGACAGGAATTTCCCGCGTTCGGTCTCCTATTGCCTGTCGGAGCTCGATCAGGCGCTGGCCTCGCTGCCGCATAACGACGAGCCGCTGTGTGCCTTGCAAGACGGCCGCAACCGTCTGGTCGGCACCGACATCGCTGCGCTCGATTGGCAGACGATGCATCACTTCCTGGACAAGATGCAAGCCGATCTGGGAAAACTGCACTCCGCCATCGCAGCTCAATACTTCCATCTGCACCATACCAAGGCAGCAGCGGATGCGGCAGTGCACAACGACTGAGCGTGCAGACATTCACCTCAATGTGACGACATTGTGCCGGCATCCGGCGGATTGCCTTTACAATGGATGTCCGCATTCAGAATAACTTTCTCAGAATATGACTTATTGTCTTGCCATCAATGTTAACGATGGCCTCGTTTTCTGCTCCGACTCGCGCACCAATGCCGGCACGGACAACATCAGCGTCTATTCGAAGATGCATACTTTCGAATGCCCGGAAGAGCGCTTTTTCGTGCTGCTGTCGGCCGGCAATCTGGCTACCACCCAGGCCGTGATCAAGAAACTGCAAAGTGATCCGGTGGCGGGTCTGGTGCCGAACCTGCATACCGTACAGACGCTGCAGGAAGCTGCGGATTACGTCGGCATCGTCAGTTCCATGGTGCAGCGCCAGCAGGCCGAGCGCGATACGGCTCAAACAAATTTCGAAGCCACTTTCATTCTTGGCGGCCAGATCGGTGACACGCCGCCCGAGGTTTTCATGATTTACCCTCAGGGTAATTACATCCACGAGTCGCGCGAGCATCCTTTCCTGCAGATCGGCGAGACCAAATACGGCAAGCCCATCCTGGACCGCGTCATCCACGACCAGCTCGGTCTGGAAGCGGCGGCGCGCTGTGCCCTGGTATCGATGAATTCGACTGTACGCAGCAACGTCACCGTGGGGCCGCCGGTCGAGCTACTGATCTATAGGCGCAACAGCCTGCGTGAAGGCAAGCGCCTTTACCTGACCGAAGATCATCCGCTTTCGCGCGCCATCAGCAAACAATGGAATGCCGGCCTGTTGCAGGCGCTCGACAATCTGCCGCACTTCGACTGGGAAGAGGAACGCGGCGCCAAGTAGTACCTGCCATTTATTGGACCGAAAGTCCGCCTCCATGGAGGCGGGCCAAGGAAGGCGGAGCCCAAAGGCGAACTGCATGAGGGGTGATCGCGCCCAGGCACAGCACTTGCATGGCTAGCGAGCATATTCACTACGTCAGGGGCTGATGCATGTCCATACACGTCGCAATCCGCCATACGACGCGTTATCGTTTCGACCGCCCCGTCATGCTGGGGCCGCATGTCGTCCGCCTGAGGCCGGCCCCACACAGCCGCACGCCCATCGTCGCCTACAGCTTGAACGTCAGTCCCGACAAGCACTTCATCAACTGGCAGCAAGATCCTTTCGGCAACTATCTCGCGCGCCTGGTTTTTCCGGACAAGACGCGTGAATTGCTGGTCGACGTCGAAGTGATCGCTGACATGACGGTGATCAATCCCTTCGACTTTTTCGTCGAGGATACGGCGGCGCACTACCCTTTCCGCTACGGCGACGCGCTGGCCGGCGATCTCGCACCCTACCTGGAACGCGAAGAGCCCGGCCCGCTGCTGACGGCCTATCTTGCCGGGGTCCCACGCGAAAAGCGCGCCATCGTCGATTTCCTGGTCGACCTGAACCAGAACCTGCAACAGGCCGTGCGCTACACGGTACGCATGGAACCCGGTGTGCAAAGCTGCGAACAGACGCTGGATCTCGCACTCGGCTCTTGCCGCGATAGCGCCTGGCTTCTGGTGCAGATCCTGCGCCACATGGGCTTGGCAGCGCGTTTCGTCTCCGGCTACCTGGTGCAACTGCAATCGGATGAAAAATCGCTCGATGGTCCTTCCGGGCCGGTGCATGACTTTACCGACCTGCATGCTTGGGCCGAAGTCTACCTGCCTGGCGCCGGCTGGGTCGGGCTCGACCCGACGTCGGGCCTGTTCGCAGGCGAAGGCCATATCCCGCTGGCCTGCACGCCGCACCCATCCAGCGCCGCACCGATCGACGGCTTCACCGACGAATGCGAAGTGGAATTCAGCTTCAGCAACAGCGTCACACGCTTCAAGGAAGATCCGCGCGTGACCAAGCCCTACACCGAGGAACAATGGGGGCACATCCGCGCACTGGGTGGTCTGGTCGACCGGAAGCTGGAAGCCATGGACGTGCGCCTGACTCAGGGCGGCGAGCCGACCTTCGTTTCGGTCGACGACATGGAAGCGCCGGAATGGACCACCGAAGCGCTCGGCACGCACAAGCGAGAACGTGCCGACGTGCTGGCGCGCCGGCTCAAGAACCGTTTCGCGCCAGGCGCCATGCTACACACGGCTCAAGGTAAATGGTATCCGGGTGAGCCGTTGCCGCGCTGGGCGCTGGGTATCTTCTGGCGCAAGGACGGCACACCGGTGTGGCATGACGAGCGCTGGCTGGCCGAACCGACACGCGACTATGGTTACAAGGCCGAATCCGCGCAGCGTTTCATGCTCGCGCTATCTGTTCGCCTCGGTCTCGCGCAGCGCTACATCGTGCCGGCCTTCGAAGATCCCTTGCCGCATCTGTTGCAGGAAGCGATGCTGCCGGCGCAGCTCGATCCGGCCAAGGCCGGGCTCGACGACGCCATGGACCGGCGCCGCCTGGCCAAGGTGCTGTCGCAAGGCTTGAGCAAGGTGATAGGCTACGTGCTGCCGCTGGCCTGGAATTGGCAAGCGGGCTGCTGGTATTCGGCGCCGTGGGAATTCCGGCGCGAGCGGCTGTATTTGACACCGGGCGATTCGCCGCTCGGCCTGCGCCTGCCGCTCGCTTCGCTTCCGGGCGCGACCGAGGATGAAATCGAATGGGTAGGCGAAATTGACCCGTTCGCGCCGGTCGAACCTTTGGCCGATTTTCGCCAAGCGGTAGCGGCCCGGGCTTCCTCGACCGTGTGCGAAACGCAGCAACAGCGGGCGCAGCAGCGGCAGCCCCAGCACCCGCAGGATTCAGAACGGCGCGGCCGCACCAGCGTGGCAGTGCCGCGCACCGCAATCTGCGTCGAAGCGCGCGAAGGCCGCCTGCATGTATTCCTGCCGCCCATGGAACGATTAGAGCAGGCGCTCGACATTATTGCCGCCGTCGAAGCGACGGCGGCGACGCTGGCCATGCCGGTCATCCTCGAAGGTTATGCTCCGCCTTCCGATCAACGTCTGGAAAAGCTGCTGGTCACGCCCGACCCCGGCGTGATTGAAGTCAACATTCATCCGGCCCGCAACTGGGAAACGCTGGAAGCCAACACCGTAGCGCTGTACGAGGAGGCCCGCCAGTCGCGGCTGGCGGCGGAAAAATTCATGCTCGACGGCCGTCACACGGGCACCGGCGGCGGCAACCATGCAACGCTGGGCGGCATCACGCCGGCCGACAGCCCTTTCCTGCGCCGGCCCGACCTGTTGCGCAGCATCGTTACCTATTGGCAGCACCATCCCAGCCTGTCCTACCTGTTCGCCGGCATGTTCATCGGCCCGACCAGCCAGGCGCCGCGCGTCGACGAAAGCCGGCCGGAACGGCTATACGAACTGGAAATCGCTTTCAGCCGCATCGCCGCCGGCGAAACGACGCAACCGTGGCTGGTTGACCGGCTGTTCCGCCATCTGCTCACCGACATCACCGGCAACACGCATCGTTCGGAATTCTGCATCGACAAACTGTACTCGCCGGACAGCGCCTCGGGCCGCCAGGGCCTGCTCGAATTCCGCGGCTACGAAATGCCGCCGCATGCGCGCATGAGTCTGGCGCAGATGCTGCTGTTGCGCGCGCTGGTGGCGCGCTTCTGGGCACAGCCCTACGCCAAGCCGCTGGTGCGCTGGGGCACCGAATTGCATGACCGCTGGATGCTGCCGCACTATCTGTGGGCGGATCTCGCCGGGGTGTTGGAGGAGCTGTGCGATGCCGGTTTCCCGTTTCAAAGGGAGTGGTACGAGCCTTTTCTCGAATTCCGTTTTCCCCGCCACGGCAGCGTGCAAATCGGCGACATCGAACTCGAACTGCGCGCGGCAATCGAACCATGGCACGTGCTCGGCGAAGAGGCGACCGGCGCCGGCACGGCACGTTTTGTCGATTCCTCGCTCGAGCGCGTGCAGGTGAAGTTGAGCGGCTTGACCGACGGCCGCTACGCGCTGGCCTGCAATGGCCGCCGCGTGCCGCTGCGCAATACCGGGCGCGTCGGCGAATACGTAGCCGGAGTACGCTTCCGCGCCTGGCAACCGCCTTCGGCACTGCACCCGACCATAGGTGTCCATTCACCCCTGGTGTTCGACCTGATCGATCTATGGAATGAGCACGCGATCGGCGGTTGCCGCTACCACGTCATGCATCCCGGCGGGCGCAATTTCAAGCAGTACCCGGTCAATGCCAACGAAGCGGAAGCGAGAAGGCAGTCGCGTTTCGAAGGCTTCGGCCACACTCCCGGCAGCTTCACGCCGCCACCGCAGTTCGGTGCGCACACGCTATTCCTGCCGGAAGGCAGCCGCCTGGGGCCGATGGCTGCGCCGGACGAGCAGCCGAATGCCGAATTTCCTTATACGCTCGACCTGAGGAGAAACAGCTGAGCCGGTGAATGGCGTGACACCCGGGGGGCCTGCCTCGCTGCGCAAAAAATTGCATTGCGATTGCATTGCGATTGCATTGCGATTGCAGCCTGCTACACTGGAAGTGTCATCATGACAGGAGGCAGCCGCCCAAAAAGCGGCCGAGCGCTTATGGTTCTCCTATTTATTATGGCGCTGCAAATCGTCGTTTGCGCATTGGTGATCTATGGCCTGTTGATGGACTTGCACATTCATGAAATCCATCCTCTGCAACCGTTGCGCAAATTCATCGAAAGGCACCATCATCCGAAGCCCTAGCGCCGACCCAACGATCTGCTGATCGGCGCATAGCGTGACCCTCACCCCGTGACCGGGGCGTGTGGCTTTTGTTTCTCAGCCCTTCTTGATCCAAGCCGCCAACTGGTGCGGACGCAGGCCGTCGTATTCTTCGAAAGGCTGATGAATCCAGGGATTGGTTTCGAGGTATTGCAGGTAGAAGTCGGGGCGAACCACGGAACAGGCCTTGCACCAGATGACTGCCGATTTGACTTCGGTCACGGCGGGATAGTGCTCTCTTAGATGCTGCTGCACTTTCTCCAGGGTAACACCAGAATCGACGAGATCGTCGACCAACAGCACCTTGCCCGACAGCGTACCCTTGGTGATGGTGATGTACTTGGCGATGTCGAGTTCGCCTTGCACGGTACCGGCTTCCGCCCGATAGGAGCTGGTCGAGAGAATGCCGAGCGGCACATCGAAAATGCGCGACATGATGTCACCCGGACGCAAGCCGCCACGCGCCAGGCACAGCACCTGATCGAATTTCCAGCCAGACTCGTACACCATCAGCGCAAGTTTTTCGACGCTGCGGTGGTAATCGTCCCACGATACCCACAGATGTTTCTCATTCGATACCGGCGTCATGCCTTCCCCCTTGATACCCTGCTTTTTGTCGGCTTTTTCGATTATTGGAACGGATGGCGCAGGACGATGGTTTCTTCGCGGTCCGGTCCGGTCGATACCATATCGACCGGTACGCCGACCAATTCCTCGATACGCTTGATGTAGGCGCGCGCGTTTGCGGGCAGCGCATCCAGCGTTTTGGCGCCGACGGTCGATTCCTTCCAGCCGGGCATGACTTCATAATTCGGCACGCAGCGGGCCGCGTCTTCGGCGCCGACCGGGAAGATGTCCACGGTCTTGCCGCCGAGCGTATAGCCGGTGCAAATCTTGAGCGTTTCGATGCCGTCGAGCACGTCGAGCTTGGTCAGGCACATGCCGGATACGCCATTGATCTGCACCGAACGTTTGAGCAGGGCTGCATCGAACCAGCCGCAACGGCGTGCGCGGCCGGTGACGGTGCCGAACTCGTGACCGACGGAAGACAGATGCTTGCCGACGCCTTCTTCAGTCGGCAGTTCCGAGGGGAACGGACCGGAGCCAACGCGCGTGGTATAGGCCTTGGTGATGCCGAGGATGTAGTGCAGCATGTTGGGGCCGACGCCGGCGCCTGCAGCGGCATTGCCGGCCACACAGTTACTGGACGTCACGAACGGATAGGTGCCGTGGTCGATGTCGAGCAGGCTGCCCTGCGCGCCTTCGAACAACAGCTTGCCGCCGGCCTTATGCACCGCATACAGAGCGCTGGAAACGTCGGCCACCATGGGGCGGATACGCGGCACATTGGCCATTGCTTCGTCGAGGGTCTTTTGGTAATCGACCGGCGCCGCTTTCAGGTAGTTGGTCAGGACGAAATTATGCAGCTCGAGGTTTTCACGCAGCTTTTCCGCAAAACGCTGTTCGTTGAGCAGGTCGGCGACGCGAATGGCGCGGCGCGCCACCTTGTCTTCGTAAGCCGGGCCGATCCCCTTGCCGGTGGTGCCGATCTTGGCGGCGCCGGCCGCCGCTTCGCGCGCAGCATCAAGTGCGGTGTGGTAGGGCAAAATCAGCGGGCAGGCTTCGGAAATCTTCAAACGCGACGCCACTTCGACGCCGGCCGCCTGCAGCTTGTCGATTTCGCGCAGCAAGTCGGGCACCGACAGCACCACACCGTTGCCGATATAACAGGCCACGCCGGCGCGCATGATGCCGGAAGGGATCAGTTGCAGCGCGGTCTTCTTGCCGTCGATGACCAGCGTATGGCCGGCATTGTGGCCGCCCTGGAAGCGAACGACGCCCTGGGCGTGATCGGTCAGCCAGTCGACGACTTTACCCTTGCCTTCGTCGCCCCATTGGGTGCCGATGACGACGACGTTTCTTGCTGTATTCATGTGTGACATCGTAGTGCCTATAGATAATAAATTTAATGCGGATTCAAAATTCGTATCGGTGCAGGCGGTCAGCGCTTCTTGACGATCCAATTTCCCGCATCCAGAACCAGTTCACGATCGCAGTCGAACTCTTCCTGGTCGTTTTCATGGCCGGGCAGGCTTTGAATGACCACTTCACCGGCCTTTCGCAATTCGACAATTTTCGCGCGCAATGCCGGTTCGCGCCCCCAGGGCGCACGAATCGAGGGCTTGCGCACTGCTCCGGGCAACAGCCGCGCCAATTCGCGCAAATCCATCGAAAAACCGGTAGCCGGACGGGCGCGGCCAAAGGCTTCACCAACGTGATCGTAGCGTCCGCCGCGCGCCACCGCATTCGGCAAGCCCGGCACGTAAATCGCGAACATGGCGCCGCTTTCGTATTGGTAACCACGCAGGTCGGCCAGATCGATCGTCACTCGCGCCCCGCCGCCGGCAAAGCCTGCCAACAAGGTCAACTCGTCGAGCGCCTTGGTGATCCCCGGCCAAGCGGGCAAAGCACGGCGCGCGCGTTCCAATACGCCGGAATCGCCGTACAGGCTGGGCAAGGCCATCAAGGCCGTCCGGCATTCAATTGCGTAATCCGCGGTCAGGACACGCAAACCGGGAATATCCTTGGCCCGCAGCAAATCGACCACTTGGGCCTGATCGGCCTGCGCCTTTGGATCTTGCGCAATGATAGCGCGCAAAACCCCGACATGGCTCAAATCGAGCCGGACTTCGCCAAAACCGGCCAAAGCCAGCGAAGCCAGGGCCAGATCCTGGATCTCGGCATCGGCCTCGAGTCCGGCGTGGCCGTAGATTTCGGCGCCGATCTGCAAGGGTTCGCGCGTGGCATTCAATCCGGATTGTCGAGTATGCAAGACACTGCCGGCATAGCACAGGCGTGTCACCGAAGCACGGTTAAGGAGGTGCGCATCGATGCGCGCCACCTGGGTGGTCATGTCGGCCCGCAAGCCCAGCGTGCGGCCCGATAGCTGATCGATCAGCTTGAAAGTACGCAAATCGGTGTCTTCCCCGGCACCGGCCAGCAGCGAATCCAGGTATTCCAGCATGGGCGGCATGACCAGCTCGTAACCGTACAGCCGGAAGTTGTCGAGCACGACACGGCGCAATTCCTCGATCTTGCGCGCTTCGGACGGCAAGACGTCGGCGATGTTTTCAGGGAGAAGCCAGTTGGGCATAGCGGACAATCAAGACTTTGCAAGGCTAGTGATCTGCTTCGCAATTAGTCGAACACAAAAGCGCGTATTTCCGCGCCAGGCTGTGTTGCAAATGCTCGCGATAGCGTAGGCTATCGCTGTGCTTTGCGCGGGGCGGCCATTCGCCTTGCCTGACACGGAAATCCATCGCTTTTGTTTGTTCGACCAATTACAAAGCAGACCACTCAATGACTATCGGCGCGGACATCCGCGCCGATCGGAAAGCTTCCGGTTCAAAAAATACTACTTTTTCGCCCCTCCGGCATCCGAACTCTTCATGTATTTGAAGAATTCGGAATTGGGGTCAACCACCAGCAGGTCGCTGCGGGTCTTGAAACTGGCGCGGTAAGCTTCCAGGCTGCGATAGAACTTGTAGAACTCGGGATTCTGGCTAAAGGCCTTGGCATAAATCTGTGAAGCCTTGGCGTCACCCTCGCCGCGGATGTTCTCCGCATCGCGATAGGCTTCGGCCAGCAACACGGTGCGCTGGCGGTCGGCATCGGCCCGGATCTTCTCCGATTCGGCGAAACCCTGTGAGCGCAGATCGTTGGCGACGCGCAGGCGTTCCGACTTCATGCGGTCGTACACCGAAGCATTGATCTGTTCGACGTAATCGACGCGCTTGAGGCGCACGTCGATGATCTCGACACCGATCTGCTTGGCTTCGTCGGCCACTTTCTGGCGGATCGAATCCATGATGCGGCCGCGTTCGCCGGAAATGACTTCACGCACGGTGCGCTTGGTGATCTCGTCGTTGAGCGCAGCCTTGACGATTTGCGACATGCGGTCGCGCGCCCGATGCTCGTCGCCGCCGAAGCTGACGAAATACAGTTTCGGCTCGCTGATGCGCCATTTGACGAAAGCGTCGACCAGAATGTTCATTTTCTCGGCCGTGATGAAGCGGTCGGTTTCCGGCGTATCGAGCGTGAGGATCTGCTTGTCGAGGAACAATACGTTCTGGAAAGGCGGCGGCAGCTTGACGTGCAAGCCCGGTTCGCTGATGACTTCCTTGACTTCACCCAGTGCGAACACGATCGCATATTGCCGCTGGTCGACCACGAACAGGGTCGAAGACAGCACCAGCAGGACGATGACCGTCGCGATCAGATAGGAAATGGCGCGGCTCATCAGCGTGTCTCCCGGTCGCGGCTGTCACGGCTATCGCGGCTGCGCGGATCGCGGAAGCGCTGCGAGTCGAGCGATTGCAGCGGATCCGGCGCCGGATTGACGTCGGTCGGTGCGGGCGCCGGCGTCGGCACCTGCGCGTTGGCCCTGGGCGCGTCGCCGGCGGCGGCTTGCGCGACCAGCTTATCGAGCGGCAGGTAGATCAGGTTGTTGCCGTTCTTGGAATCGACCATGACCTTGGTGGTGTTGCTGAAAATCTGCTGCATGGTCTCCAGGTACATGCGGTCGCGCGTGACGGCCGGCGCCTTCTGGTATTCGGTCAGCACCTGCTTGAAGCGCGCGGCATCGCCTTCGGCATTGGCAACCACGCGGGCGCGGTAGGCCTCCGACTCCTGCATCAGGCGCGAAGCGGTGCCCGCGGCCTTGGGCACGATATCGTTGGCGTAGGCCTGGCCCTCGTTCTTTTGCCGCTCCTTGTCCTGCCCTGCCTTGACCGCGTCATCGAATGCCGCCTGCACCTGCTCGGGCGGTTGCACGCCTTGCATGGTCACGTTGGTGACTTGCACACCCATCTTGTAACGGTCGAGAATCTGCTGCATCAATTGGCCGACGTCGACCGCGACTTTTTCGCGTCCCTCGTAAAGCACGAAATCCATCTTGCTCTTGCCGACCACTTCGCGGATCGCTGTTTCCGCCACCTGTTTGACGGTATCTTCCTGATCGCGGTTGTTGAACACCCATTCGACCGCATCCTTGAGCCGGTATTGCACGGCAAACTGGATGTCGATGATGTTTTCATCGTCGGTCAGCATCAAGGCTTCGCTCGGCAGCTTGTTCTTGACGCTGGAGCGATAACCGACCTCCACCGTACGCACTTGCGAGACGTTGACGATCTCGTGGCTCTGGATGGGATAAGGCCAGCGCCAGTTGAAACCGGCCGGAGTGGTATGGCTGAACTTGCCGAAGGTCATGACTACGGCAGTTTGGCCTTCCTGCACGATGAAATAGCCGCTGGCCACCCACAGCAAGGCCAGGATAGCGACGATGACGGCAGCACCGACGCCGGCGCCGCGCATATCAGGCTTGAAACCGTCGCCGCCATTGGCGCCGTTGCCGCCACTCCCCTTGTCCTTGCCGCCGAACAGGCGCAACAGGCGCGCGTTGAAGTCGCGCCACAATTGATCAAGGTCGGGAGGACCGTCGTTGGGCCGTCTGCCGTCCTGGTTTTGCAGGGGATTTTTTTTGCCGCGGCCCCGGCGAAGGTCGTTAAGCGAAAACATTGTTCCGATTTTTTTTAGTCGTAGCATTCTGGCGCGATTTTGCTTCAGGATGTAGGAATGCTGCTTATTAGGTCGTCTTCGTATACTTCGGTCAGGTTTTCGTCGGTCGGCGCGGCACTATTCCGATGCGCTGCCTCAGCTACCGCCTGGCGCAACAGATCGAGCCCTTCCCCGGTTTGCGCACTGATAAAAACACGGCGGATTTTATCATATTCATCACGGTCCAAGCCCGGCGCCAAGTCGGCCGCATCGATCTTGTTCCAGACCAGGATTTGCGGAATATGCTCGGCGTGTATCTCTTTCAGCACCAGATTGACCTGCTCAATCTGCTCCATGCGCGCCGGATTGGCGGCATCGACCACGTGCAGCAACAGGTCGGCGTGCACCGTTTCCTCCAGCGTGGCGCGGAAAGAGGCCACCAACTGGTGCGGCAGATCGCGGATAAAACCGACGGTATCGGAAATGACGACCTGCCCGGCATCGCCCAGGTAGATGCGGCGCGAGGTGGTATCCAAGGTCGCAAACAACTGGTCGGCGGCATATACGCGCGCCTTGACCAGCGAGTTGAACAGGGTCGACTTGCCGGCATTGGTGTAACCGACCAGCGACACGGAAAAGGCGTTGTTGCGGCCGCGCGAACGGCGCTGTGTGACCCGCTGCTTGTGCAGCTTGTCGAGCTTGGAGCGCAGCATCTTGACGCGCTCGCCCAGCAGTCGGCGGTCGGTCTCCAACTGGGTTTCGCCCGGGCCGCGCAAGCCGATACCGCCTTTTTGCCGTTCCAAGTGAGTCCAGCCGCGCACCAGCCGGGTTGCCAAATGTTGCAATTGTGCAAGCTCAACCTGCACCTTGCCCTCGTGGCTTTGCGCTCGTTGGGCGAAGATATCGAGGATCAGGCTGGTACGGTCGACCACCCTGACTTTCAGCACGCGTTCGAGGTTGCGCTGCTGCGCCGGCGACAAGGCGTGATTAAAGATGACCACGTCGACCTGCTGTTCGGCCACGGCGTCGGCAATTTCTTCCGCCTTGCCGGAACCGACGAACAGGGCCGCATCGGGACTGGCACGGCGCGCCAGAATGGTGATGATGGGACGTGCGCCGGCCGATTTGACCAGCAGGGACAACTCTTCCAGACTTGCGGTGAAATCGCCTTTGCCGAAATCGACGCCTACCAGTGCCGCGAGCGTTTCAGCTTGCGGCATACGGCCTACACGCAATGGTCTGAAGACACTGCATTATTCGGCGTCAGCCTCAATATTCAAGTTGACGGCGCGCGCAGGGACGACCGTGGAGATCGCATGCTTATAGACCATTTGCGTGACTGTATTGCGCAGCAATACCACGTACTGGTCGAAAGACTCGATATGTCCCTGCAGTTTGATGCCGTTGACGAGGTAGATCGACACGGACACGTGTTCTTTGCGCAAGGCGTTCAAGAACGGGTCTTGTAACAATTGCCCTTTATTGCTCATGGCAGCTCCGGATATGTTGTTGTGATGAGGAGTTGATGGCGGCTTGTGTATTTTTCAAGCGCCTGACGATGAAACTTAACCTGTAATCAGACTGTAATCTATTTTTGGGTATGTTGCAGGACAACATACATTTTCTTGCAAACTTACTTGTCCTGCTTATTGAATGGATTTTTGCCCGACCGCATTTCGATACGTAATGGAGTGCCGATCAGCGAAAAAGTTTCACGGAAGTGCTTTTCCAGGTAGCGCTTGTAGTTATCGTCGATCGCTTCGAGCGCATTGCCGTGAATGACGACGATGGGCGGATTCTGTCCACCCTGGTGCGCGTAACGCATCTTGGGGCGGATCGAGCCCTTGCGGCGCGGCTGCTGCTTTTCGACTGCCTCGATCAGCGCGCGCGTCAGCTTCGGCGTAGTCAGATTCGCCATGGCCGCCGCGTAGGCCGAGTCGACCGATTTCATCAAGGGGCCGATGCCGGTCGACTTCAGGGCCGAGATGAAATGGTACTTGGCGAACGACAGGAAGTTGAGCTTGCGCTCGATGTCCATCTTGATCTCGTCGCGCCGGTCGCTGGTCAAGCCGTCCCACTTGTTGACGCCGACCACCAGCGCGCGTCCCGATTCCAGGATGAAGCCGGCGATATGCGCGTCCTGCTCGGAAATGTCTTGCTGCGCGTCGAGCAGCAGCAGCACGACGTTGGCTTCCGAGATCGACTGCAAGGTCTTGACCACCGAGAATTTTTCGATCGCCTCGAACACCTTGCCGCGCCGGCGGATGCCGGCCGTGTCGATCAGCGTATAGGACTTGCCGTCGCGCTCGAAATCGATCTCGATCGAATCGCGCGTCGTGCCCGGCATATCGAAGGCAATCACGCGCTCTTCGCCGAGCAGGGTATTGACCAGGGTCGATTTACCGACGTTAGGGCGGCCGACGATGGCCAGCTTGATGCTGTGACCCGGCTTATCGACGATTTCTTCATCGGGGATGCGCTGGTTTTGTGCGATGTCGATCGCCTCTTCCACCAGGTCCATCACGCCGTCGCCGTGCGCGGCCGAAATGACGTAGGGGTCGCCCAGGCCCAGCTCATAGAAATCGGCTGTGACCGAGGTGTATTTCATGCCTTCCGACTTGTTCACCACCAGCATCACAGAGCGGCCCGACTTGCGCAGGAAATCGGTAATGGTCTTGTCGTGCGGCGTCAAACCCTGGCGGCCGTCGACGATGAAGATCACGACGTCGGCTTCGGCCACGGCCTGTTTGGTCTGCTTGGCCATCTCGTGCATGATGCCGGCCTTGGCCACCGGCTCGAAACCGCCCGTATCGATCACCAGGAACGGCCGCTCGCCGACACGGCCTTCGCCGTAGTGGCGGTCGCGTGTCAAACCCGGCAAATCCGCCACCAAGGCATCACGCGAACGCGTGAGCCGGTTGAACAACGTCGATTTACCGACGTTGGGACGCCCTACCAATGCAATGACCGGCTTCATCTTTTTCTACCTTCTCGCTCTGCCATTGAAATCATTCGGCCCGATGACGTTATTCTGACTTTATTCCGCCGCTCATTCGGCTGTGTAGGCGGCCAAGGTTCCTCCGCGCGTCTGGAACACCAGGTCGTCACCTGCCACGACAGGCGCAGCGACAATGGCGCTGCCGTCGGTGGCGACACGCGCCAGCATGGCGCCGTCTTCGCGCGACAGGAAATGCACGTAGCCCTGATAGTCGCCAACCGCGACGGCGCGGCCGAAGGACGCGGGAGCCGACAAGTTGCGGTAACCCAATACCTTGCTGGTCCAGGCATTGGAACCGCTTTCGCGCGCATACGCGCTCAATACGCCGTGTTCGTCGGCGGCGAATACAAACCTTTCGTCGGCGCCGAGGCCTACCGAGCTGGACAGGTTCTTGGTCCAGAGCGGGTTGCCGCTGCCGCCGTCAAAGCAGCCGATGCGTCCCTGGAAGGAAACCGCACAGACATCGCCGTTGATCACCGTCGGCGCACCCGACAGGTCGGCAACGCGCTCGAGTTCGGTAGCG
>Ga0213872_10001210_pt1 | contig 17514 bp, 14 predicted proteins | sample VelepicomBERX_R2_FD_160071 | JGI IMG/M metagenome (GOLD analysis project Ga0213872, IMG submission 160071) | Rhizosphere microbial communities from Vellozia epidendroides in rupestrian grasslands, the National Park of Serra do Cipo, Brazil - RX_R2 | ecosystem: Host-associated > Plants > Roots >...
TCGGTGCCGCATTTTCTATTTCTAGCGGCGACGCTGGCCAGCACCGATCTGGTGGCGATGATTCCGTCACGGTTAGTGGACGGCAACCCCGCGCTGACGGTAACGGAGCCACCAGTCGACGTGCCGGGGTTCGAGATGCTCATGCTCTGGCCGGAACGGATTCACCGCGACCCCGCCCACCAGTGGTTGCGGGAGCAGATCGCCGGCGCGGTCAGCCCTGCCCGCCAGGGGCCACCCGTCGTGTGAGCGTACAGAGGCCGTGCGTTGCTTCGCGAACGCACGCTACCCGACTGCGAAAAACCACGACAACGGCGTTAGGGCCACAGGCTCAGCGCATAGCGCGTGATTTGCCGGAACACCTGTCCGGGCCGCAGGATCACCGCCTCTTTGTCCGGACCGTTGATCTGGTTCGGAAACGCCTGCGCCTCAAGACAAAACCCGTCGTGCTTGCGATAGGGGTCGGGCTTCCGCCCCTGGACGCCATCGAGAAAATTGCCGCTGTAGAATTGCAGCCCCGGCGCCGTCGTCGCCACCGTCAGCTGCCGTCCGGAGCCGGGGTCGAACACCGTGGCCACCTCGCGCGGTTCGGCTTCGTTCAGTAGCGGCGGCAGGCAATAGCAATGATCGAAGCCATGCCCCAGCTTCAGCTGCGGATCGGGCCAAGCCAGCCGCGGCCCGATCGGCGCCGGCTGCCGAAAATCGAAGGCGCTGCCCGATACCTCGGCGCGCCCGGTCGGGATCGCGGACGCATCGATCGTCAAATAGCTGTCGGCCTCGATGGACAGAATATGGTCATAGATATCCGCCGTTCCGCCATTGAGATTGAAATACGGGTGCGACGTGAGATTGATCGGCGTCGGCGCATCGGAGGTCGCGCTAAAGTCGATGGTCAACGCATCCTGATCGTCGAGGCAATAGCGCACGGCCACCCTCACCGTGCCGGGAAAGCCGCCATCCCCCTCATGCGAGACGTATTTCATCAGCAAGCCATCGCCATCCCGTTCCGCGTCCCACAGCGCGAGATGAAAACCCGCGTCGCCGCCATGCAGATGGTTGCGCCCCTCGTTGCTGTCGACGCGATATTCGACGCCATCGAGCGAAAAGCGCGCGGCCTCGATACGGTTGGCCCAGCGCCCGATCAAACCGCCGAAATACACCGGATTGGTTTCGTACCCCGTCACATCGGGGTAACCCAGCAGAATGTCCTGCACGCGCCCGTAGCGGTCGCGCGCAAACCACGAAATCAGGTTCGCGCCAAGATCGCTGATCACGACGCGGCTGTCGTGAGCGTTGCTTAACGTGTAATAGCTGTAGTTTCTGCCTGCCGGCGCCTGTCGGATGGTCTCATGCCGGGAAAGCGTGGAATGCATAGGATCGTTCGAGATCATGTTTATTGCCCTGTCTCGTTGAGGGGGTGCGCCGGCTCGTCCGAAGAGAGGGCGAGTTGTTCCTGATAACCGCGCGGCGTACAGCCGAGTTCGCGCTTGAATACCGCATGCATGTACTGCATCGACGAAAACCCGCAGCGGATCGCAATTTCGGCGATGCTCAGGTTTTCGTCGCGCAACAGCTGCTGCGCCGCCGCCAGTTTGAAATGCAAAATTTCGTCGTGCACGCTGTGCCCGCGGCTGCGGCGGAAATACATTTCGAGCGACGAGCGCGACACGCCGACATAATCGGCGACCTGCTCGGTGCGAATGCCGTGACAGGCGTGCAAACGGATGAAATGCCGCGCCTTCATCACATAGGGGTGATTGGCCGGCTCATGGCGGCTTGAGGCCATGACGTTGATGCCGGCCGGCGGGATGACGATGCGGGTCGGGTCGAGCTGCACGCCATGCAGCATGCGATGCATCAGGTGCGCCGCGGTCATGCCCATTTCATGGGTGCCTTGCGCGACCGAGCTCAAGGGGATGCGCGTCAGGGTGCGGGCCAGCGGATCGTTGTCGATGCCGATCAGCGCGACCTGCTCCGGCACGGCGATGTCGGCGCTCAGGCAGGCCTGCAGCAGCTGCAGCGCGCGCGCGTCGGTCACCGCGACGATGCCGATCGGCTTGGGCAGGCTTTGCAGCCACTCCATCTGTTGCCTAACGGTCGTCTCCCACGACGGCGCATAGGTTTTTTCGCCACGATAGATATGGCACTCCAGTCCCTCTTGCCGCATGCGGAACTCGAACGCCTTCTCGCGCTCCTGCGCCCAGCGGTTGGTGGGCGCCGCCGGCAAGCTGAAACAAGCGAAGCGTTGCAAGCCGGACTCGATCAGATGGTCGAGCGCCAGTTTCACCAGCTTGAAATTGTCGGTCGCCACATAGGGCACCTTATCCGGGTAGTCGCTCTCATCGGCATACGATCCGCCGACGGCGACGACCGGCAGTTGGCTGCGCGCCAGCGCCGCGCTGACCTCGGGGTCGTCAAAGTCGGCGATGATGCCATGGCCCTGCCAACGTTCGATACCGTTGAGCCGGCAACGGTAATCCTCCTCCAGAAACAGATCCCAACCGGTGCGCGTGCTGCGCAGATAGTCGCCGATGCCGGTGATGATTTCCCTGTCGTAAATCTTGTTGGCGTTGAACAGCAACGCAACACGATACGACGACTGCGTCTCGCTCATGGGCTCCTCCTTGCGTCGAGGCCTCGTACGTTTTAGCGATTGTATGCAGCTTCGTGCCGGTTTGGATCGATTTTGCGGTTGCAACAAAGATAAACGCTATGACGATTGGCGGATTTCATAATTGTGACCGCTCGAAGCGGATTGCTAGTATGGCACCACCCCCGATACTGGAGAGCTGGCGGCCGCCAAAATGCGCGTTTCGGCACCGGGGACGAGAAGGCCTTGTCCTGCACGCGGGCGTCTGGCTCGCGTGGGAAGGCTTGAGCATGAAACCAAAGGAGCCTGGAAATGGTTTACTTCCCCAACGTCGAATCCGTCCGCTTCGAGGGTGCCGCTACGACCTCGCCTCTGGCTTTTCGACATTACGACGCCGACAAACGCGTGCTCGGCAAATCCATGAAGGAACATCTGCGCTTTGCCGCCTGCTATTGGCACACGTTCGTCTGGGAAGGCAGCGACATGTTCGGCCCGGGCACGTTCCACCGCCCGTGGCGCACGCCGGGCGATGAAATGGCGCTGGCCCGCGCGAAAGCCGACGCGGCGTTCGAATTTTTCACCAAGCTCGGCATCGGCTTCTACACCTTCCACGATGCCGACGTCGCGCCCGGCGGCGCCAACGTCAACGAATACCTGAGCAATATGGCCGCGATGGTCGACGTGCTCGAACGCAAGCAAGCCGAAACCGGCATGCGTTTGCTGTGGGGTACCGCCAATCTATTCAGCCACCCGCGCTATGCCGCCGGTGCGGCAACCAACCCCGACCCCGACGTCTTCGCTTACGCCGCGGCCCAGGTGATGACCGCCATGAACGCCACCCTGCGTCTGGGCGGCGACAACTACGTGCTGTGGGGCGGACGCGAGGGCTACGACACGCTGTTGAACACCGATCTGAAGCGCGAGCGCGAGCAGTTCGGCCGCTTCATGAGCATGGTGGTCGAGCACAAGCACAAGATCGGTTTCGGCGGCACGCTGCTGATCGAGCCCAAACCGCAAGAACCCAGCAAGCATCAGTACGACTACGACACCGCCACGGTTTACGGCTTCCTCAAGCAATTCGGGCTGGAAAAAGAGATCAAGCTCAATATCGAGGCCAACCACGCCACCCTGGCCGGCCACAGCTTCCAACACGAAATCGCCACCGCGGCCTCGCTGGGCATCCTCGGCAGCGTCGACGCCAACCGCGGCGACATGCAAAACGGCTGGGATACCGACCAGTTCCCGAACAGCGTGGAAGAAATGACCGTCGTGCTGTACGAGATTCTGAAAGCGGGCGGGCTCGGCAACGGCGGCTTCAACTTCGACGCCAAGGTGCGCCGCCAAAGCATCGACGGCATCGACCTGTTCCACGGCCATGTCGGCGCGATGGACGTCCTGGCGCTGGCGCTCGAACGCGCGGCGGGGCTGATCGAAAACGACGTGCTGGCACAATTCAAGGCGCAGCGTTACGCCGGCTGGGACGGCGATTTCGGCCGCGACATTTTGGCCGGCAAACTCCAGCTCAGCGATTTGGCGGAAACGGCCAAACGGCGCAACCTGGACCCGCAGCCGGTCAGCGGCCGCCAGGAAATGCTGGAAAATCTTGTCACCCGGGCCATTTACGGTTAATCGGGAGCCGCCATGTTCATGGGAATCGACCTCGGCACATCCGGGGTGAAAGCGATCCTGCTGGATCGTGGCGATCATGTGATCGCCAGCGCCAGCGCCGCCTTGTCGCTACTGCCGCAGCCTGCCGGCTGCGGCCTGTGGCGCGAGCAGGCGCCGGCCGACTGGTGGCGCGCGACCGAGGAAGCGGTCGTCGCGCTGCTGGCATCGGCGCGGGCCGGGGGGGCTGATCCATCGGCCATCGAGGCGATCGGGCTGACCGGGCAGATGCATGGCGCCACGGTGCTCGACGCCGACGGCGAGGTGCTGCGGCCGGCCATCCTCTGGAACGACGGCCGCTCATTCGCCGAGTGCGCCGAACTCGAGCAACGCGTGCCGCAGTCGCGCGCCATCACCGGCAACATCATGATGCCGGGGTTTACCGCGCCCAAACTGCTGTGGCTGGCGCGCCACGAACCGAAGGTGTTCGAGCGCATCGCCAAGGTCTTGCTGCCCAAGGACTGGCTGCGCTTCCGCCTGACCGGCGTCTACGCCAGCGACATGTCCGATGCCGCCGGCACGATGTGGCTCGATGTCGCGCGGCGCGATTGGAGCGACGCGTTGCTCGCGGCCACCGGCCTGACGCGATCGCACATGCCGTCGCTCCATGAAGGGCCGCAGATCACGGGATCGCTCGACCCGGCGATCGCGCGGCGCTGGGGGCTTGCGCCTGTGCCGGTGGTCGCCGGCGCCGGCGACAACGCGGCGGGGGCCATCGGCGTCGGCATCGTCCGCCCCGGACAAGCCATGCTGTCGCTCGGCACATCGGGAGTTTACTTTGCCGCCAGCGACGGCTTTCTCGCCAACCCCGAGCGCGCCGTGCACAGCTTCTGCCATGCCTTGCCCAGCACCTGGCATCTGATGTCGGTCATGCTGTCGGCGGCGGCCTGCCTGGACTTTACCGCCCGCCTGACCGGCTACGCCGACGTGCCCGCGCTGCTGGCCGACGCCGAGCGCCATGAAGACGGCTTGCCCAACCGCGCCGCGCCGCTGTTTCTACCGTATCTGAGTGGGGAACGCACGCCGCACAACGATCCGAACGCACAAGGTGTCTTCTTTGGTTTGAACGCCGCCACGGTACGCGCCGACCTTGCGCGCGCCACGCTGGAAGGGGTCGGCTTCGGTCTGTGCGACGGCATCGAGGCGGTGGCCGCAACCGGGCTCGTGGCCGCCGACATCACGCTCATCGGCGGCGGATCGCGTAGCGCGTATTGGGCGCAGATGCTGGCGGACATTACCGGATGCGCGCTGACCCGGCGCGAGGGCGGCGATGTTGGACCGGCGCTCGGCGCGGCGCGCCTGGCGCGTCTCGGCATGGCCATGCATACCGGCGAGCCCGCCCCGCTTGCCGAGATATGCCCGGTGCCGCGGCGCATCGATACGTTCGAACCCGATGCTGGCCGGCATCGGCTGTATGCCGAACGGCGCGAGACGTTCCAGCGCCTGTATCGGCAATTGCAACCGTTGTTCGCGGTTTGAACTGATGGCGAAGCCGGTGGGGAGACCGGCTCAACGCCTGTTGCTGTAGGGAGCTGTCGTTGAAATGTGGCGAGGGCGCGGAAGAACAAGCCAACCGCGCGGCGCGTCACGCAAACCATACCAACACAGGAGCAACATCAAATGCAAAAGTTTGCCAAACAAGCCGTATTAGCCGTGGTTTCCGTCGCGGTCATGTCATTGTGGAGCGTGTCGGCCAGAGCCGACGCAACCCATCCCAAGATCGGTTTTTCCATCGACGATCTGCGCGTGGAACGCTGGGCGCGCGACCGCGATTTCTTCGTGGCGGCCGCCGGAAAGCTCGGCGCCACGGTTTATGTGCAATCCGCCGACGCCAGTGAGCAACGGCAGATTTCCCAGATCGAAAACCTGATTTCCCGCGGCGTCGACGCCATCGTGATCGTGCCGTTCAACTCGACGGTACTGACCAATACCATTAAGGAAGCCAAAAAGGCCGGCATCAAGGTGATCTCCTACGATCGCCTGATCCTGAACGCCGATATCGACAGTTACATCTCGTTCGATAACGAGAAGGTCGGCGAAATGCAAGCCGGCGAAATCGTCAAACTCAAGCCGCAAGGCCGCTATTACCTGCTCGGCGGCTCTCCGACCGACAATAACGCCAAGATGCTGCGCGAAGGCCAGATGAAGGTGCTCAAGCCCTACGTCGACAAAGGCGCGATCAAGATCGTCGGCCAGCAATGGGTGCGCGATTGGAACCCGACCGAGGCGCTGTCCATCATTGAAAACGCCCTGACGGCCAACAACAACAATATCGACGCGATCGTCGCCTCCAACGACGGCACCGCCGGCGGCGCGATCCAGGCGCTGGCCGCGCAACAGCTGTCGGGCAAGGTGCCGGTATCCGGGCAGGATGCCGACCTCGCCGCCGTCAAGCGCGTGATTGCCGGCACGCAGGCGATGACCGTTTACAAGCCGCTGAAGCTCATCGCCACGGAAGCCGCCAAATTGGCCGTCGACTTGGTCCGCAACGTCAAACCCAAGTACAACGCGGTCTATGACAATGGCGCCAAGAAGGTCAATACCGTACTGTTGACCCCCACGGTGCTGACGAAGAGCAACGTCAATATTCTGGTGAAGGACGGCTTCTATACCCAGGCTCAACTCGGCCAATAATCGTTCTCTCGGATCGAGTGCGGCTTGCGCGCACGGCCGGCCTATCGAGCCGGCCGGCCGCGGCGCGCCAATGCGCACTCGCCATAAGCCACTGAGTGAGAGTCGATATGTCCGACTATTTGATGGAAATGAAGGGAATCGTCAAATCGTTTGACGGCGTGCGCGCCCTCAACGGTATCGATATCCGAATCCGAGCCGGCGAATGCCTAGGCCTGTGCGGCGAAAACGGCGCCGGCAAGTCCACCCTGATGAAGGTGCTGTCGGCCGTCTATCCGTATGGCACCTGGGAGGGCGAGATCCTGTGGGAGCGGCAGCCGCTCAAGGCGCACGCCATCCGCGAGACCGAAGCCGCCGGCATCATCATCATTCATCAGGAACTGATGCTGGTGCCGGAGCTGTCGGTGGCGGAAAACATCTTTCTCGGGCACGAGATCAAGCGCTTCGGCGGCCGTCTCGACTACCCCGCCATGTACAAGCGCGCCAGCGAGCTGATGACCGAGCTGGGCATGCCCGAGATCAATGTGGCGATGCCCGTCATGAACCTCGGCGGCGGCCATCAGCAACTGGTGGAAATCGCCAAGGCGCTCAATAAGCAAGCCAAGCTGCTGATTCTCGACGAGCCCTCCTCGTCGCTGACCGCGTCCGAAATCAGCGTGCTGCTCGACATCATCCGCGGGCTGAAGAAGAAAGGCGTGGCCTGCGTCTACATTTCGCACAAGCTGGAGGAAGTCGTCGCTATCTGCGACACCGTCGCGGTCATCCGCGACGGGCAGCATATCGCCACGACGCCGATGAGCGAACTTAACGTCGACCGCATCATCGCGCAGATGGTCGGACGCGAGCTGACCGCGCTCTATCCGAAACAGCAGCACCCGATCGGCGAAACCGTCTTCGAGGCTCGTCATGTCACCTGTCTCGACCTCGACAATCCCCAGCGCAAGCGCGTGGACGATGTGTCGTTCGAGCTGCGGCAAGGCGAGATTCTCGGCATCGCCGGCCTGGTCGGCGCCGGGCGCACGGAACTCGTGTCCGCGCTCTTTGGCGCCTACCCCGGTCATTACCAGGCCGAGGTGCGCATGGGCGGCAAGCGCATCGATGCGTCGAGCCCCGTCGCGGCGATACGCCATGGCCTGTGCATGGTGCCCGAGGATAGAAAGCGGCACGGCATCGTGCCCGACCTCAGCGTCGGCCAGAACATCACGCTCGCGGTGCTCAAGGCTTACACGCGCCACACGCGCATCGATGCCGAGGCCGAGCTGGAAACCATCCGCGACGAGATCGGACGGTTGAAGCTGAAAACCGCGAATCCCTTCCTGCCGATCACCAGCCTGTCGGGCGGCAACCAGCAAAAAGCCGTGCTTTCGAAGATGCTGCTCACGCGGCCGAAAATCCTCATTCTCGACGAGCCGACCCGAGGCGTCGACGTGGGCGCCAAAGCAGAGATCTACCGCCTGATTGTCGAGCTGGCCACGCAGGGCATTTCCATCATCATGGTGTCGTCCGAAATGGCCGAAGTGCTCAGTGTCTCGGACCGAGTGCTGGTCATGGGCGAAGGAGTGCTGCGCGGCAATTTCATCAACGACAATCTGAGCCAGGAAACCGTACTGGCGGCTGCGATCGATCCGGCCGCGCGCGTTGGCGGCGACATCGCGTCGGCAACGCCCCCCAGTGAGCGCGTGAACATGGAGTCCGTATGAAAGAACTCAATATCAAACAGCTGTTCGGCCAATATAAAGTGTTGGCGTTGTTGATCGCGATCGCCATCATCTGGTCGTTCTTTTCGTGGCAGACGCAAGGGGATTTCATTTCCGCGCGCAACATCTCGAACTTGCTGCGGCAAATGTCGGTCACCGGCATTCTGGCCTGCGGGATGGTGCTGGTGATCATTTCCGGCGAGATCGACTTGTCGGTGGGGTCGCTGCTCGGCTTGCTCGGCGGCGTGGCCGCGGTGCTCGATGTCTTGCACGGCATCAGCCTGCCGCTGACACTGATTTGTGTGCTGGCGCTGGGTCTGCTGATCGGGCTGTGCAACGGCTACATGACCGCCTATCTCGGCATTCCCTCTTTTATCGTCGGCCTCGGCGGCATGCTGGCGTTTCGCGGCATTCTGCTTGGCGTGACCGGCGGGCTGACCATCGCGCCGGTTTCCGACAACCTCGTGGCGATCGGACAGGGCTATCTGCCGGCCTGGCTCGGCAGCGCGCTCGGATTCGCCTTGTTGGCGCTGGCGCTCGTGCTCACCTGGCGTCAGCGCGGCAACCGCAAACGCCACAACTTGCCGGCCGCGCCACTGTGGCGCGATGTCGTCCGGCTCGCGGTCATCGGCGCGATCCTACTTCTATTCGTGCATACGCTCGACAGCTACGACGGCATCCCGGTGCCGGTGCTGCTGTTGCTGGCGCTACTGGGTATTTTTTCCTACGTCACGTCACAGACCGTATTCGGCCGCCGCATCTACGCCGTGGGCAGCAATATGGAGGCCACGCGGCTCTCCGGCGTCAACGTGAAAGCGGTGAAATTGTGGATTTTCGGCATCATGGGTCTGATGTGCGCGCTGGCGGGTCTCGTCAATACCGCCCGCCTGGCGGCGGGATCGCCGTCGGCCGGCACGTCGGGTGAGCTGGATGCCATCGCCGCCTGTTTTATCGGCGGCACCTCGATGCGAGGCGGCTCAGGCACCGTCTACGGCGCGCTGATCGGCGCGCTGGTGATGGCGAGCCTCGACAACGGCATGTCGATGCTGGACGTCGATACGTTCTGGCAAATGATCGTCAAGGGCAGCATTCTGGTCCTCGCGGTCTGGATCGACGTCAGCACGCGCACGGGCCGGCGCTGAACGGCCTGTGCACCCACTGAGGTCGTGCGTTGCTTCGCGAACGCACGCTACCCAACCCTTAGTAGCGTGCACTCGCCGAAGGCAGTGCACGGCTTGAGCACCCACTGAGGTCGTGCGTTGCTTCGCGAACACACGCTACCCAACCCTTGGTAGCGTGCACTCGCCGAAGGCAGTGCACGGCTTGAGCACCCCCTGAAGCCGTGCGTTGCTTCGCGAACACACGCTACCCAACCCTTAGTAGCGTGCACTCGCCGCAGGCAGTGCACGGCTTGAGCACCCCCTGAAGCCGTGCGTTGCTTCGCGAACGCACGCTACCCAACCCTTAGTTCAACGCCCCCAGCTGCGCCAACAACTTGGCGCAGCGCTTATCTCCAGGCGCCAGCGACAAGGCGGTCATCAACACCTCGACCGCCTCGCGCCGCAGCTGCGGGTCGTCGCGCTGTTCCAGCGACAACATCATCACGTGGCCACAGTTCACCAGCACGCGCACGTTGGCCGGCATCGCCGCCACCGCGCGGCGCATCGACGCCACCGCCTCGGGGAGCTTGCGGTCGCGCGCCAGCAGCACGCCCTCGTTCATCAGCGCCGTCGCTTCGTCGCGCGCCGCCTTCACCCACTTCATGCCCTCTTCGTGCAAGCCGGCGTCGCTGTAGGTTTTAGAGACGCGCGCGAGCAAGGCCTGGTCATCCGGGTTATTGCGCACCACGTCGGACAGCAGCGCCACCGCCGCTTCCTTGCGGCCGGTCTGGAAGAACAGCGCAGCGGTCTCCATACTGGCCTTGGTGTCGTGATGCAAGGCGGCCTTTTTCATCATCTCGCTCACCGCCACCGCCGACTGCTCGGCCTGCTCGGCCATGCCGTTTTGCTGATAGATCAGCCCCTCCACCGCCTTGGCGCGGATGTGCACGGCCGCGTCCTCGAACACCTGCGGCAGCGTGCCGAGCAGGCGCGCGGCCTCCTCGGTCTGGTGGCGTCCGCCGATGATGTGCGCCAAGCCGATATAGCTGTCGGGCGTTTTCAGCACCGAGTGCTGTCCCACTGTCATGCTCTTGCGGAAAGACGCCTCGGCGGTTTCGGTGTCGCCGCAGCGCAGCGCCAGCTCGCCCATGTTCTTCTGCCGCACCGGCGAGTTGGGTGACAGCCGGGCGGCGCTTTCCAGCGTTTTGCGAGCCTGTTCGAACTGGCCTAGCTTCTCTTGCGCCACGGCCAGCAGATCGTAGGCGCGGACATGGGCCGGCAGCTCGTCGATCACTTGTTTGAGCAGCTGGCAGCTGCCGTGATAATCGCCTTCGTACTGCATGACTTCCGCCAGGGCGACCCGCGCCCAGGCCAGATCGCGGCCCTTCAGCACCTCTTCGAGCAAGGCGCGCGCCGGCTCGAAATCGCCGATCGACACCAGCATCTGCGCTTTCCAGCGCAATAGTTCGCTGGCGTATTGTTTTTCCTGTTTGATCTTTTCATCGCATTTCGCCAGCGCGCCGCGCACATCCTTGCGCCGCAGCTTGACGTCGATGTCGGCAAAAACGCTCTTGCGGGCCAAGACCCGCCCCAAGCGCTGATGCAACAGCCCGGCATTGACCGGCTTGATCAGATAGCCGTCGGGTTGATACTCGACCGCGCCGTGCACCGAATCGGGCGTCTGCTCAGCGGTAATCATCATCCATGCGCAGGTCGGGCTGATCCAGTTGCGGAACTTGGCTTCCTCCAGCAATTGCTGGCCGTTCTTGCCGGGTCCGAGGTTGAAGTCGCACAGCACGATGTCGTACTGGCGGGTGGACAGTTGCGACACCGCCTCGCGGCCATTGGCAGCCATGTCGATCGACCGCGCGCCGTAGCTCTTCAGCATATCGGCCAGCATGGTGCGCATGGCGCCGAAATCGTCGATGACCAGGGAACGGAAGGAGGAAAAATCTTGAATCGTGTCGGCCATCGCCGTGAGCCCTTATGTTCAGGGGATTTTTACAATGAACACGCCACCGCCGAGGTGACCGCCGTTTTCCAGTTGCAGGCAACCGCTACGGCCCTTGTTTTTATGCAGTGCCAACACCGTGGTGGCGAAAAACAGGCCAAGCCCGGTGCTGCCGCGGGTAAAGTCCACGCCAGACGGCCCCGCCTCTCCCGTCAGCATGAACGGCGGATAGCCGCCGCCGTCGTCCTCGACGCGGATCTCCAGCATGCCGTCGACGACGTCGACGCTGACCAGGATGCGGCCTTGGGTGTAATTGCTGGCGTTGTTCACCGCGTGGTTGATCACGCCCAGCACCAGATCCTCGTCGAAGTGCCACTCCAGCGACGCGTCCGCCAGCCGGCACGACAGCTCGATGCCGCGCGCCACCAGCAAGCGGTCGTTTTGCGCCTGCAAATCGTCCAGAAACTCGGCGAGCTGCACGCTCTGGGATTGGAATGGGTAGCGCTGCAGATCGAGCTTATACAGCGTCAGCAGGTGCATCAGATCGCTATTGAGCCGCCGCGTCTCGTACAGCATGGCCGTGAGGTCGTGATAGTCGGAGAAATCGCTTTCGGAATGGCGCGCCAACACCTTTTCCAGCAAGCCGCTCAGCATGCCTAGCGAGTTTTTCATGTCGTGCACGGACGAGGCAAAGAAGGCCGACACTTTAGGTTGATCGTCGATAGGCATTTTCACACTTTGTGTTAAGCGAACATGACAAATTATAGCTGTGACTTATTATTATCTCATTAATAGTCCCAATATCCGCACAAAAATACCCTTGGCATAGCAAATAATAGAATCAATGACCTTGGCGTTAAAGAAAATTGTCCACCCTCTCCCTCACACCCATCTGGCGTGCCCGCCAGAAACGCGAAGAGCCGGACAGTGGATACTGTCCGGCTCCCTCTGGATAGCGACGATCGCTTAGAGCTCGTCGTCGATCAGGGCATGTTCGCCTTCGCCGTGAACCTGCTCCAGAGCGCGCTGCAACTCGAGTTGCGCTTGCAGAAACGCATACAGCTCTTCTTGGTACGTCATGATGACCTCACAAAGATAATCGCTACCGGAATGCCTCTCCGATAGCGTCAAGGCGAGGATAAGCACTTGACGGACAAAGATTGTTGCGTTGCATCATGTCTTTCGCAATCGCGGAGAAAAGCGTCGCATCGGCGCAAGTCGATTGTGGCGCGCGCGCACTAGTACCACAGCGGTAGCTCCTGGTCCCGCCCGTGGCGGCGTTGGCGCAATGCCGCGCGTTGCGCGGCGATTACGCCCTACACACGGTTGACGTCCACCACCACGCGGCCGCGCACCTGGCCGGCCAGCAGTTTCGGCGCCAGCGCAATGGCCTCGCCGAGCCCGACTTCGTGGCTGATCGCGCCCAGCCGGCTCAGGTCCAGATCCATCGCCAAGCGGCGCCACGCTTCCAGCCGTTCCGCGCGCGGGCACATGACGCTGTCGATGCCGGCCAAGGTCACACCGCGCAGAATGAACGGCGCCACCGTGGCCGGGAAATCCATCCCGCCCGCCAAACCGCAGGCAGCCACCACACCGCGATAGCGGGTCGCGGCACAAATATTGGCCAACACATGGCCGCCCACCACGTCGACCGCCCCGGCCCAGCGCTCCTTGCCCAGCGGCTTGCCCGGCACGGCGAAGGGCGCGCGGTCGAGCACTTCCGCCGCGCCCAGGCCATGCAGATAGTCGGCGTCCCCTGTGCGTCCGGTCACCGCCACCACCCGGTAGCCCAGGTGGCTGAGCAAGGCGATGGCCACGCTGCCGACGCCGCCGGCCGCGCCGGTCACCACGATCTCGCCAGCGGACGGCGTCACGCCGTGGCGTTCCAACGCCATCACGCACAGCATCGCGGTATAGCCGGCGGTGCCGATCGCCATCGCCTGTTGCGGTGAAAACGCCGCCGGCAGCGGCACCAGCCAGTCGCCGTTGAGCCGCGCCTTCTGCGCCAGACCGCCCCAATGCGTCTCCCCGACACCCCAGCCGTTGAGCAGCACCCGGTCGCCGGGGCGGTAATCGGCGTGCGACGAGGTCTCGACTACCCCGGCCAAATCGACGCCCGGCACCATCGGGAATTTGCGCACCACCGGCCCCTTGCCGGTGATCGCCAAGCCGTCCTTGTAGTTCAGCGTCGAGTGGCTGACGCGCACCGTGACATCGCCCTCGGGCAATTGCGCTTCATCGATGTGTTGCAGCGACGCGCGGTAACCGGCGTCGTCCTTCTCAATCAAAATGCCTTTGAACACCACATACTCCTTATCCATGTCTGTTGGCACGTGCGTTGCCATGCGAACGCACGCTACGGTCCGATTCATCAGAGGGCGGCGCGCTTCATTGCCTCGATGTGCATCAAATAATGGTAGAGCGGCGCAAGCTGCATGAATCCCTGCGTCAGCGTGGTCACCAGTTCGCCGCTGAACGCCGTGCCCATATCGGTACGGTTGGCGATGGCGGCGAACGACTTGCAGTTGTACCAGCGCGCCAAAGCCTCGGGCTGATCCTTGATCAACGGCCGTTTATAGCGCTCGCCCTCGACGTCGAAGGTCGTGCCGAGGCAGGAAGCCACCTTGAGAAAACGCTCGGGATTGTCCCGCATCGTCTGGCGAAACAGCGTCATTGTGTCGCGGCTGGCGCTGTAGTACCCCAGGCCAAAACGCCAGCCGTCCGGATACAGCTCGAAAAAATACGTCGGCGCGTCGGTCCAGTCCTTGCGGTAGCGCTTGAAGGTCAGCCACATATTGCTGCGGTAGCGCGACTTGTCATGGGAAAAACGCGTGTCGCGATGAATGCGCGACAGCGTCTTGCCGATCGCCGGACGGATTTCGAAAAGATCGTCGATCGCCAGCATGGCGATGCCGAGTTCATCCACCAAGGCCCGAAACGGTTCGAGCAGCGTCGTTTCATACTCGGCGCGATGGGCGTCGAACCACTCCTTGCTGTTCTCCTGCCGCACCTGCGACAGGAACGTCAAACTGCGCGGGACAAACCCCTGAAAACCTACCGTCATAGCGAGATCATCCAAAATCGACATCACGGCCATCGTAGACATGCCTGACGCGAGAAGCAACGCCCTGTCCTTGCGCACCGCGCCGTCATCTCGTCCTTGAGTTACGTGACACATCAATTAAGCTTGATACATATCAACAGACGCCATTCATGGTCTTGTCATAGAAGTAAACCGCCATTACGCTTCGGTTAATACTAACTTGAACTGTTCTAACCAGTATTAATAAAACTCGAGGTGCATCATGAGAATAAGAAACGGCCGGTCTGTTTTCGTGCTCCTAACCTTGTGCTTGCTGGGGTGGCTGTCATCGGCGTCGGCGCTGCCAGCATTCGCCCGCCAAACCGGCGAGGCCTGCGAAGCCTGCCATATCAGTTTCCCCGAGCTAACCCCCTTCGGTCGGCTGTTCAAACTCTCCGGCTACACACTCGGCACCACGCAGCTGTTCCCCGTCTCCGCCATGGCGATCGTCTCGGACACGCGCGCGAGCAACACCGGCGGCAACCCGGCCTTTAGCCGCAACGGCGAGCCGACCATCGAGGCCGGCAGCATCTTCGCCGCCGGACGCATCAGCGATCACCTCGGTCTGTTCTCGCAATGGACCTACAACAACATCACGCCGTCCACCAACGCAGATGGCTCGACGCGCTACACCGGCTCGTTCGCCGTCGACAATAACGACATCCGCGTGGTCGACCATATCGCCAAACAGGATCTGGATCTGATCTACGGCGTGAGCCTGAACAACAATCCGACCGTGCAGGACGTGTGGAACACGACGCCGGCCTTCGGCTATCCCTACCAGACCTCCGGCCTGGCCGGCACCTGGGGCACCAGCACGCAATACACGCCGCTGCTCAATGGCGCGTTGGCGCACCAAGTGGCGGGGCTGAGCGCCTATGCCTTCCTCAACAAGCATTGGTATCTAGAGTTGGGCAACTACCAAGCGGCGGAAGGCCTGTACGGCATACTCAGTCACGACGTCACCATCAGCAACCGGCTGGAGGGCACCAACCCCTACTGGCGCTTCGCCTGGAACAACGACTGGGGACCGCACTCGCTATCGGTCGGCACCTTCGGCATGCAAGCACACGTCAACACCGACCCGACGCAAAGCGGCTCGCCGACCAACCGCTACCTGGATCAGGGGGTGGACTTCCAGTACCAATACCTGACCGACCCACACGTCATCACCACACAGTGGTCGTTGATTCATGAACGCGTCAATTGGGACCCGGCCGCCGGCGCCAATAACACCAGCGACAACCTCGACAGTTTGCAGGGCAAGGTGTCGTACTGGTACCAGCGCAAATACGGCCTGACGCTCGGCATGTTCAAAACCAGCGGCTCAACCGACGCGGCCATCTACACCAAAGCCGCTACCAGCGGTGGCGTGCCGGACACGCGAGGCTACATCGTCGAACTGGACTACATGCTGCAGCCATGGTGGCGCCTCGGCCTGCAATACACCGGCTATAACAAGTACCTCGGCACGTCGAGCAACTACGACGGCAACGGGCGCAACGCGCGCGACAACAACATTACCTATCTGTATACCTGGCTAGCGTTCTAAAGGGGATGATCATGAAGATACGCTTCGCTCTGTGCCTGATTGCCCTCTCGGCCGCTTGGCAGACGCATGCGGCAGACACTGGGGAGGACCTGGCGCGGCAATGGTGCGCCAACTGCCATACCGTCAGCGGCAACAGCACGCAACCGATGTTTCCTCGTCTGGCCGGCCAGCAATACGATTACTTGCTGCAGCAATTGCAGGCCTTCCGCAACAAGTCCCGCCACGACCGGGCCGCGCACGACTATATGTGGGGCATGACCGCCGCGCTCGACGACGCTACCATCGAGGGCCTGGCGCGGTATTTCTCGACGCAAAAACCCGAACCCAACCCGGCGCCGGTGGATGACGCGCTAGCCAACGCTGGCAAGCAGCTGTATCAGAACGGCAACCCCGCCGCCGGCACGCCGGCCTGCGCCAGCTGCCATGGCGCCAACGCCGAGGGCACGGCCATCGCGCCGCGCCTGGCCGGGCAGCACGCCGAGTATCTGACCAAGCAACTGCACGTGTTCGGCACCAACCAGCGCCCCGCCGCCGTGGCGATGCAGGAGATCATCAAAACCTTGAAGGAAAGCGACATCCAGGCGGTGACGGCGTATCTGCAGAGCGTACGCTAGCCGAAGCGTTCTAGCAGGAAGTCGGCCATCGCCCGCAATGTCGCGCTCGGCCGGCGGTCTTGGGCGTAGACCAAGTGCATCGGCGTCGGTACATAGGCCCAACCGGGCAAAACCGGCATGAGCCGCCCGGCGGCCAGATCGCCGGCCAGCAGCACCTCCGGCTGCAGCACGATACCGATGCCGCCGAGCGCCGCCTGGCGTAGCGCCTCGCCTTGATTGGCGCTGAAGCGGCCATTGGCCCGGACCTCGACATACGCCCCGTCGGGTCCGGTCAGCCGCCAGGCATCGTGATGGCGCCAGTAGGTCAATCCTAGACAGGCGTGCCGTTCGAGCTCGTCCGGATGCGCCGGCAAGCCATGGCGCGCCACATAATCCGGGCTCGCCGCCATGATGCGCCGATAGGGCCGCAGCGGACGCGCCACCAGTGCGTCGTCGAATACCGCGCCAATCTGAATGCCCAACTCGAAGCCGCCGCCGATCAGATCCGGGCGGCCGTTATCCAGCGTCAGCTCGACCTGCACCTCCGGATAGCGCGCCAAAAAATCCGCGATGGCCGGCGTCAGCTGCGCCGTGCCGAAACTCACCGGCGCCACCATGCGCAAGCGCCCGCGCGGCTGGCTTTGCAGTTCGATCCC
>Ga0213872_10001211_pt1 | contig 17485 bp, 13 predicted proteins | sample VelepicomBERX_R2_FD_160071 | JGI IMG/M metagenome (GOLD analysis project Ga0213872, IMG submission 160071) | Rhizosphere microbial communities from Vellozia epidendroides in rupestrian grasslands, the National Park of Serra do Cipo, Brazil - RX_R2 | ecosystem: Host-associated > Plants > Roots >...
ACGTTGTTATCGGTGGTGGTCATCTTAGTTTCTCTTGAAGGACTACAATGTCTCGGATTGAACCATAAAAAGCTGACCTTCGCCATGCGTAGATACCCGAATTCCCCGCCCCCCACCGGACCAGCCGCCGCCAATGAGCGGGGCGACCTGGCCACCCTCAAAACCCTGTTCCCTTATCTTTGGGTCTACAAATGGCGCGTGCTGCTGGCGCTGGGCGCCCTGATCGGCGCCAAGCTGGCCAACGTCGGCGTGCCGGTGGTGATGAAGCGCCTGATCGACCAGATGAGCATCTCGCCCACCCATCCGCAAGCCCTGCTGATCTTGCCGGTGGCGGCGCTGGTGGCGTACGGCCTGCTGCGCGTGTCGACCACCGTGTTCACCGAGCTGCGCGAATTCCTGTTCGCCCGCGTCACGCAGCGCGCCGTGCGCACCATCGCGCTGCAGGTGTTCCGCCACCTGCATGCGCTGTCGCTGCGCTTTCACCTCAACCGCCAGACCGGCGGCATGACGCGCGATATCGAACGCGGCACGCGCGGTATCAGCTCGCTGATCTCCTACACCCTGTTCAACATCCTGCCTACGCTGGTGGAGATCACCCTGGTGCTGGGCTACCTGGTCACGCACTACGACATCTGGTTTACTGTGATCACCTTTGTGGCGCTGGCGCTGTACATCACTTTTACCGTGATGATCACCGACTGGCGCACCAAGTACCGCCGCACCATGAACGAGCTGGATTCCAAGGCCAATACCAAGGCCATCGACTCGCTGCTCAACTACGAGACGGTCAAATACTTCGGCAACGAGGAGTACGAAGCCAAGCGCTATGACGAAGGCTTGCAGCGCTATGAAAACGCAGCGGTCAAGTCGCAGACCTCGTTGTCGCTGCTGAATACGGGCCAGTCGCTGATCATCGCTCTGGCCGTGACGCTGATCCTGTGGCGCGCCACCCAAGGCGTCATTGACGGCAAGATGACCCTGGGCGACCTGGTGCTGGTGAACTCCTTCATGATCCAGCTGTACATTCCGCTCAACTTCCTCGGCGTGATCTACCGCGAGATCAAGCAAAGCCTGACCGATATGGAGAAGCTGTTCTCACTGCTGGACCAGAACCGCGAAGTGGCCGATGGTCCGCAGGCCAAGCCGCTGCTGACGCATGGCGCGCAGGTGCGCTTCCAGAACGTCGACTTCAGCTACGAGTCCAAGCGCCAGATTCTGTTCGATGTCGACTTCACCATCGCGGCCGGCACCACCACGGCGGTGGTGGGCCACAGCGGTTCGGGCAAGTCCACCTTGTCACGCCTGCTGTTCCGCTTTTATGAAGTCAACAATGGTTCGATCACCATTGACGGCCAGGATCTGCGCGACGTCACCCAGGACACGCTGCGTCACGCCATCGGCATCGTGCCGCAGGATACGGTGCTGTTCAACGACACCATCGAATACAACATCGCCTACGGCAAGCCGGGCGCCAGCAAGGACGAGATTGTGGCCGCCGCGCGCGCCGCCTCCATCCACGACTTCATCGAAAGCCTGCCGGATGGTTACGAGACCATGGTGGGCGAGCGCGGACTCAAACTGTCCGGCGGCGAAAAGCAGCGTGTGGCGATTGCCCGCACCCTGCTGAAGAATCCCGCCATCCTGATCTTCGACGAAGCCACGTCGGCGCTGGATTCCAAGTCGGAACAGGCGATCCAGGCGCAGCTCAAGGAAATTGCCCGCAGCCGTACCACCATGGTCATCGCGCACCGCCTTTCCACCGTGGCGGACGCGCAGCAGATCATCGTGCTGGATCACGGCCGCATCGTGGAGCGCGGCACCCACCAGTCGCTGCTGGCGCTGGACGGCCTGTATGCGCAGATGTGGCTGCGCCAGCAGGCGCGGGCGGAAAAGGATTCGTCAGACGATGACGAAGACGCGGTAGCAGACGCCGCGTGAAACACACCAACTAAAAAAGGAAAGAGCATGAACTCACGTTTTGCACTGGGCGCTGCTGCGCTCATGTTGTCTGCCGCTCCGCACGCATTTGCGGCGAGCGATCCCACGGAGCCGCAATTCCGTGCCTTGTACAAGGAACTGGTGGAGACCAACACCGCGATCAATACCGGCAGCTGCACGGTGGCCGCCGCGCAGATCGCCAAGCGCATGAAGGACGCCGGCTTTACCGACGCCGAACTGCACCCCTTCGCCGATCCGACGCATCCGAAAGAGGGCGGCCTGGTGGCCATCCTGCCGGGCCGCGATCCACAGGCCAAGGCCATTCTGCTGCTGGCGCACATCGACGTGGTGGAAGCCAAGCGTGAGGACTGGGTGCGCGATCCCTTCACCCTGATCGAGGAAGACGGCAAGTTCTACGCACGCGGCACGGTGGACGACAAGGCGCAGGCCGCGATGTGGGCCGACTCGCTGATCCGCTTCCGCCAGGAAGGCTACAAGCCGCGCCACACGCTGAAAATGGCGCTGACCTGCGGCGAAGAGACCGCCGGCGCCTTCAACGGTGCGCAGTGGCTGAGCGAACACCAGCGCGACCTGATCGACGCAGGCTACGCCATCAACGAAGGCGCCGCCGGTGAGCTGGACAAGAACGGCAAGCGCGTTGTGATGACCGTGCAGGCGGGCGAAAAAGTGGCGCAGAACTTCCAGCTGGAAGTGACCAATCCCGGCGGCCACAGCTCGCGTCCGATGAAGGACAACGCCATCTACCGCCTCGCTTCCGCGCTGAAGAAAGTGGAGGCTTACCAGTTCCCCATCATGCTGGCGGACGGCAGCCGTGGCTACCTGACCGGCATGGCCAAGATCCAGGCGGCGGAAGGCCACAAGGATGTGGCGGATGCCATGCTGGCCATCGTCAAGGATCCAAAGAACGCCAAGGCGGTAGCGCTGGTGTCGGATCGTGACCCAAGCTGGGCGGCGATGCTGCACACCACCTGCGTCGCCACCATGCTGGACGCAGGCCACGCCACCAACGCGCTGCCGCAGCGCGCCCGCGCCAATATCAACTGCCGCATCTTCCCCGGTGTGACGCAGGACGAAGTGAACGCGGCGCTGACCAAGGCCATCAACGATCCAAAAGTGAAGGTGTCGACGCTGGAGATTCGCGGTCCGAACTCCAAGCCGCCAGCGCTGACCAAGGCCATCATGGAGCCGGTTGAGAAGCTGACCGCGCAGATGTGGCCAGGCGTGCCGGTGCTGCCGATCTTCCAGTCCGGCGCCACCGACGGCCAGTTCCTGAATGGCGTTGGTATCCCAACCTACGGCATCAGCGGCATCTTCCTGGAGCCAGGCCTGAACAACATCCACGGCCTGAATGAATTCATCGGCGTGCAGTCGCTGATGGAAGGCCGCAAGTTCCTGTACGACCTGCTCAAGATCTACGGCGAGCAGTAATTACAGCGTGCTGCTGCGCGTGACGGTGAGGGCAGGCGCCTCGCTGTTGCGCGCATCCAGCACGAAGTCGTAACTGCCCTCCCGCTCCACATTCAGCACCAGGTTGCTGCCGCGCGGCGCCAGCGTGATCGGCGTATTCGCCACCACGGTTTGCTTGGCCTTGGTGGCGCCACCAAGGTCCACGCCGATAAAGTGGTTGCCGCCCACTTTGAATTCGTGGCGTCCGGCGGGCAAGTCCAGCTGGGCCTTGAAGACGCCATCTTCCAGTTTCTGCAGCCGGGTCTTCGCGGCCCATTGGTTCATTGATCCCATCAGGTACAAGGCCTGCTCCCAGGGATGCGCTTTCTGTTCAGTGGTAAGCTCAGGTTCAAACTGCAATTCAATCAGCGCCTCGTTCGACCAGCTGGCATCGGTAATCGGAATCTGGAAGCTCTTGTCGTGGAAGCCGATCGCTTGCTGGCGTGTGCCTTCCCTGATCACCGCGTCGGCCACTTGGCCGGGCGCCTGAATCCAGAATTGACCGTTCTTGATATTGCACCAGTCTGAAGTCAGCAGCAGCGTGTTGAGGGTGGCGCGCAGCAGGAAGCTCATATCGTTCTTGATGATGGCCACCTGGACCTGGCATTCCAGCCGCAAATCACCCAGGCGCCGGATGTTGGCCGGTAAGCCTGGTGTGCGAATCTCTGGCCAGCCACGCAGCTCGCCCTTGCGCCGATTCAGAATCAGATCAGCGTTCTCGTCAAGCGCCGCCTGGACGCGCGGTACGCTGAACGTACCGTCGGCAGCGAAGGGCACGGGAATCGGATCGCCATCGCCGACGATGCGAAGGGACAGTGTCGACGTGTCCAGATCTTCTCCTGAGCGGGCATTCAGGCGGAAGCGTACCTGTGTCGCGGCGGGCGCAAGCTGGTGATGGTCATCGAATGCATCCAGACCCGCGACCACACTGCGGTAAGAGTGGATGTCAGGATTCTTGGTGCCGTTGACTTTGACGACAGCCGCTTCTTCATCGCCAGCGTAGGCCATGCTGGCGGCCAGTAGAGCAAAAACTAAGATTGTCTTTTTCATATGTGCGCAGTGTAGCACGCACAAAAGCAAAGGCCACCTCGCGGTGGCCTCCTTGCTTAAGCTTAAGCTGCTTTGGCGGCGGGCGCCTCGGCTTCGGAGAGCAGCTCGCCCTCCCACTTGGCCACCACCGCAGTGGCGATGCCGTTGCCGATCACATTGGTCGCGGAACGCGCCATGTCGAGGAAGTGGTCGATGCCCAGCAGGAGCAGCATGCCCGCTTCCGGAATGTTGAACTGGCCCAGGGTTGCGGCGATCACCACCAGCGACGCGCGCGGCACACCGGCCATGCCTTTGGAGGTCAGCATCAGCACCATCATCATGGTCATCTGCTGGCCCAGCGACATCTCGATGCCGTAAGCCTGGGCGATGAACACGGTGCCGAAGGTGCAGTACATCATCGAGCCGTCCAGGTTGAACGAGTAGCCGATCGGCAGCACGAATGCAGCGATACGGTTACGCACACCAAAGCGCTCCAGGCCTTCCAGGGTTTTTGGATAGGCAGCTTCGCTCGACGCGGTGGAGAAGGCCAGCAGCGTCGGGCCGCGCATTTCCGCCAGCAGCGAGAAGATGCGGCCACGCAGGAAGATGAAGCCGATCACGATCAGCAGGCCCCACAGCACGGCGATGGCGAAGTAGAACTCGGCCATGAACACGCCGTAGGTCGACAGCACTTTCAGGCCGCTCTTGGCGATCACGCCCGATACGGCGGCGAACACGGCGAACGGTGCGAAGCGCATCACGTAGCCGGTCACTTTCAGCATCACGTGGGCCACGCCGTCCAGCGCCTGGATCATCACCTTGGCGTGGTCGCCCACCGCAGCGGCGGCGGAACCGAAGAACAGCGAGAAGATCACGATCTGCAGGATCTCGTTCTTGCTCATGCCTTCCACGATGGAGGCTGGCACCAGGTGGGTGACGAATTCTTTCAGCGTCAGGCCGGAGGTGACCAGGTCCGAGTGCGCGGTGGTGGCAGCCATGTGGCCGACCAGCGCATCGCCAGGACGGAACAGGTTCACCAGGATCAGGCCCAGGGTCAGCGACATCAGCGAAGCGATGAAGAACCAGCCCAGGGTCTTGACGCCGACGCGGCCAACTTCGCTGGCGTCGCCCATCTTGGAAATGCCCACCACCAGGGTCGAGAACACCAGCGGGGCGATGATCATCTTAATCAGGCGCAGGAACAGGGTCGTTATCAGCGACATGTTGTCTGCAAAGCCGACCGGGTTTTCCATATTGGTGTTGGCCAGGTAGCCGACGAAAATGCCGAGCACCAGGCCGACGAGGATGTAAGTGGTTAATCGGCTTTGTTTATTCATGTTCTGTGCGTCCTGTGGTAGTGTCTCTCTGTTTTGGGCCTGTAGTTGGCTTCTAAGCTATTGATAGTATTAGCAAGTTCGGAAGTATCCGGGCGTACCTGAGTGCTGTCAAGCGCGCATCCAAGCGACTTATCCATATGATCGAAATAAAAAATCTAAGTAAGTGGTATGACAAGTTTCAGGTGCTGAGCGAGTGCAGCACCAGCGTGGCCAAGGGGGATGTGATGGTGATTTGCGGGCCGTCCGGCTCCGGCAAGTCCACCCTGATCAAGACCGTCAACGGGCTGGAGCCCTTCCAGCAGGGTGAGGTGCTGGTCGATGGCGTCAGCGTTGGCGCGCCCAGGACCGATCTGCGTGCGCTGCGGGCCCGCATCGGCATGGTGTTCCAGAATTTCGAGCTGTTCCCGCATCTGTCGGTGCGCGAGAACCTGACCCTGGCCCAGGTCAAGGTGCTCGGCCGGAGCAATGAGGAAGCCACCGCGCGCGGCCTGGAGTACCTGGACCGCGTCGGCCTGCTGGCGCAGCAGGACAAGTTCCCCAGCCAGCTGTCCGGCGGCCAGCAGCAGCGCGTGGCGATCGCCCGCGCACTGTCGATGGACCCGATCGCCATGCTGTTCGACGAACCCACCTCCGCGCTCGATCCCGAGATGATCAATGAAGTGCTGGACGTGATGGTCGGCCTGGCCCAGGAAGGCATGACCATGATGGTCGTGACCCATGAAATGGGCTTTGCCCGCAAGGTCGCCAACCGCGTGGTCTTCATGGACAAGGGGCGCATCGTGGAAGACGCCTCCAAGGACGAGTTCTTTGCCGCGCCCAAGTCGGAACGGGCACGCGATTTCCTGGCCAGAATCATTCATTAAATATTTCTATGAATAAATTTAAAGTCATAGCGTGCGCCGTGCTGGCGCTTGCCGGCACCGCGCATGCAGCGGAAAAGTACGCCGCCGATGTCATCCTGACCAAGGCCACCCTGATCGACGTCGCCTCGGGCAAGGCCATCAAGGGCAAGTCGGTGGTGCTGAAGGGCGACACCATCATCGCCGTGGTGGACGACAGCAAACTGTCCGCCTACGCGGCCAAGAAGACCGTGCGCCTGCCGGGTAAATACCTGATGCCGGGCCTGTGGGACACCCACGTGCACTTCGGCGGCGGTCCCGCGCTGATCGAAGAGAACAAGCATCTGCTGGCGCTGTACCTGGCCAACGGCATCACGACCGTACGCGATTGCTCGGGCGACCTGCCTGACACCGTGCTGGCGTGGCGCGACCAGATCAAGGCCGGCCAGCTGGAAGGCCCGACCATCTTCACCTCCGGCGCCAAGCTGGAAGGCTACAAGCCGCTGTGGAAGGGCACCATTGAAGTCGGCACGCCGCAGGAAGTGCAGGCCGCGCTGGAGAAGCTGCAGGGCCAGCACGTGGACTTCGTCAAGATCACCGAGAACACGCTGAAGCCAGAGATCTACCTGGAAGCGCTGCGCCAGGCCAAGGAGCGCGGCATGCGCACCTCCGGCCACATTCCTGTGCAGCTGACCCTGGAGCAGATGTTCGACGCAGGCCTGGGCACGGTCGAGCACCAGTCCTATCTGCTGCGCGCTTCCACGCCGCAGGAGAAAGAGCTGACCGCGCAGGTGGCGGCAGGCACCCTGTCCGGCAAGGACGCCATGAAGCAAAGCCTGCAGAGCTATGACGAAGCGACCGCGCGCGCCGCCTTCCGCTACATGGCCTCGAAGGGCACGGCGGTGGTGCCGACGCTGTCGGTGTCGCGCGTGGTGGCGTATCTGGACAAGGACGACCACAGTCACGATCCGGCCCTGCAGTACATCGGCAAAGGCTTGCGCGCCACCTACGACTGGCGCGTGCAGCGCGCAGCGCAGGACAACGCCGAAGCAATCGAGCAGCGTCACGCCGTGTTTGAAAAGTCGGCCGCGCTGCTGCCGATTCTTGAGCAGGAAGGCGTCAGCATCATCGCCGGTACCGATGCGGGCTTCCTGAACTCGTACGACTATCCCGGCCAGGCGCTGCACGATGAGATCGGCCTGTACGTGCATTACGGCCTGACGCCAGCCCAGGCGCTGCAAACGGCCGTGATCAACGGCCCGCGCTTCCTGGGTAAGCTGAACCGCTATGGCAGCGTCGAAGCGGGCAAGAGCGCCGATCTGGTGGTACTGGACGCCAATCCGCTGCAAGACATCGCCGCCACCCGCAAGATCAACCTGGTCGTCAGCCGCGGCGCCGTCTACGACCGCGCCCACCTGGACAAATTGCTGGCTGATACCAAGCAGTGGGTTGAGCAGGAAAACGCAAAGTAAGGTGGTTACGGCAGAAAGTCTGTCAGAGGAATTACGCTGACAGCTGCTGTGGAACGAATTGCCTTATCGTTAGTGATGAAGAATTTGCAGGCCGATCTGTCTGCAGTGGCGATATGCACTGCATCGACAAACTTCATATTTTGAGCAGCTCGAAGCCGTGCTGCCAGATCGAAAATGCGTGCGTTATGAGGCAGGATCGATAGGAAGTGTTTCTTGCTGAAGAAGGCGCGAACCTGAGCGATAGTGTTCGCGTCCTTTTTTCGGTATGGGATGAAGACACGTTGCTTGCCTGGCGCCGAGAGACTGTTACTTATCTGTCCCATGATGTACGGTCGGCAGCGAGCGTGGCTTCGATTTCTTCCGGCGTATCGCCCCAGGCACCCTTACATGACCCAGAAAATTGCATAATTGATATGTCCGAAAGTGCGGAGTCTTTGACAGAATCGGTAAGATGATCCGCTGCTGCTCATCTATATGAATGGTGGCCATGTTGGACTCCCTTTTCAATCTTACGCCTATCTCATGCCCATTTATTGAGCAATTCGGTTTGGTAAGTGCTTGACGGGTAAAATGGCGGGTATTCTGCAATTTGAACGCTTGAAAGCCCGCCATCATGTCTGATTTCGAACATCCTCCCGAAAGCATCACCATCATCCGTCCGGATGACTGGCACCTGCACCTGCGCGATGGCGCGACCCTGGCTTCCGTGCTGCCGCACAGCGCGCGCCAGTTCGGCCGCGCTATCGTGATGCCGAATTTGAAGCCACCTGTCACCACCACCGCAGCCGCCGTGGCCTACCGCGAGCGCATCATGGCAGCTCTGCCACAGGGCATGAAGTTTGAGCCGCTGATGACCCTCTACCTGACCGACAACACGCCCGCCGACGAGATCGTGCGCGCGCAGGATAGCGGCGTGGTTCACGCGGTCAAGCTGTATCCGGCCGGCGCCACCACCAACTCGGACGCCGGCGTGACCGACCTGACCAAGTGCTACAAGACGCTGGAGAAGATGCAGGAACTGGGCATGCCCTTCCTGGTCCACGGCGAAGTCACCGATCACGACATCGACCTGTTCGACCGCGAAGCTGTCTTCATCGAGCGCGTGATGCGCCCGCTGCGCCGCGACTTCCCGGCCCTGAACATCGTCTTTGAACACATCACCACCAAAGACGCCGCGCAGTACGTGGCCGAAGCGGAAGGCCCGATTGCCGCCACCATCACGGCGCATCACCTGCTGTACAACCGCAACGAGATCTTCAAGGGCGGCATCCGTCCGCACTACTACTGCCTGCCCGTGCTGAAGCGCGAAGAACACCGCCTGGCGCTGGTCACTGCGGCCACCAGCGGCGATGAGCGCTTCTTCCTCGGCACCGACTCGGCACCGCACGCCAAGGGCGCCAAGGAAGCCGCCTGCGGTTGCGCCGGCTGCTACACCGCGCTGCATGCGATGGAGCTGTACACCGAAGCCTTCGAACGCGCCGGCGCGCTGGAACACCTGGAAGCCTTCGCCAGCCTGAATGGCCCGGCCTTCTACGGCATGGAACCGAACAAGGAAACCATCACCCTCAAGCGCGAGCAGTGGGTGCTGCCGGAAGCGCTGCCGCTGGCCGACCAGACTGTGATCCCGCTGAACGCGGGCGAAACCATCAACTGGAAGATGGTATAAGGCGTGTTTGATGCAATCGACTGGTCCCGCCCCTGGTACGCATCGGTACTGGAGGCGGCCAGCAAACTGGCGCGCGATGAGGCAGGGCAGATCGATGCCAGCTTCCGCGCGTCGTTCAACCAGCAGGCCGCGGCACTGGGCATCCGCAACCATCAGGGCCTGCCGCTGTCCTTCGTGCCGCAGGACGATCTGTCTGAAGGCACCGCCTACGAAGCCTTCATCGGCGCCACCGGCGGCGTGCCCACGCGCGACAATCTGCACGATTTCTTCAACGGCCTGGTATGGCTGACCTTCCCGCGCATCAAAGTGCAGCTGAACGCCTTGCAGGCGGCGCAGATTGCGCGTGACGGCATCGGCAAGTCGCGCGGCCCCGCGCGCGATGGTGCTACTATCTTCGACGAAAACGCAGCTCTGCTGGTGGTGCGCGATAACGCACAAGGCGAGGCGCTGGTCGCCGCATTGCGTGGGCACGAATGGCGTACCGCCTTTGTTGATCTGCGCGCCATGTTCGGCGCCGATGCGGAAGTCTGGTCCTTCGGCCACGCGCTGATGGAAAAGCTGGTGGCGCCGCGTAAGGCCATCACCGCTCATACCTGGGTGGTGCGCGCCGGCGCGGACTACTTTGCGCTGGGCGAAGCCGCGCGCCGCGCGTGGCTGGACCAGCACGTGGCGCAGCAGTTGCAGGAGCAGGAACTGAACACGGCCAGCTTCACGCCGATGCAGGTGCTGGGCATCCCCGGCTGGTGGCCGCAGCAGGACGACGCGTTTTACAACGACACTTCGGTGTTCCGCCCCAAGCGGACCGCCGCAACCTAACCAAGGAAAGCTATGACTCAAGTAATCCGCTGGGGCATTCTGGGCACGGGCAAAATCGCCACCGCCTTCGCCAACGCTTTGAAGGACACGCCTGACGCCAAACTGGTCGCCGTTGCGTCGCGCACTGTAGATAGCGCTAACAAGTTCGGCGCGGAGTTCGGCGTAGAGCGCTGCCACGGCACCTATCAGGGCCTGGCCGACGACGATCAGGTCGACGTGATCTACATCGCCACCCCGCACCCCATGCACCACGATAACGCCCTGATGTGCCTTAACGGCGGCAAGGCGATCCTGGTCGAGAAATCCTTCACCATGAACCGCCGCGAGGCCGAAGACATCATCAATCTGGCGCGCGCCAAGAAGCTGTTCGTGATGGAAGCCATGTGGACCCGCTTCATGCCTGCCGTGATGGAGGCCAAACGCATTGTCGACAGCGGTGAAATCGGCATCCCTGGCCACATCAGCGCGGACTTCGGCTTTGCTTCCGACGCCGGCCCTGAGCACCGCCTGTTCGCACCGGAGTTGGGCGGCGGCGCGCTGCTTGACCTGGGCATCTATCCGCTGTCGATCGCGTCCTACTTCCTGGGCGATGTGGAAGGTGTGACGGCACAGGCGCAAATGGGCCCGACCGGCGTCGATATGCAGACCTCCTTCACGCTCAAGCACGCGGGCGGCGGCCTGTCGTCCTGCGGCTGCAGCCTGCGCGTGCGCACGCCGACCGAGCTGACCATCTCCGGTTCCAAGGGCTATGTGCGGCTGAGCGACCGCTTCCACAACACGGAAAAGATCGTCGTCACGCTGAAGGACTCCGTCACGCACGACGAACGCACGCTGACCATCCCGCGCATCGGCAACGGCTACACCCACGAAGCGCGGGAAGTGGGCCGCTGCCTGCGCGAAGGCCTGATCGAAAGCCCGGTCATGACCCATGCGCAGACGCTCAACATCATGGGCGTGATGGACGACATTCGCCGCCAGATCGGCCTGCGCTACCCCTCCGACTGAGGCCGACCGCCTGCGCGTTCTTGCTACTTCAGGTAATATCGATAGACTAAGTTTGCATATCGCCTGGAGTAGCCATGTTTGTCGCCACTGAAAAGCCATCCCTGAAAACCGTGTTGCTGGCCAGTGGCGTCGTGCTGACGCTGGCCATGGGCGTGCGCCATGGCTTCGGCTTCTGGCTACAACCTATCTCGCAAGCCCATGGCTGGACGCGCGAAACCTATTCGCTGGCGATGGCGCTGCAAAATCTGCTGTGGGGCGCCTTCGGCCCCTTCGCAGGCATGGCGGCTGACCGCTTCGGCACCATGCGCGTGGTGCTGATCGGCGCGATCAGTTATATGGCGGGCCTGCTGTGGATGGCCTTCATTAACGAGCCAACCCTGTTCGTCATCGGTTCCGGCGTGTTTGTCGGATTCGGACTGGCCTGCACCGCGTTCGGCGCGGTCAGCGGCATCATCGGCCGTACCGCGCCGCTGGAAAAGCGCTCCTGGGCCTTTGGTATCTCCGGCGCGGCCAGCTCGTTCGGCCAGTTCCTGCTGATGCCGATCGAGCAGATGCTGATTTCCGCCATCGGCTGGCAGCACGCCTTCTATCTGCTGGCGGCGCTGGTGGTGACGGCGATGATCCCCGCATCCTTCTTCCTGCGCGAGCCCGAGCTGGCGCATGACGACGGCCCGCATCAAAGCATCGGCGATGCGCTACGCGAAGCGGTGGGCAACCGCTCCTTCCTACTGCTGGTGGCGGGCTACTTTGTGTGCGGCTTCCAGCTCGTGTTCGTCGGCGTTCACCTGCCGGCCTACCTGAAGGACAAAGGTATTCTCGATCCGCAGGTGGCCGTGTTTGCGCTGGCGCTGATTGGTCTCTTTAATATTTTTGGTTCTTACACGGCGGGCCAGCTGGGCGGCCGTTTGCCCAAGCGCTATCTGCTCTCCTCGATTTACGCGCTGCGTGCGGTGGTGATCGGCCTGTTCCTGCTGGCGCCACTGTCGCCAATGTCGGTGTATGTATTCGCGGCGGCGATTGGCTTCCTGTGGCTGTCGACCGTGCCACTGACGAATGGCGTCATCGCTGGCATCTTCGGCGTCAAGCACATGTCTATGCTGGCGGGGATGGTGTTCTTCTCGCACCAGCTGGGCAGCTTTATCGGCGTCTGGCTGGGCGGCTATGTGTTCTCCACGCGCGGCAGCTATGACCTGGTGTGGGGGCTGGCGGTTGGCCTGAGCATCATGGCGACGCTGGCCAACCTGCCGATCAACGAACGTCCGCTGGTGCGCAGCGGAGATCTCAAGGCGGCATGAACATGAAGACCTGGCTGCTGCGCGGCCTGGTGGCTGTGGTGCTGGCGCTGGTGTTCATGGCTTACCTGCGGCCAGCGCTCCTGCTCGACCTGGGCAATCAGATCGCGCTCTGCTTTTAAGCGGTTTTAAACCTTCAGGAATTCTTCTTTGCCACCGAGCCAGCGGGCGAGGTGGGCTTCCACCGTGGCGGCACTTTCCGGCGAGCTGTCATGCAGTAGGTCGTGCGCCACGTCGCGCGCGCGGTCGACCAGCCAGCCATCCGTTTCAAGGTCGGCAAAGCGCAGCATGGCCTGGCCGGACTGGCGCGCCCCGAGGAATTCGCCGGGGCCGCGAATTTCCAGGTCGCGCCGCGCGATCTCAAAGCCGTCCTGCGTTTCGCGCATAGTGGACAGGCGCTGCTTGGCGACGCCGCCCAGCGGGCCTTGATACATCAGCAGGCAGACACTCGCTGCCGATCCACGGCCCACGCGCCCGCGCAGCTGGTGCAGCTGCGACAGGCCAAAGCGCTCGGCGTGCTCGATCACCATGACCGAAGCATTCGGCACGTCGACGCCCACCTCGATCACGGTGGTGGCGACCAGCACGTGCATATCGCCCGCAGCAAAAGCATCCATCACTTCCTGTTTTTCAGCGGGCTTGAGGCGGCCGTGCACCAGGCCCACATTCAGGTCCGGCAGCGCTTCCGCCAGCAGGGCGTGGGTGTCGGTGGCGGTTTGCAGCTGCAATGCTTCCGACTCTTCGATCAGCGGACAGACCCAGTAGATCTGGCGTCCATCCAGCGCGGCGGCATGCACGCGCTCGATCACTTCGTCGCGGCGGATCTGGTCCACCACGCTCGTGACGATCGGGCTGCGGCCAGGTGGCAGCTCGTCGATGATGGAAACTTCCAGGTCGGCGTAGTAGGTCATCGCCAGCGTGCGCGGAATCGGCGTGGCCGACATCATCAGCTGGTGCGGGATCGCCCCTTCTGCGCCCTTGTTGCGCAAGGTGAGGCGCTGGCCCACGCCAAAGCGGTGCTGCTCGTCGACGATCACCAGGCCGAGGCGCGAGAACTGCACCACGTCCTGAATCAGCGCATGCGTGCCGATCACCAGCTGCGCTTCGCCCGATTCGATCATGTCGTAGGCGGCCTGCTTTTCCTTTTTCTTCAAGCTGCCGGTCAGCCAGGCGACCTTGACGCCCAAGGGCTCCATCCACGCCGCGATCTTGCGGAAGTGCTGGTCGGCCAGGATCTCGGTAGGCGCCATCAGCGCGGCCTGGAAGCCGCTGTCGACCGCCTGCGCGGCAGCCAGCGCCGACACCACGGTCTTGCCGCTGCCAACGTCGCCTTGCAGCAGGCGTTGCATGGGATAGGCCTGATGCAGATCGCTGCGGATCTCCTTTAGCACGCGCTGCTGCGCCTTGGTCAGTTTGAAGGGCAGCGATGCTTCAAAACGCTGCGACAGATCGCCGGTCACCTTGAGCGGCGGTGAGCCTTTGGCGCGGCGCGCGTGCTGGGCGCGTTTCATCGACAGCTGCTGTGCCAGCAGCTCATCGAACTTCATGCGCGTCCAGGCGGGATGCGAGCGGTCCTCCAGCGCATGCTCGTCCACCTGCTGCGGCGGATAGTGCAGCAGCTTCACCGCCGGTTCAAAATCGGACAGATGCATCTGCGCGCGCAGTTCTGCCGGCAGGGTGTCGGTCCAGTCGACGCGCTTCATGGCGTCGCCGATGGCGCGGCGCAGAATGTGCTGGCCCAGGCCTTCGCCGGACGGATAGACCGGCGTCAGCGAAGTCGGCAGCGGTGCGCCCTCGTTGACCACCTTGTAGGCCGGATGCACCATCTCCGCGCCGAAGAAACCGTGTTTCAGCTCGCCGCGTGCGCGCACGCGCGTGCCCTCGGCCAGCTGCTTCACCTGGCTGCCATAAAAATTCATGAAGCGCAGTTGAAGATCGCCGGTCTCGTCCGCAATATGTACCAGGAGCTGGCGGCGCGGCTTGAAGGCAATCTCGTTTTTGGTGACGATGCCCTCGACCTGCGAGGTGTCGCCGCCATGCAGGCAGGCCTCGCGGATGCTGATGACCTTGGTCTCGTCCTCGTAGCGCATGGGCAGGTGCAGCACCAGGTCCATATCGGTGTGCAGGCCCAGCTTGGCCAGTTTTGCTTCGGGGCTGACGGTTTTTTTGGCAGTTTTCGGCTTTATAACTGGCATATCCAGGCAGTTATCGTGCACTAGCGTAAAATAGAGGGTTGGCCGCCGCAAAGCAACGCCGGTATTGTAATACCGCCACCTGTGTTTTTAAACAGTATTTTGAAAATGTGGTGGTGGGGGCGGAGCCCCCACCACACTTTGATGACTTTTGTTATGTATTCGCTTTCCGATTTCGATTTTAACTTGCCGCCCGAGCGCATTGCGCAATTCCCGCTGCCGGACCGTAGCGCGTCCCGTCTGCTGCATCTGGACGGCGCCGCCATCATCGACCGCCAGTTTGCCGACATCATCGACCTGCTGCAGCCGGGCGACCTGCTGGTGATGAACGATACCCGCGTGCTGAAGGCGCGTTTCTTCGGCACCAAGGAGAGCGGCGGCAAGATCGAAGCCCTGGTGGAGCGCGTGCTGGACACCCGTACCGTGCTGGCCCAGGTGCGCGCCTCGCGTTCGCCTCTGCCGGGCACCAAGCTGCGCCTGGCCGACGCCTTTGACGTTACCGTGGGCGAGCGCGCTGGTGAATTCTTCACCCTGCATTTCGATGCCGACGTGTTCGAGCTGATCGAGGCCCACGGCCGCCTGCCGCTGCCGCCCTACATCGAGCACGACGCCGATTCCTTCGACGAAACCCGCTACCAGACCGTGTTCAACAAGGTGCCGGGCGCCGTGGCGGCACCGACCGCTGGCCTGCACTTCGACGAAGCCATCCTCGCCAAACTGAAGGCAAAAGGCGTCAATTTCGCCTTTGTCACCCTGCACGTGGGCGCGGGCACTTTCCAGCCAGTGCGCAACGAGAACCTGGCGGATCACAAAATGCACACCGAGTGGTACACCATGCCGCAAGCCACGGTGGACGCGGTGCGCGCCACCCGCGCTGCCGGCCGTGACGTGGTCGCCGTCGGCACCACCTCGCTGCGTGCGCTGGAGTCGGCTTCGCAGAGCGGCCAGCTGGAGGCGGGCAGCGCTGATACGGCCCTGTTCATCACGCCCGGCTACCAGTTCAAGACGGTGACGCGTCTGATCACCAACTTCCACCTGCCCAAATCGACCCTGCTGATGCTGGTGTCGGCCTTTGCCGGCTTCGAGGAAATCCGCAAGGCCTATGCCCACGCCATTGCCAACGAATACCGCTTCTTCAGCTATGGCGATGCCATGCTGCTGACCACGCAAGCCCGCGCGCCTGCGATTTAACGAAAGATAGAACCACATGCTGGAATTTAAACTCCATAAGGTCGACACTACCGGCCAGACCAAGGCCCGTCGCGGCGAGGTCAAACTGAACCACGGCGTGGTCCAGACCCCGATCTTCATGCCGGTCGGCACCTATGGCTCGGTCAAGGCGATGTCGCCGCTGGAGCTGAAGGAAATCAACGCCCAGATCATCCTGGGCAATACCTTCCACCTGTGGCTGCGTCCGGGCAACGACATCATGTCCAAGTTCGGCGGCCTGCACGGCTTTATGGGCTGGGATAAGCCGATCCTGACCGACTCCGGCGGTTTCCAGGTGTTTTCGCTGGGCGATATGCGCAAGATCACCGAAGAAGGCGTGCATTTCAACTCGCCAATCAACGGCGACAAGCTGTTCCTGTCGCCCGAGATCTCGATGCAGATCCAGCGCGTGCTGAATTCCGACATCGTCATGCAGTTCGACGAATGCACCCCGTATGAAATCCAGGGCCGTCCCGCCACCGTGGACGAAGCAGCCAAGTCGATGCGCATGTCGCTGCGCTGGGCCCAGCGCTCCTACAATGAATTCCACGAAGGCCAGAACCCGAACGCGCTGTTCGGCATCGTCCAGGGCGGCATGTACGAAACCCTGCGCGACGAATCCCTGGCCAAGCTGGAAGAGATCAACTTCCCTGGCCTGGCCATCGGCGGCCTGTCGGTCGGCGAGCCGAAAGAAGACATGATGCGCATCCTGGCGCACGTCGGCCCGAAACTGCCTGCCAACAAGCCGCACTACCTGATGGGCGTGGGCACGCCGGAAGACCTGGTGGCCGGCGTTTCCAACGGCGTCGACATGTTCGACTGCGTGATGCCGACCCGTAATGCGCGTAATGGCTGGATCTTCACGCGTTTTGGCGACATCAAGATCAAGAATGCCCGCTACAAGGACGACAAGGCGCCTTACGACGAAACCTGCAGCTGCTACGCCTGCCGCAATTTCTCGCGCGCCTACCTGCACCACCTGCACCGTTCGCAGGAAATCCTGGGTGCGCGCCTGAACACCATCCACAACCTGCATTACTACCTGGACCTGATGCAGGAGATGCGCGACGCCCTGGATGAAGACCGTTTCCCGGCATGGGTACAACAGTTCCACGCCGATCGGGCGCGGGGTGTCTAAAAAAACAACCGGAAGTCTGGCGGCTTCCGGCCCCGGTGCTAGAATACAGCGCTATTTTTTCAATCTTGTAATCGGAGTCATTGTG
>Ga0213872_10001212_pt1 | contig 17457 bp, 12 predicted proteins | sample VelepicomBERX_R2_FD_160071 | JGI IMG/M metagenome (GOLD analysis project Ga0213872, IMG submission 160071) | Rhizosphere microbial communities from Vellozia epidendroides in rupestrian grasslands, the National Park of Serra do Cipo, Brazil - RX_R2 | ecosystem: Host-associated > Plants > Roots >...
CAGGTGATCTCGGAAACGCTGAGCCGGGGCGCGGTGCTGGATCTTTATCGCGCCTGCGACTGCTTCGTCTCGCTGCATCGCGCCGAGGGCTTCGGCCGCGGCATCGCCGAGGCGATGATGCTGGGCAAGCCGGTCATCGTCACCGGCTATTCGGGCAATCTCGATTTCACCACCCTGGCCACCGCCGCCCTGGTGGATTACCGGCGGACCACCCTCATCGCCGAGGATTACGCCTTCGGCGCGGGGCTGAGCTGGGCCGAGCCGGACGTCGATCACGCGGCCTGGTGGATGCGCACCTTGGCCGCAAGGCCGGATCTGCGTCAGCGATTGGCGCGGATGGGGCAGGCCGCAACGCTGGAGGCCTATTCGCCGGCCACGGTGGGTGCGGACTATCTCGCCAAATTGTCGCGGCCCCAGGGGTGATGCCATGCGCATTCTGGTGACCGGCGGCGCGGGCTTCATCGGTTCTCACACCCTGCTGCGGCTGGCCGAACTCGGCCATGACTGCGTTGTGGTCGACAATCTCAGCAACGGCCATGCCGACGCGGTGCTGCACGGCACCTTCATAAAGGCCGATGTTCGGGATACCCCGCTGCTCACCGGCCTTCTCCGCGACGAGAAGATCGAGGGGGTGATGCATCTCGCCGCCTTCATCGAGGCGGGGCTGTCGGTGGCAGATCCGCTGCGCTTTTGGGACAACAATGTCGGCGGCACGCAATCGGTGCTGTCCGCCATGCGGGATGCCGGGGTCAGCAAGCTGGTCTATTCCTCGACCGCCGCCATATTCGGCGATCCCGGACATCTGCCGGCCGAGGAAGACGCCCCGCAATGTCCCACCAATCCTTACGGCGAGACCAAGCTGGCCGGCGAGAAGATCATCGCCGAGGCCGAGCGCGCCTATGGCGGATTGCGCGCCGTGTGCCTGCGCTATGCCAACGCCGCCGGAGCCGATCCCGAGGGACGGCTGGGTGAACGCCATGATCCCGAATCCCACCTGATTCCCCTGGCGCTGGCCGCGGCGGCCGGACGACGCGGGCCGCTGACCCTCCATGGCACCGATTACCCCACGCCCGACGGAACCTGCATCCGGGATTATATCCATGTCGCCGATCTGGCCGACGCCCATGTCAAGGCGATGGACTATCTGGCGGAGGACAATCCATCGCGCAGCTTCAATCTGGGCAATGGCAATGGCTGGTCGGTACGCCAGGTCATCGATGCCGTCGAAAAGGTGACCGGCCGGCCGGTTCCGCTGACAATTGGGCCGCGCCGGGCAGGCGATCCGGTTTTCTTCGTGGCGTCGAACCGGCGGGCACGAGCCGAGCTAGGCTGGCAGCCGCGCTATCCCGAATTGGAGGATATGGTGGCGCACGCCTGGGCTTTCATGAGCCGATGAGAAGCGGCGCCAGCACCTCGCGGGTTTTCGCCACCACCGGCAGGTCGAACGCCTCCTGGGGAACATCCCCATAAAGCTCATAGCTTTTCTGGACGAATTCTCTCAGCCCCATCAGCGTATGAGTCCCCTCGATCAAGACGGGCGTACCGGCCTTCTTGAAGGTATAGCTGCCCTTGGTGCCAAGCGCCTGCGCGAGCTCGGGATAGACCGGCCATATGGGAAAATGCGACAGGAAATCGAAGCCGAGCTCCGGCGTCGGGGTGTCCGCCGGCACCAGCCCCGCCTTGATCGCCAGCAATTTGGCGAGGCTGGCCAGCACGATGGGCTTAGGGTGATTGTAGCTGTGCATGAAAACACCGGACTTCACCCAATCGGGCCATTCGCCCGAAATATCGATGCCGAACGCCTTCATCGATGAGTGGAGATAGGTCCGCGCCTTGGCGAATTCCTGGTAGTAGCCGAGCCTTTGATAGACGAATTTGTTGAACAGGGTCTCGACGCGGTCGCTGGGAACATCGAGGGAATAGGCCGCGGCCACGATCGCCGAATGATATGACCCCAGTGGCGAGGGATGGCTCGAATGCCCGACGATCAGATCGATGCAATCGGGTTGAAATCCGGAGAAGACCACCGGCGGGATCAGGATGACCTCGCCGAATTCCTTGCGAAGATTCTCGGTGCTGTAAAATCCGTGATCCGCATAGAGGTAGTGGGAGAATATCAGGTCGCATTCCGCCAGGGCCTTTTGCGCGTGCGGCAGCATCCGGTCCCGATAGCTTTCCTGGGCGACGAAGGAATGGACCTCGCAATCATCGACCATATGCATGAGCGCGTCGCCGATCCCCGCGGCCTGGCAGCGGCCCACCACCGCGATCCGCCTCATCCGAGGATGGCCTCTTCATCGCAGACGACTTTGACGAAATGGGAGAATCTCGCGATGTCTTCTTCTCTCAGTTCGACGGCGGCCGGCTCTTCGCTCGCCGCACCCGGCGCGATGGGGGCATCGTCGAGACCTGAAGACAGGAAATGCCGGCCAAACACCGACATCACGAAAGCCACGCCTTCCTCGGTCACCTCGCGCAGATCCTCGCGGTAATATTGCGCCGCACTCTGCGGGCCGGTGATGATTTCGTAGGAGGGGAAATAGGTGACCTTGCCGTCGTGACGCCGGCAAACCTCGTCCACCGCCGCGCGCAGGATGCTCTTGCTGGCGACGGTCGAGACCAGGACGTGCCGGTCTTCATAGGTGGCGATCAGGGGAACCGGTGAAACCGTCAGGATTACCTGTGCGGCCGGGTTCACCTCGAAGAACAAGGCGAGGAAGCGGTCGAGATCGGACGAGACTTCACCGACGCTGTGATTGTGAAATTGCGGATCGTCGTCCGGCACCCGGCTGGCGACGACGCCCGGCGCCAACGGATAGACGCTGCCATCGACGGGAGAAATCCAGGTTTCGGTCAGCCCTAACGTGAAAATGAAGACCCGGCACTGCTCGAACATCTGCCGAACCGCCCGGTAATGCCTCTCGCGGTCTTCCAGCAGAGTCTCGATGCTGGGGAATCCCCCCTCCTGGATGCGCGGCCGGAAGGGGTCGATGAAGCGGCCCTCTTCGCCCTGCCAATAATCGCTCTGGGGAACGCGCAGGCCATAGGCCCGCTCGAACAGCTGCAGGAGATGGCGGGCGGTGTAGATGTTGCCGAAGCGCGCCGGATAGACCGCATATCCTTCGTCGGCGACGCCAGGGTGCCCGTGATACTGCTCGGTCACCAGATAGCGGTGGCCCTGCGCGGCCAGCGACTTCGACAGATGCTGCGCGAAACAGCTGCCGGCGGTGGCGATGGCGTCCGTGCGGGAGATGGAAAAGGGCGCGCCGACCATGGGATCGGTTTCGGCGCCGGACACCGCGACACCAGAGTTCCAGTAGGTATGGGGCGGACGGCCCTTATAGGGATTGAGCGTGTCGGACAGGACCGGGACCGCCGGTCTGCCGTGCGCTTCTCCAACCGGCGGCACCGCGACGACGAACGGCAGCTTGGCCCGGTGCCGATTCACGAAATGCTCGAACTCGGGAAGGTCGCAGATGGCACGAATGGCCTCTTCCGGCCCCGCGCGGGTAAAAGCGCTTATGACCGTCTCCGGCACCCCGCCCTGATTGCCGGTCAGGCGTTGCCAGAGACGGCCGCTTTGGTGCGCGGCGACTTCTTGCCGCGACAGCAGCGCATCGATCGCGTCAGTCCAAGGCAGGGAGGCCAGTTCGTCCAGGTCCGGAGGATCACGGCCGTCGGTGAGGTCCCGCCACATGGCCGTCAGAACCGCCTTGGCGGCGGCGTCCTTGCCGCCTTTCCGGTCCCGATATTCGTCCGATCCCAATAGACCTTGAAGGCAGACGCGCCATCCCTGAATGCCATAGGCGTAGATATGACTTCTCAGGCCGTCCGGATCCGCTTCGCGTTCGAGGATGTCGGTGTACAGCTTTTTGACCGCGGCGGTCAGATAAGACTCGCTGGCGACCATGGCGGCCAATATCTCGTCCCAGCCGAATCGCGTAATAAGGCCATCAATGTTTGATACGTCTAATTCTTTTAAGAGATCCCACTTATTTACGGACAGCTTCAAAAGAGCGATATTTATTTTTTTCTTGATTCCGTCCATCTACCACTGACCCAAATCTCGATTTCCGCCAAGGCCGCGCGCACATAATAGGCGCATCCGGATTCCGAATCGGTAGATTTTTTTGCTACAAGAAGTTGCAAGACTCGTGGACCATTGCAGAGTCACATCGGTTGGGGGCGCATAGTGAGCGACAGCGAGAAAAGCGTGGGAGAAAGCGGCGCCACTGGCAAATCCGGAAAGATAAAACTGACAATTTCCGTTCTGTGCTTCTATGCCGAAGAGATGACTCTTCGGCATCTCAAAAGCACTGTAACGCTTCTGAAATCGTCAGCGGGCTCTTTGAATATCGAACCAATCATAATAATTCGGAACAACGCTCCCGACTCGCAAGACATAGGCCTAGTCAAAGGGATAACCGAGATCGCGAGATCCACGTCAATTCCCATTCAATATGAACGCTCACCACACAATTTGGGATTTGGCGCCGGCCATAATCTGAATTTCCGGTTGAACCCCGGGGATTTTTTCTGGGCTCTAAACAACGACATCAGCTTTCCACACCTGAATTGGCTAAGTGACGTCCTGCGCGCCTTCGCCGACCAACAGGTTTCGCTGGTGGGGCCGGCCAATTCCATGAGCACCCTGTCGCCCGGCATTGCCGCAGGAAGGCACAGGGCGGCTCATTGGTTGCCTGCACTGTACGCGGAAGGCTCCTCTCTATTCGTTCGTTCGGAACATTTCATCGACCATGGCATTTTCGACGAGTCGTTCGACTATGCCTATTATGAGGATGTAGATCTTTCCTTCCGGACCCTGACGCGTGGCTTGCGCATGTCGGTGGTCGATATGCCTCACGAACATCTCAGGTCAACCAGCGCCAGCCTCATCCCTTCCGCCACCAAGGGATCCGTCATGGAATCCAACCGGTCGAAGTTTCTGGCTCGGTGGGAGAGGACGTTGGAAAGAGGACAAGTCTCTGGCTCCATCCTGATTGATCTTTGCGCAGTCGACCTGAGCCAGGTAATCGCCAGCCTGCGCTCCGTGACGCATCTCTATCGGGAAGCACTTGCCAGAGGGAGTGCGGTCCACATCAAACTCGATCAGGGGGAATTGGAGTTTCTCTTCAAAAAACTCACCCCCCAGGCGAAGCTTTATATCGGCACCGCACAAATCGATTATCGCACTTACGATCGCATTGCCTCGCTGCGGGATTTGAATTTCTCGACACCCTTCCACATGGAAGACCTGATCGCTGCCGCCTTCGGAACGCCCGATCTCGGAGACCCGCTAGATTTGCGGGAAATCTTGGGCTTCGCCCAGCGGAGCGATAGCGAGCCACGACAAAAGGCCGTCGTCCATTTCAGCTCGGACCAAATGGCTTTCGAGGGGCTGAACCTTCCCCCGCAGACCTATGGGAAGATCATCGATCACCTCATTTCGCGCGGACTCGACGTTACCGTCGTCGTAGGCTTGGATGGCGGCATCCCTTTGGAGGACCTGTTCGATGCCTTATCCGGCACGGATATGTTCATCGGCATCGATTCGGGACCGTTGCACGCCGCCCAGGCGTTAGGCACGCCCTCGTTCGGCATTTTCGGCGCAACCCACCCTCTCGCCCGGATGAGGCCCAGCCCGATCAATGCGGCTTTTTCTCATCCCGATCTTGGCTGCCTAGGGTGCTCTCATGGCCTGATCGAACCGGCGCCCAATTGGTGCATGCGCCGGGATCAGGCCTGCGTCGCTCATCTACCATTGCCCCCGTTGCTGGAAGCCCTGGACGCTTTCATTGCCGGTGCGACGATGGACTGGCACGGTCCTTTTCTCGGTTTCGAGATTCTGCGCCGACGCTGGCTGATGAACCAAATCTGCAATCCGAGCTTCCGGAACAGGCTTCTGTCGTACGACGGAGAAGCCGGGAGGATCCCGGATATGCTGGTGCAAGTTCTGGGAATTATCGAGGAACAGTCACGCAGTTCCCTTCGGCGAACCGTCGAGTCGGAACTTCACGCGATGAGCGAAAAGCTGAGCGAACGCGACCGCCAGTTCAAAGCTCTGCAAGCAAGCCGCGACCACGACAACAGGTATCTGTTGTCGGTGATCTCCGCACAGGAGGAAAAATTGGGCCGGCTGTCCGGCGCAATGAGAGGATCGCCATCCGGACAATCTCCGGAAAATGGCGGAAACAGCCTCGCCGCGCCCAGCGCCATCGAACTTGACGTCTTGCGAGACTTATTTTTGGAATGCCACCTCATAAAACGAGATGACCTGTCGATAATAGAGTGCCTCGGAGCGGACCCTCAGATACATATCAAACAATCAATATTTTCGGGATCTTCCGGACTGAGCATAAAATTCGACATCACCAGCGATACGAACGGTGAATTTCAGCTATTTTATCGGGAAGCAAAGTATCAAAACTTCGATGAAGTAAATAGCGCTCGCTCCACATTAATGAGCGGACGAAATTTTATAGAAATACTCGTTCCCATCGTAAACAGTGATGTCATCCTCAGGATTGACCCACTCAATACGGCGGGAACAGTGGCTTTTCACAAAATGCAGGTTTCGCCCGCTTGAGAAATCAGCCAATCGCGCGGCCGGCTCCCGGCAAGGAAAGCTCGTAGAAATCGTGTACGATCGTTCGCGCTCCGAAACCTTCCTTGTAGGCCGCCAGCCCTTCGTTGAGGACGTATCCGTTCTGTTCGTTTGAAATCCCGAAGTCAAACCACCGCCGGTCGGCAAAGGTCTCGATCAAGCGGTCGAACAACAGGTCCTGCGCGCCGTTCTGCCGCCCCTCTTCGGACGCGGCGATATACTGCGCATGCGCGACCTGGCCGGTATCGTACATCACGACACCGGCCATAATCGCCGTCCCGTCATTGCAGGTGAACAGACGGATGTTGTCGGGGAAGCGCCCGGCGAGCAGCCGGATCTCCTCGATCGTGTGCACCGGGCGCGTTCCGTATTTCTCGTCGAGGCGAGCCGCCAGCAAATTCCAGAACCCGGCCCAGTCGTCGCTTTCGGCAACGATCATGTTCTTAGCGGCGGCCTTCTTGGCGCCGCGCCGTCGGCGCTCCTGGAAGGGCAGCCGCATCCTATTGTCGATCACACTCAGCACGTCGCGCCGGACCAGCCGCGCATCAAGGCGGAACAGGGCGTAGAGATCCTCTTCCGTCGGCACCCGGTGATAGATCGATGGAATGGTCTTGTAGAGCAGGCTGCCTATTCCGGTCCCGGCCAGATGCTCGGCAAGCGCCTGGAACAAGGCGAGCGCCTGTCCGGACGTCATGCGGTCGTCGACGACCAATCCGCCATAGGTCAAGCCGCCGTGGCTGACCAGCTTGTCACCGGAACGGCTCGCCGGCAGCACGGCAATCAGCCCCCCCTCATTGCCGATCAGCAGCGAGGCGTCCTGGAAACGATCCCGGTGATAGTCCATATAGCCGCGCTGGAACAGGAAGGTCCCGTTGCGGCTGGCCGCGATGAAGCTGTTCCAGCGCGCCGCATCTTCATCGGTATAGGGTTCAAAGGCGAACATCGCCACCCCGTCACGGCACGTCGAGCACGGCCACGCCCACGCCCGAGCGGCCATACTGATTGCCATTGTAGAAAAGAAACCGGCCCGCCGGGGTGTCCTGCACGACGCCGTAGCAGATCATTTCACCGTCCCAGTCCCCTTGGTTGCCGAGACCTATTCCCACCTCGGCATCGCGGCGGTCCCATTGGAGCCCGTCCGGCGATTCCGCATAGCCCATGCGATAGCCGGACGGAGAGCGGATCGAATACCAGAGCCGGTAGCGCCCGCCTTCATGGAGCACGATCGGGCGCCCGAAGCCGAACTCGCCGAGGTCACCGCGCGGCTCCAGGCAGATCTGGCCGTCCCGCGACCAAGTCACCCCATCCTCCGACTCCGCATGGCACAAGTCGTAAGTGGGTTTCGTCTGGCCATCCACGGTGATCCATCCGCCACCGCCGATATACCACATGCGCCATCGCCCGCCTTCGCGCCGGACGAAGGGCGCGGTGCGGAAAAACAGCTCGCGATCATTGCGATCGAGGATCGGCGCGCGGGAGATGCGGTGGAAGCTGGCCCCGCCATCCTCGCTCTCAGCCAGCCCTGTGAACAAGGTATAGGGCACCTTGCGGTGCAGTTGAAAGCCGACATAATAGAGCCGCAACCGGCCCTCATGCTCGACCAGGCTGCAGGGACAGACCCCGTTATCGTCGAAGCAACCGGGTTCACCGATGTCGAGGACCGGCGCGTGGGCGACCGCCAGAACCCGCGTCGGATCGTCTTCCGCCACGTCGAGATAGCCCACGCGACCGACCGTATTTTCGTCAGTGGACGCCACGTAGATTCGCAACCGGCCATCCCCCAGCGAGAGAATGGTTGGCAGCATCGCACTCGCTTGGGCCCACGGCATCGAGCCGTCAGGCGCATAGAGGCGGCCCAGCTTGCGCCACTTCATGACGGATCCTTCACTTTGAAAAAGCGCGGGGCGCTGACCTTCGAAGGCTCGCCGGACGCCGCCGGATACAACGTCCCATCCGGAGTGTCGCCCATCAGCGTGACGTTGGGTCCGACCCAACAATCCCTGCCCAGGGTCAGATTGTTAGCCATGGTGGAGTTGACCCCGAGAAAGGAATTGGCGCCGACGGTGCTGAAACCGGACACGACGACGTGCGACGAGATGAAGACATTGTCGCCGATGACCGAATGGTGACCGATATGATTGCCGCTCCACAGCACCACATTGTCGCCGATGCGCACGAAAGGCTGGACGACATTGTTCTCCATGACGAAGCAATGCTCGCCCAGGCTGACATTGCGCCAGACGAAGGCACGGCTACTGACGTAACTGGCCGGCCGGTAGCCCATTTCCTTGGCGGCGCGCAGAAGTCGGGCGCGCAACCGGTTCAGCTGGCCATAGGCCACCGCGACGAAAACATCATGGTCGGCGGGCGCGAAGCGGGCGGGCAGGTCCTCCAGCGCGACGACCGGCAGGTCGAACAGGGTGTCGCGCTTCAGATAGGCCCGCTCCACCGCGAAAGCGACGACCTCATAGGGAGAATCATGGGTGAAATATTCGAACGCGATCTCGGCGAGCGCGCTGTCACCTACGATAACCAACTTTTTTTCGGTCACGGCTACCGCCTCCTAACGTAGATATCGTCTCGCCGGTTGGCGTTGTGGGTTTTCTGGCTCATGGATATCACTCTCCGATTTGGTCGGCGGTCGCGAGCGACGATGCGCACTGGCGCACCGCGTCGGCAACCCGGTCGATCGCCGAGTCCGGCATTTGCGGCCAGAAGGGCAGACTGAGCACCGACCGCGCCAACTCTTCCGCGATGGGCAGGCTGCCCGGCCGGTGGCCGAGTTCCGCATAGGCCCCTTGCAGGTGGCAGGGGCAGGGGTAATGAACTTGCGTGTGGATGTCCCGCGCGCGCAGCGCCGCCGCCAGCTCGTCGCGATGCCGGGAGCGAATGACGTAGAGATGCCATACGGGCTCGACAGCGGCGGCAACGATAGGAGTGAGCACTCCGTCGACCCCTGACAAACGCTCGGTATAGCGGGCGGCAAGAGCCCGGCGGCGTTCATTCTCGGCCTCAAGGCGGCGCAATCGGACGCGCAACAGGGCCGCTTGCAGTTCATCCAACCGCGAATTGGTGCCCGCTACCGGATGATCATATTTGCGAGGCGAGCCGTAATTGCGCAACAGGCGCAGCTTCGTGGCGAGGTCGGCATCGTCGGTCACGATCGCCCCCCCATCGCCCAGGGCCCCGAGATTCTTCGCCGGGTAGAAACTGAAGCAAGCCGCCGTGCTGCCCAGGCTGCCGACCCGCCGCCCCCCCAACCGGGCGCCGTGCGCCTGTGCCGCATCCTCGATCACATGGAGATTGTGGCGGGCCGCGAGACGGCCGATCGCCTCCATGTCCGCGGGATGCCCGTAGAGATGAACCGGGATGATGGCGCGGGTGCGCGGGGTCAGCGCCGCCCCGATCGCGGCCGGATCGACCTGCATGGTGCCGGGATGCGGTTCGGCCGGCACCGGCACCGCACCGACGGCCGAAACCGCCAGCCAGGTCGCGATGAAGGTATGCGACGGCACCACCACCTCGTCGCCCGGCCCGATTTCAAGGGCGCGAAGAGTGAGCGTCAGCGCGTCCATGCCATTGCCGACACCCACGGAATGGGACGCTCCGCAATAGCCGGCGAACTCCTCCTCGAAGGCCTCCAACTCGCTGCCCAGGATCAGGTGCCCCCGGTCGAGAACGCGGCGCCAGGCCTCATCCAACTCCTCCCGGCACTCGTCCAGCCCCGCCCGCAGATCCAGGAACGGAATGGTCATCCGTGACCATCCTCGGTCGGCGGGGCAACGCCAAGCGCCTTCAGGAAATCGTCGTAATAGCGGATATAGTCGGACTCGTCATAATGCCGCGACGCCAGGACGAGGCAGAACGCTCCCGACGAAAAATTCGTGATCTCGCGCCAGACCATATTTTTCATGTACAGACCGTAATAGGAGCGGTTGAGCGATACGGTCTGCTGACGATACCCATCGTCGAGATGTATGTCGAAGCTGCCGCTGGCGGCGATGATGATCTGCTTCAAATTCTTGTGCGCGTGGCCGCCGCGTTGCGCCCCCCCCGGCACGTCATAAAGATAATAGACACGCTGAATAGGGAACGGGATTGTCGATTCACCTTCAATGAAAGTCAGGTTGCCGCGGCTATCTCTGACAATCGGGAAATGAACAAGGTCCCACGCCTGGTCATTCATATTAACCCCCCATCGGATAGTGCCACACTTACTATTCAAGAGCCCGCATCGCCAGCTTTTATTGTGCTTCGTTTGTGCAGGACATCCTCGGAACAACTCCGCGCAACTAATAGCAGAGTATCTTCGTAAAAAATAGGCACATTCGAGAACGCCGGTAAGCCGTTGACGCCTGCTAAGCGCGGTACGCCAGCCTGTCCTTTTTAATCGGCATCCTAACGAAAGAGCGGCATTGCGGAGGCGAGATCATCGACCGACACCTGATAATCCCATCCGACATAGGTGTTCAAATAGTCCGGAACAGGATCTCCAAGAACTCCGGTATAGTCAATCTTCAGAATTTTTGCCAGATACGCAAAATAATTCCCGTAATTCGACATCGGCCCGAAAATTAAAGATTTTCCACCTTCCGGCATGAACAACATATTTGTAACAGCGGAACCTCCGGGAGCGGCAAATATCTCCGTTTCGCTGAATAAATTTACTTGCTGTTCGATCGTCATCTCACCTGGTGACGCAAGTTCAAATCCCTGACCCAGGAAAAATTCGCTAATTTTTCCTTCGTTCAGGATATGCCTAAATCCGGACTTACGGGGCGCATATACTCTTCTCGTCGCGGGCCGCTGCGACATCGCACCACTGGCCCGGAACGCCTTCCGAAGGATCCTTACCGCCTCTGGCAGGAAATAGATCCCCTGGGAGGTGGCCGGAAGAACGGCTCGCTCGAAGAACATCGGCATTTGGTTCGCCGTCGACACGATCCTATTGGTGTCGATGCCGAGGATCCGCAGGGCCTCGATTTGCCAGTCCGTCAGATCGGCCGTGACGACGATCAGATGATCCCGCAATTCCGGCGTCGTTTCAGCGATGAGGATCCGTGGCAGGACGTCCAACATCCAATGTGCGTAATTTCCTTGGTCGCGCGAATACGCCGCGATAACAACCGGCTCGCCGATGCGATGGAAATCCTTCGGAAAACACACCATTGCCCTGTCCAAGTAAGAATATTGGACATTTGGCCACGAATATATGTAGCGCCCGGGGTCGCAATTTATAGTATCGCTAATCAGCTTACCGTCTTCTGTCATCAACGTTCCGTGATCATTCAGAAGATAGACATTTCTAATATTTGACCATTTGCCCGACGGCAGCTCCATCTTGGTCGGAACATTGAAAACGCCGCCATCTTTCACGATCCGTATGGGAACCTCTATGGTGCGCGAACCGTCTGCCGGCACATCCTCTTCGCTCAATGGCTTGCTTTCGACGGCGACATCCACGGCAGCGGCGTATTTTGCAAAGACACGCTGATAACCGTCCTGGTTGATCGCCATGAGCAGTTGCGCGGCCCGCTCCTGTCCTCTGACAAAGAGCGAGAACGCGAAAATATTCACCAACTCGGGGTCGGCATGACCGATCCGATCGCGATACGCCTCGATTCGGCGTTGAAGATCGTCTTGGTTGCCTAGTTTCAAGGCAATCCGGCATGCCTCGCCAATGCCCTGGCGATCCGCCTGAAAATCAAGCATTTCAGCGGCATCAAGCATTGATTGCGCCTCTTTGAGGACACTCTCGGGATGCACATCGAGATAAGTCAGGAATTTGCTCGAAAGACCGTCGAACTTCCGGAAATCGATATGGCCATAGCTATCGATTTCGTATTGAAGATGCGCCGCGGCATCATGCTGGGCTTTGAGCACGCGGGCAAACTGCCGCCACAAATGAGGCGCGTCCAGCTTTCCCTCGACCGACAAGGTCGCTTGCAACTCCAACAGCGGGCCGATCAACCCCACCGATATCAGGAAGCCGAACATCTCGTCGATCCAACCGGTTTCAGTCACCTTGAGGACCAATTGGCGCACGATCGGTTCAAGATTTCCGCCTTCCGCCAAGCTATCGACGAAGCGGAATCCGAAATGATAGTGCCACAGCGACTCCAGTTTCCTGCGCGCATCGGCGTGACCCGGCTCCGCCTCGAGGGCGCTTTCAAAAGAACGATAGGCGGCCCGCATTCGCCTGAGCGACAACAGGACGATTCCACGATTGTACCAGGCGTCCGCGTGCAGGCCGTCGCGCGCAAGCGCGCCGTCAAAAGCCGCCAGGGCATCGAGAGGTCTTCTCTGGTTGAGAAGAAGCACGCCGAGATTGAAATGAGCGTCCGCGTCATCGGGCCGTGTCGCCAGAACGAAGCGAAGGAGCTGCTCGGCCTTTTCGGTTTCTCCGACGCCCATCAGCGGCGTGATCACGGCGTGGATGCCGCGCAAATCGGTCGGCAATCCCGAGGACAACCCGCTGAGCTGGACGCCAGCCTCTTCCATCCGTCCCGCCGCGGCAAGATGCGATGCGAGCAGGACCTGGCTGTTCTCTGGAGCATCCGCCATGTTGCAGATCTGCGTGCGGTAGTGAATGGCTTTGTCGACATCTCCGCCTGCCGCGCAAAGATCGGCGGCATAGACCAAGAGCGCCTGGTCTCGGCCGCTCCTTAGCAGCGCCCACTCGAGCGCGCGGGTCGCCGCGCCTGGATCGCCGCGCCGAAAAAGAACCGCGGCAAGGTTGCAATTTCCGATCATGTCGTGAGGATTGTGCTTCAACGCCTCGCGCAACCAGCCCTCCGCCTTTTCGAAACTGCCGGCGGCGGCATGGGCCGTTCCACAAAGGCGCATGGTTTGCGCGTCATCGCTTCCGATCGCGATCAGCCTTTCGAGCATTCGCGCCGCTTCTCTCGGGCGCCCGTCCCTCATCGCCGCAACCGCCAGGGCGATGGATGTCGGGTCGGTCAAAGAATTTGGCGTTATCATTCTCATTTCAGCACTCATCAGAGTTTGATTGGCCGCTTATTCCGAAAAAATAAGATTTTGAAACACCAGACTCTCGCGTGTGTGACTATCCGTGTCCGGAGGCAGCATGAAGCGCAACACGACCGTGCTCACGATGGAATCGGCTGCGGGCAGGGTGAATATCAGGGCGCCATCGCTGCGGTTTCGCGTGGCGAAGTATCGACATGGTATCCTTTTTTCGTCCAACCAAATGGTTAGCGTTTCCGCCGTGAGACGTTTGCCGGCAATTTGGAGTGTCGCCTCCACACTTTTGACGGGGAGACGAGCCAGATAGAGCGCGGCGTCGCACGAGGGGCCGATACACATCCCCGCGCGCGTGCCGGCGGGGGTATCCCATCCCTCGCCCGGCAGCTTTTGACTCAGGGCATATTGCCCGGCCGGGACGATGAGATGTGTTCGCGGGATCGGTTCCTGCATATCGGGCATAAAGAGAACGGCCTCGCACGAATTCGCGTGATCCAGCTTGAAACTCTTGGCGGAGGCGAACAGCTGTTCATTGTCCCGGAAGATCGGCATGTCGATTTCCATGGGCGATCCGGCAATAAAGCTTCGGGCGCCACGGACCCGCGCGGAAACTTTCATCAATCCCTGACAATTCGCGTTCGGGCGGATGACGAAGGCATGAAAGCCGTCACCTATCCCATTTTCCCTCAAATCGGGCCGAAATTGTGCGGCTCGAGCCGTCCCAACGACACGACCATCTTCATCGACAAGGTCCACCGTGGCACGCAGATGCGGTTTTTGCGGACACATCGCCCAACCAAGAACTTGATGTCCCTGGAACGCGTCGACATGGCCGACGAAATCCAGGGCTGCATCGCCGACTGAAGGGGCAGGGTCCGCGCCGACAACCGGCAGAAATGCGCATCTGAACGGATCGACGATCTGTTGCCCCGTCGACGCGTCGCGGATTTCCAGGGACTTCTCTATCCCATCGAACAATTCGGCCGGGAGATCGACGCTAAAACCGAATCTCCCGTCGCCGATCCCGGCGCTCAGAAGATCATCCCGGAACTGATCGGCGACACACCGGGCGACAAGATGTCCATTCCGGGAAATGTCGACGGTCAAGCGGGCGGACAAATCCTCCAGGCGCCAAGCACCACCTCTCAGGGTGTACCCCGAGAGCGTTTCGACGAAGCCTTGGAACAATCTTGGACGGATCGACATCATTTGCAAAAGACACCCTATTTAAGCGGCAGCATCCCATCCGGCACCGAGGTGCCGTTGGCAACGGCGCTCAGAGCTCGCCTGAACAATTGTGGGTGAATAATAAAATTCCAATGTGGCGCCGTTGCAAATTCCGGTACTCCGGGTCCAAATACAAAGAAAACATCGATATTCAGTGATTTCAAAAATGTAAGAAATAAGCCCGGATTAACATTTCTGTCCTGCGCCAGAATTATCACCTTTGTCCCAGGCTCACAGAACATCAAGCTGGTCACCGCCGACCCAGCGGCCATTACCACGATATCCGCCGAGGAAAACTCATCCCTCTGCTGAGCCATGGTCAGCCTTTCCGGCCTGATTATTTTCCCGCCGGCGGCAAGAATGATGCTTTCTATCTCGGGTCCGAATTCAACATCCCTGACCTGAAATCCCATAGTCCTATGTATCCGGGCATAGTCACTGCGAGAAATATACAGAATCGGCGTGCGCGGCCGGTTTCGAGCCGGCTTGCGTAAACGGCGCACGATCTTCCCCAGCATATCCGGATCAACGGCGACCCGGTCGATCCCCAGGCTGGGATCATCGGGCAAATTTGCGCAATTCGCCGCGACATGCAATCTGTCAACGAGAAGCCGCTGTTCAGGCAACATCGGTATTTCTTGGCGGTTCCCACCAATAACCGACGTCAATAATTCTTTCACTGAATTTTGTGAACGACCATTGGTGATCACGGGAACTTCCGGACCAATGCCCATTTCTTCAAGAAGCACAAATTTCGGAAGAGACTCAAACGCGCAATGAAAATAGGAGTAGCTTACTCGGCTGGCCAACAATATCGCGCGTTCGACGCGCTTGACTGGAACCTGGATCGGGTTCTTGAAACTATATCGGCCGTCTTCGGCGGGCCTGAACGCATCGCTGTAATCCGCGGAGAAAAACGGCAATTCCGTCGCCCGGTCGAGTTGCCAGAGCGTATCTCCCGATGTAACGGCAAATGTCGGGGCGTGAATTGTGGCGCCGTGAATCTCTCCCACCCACACCGCATCGAGCGCTCGCTCCCGGTGCGTTTCGAGGCGGCAGCCGCCGAAATAGGGGCAAGGCTCGATGTCGATCGTGCGTTTCGGCACCAGTTCCACATAGCGCCCCTCGGCGCTTCCGATGTCGCTGATTCTCCGCTGGGTGAACATATTGGCAGTGCGCGGCGACGGTTTTGCCAGCGTCATCCTTCCGCCCTCCAGGAAAGTTTCTCGGCAACGCCGGCCACGGACATGCTCTCTTGAAGAAAGCCCACACTATCGTCATCCCGGAAACTCAAATCCTCCTTGTCGTCCCAGCGGGGTGGCAGGATCCTCGCCTCATGGCGCATGAGGGCTAGGCCATATAATGATTCCAAATTGCGTGTGATCTCGGCCCGGCCATGCGCGGCGGCGAATCCGACCGACAGCGCCATACGCTGCTGAAGGCGCATATCGCTTGAATCCAACAATAGCGACAGATTTCGGAAGAACTCCGCTTTGTCGCTGTAGTGATAAAGCGCTCGCGTCAAGCCGGGCAGATTGACCCTGACTCTTCCTGGGATATTCGTTGAGAAGTCGCTTGAGAGGATCGGCAGGCCCCAGACAAACGCCTCCAGAGTGCTCATGCCACCCTCGAGCGGAAAGGAGTCCACATAGGCGTCGGACGCTTTGTATAGGGTCTCGATCCCCTCGATCGGTCCCGTGAAAATGATGCGAGGACCAAATTCAGGCATCGTGGGTGATCGGTCTCCGGCGACGCACAAAACCGCGTCATCGCGTTCGGCCAGATAGTCTTCAAAAGACCGAAAGAACACATGATCGCGTGAAGCGTACTTCCAGTGATGTCCCGCCGTGAGGATCACTTTTTTATCCTCGGGAAGTCCCAATGCGCGGCGGATTTGCATCCGATCCACAGGCAGGCGCTTCGCCCCCACCGCCGGCATCGGCCACGGCATGAGAAAACAGCGCTCGGGGGAAATATTTCGCCATTCCACGCAGAACTCGACGGCATCGGCGCGCCCGCATAAAACCAGGTCGCCCAGCTGAGTCCCCAGCCAAAATCCATGGTCCCAATGATTGTTGACGATCAGAGGCGCCGGCGAGTTCTTGGCAAAGGCCAGGATCGGAAGCACATCATCCGGATGGGCATGCAATACGATCAGATCATACCGTTCCGCCCGCTCGCGAAGCGCGCGCGCTTGTCTTTGCGGATCGGCGCCGACGAGACTCGATAAGAAACTGCAGTCTCCACGATTGTCGAGCAGCGCTTCGGAAAGGCTTTGCGGCAAGTCACAGGGTTCGCGCGCCAGCAAATCGTGCCGGCGCGTCATATCATTTTGAATCCAATGCGCAATCAGTCGGGAATGACCACCGACACGATAGGTTCGCGTAACGTAATGCAGGATTTTTTGCGCGCTCCGCGCTTCAAACAGTCGCTCGCTTCGCTTTGATGGCTCCGCCGCAATATTTGCGAGACGAGCCTCCAAAAGCGCATCCCGATACAAGCCGAGATTATTTCCCGCCGCGAATTTCGCCAAGGACTCGCATAGATGAATAGTCTCTTCGACCGTCAAGGTTTCGGTCAAACTCTTCCTGACTTTCAGATATTTCGCTCGTGCCGGCCGGAGAAACGCCGCGCCAATCATG